>Ga0209086_10000459_pt1 | contig 35198 bp, 53 predicted proteins | sample M_130207_XF_Meta_FD_187312 | JGI IMG/M metagenome (GOLD analysis project Ga0209086, IMG submission 187312) | Freshwater microbial communities from Lake Montjoie, Canada to study carbon cycling - M_130207_XF_MetaG (SPAdes) (version 2) | ecosystem: Environmental > Aquatic > Freshwater > Lake... | reverse complement strand
AGCCGTACAGCACGTCGATACGGCAAGGCATACGGTCGTTGTTGATGTCGTACTGACGCACGACACGCAGCGAAATACCGTTATGCACCTGACGCGACGCCATGTCCACGCCCTGCGGGAGCAGGAGGTCGGCAGTGGCGAACGTGATGGCGTCCTTGTGGTACACGAGGTTCTGCGGGTACGCCGTAGAAGCCGAACCCAGAACCGTCACAGCAGCGTTGTCAGCCGGGAAGGCGTTGATGGTGGCGAGGGCGCTAGCCGAGGTGTACATGGCGGGGGAGACCGACACGCTAGCCCATGCACCCGAGGACGCGGTGGCGAGGGCCGTCACCGTGAACTGCTGGAGCGAGCCAGTGGACTGACGGGTCTGCGGGTTGACCGCGTACACGCTAGCAATCGTGAACACGTCACCAACCGCAAACGTAGCGGAACCCGTGCCACCGTCGATTGCCAACGTCGTTGCACCCTGAGTGGTAACCGCGCCGTTAACAAGGATGGTGTCCGTAGCCGAACGCGAACCAGTCGTGTGCTGCACGATGCTCTGGCTCATGTTGATTTCCTCGTAACCGAGGACGCCTTCAGCCATCATGCCCGACTTAAACTGCTTGCTGATGGTGGCGTTCGGGTTGAAGAGACCCTTCAAGCCCTCGACCAGACCAGCGTTGGCAGCCGGGTTAACCGTCGCGTAGCGCGGCGAACGGGGAGCAGCCTGCTCGTCCAGCTTCTGCTGCGCCTGCAACAGCACCAGCGAAGTGCTGGGCGTGGTGCCAGGAGTACCGACCGACTGGTAGATGCTCTTGTAGGCGTTGGCAACGTCGTTGTCCACAGAGGCAGCCAACTGGCTGATACGCGGCTTGAGCACGCGGTCAGCAAAGTCGTCCAACTGCATGGTTAGTTCGGCGCTGGTGAAGTTGACGCCAATGTGCTTCTGGTTGGACACAGCGAGCGTGGTGTACTGCTCGTTGTCGTCCTGCACCTGAAGGGCAGCACCGTCGGTCACCAGAGCGCGGTCCGGCAGACGGATACGCAGGGTGGAGCCAATCTTGGCACCTTCCACGGCGAACGAGTCGTCGTAGGCGCGGTTTACGTTACGGGTGAGTACCAGTTCGTTCTCGAAAATAGCGAGAGCCTTACGGGTAATCATGTCAATAGTTAAAAGTGAGTTTGACACGGAATTATCCTCTCAATTGGTTGTAGCGGGTTATCGGCGTTGCGCTTCCCACTTAGCAATCTGTCTCCGGCGGTCAGCCTCAATCCATTCCGACGTACTCATGGCCTTTACAGACCTCGGGTCGGTGGTGTCGTAGGCCGGTGGTTTAGTCCCACGGGCAGAAACAGGTGCAATCGGCGGTGGCGCAGAAGTTGAGCGTTTGACCGGCGGGTTAGCCATCATTTTGGCTTCTAACCTACCAATCTCTTTCGCCTGCAAGAACGGCGGCAGGTCGGCAATCTTCGCAGCCTCTGCGGGGTTGGAACCAAGGTAGTAGGCTACGTCGGGACCGGCCTCCGAGGAACGAATGGTGTCAGCCATCACCTGCGTGATTCGGACGTGGTCACCGTATGCGACTTGCTTGAAGTCCGCATAGCGTTCGGTCGCCACTTCCTCACGTTCGTGATAAGCCGACAGGGTCTCAACCTGCATCCGCTGCATTTCGCGCTGCTGGATGAGTTCGTGTGCCTTCTTGTACGCCAACGCTTCTGCGTAGGCATCCGGCGACTCAAACTGCTCCATCGGCGGGATTTCCAGCGGCTGCTGCGGTACGGCTTGCGCCGCCTGCATGGCCTGTTCCCTTGCCCACTTACGCTGCTCTCTTGCGAGACGCTTGCTGATGGCGGCGTCCAGTTCTTCCTGAGTGAAGGACTTGGGCGTGACTTCAGCCTCCGGCGTTTCAACTACTGCGGTCTCAGGTGCTGCCGTAGCGACCTGTTCCGGCGCGGGGGTGACTTCCGCTACAACCTCAACTTCTTCAGACATTTTGTGATTCCGTAGAATCCCTGATGGGCCGCACCAGTACGGTTAGTCTACTCCGCGCTATAGCGAAGTCAACAATAGGCAACACAAGCCACCCACAGCCCCGCCAAGGGCCGTTGCGGCAAAGTCTTTAGCATCGGGCGTCCCATGCCCCTGCGCGTCCCAGAACTCCTTAGCCGCGCCCACAAGGGCAGCAACAAAGATGCCTAGCCACAGGCTGACGGGATACAGCGTGGCGGCGATGGCCCAGCCCCACCAAAAGTGCGCTTGTTTGTCTATGGGAGGCATATTCATAGTGATTACCTACGCGCTTAAATTTGCGACCAATTTCCGGTGTTGCCGTCATACGCGTATGAAAGCGTTTGGCCTGCTGACATCGTTATGTTTGCCCCAGACAAATTGCGAAACTGACCGTTGCCGCCGCCGCCCAAATGCGCAATCGTCGTGTTTGCGTCAATAGCATTGAGCGTTATTTGCGTCCCCGTTCTAGAGGGAATTGCCGCCGTCCGATTAATAGTAGTCGGCGCAGCGTTAATCAGCGCAAGGCTGCTGTAAAGACCGCCCTGAGCCGCAAAAATTTGGTTGTCAAGCGTTGAGGTTGTTGCAGACCTTGCCGTATAGAACAGTTGATTGGTTCCAAAATCGGAACTCCAATCCATATACGGAGTCGCAGTAACGTCCTGAGCCGCATTAACCTTAACCCACGGCGTTGACGCGCCAAAGTTTTCGCGGCTGCTTGCGATAAAAATGCCGTTGTTGGTCGTTCCCGAGAGGTTGTGTGCTGCGGTTGCTCCCGCGCCAAGGCCGAATTGACAACTGACAACACGAACACCAAGGCAGTTCTTCATGTCCACGCCAATCAGGGCCGTGGTGCTGCCAGACACATAACCTCGGCAACCCAAAATGTAGACGTTTTTGACGCCGTTTGTTGAGGTCCAGCCGTAACCCAGCCGAATGTAGCAATTGGTTGGGTTTTCAATATTGACCGACTGAATCGTGATGTCATTACATCCGTTGGTGCCTTCAGTGGCTTCACAAATACGAATGGGGACGCCAGTGCTTTCAATAGCACCGTTGCTAATCATTCCGGTGTTGCTGCGGTCAATATCAATACCGGAAGAAGCCGTTGCCGACCCAGCAAAATAATTGTCTTTGATGGAAAAACAGGTGCAAAAATTTAACGACAATTGAGCCGTGCCGCTGGAGCCGTTGCTGATAAACAAGCACTTTTCAACAACAGGCTGATTGCAATTGTCCAAGTAAAGACCGGCTTGCGTTGCGCCTCTAAACTGCACATTCACCAAAGTAGGCGCATGAGCATATGTAAACGTCATGCCCCGCTTTGCGCCGCTAGCGCAAGTTATCTGCAATTCGGAAATGGTTCCCCAAAACTGATATACGCTAACGCTAGACGAGAACGTCAAGCCAGTTGTTACTGCTGCGCCGGAAAAATTGATTATAGAACCGTTATGCTTGTTTTCGCCAAGAATGGTGAAGCCCCGCTGCACGTTTGCAGGAGTAGGGACCGTTAAGTTAGACGTTACAAGATAAGTGCCAGCAGGAAAATACAAACATCTATTATTTGTTACGGCATCAGCCAAAGCCGCCTGGATGGCAACGGTATCGTCAGTCGTACCATCACCCGTAGCGCCAAAGTCCTTAACGCTTACCACATCCCGCAACTTGGCCTGCGTAGTACGCGATGTAGCGCCCGTACCGGCTTGCACAAAGCCAACGCTAGCCGAGCCGTTGCTACCCGACAGCAGGTCAAAAATCTGCGCCTTAGCCGTTACGCCGCTCTGCACCACAGGCACAAGTTCCGAACCAGTCAGCGGCAGGGTAGCGGAAGGAAGGTTGGAAATCTTGATGCCCATGATGGTTCCTTAAACGGTAAGCGCCAAAACCTTGGCTTGGAACGCCTTTACGCGCTCGTCAAACGTAGCCTTCTCGGCGTTGTACGCTTCCAACTTAGCCTGCAAATCAGCATCGCGCTTGTCCGCAGACTGCTCACGGTTGGTGACGCTCTTTTCGCGGTCAACCAGCGCCTTGGCAGCAGCATCGTTAGCCTTTGCCGTAGCAACCTGCTCGTCACCGAAAGCCTTCTTGTTGGCCTCCAGTTCCTTTTCCTTGGCAGTAGCAGCGTCGTGCTTGGCCTTGGCTTCATGCCTCAGCGCATCAGCGTCTGCCTTGGTCTTCTTGGCATACGTCTGCGCTTCTTCGCTAGCCTTCAGCGAGGCTTCCACTGCCGAGACAGCACCCTGCCGCTTGGCAAGTTCGTCACGGAGAGCCGCCATATGCACCAAGTTCTTGGGCAGTTCTTCTACCAGCTTGAGCAGGTCAATCGTCCCTGTGCCGGTGTCACCTGAGATGTTCATGGCAACCCCTTAAGCGTAGTAACTGATGTTGAGCTTCGCGCCAGCGGTCTGCTCAATGAACTGAATCTTGGTCAGGTCGCCGTCGTACTGGAGCGTGACGCCAGCAGCCAAGGGCATACCCACGGAAGCGGTCGGTGCCGTATCGTCGCGCCAACGCACCGCCTGGGTCTCAGGCGTAATCATGGCGATGGACGGGCGGCAGGACAGGCCGTTCAGGTCGGTAATCGGGACGGTCAGACTGGTAGCGGAACTCAGCGAGGTAATCTGCTGATACCCCAGTCGGGCGGTGATGGCTTTTAGGGCGATGGACATACAAAACTCCTAGTGATGCCGTTAGTCTAACCGATTAGCCGGTTTGCGCCACCGGCACATTCCACGGCAAAGGCGGGGATACCGGTTCGTTTGGTTTGTAATTGAGGGCAATAGCGTCGGCTACCGTCTTTTGGGCTTGCGCCACTGCCTCTGCGCCGTACTGGTTAACCCACGAAACAACCATGTCTTGGGTAAGGTCTGCGTAAGGGACGTAAACGTCAGACGCCACATAGGGGATGTCGGTTGTGCCGTATCCCGCTGCGTTGTAGGTTCCGTCAGTCCCAGACACAACCCATGCCACGTTAAACACGCAGTCGGGGTGGGGCTGCACGGGATAGCAAGATACAGCGTTGATGTTGGTAACGTAAGTGATAGCCATGCTAGTTCCTTAACCTGCTACCCATGCAGTGCCGTTGTCAAAAACGGGGCAAACGACAGCGCCGCCGCCAGTCAAAGTCATAAGAAACGTCGGGGCAAGAGCATCTGTGACCCATGCTCTACGGCCTTGCGTACCGGCTGCTGGAAGAGTGGCTACGGTAAAAGCCGAGCCAACGGCAACGGTTTTTGTGTTGTACACACGCATGGCAGTTGCCAATGCGTTTTGCGCTGTACCGGAAGACCCAGCCGCAGCAACTTGAAAGATGATGTCGCCGCCAACGCCCGTGCCGGTGCCTTGGCTGCCCCTAACGGTAAAGTTTTGACCAGCAGTGTTGCTTGTGCCAGCAACGACGCTCTGCGGGCCAATGGTCTGGGCGACGGGGGCAGCGGCGTCGGCAGCGCCTAATTGTAGGGAGGCAGCGGCTTTGCGAGTAAGTTTTAAATCTCGCGTTGCGCTGTCTGCGTTTCCATCAGACCACGAAATGTTGCCGGTGGCGGAGAAAATAAACTCCAAACCACGCATCATGTAACTTTTGGTAGTGCTGTTTACAAAAAACGAAATTGAGCTATTTGTATACTCAGAAATAATTAAGTTAAAAGCATTTGCGTGCGTAAAACTAGTTCGTGAACCAAATGCAATATCAGGATTGCTTGAACCGGAACAAAAAGCAGTTTTCCCGACAACAGCACCAGTTTTGCTTACGTTAAACAAACTTGTGTTACCAACTTGCAAATCCATCAGCAGCGAAGCAGCGGCACTAGTTGTATCGGTAACGTTAAGTTTGATGCCCGTAAACGTAGTGGCTACGTTATTCCAAGTCTGCGTGGCGTTCAGTACTGGAACCGCAGTCGTCTGCGTAGCGCCCGTTAGCGTCAGCGCGGTTGACCCCACTACTTCCGTAACGGTAACGGGACGCGGCATGGCATAACCGTCACCCGCCTGCGGAGCCTTAAGCTGCGGCGTTACGGTATCAAGGGCAATGACTTCAAGATTTGCCATGACTTACCTAAATTGGGTTGTAAGCAGTGCCGTTAGACGCCAGCACAGTGCCGCCAACTGCGTAAGACACGCCGAGACTGTCTAACACGTTGCGACTTACAGAGTACGACGCGCCAGCAGAATCAAGCACTGTAAAGCCAGTAGCCGGAGGGGTAGCCCCGCCGCCAATGTCCCGTATCCAATACTCCGTTGCAGACCTAAGGTCTACAATCGGCGTATCTGAATACATATACCTCTTCATTACGCGAGGAAGCGAAGTTTGTAGAGCGAGGCGTAGTACCGCCCCACGATTTCATCAATGATGTTCTGAATAGGCGTGTTGTCGCGGTCACAAACCTTGTAGCGACCCGTCTCAATGTCCTCAACCTGCCCCTGCAAGAATTCCACGATGTTGGAAGTCTTCTTGGCGGCAGGTACGGAGATTGGGCCAATCAGCCCGTGGTAGCCCTGATACGCTTCGGCAAACTTGTCCGCAAGGTCTACGATGTTTTCGTAGAACTCCTGCAACGCAACGTGCTTGGCGTAGGAACGGGTGTTCAGGTGAGTGCTGTGCGCCACATCACGGGCAAGGAACAGCAGTCCCACGAATTCGTTAGGCTTCACTGCATCATCTCCTGTGGCGGCTGCTGCATGGGCATCTCGCCACCCTGCATCGGCATCTCACCTTCGTTGAACTCGGGCATCTGCTGCTCCGGCATATTGCCAATCAGGTCGCCCGTGTGCATAGCGGCGGCAATAGTGCCTGCCACAATGTCCTGAATCTGCTCTTCCGACATACCGGCCTGCACGGCGCTGATGCGCTGCGTCTCGGCTTGGTACGCCTTGATTTCGGACTCGTAGTCCATCCGACGCTGTTCCTGCGCCTCGATAGACTTGTGTACGTTCTGGAGCATCTGGTGCATCTGCTCCATCTCCTGCCCCATCGCCTGAATCTGCTGATTCGCGGCTTCCAACGCAGGATTCTCGTCGTTGTCCTGAAGCAGCTTGGGGTCAATGGTCTTTTGCAGACGCTTTGCCATCTCTTGAGCGCCGGGCCAGTCCATGTTCTTGACGAACAGGTCACCAGCCACCTGCCACAGTTGCGGGTTGCCCTGCAAAATCTGCGACATGGCTTCCATTGATTCCTGACGCTTGGTCATGTACGACGGGCCGGTGGTCACGCAAACATCGTACTTGCCGACAGACGGATTGTAGATTTTCTCAATCACGATGCCGTTTTCGTCCACGATTTCGCGGACAGGCATGGGCTGCTGCGGGTCAATCTTGGCGGTCTTTGTTTCGCCGTCAATACCGATGATGCGGGCAATTCGCTGGGTGTCGTAAATCTTGGGGATAAGGTCAACGAGTTGACGCGTGACGTAGCGGATGGCGCGAGCCAGGTTGTCTACGTAATGGTATGTGCCGGTGTCGCCTTGCCGTTCACGCGCCAAGATTGCCTTGCCCGAACGCTCATTGGACGTAGCGCCAATGCTGCTGTCGTACTGCCCTGTGGTGGACTTGATGTCGTCCGACGCGCCTGCCTTAGCCTGCAACAGCCCCGAAGACGCCATAGGCGGCTGGGCGCGTTGCGGCAACGGCATAACGCTACCGGAGCCATCCGTAACGTCAGGGTTGACCTCAAGGTAAGGCCAGTTGTTTGTGTTAGCAGTCTTCCACTGCTGCTCGTAGCCTTCAAACTGCCCGCCGTAGCCAATAAACGGCGCTTTCGGGGCAAGGGCAAGCATCTCGGCTTCTTGGGAAACCCAGTAGTTGTACATACGTTGGGCGTCTTTGGCGTTACGCACCAAGCCCGAAACGTACATCCGTCCTTCAATTTCCCACTCGTTGCCGACCACGCGGACTACGGGGATAGACACGCCAGCCCAGTCCTGAGCCTCAAGAATCTGGTAGCCGTTGGTCTTGCACCACTTCACGGTCTTTACGTCCGTTTGGCGCTGGCGCAGGATGGGCATACCCATTGCTTCCGCACGCTTGGCCTCGGGCGAACCCTGCAAGGCCGACACGTTACCGGGGTACAGGTTAAGCGTCTTGCGCTCATGCTCGATGTAGAAGTATTCGGCAATACGGACGGTCTTGTCGCTAATCCACTGCGACAGCCCTTGGTCGCCAATACCCCGCGTCATGATGGACGAAATGGGTTCAGCGTCAGGGAACAACCGCTCGTACTCGTCCTTGGTCAGGTCTTCCGTGATGAAGCACCACTGGGCATCCGACCCGCAGGGGTCTTGGATGGTGGGGTCCATGTACACGGAGAACGAGTTGCGGATGCGCTGAATGCGGATGTCTTGGTCAAAAGTGTTTTCATCGCAATACTCGGTCAGTATGCGAATGTAACCCTCGCCGTAGGTGACTTGGTTGTCACAGGCGGTGTCGTAGGCAACGTCGGCGTCAGAGATGTACTCAATGTGCCGCACGATGCCATCAAACACTTCCGCAACTTGCAGGTCAGCCTTGTCATCTACGGGGATGACCTTGCCCGAGGGCCGGTTCTGCCGCTGGTCATTGGTGACCTGACGAACGTGCTGCGGCAGCTTATTGATGGTCAGACAGGGGCGAGCATTAATGGTCTGCCCCTGCACCGACCCTCGGGTCGCTAGGACGTCTGCGGGCCACTGCCACTGGTTGTCAGGGCTTGCGGCAAGGAAGCGCAGGTCGTCCAATTCGTCTTCACGGGAGTCGCTGTACGCCGAGATGGCTTGCGTAAAGCGAGTACGGGCAACAGCAAGGATGTCCGTGTCATCCTTGTTGCGACGGGAGGACGGGCTGTTAGCAACCCGTTCTGCGCCAATCATGCCCGTATCAGCCATGCTTACACGCAGTGGATGATGGCGAAGTTAACAATAACCGCTTCAGCCAGCGCACCAGCAGTCGTGTTACGCAGCGTGATAGACACCGTGCCGGTGCCAAGCGCATCAACCCACAGGTTGTACGAGGCAGCGGTTGCGCCAGAAGAAATGTTCAAAATAACAATGTCGTTGGCACTAATAAACGAGTTGTTCAGCGTGAACGACACGTTGGTCGTTGCAGCAAGGCTGGCAGCGTTCATTGTGATACGACCAGCCGACTTGTTCAGCGTGACAGCAGTAGACTTGCTGGTGGCCTGCGTGACAGTGCCCTGTGCAGCGGCGGTATAACCAAATTCGCTGTCAGAGTAAATCTTGTCAGCGCCGATGATGTTTTGGTCTTCGTACGCAACGCCGATTGGCTTGGTATTCGTGGTCATGATTAACTTCCCATCCAAGAATTGGAGACAGTGCCGTCCCTATAGGTTCGGACGGGGTTGCGCGCAGTATACTCCCGATGCGCCACGGGGAAAGCAAAAGTTACTGCGATGGCGTCGGCAGCGTCCGGTGAGGCCAGCCCCCGTGCCTTCATTTCCTTCTTGCCCTCAAGGAATATTGTACCCGCAGAATTGGGTTTCTTGGTAGGGCCGACCAAATCTGCCTTCAGTTGGCGGTCTTCCTTAACGGAAGCGGTCTTTAGCCAGTCCCGCATTGCCCCCCACATTTCCGCTCGCTTGTTGCCCCACGCCACCGGATTCTTGGCCTTCCAGCCAAAGTTGACGCCACGGACTTTGTACTTCTGCTCGGTTAGGCGGTCAAGGATGCCGTAGCCCAACCCGCCCTCGTCTATACAGACCAACGCGGGCCGGTAGTCCTCAATCGCCTCAATCACCCGCCCAACCACCGTCATGGTGTCCTCACCGGAATACCGCTTGAGGGCGATAATGTCGCGGCCTTGGCGCACAGCGATGACGGTTGAGTCCGCGCCGCCACGGGCGGGGTCTACGCCAATCACCACGGGGGCTGTTTCATCCTTCCACCGGGGGCGCTTGAACGCCTCATCTACCCAATGCGCGGGGATGAACTGGTCATCACCGACAGACGGAAACTCCCCGTACACCTCAATCTTCGCCTGGGGCGAGTCCTCACCATATTCGTCGATGATTTGCTTGTAAACGGAGTGGTCAGTGCCTTCAACATCCAGCGAGTTGATGTTTTTGGACTTCCAAAAAGCTCGTTTGGCGGCAAAACACTCAAAAAAGTAGCCGGTAGGGCGTCTGGGGTTGGAAAACGCTAACCAAAAGCGGTGCGGCGTGTTCTCGGTGAAAAAACCCTGAGAAACGTCCCAGATGGCGTCCGGAATACCACTGGCTTCGTCAAAAATCAGCATAACGCCGTCGTGGTTATGCACACCGGCATAGGAATCGGGGTTCTCCGCAGACCACAGGCGGCCTTCTACCGACCAGTAGCGCGTACCTTTACGCAGGTCGCGCTCTACCAACTCCGTCAGCCACTTGGCGGGCATGACGCGGGTAGCCGATATCTCCCACCAGTGGCTGTTTATCAGCATCGCCAGCCACTTTGTGATTTCCGCCCATGTGACCGAGCGAAGCTGGGCTTCCGAGTTAGCCGAGACGATGACGGTAGACCCGATACGGGTGGTCACCATCCACAGGATGAGCCACGACACCAGCGCAGACTTGCCGATACCGCGTCCGGAGGCTAACGCTAGGCGGAATACGTCAAAGTCTACCTTGCCACCGTTAGCCGCGATGTGGGTCTTCAGGTCACGCAGTACGTCCCGCTGCCACTTACGCGGACCACGGAAGTGTTCTAGCGGCGTACCCTTCTCACCCCACGGGAAAGCAAAGTTAACAAAGGCTTCTGGGTCGTTCGCAAGTGCGGGTGACCACAATTTGCTCATAAGCAGTTGCTCCTCTTGCGAGGAGTACTTTGGCTCTTGCATTACGGCTTAGGCCTGTTCAGCAACGGCGCAATCAGGTTGCGGGTAACGTCACCGGAAATGCCATTACCAAGCACGGTTTTGGCAAGCGTGGGGCTATCAGGCACGGCAACTTCATCGCCCAGCCCCATGAGACGAGCCATCATGCGACCCGTAACGGTTTTGACCGTGCCGTCAGGCATGATGATGCGCGGCTTTTCGTTAGCAGCCTTGAGTGTAGGCGCAACTTGACCAGCGTTGGATGCCGCCCAGGTGTTACGGAACCCGCTACCGCCCATTGTGATGATAGGTTTGTTTGGGTCTAGTTGACCGCGGGCAATCATTTCATCCAAGCGCCGACGCTCAACAGGCGGAATGGCAGACCCCGGCGCATCCGGCAGCAAGTCCGACACCGCGCCAAACCAATCCTTACCGCCAGTTTTGGGCGGCATAGGCGGCAACTCACCTTCACGCACGGCTCGCAGCAGCATTCGCTTGCGAGACTGCGGCGCACCGTAGTCGGCGGCGTCGTGAATGACCACATCCCACTTGTAGCCCTTGGCATCCAGCGCATCCGTGATGTGCTTGAACAACGCAGTGTCCGCGTATTGCGGAACGTTTTCTACGGTCACTACGGGCGGCGTAGCCTCGCGAATAGCACGGGCAACCGACTCAGCACTTTGCCGGTCAAGGTCTGTAGCGCCACGCATGGTTTTGGCAGCAGAAAAGTTCTTGCAGACAGGACTCGCGTGGAACAAGTCAGGATTAGTCGCTTTCAGTTCCTGTGGGTCTATGTCAGTAACGCTGCGGGAAGGAAAAGCCGTGCCGTGCGACTGATTGGCAAACTCGTTGATTTTGGGGTTGTACTCAACCGCCATGACGTGTTCAGTGCCGGGCAACGCACTTTCCATTGTGCGAGAACCTGAAAACCATGTGGCTACGCGAGGACGGGCAGTAGATTCCACGGCTTGCGACATAATGGCCTTACGCGGCTTCAGCCAGTTACGCGGGTCTATGTTCTCACCCACCACCTCACCCAACCCCGCAGGGCCGGACTTGGCACGGTTCCACATACCGCGTAGTGAGTTGCCAACGGCGTCCGTAATCATAGACGGGTTGGCAGCAGCCTCCTGTGCCGCACGCCAAGCGTCCGCGTACACACCTTGCAGACTACCTGCCTGCTGAGACCTATAGGCATCTAGCGCCAGTTGGTCACGCATCTGCAAACCGCCCATAAGCGCGGTAGAGGAACCACGCAACAGGCCGCCAGTAAGTTCACCAGCATCCCTAAGATAGTTTGGCGAGGGAGGCACTAACGCATTACGAGTACCCGGCGGCATACGCTACTCCAGAGAGGCGTAAGGAGACGGCATCTGCCCGTACATACTGTTCAGCGCATTCTGCCCACGGAACGGACGCATACCACGGTTACGCATGAGGGGGTGCTGCTGCATACCCATCTGCGGGTAACCACCGTACTGCCCCATCATGTACTGCGGCGACATACCGCCGAATGCAAAGCCAGGATTGCCCCCACCGTAGCCCATACCCCCACCGCTACCAACAGTAAAAGGGTCACCACTATACGCACCGGGAGCGACCATAGCATTTTGCCCATACTTGTTCCCCGACACAGGCATCTGGTAGTTAGGCATACCGCCAAAATACGGATTGTTCACGCGACATCCTCCACCTGAATGACCCTAGCCTGTGCGGCCTCTAATGCCGCGACAATGCTTATCTTCTGATACACGTCCACGCTGACCTCCGACCTTGCAGTCCACCCATACTGGTGCTGCAACACCGACAACGCAGCCTTGGCATCCCCACCCTCCGCAGCACTGTACACAGTACGGCTGACAGCAAGCTCGGCATCTGCACGACCCTTCTGCTCTGCCAGTTCGGCAATGGGGTCCATTTGGCAGAGACGCCGATACTCACTCGGCAACATACCGGCAGCAAGGGCAAGCGAGTCACCCTTCAGCCCGAGACGTGCAGCGTCGTATATACCCTCTAGTGCCTCGGGGGTAGCACGCAACTCACGGGCAACTACGGGGATACTGCGGAAAGTTGTGGGGGTGGCAACGAGGTGCATGGGGTGAATTTACCACAAAAAAATAAAATTGTTTACGGGGGTACCGTAACAGTCACGGCCCTTCGCTCGGACCTACCCCCCGGCTACCTGCGTGCTGCACCGCCGCATAGATGCTGCACCGCAACAATGCTGCACTGCGTCATGCGTGCTGCATAGCCGCATAGCGCGAGCGTAGTGCTGCACCGCAGCATGGCCACTAGTGTTAGGTTAACAGTATTGGCAGGGTAGCAGTACATCACCACAAGGCTTTGCGTGAAGATGCGTCGGACGAAAAAGGGTTAGGCACAAAGAACATTGGGGTCAGTTTGCGTGCGCGTGCGCATGACATAAGCCCAAAGTTATTTGTAGGGAACCCTTTTCCATCCTGCCAACATTCACTACAAACTTTTTTGCGAAAGTGCTTGACACTGTTAGTTGTGCCTGTATGATGAACCCATGCCGCAATTCCGCGGCGCATGGGAGAAACGACAATGCCTGTCATCACAATTAAGCAAGACTCCAAACAAACAACTAACACAATTGTTACGGTAACCTGGTTAACAGGCGAATGCATTCAATACACGATAGCTGCTAATCCTACGTTTGACGGCAGGGATTCAGACGACTACGAAAATGGCATGGCCTATAACGTTTACATCACGGGTTACAATTCTCCCGATGATGACCTAGGCTTTCAGGAATACTCCATTGACCGCGCAGAGTGTGCGCAGCAGTGCGAGACTGAAATGGACGCCATCGAATTTTGCAGCGACTGTCACTCATGAATCACCGTGAATGGTTGGCCTTGCAGCAAAACCATGGCGTGCCGCGTTTGCGTCGTTGGCACGTCCTAGCCTTTGTCATGCTGTACTGCGCAATCGAATACTTTTACCCTAGCCTGTGACTTTTCTGCTAGCGCATTGCTTGCCAGTGCGCTATCGGGAAACACCACACCACACTATGCACCATGCGTGCGAAAGGAAGAAACATGGCCGCGAAAACTAGCGTAACGCTATTGAACATTGACGCTAACGCCAAGACCGTGAAAGGCCGCAAACGTGGCTATATGACAGCGGTCCTGTATTTGCTACAAGGTAATCGTTCCGGTCACAATGTTTGCGGCATGCATGAATTGGCACAATGCCTACTACCTTGCTTAGGCGAGGCGGGCCGAGGTGGCATTGCTGCTGGTCGCAAGACGTTTACCGCCCCGAATGGCGAACAAATACCTGACAACGCTATCCAGCGTGCCAGGCTTGCGCGTACCTTGTTCTTTATCCATGAACAGGCACAATTTATGGGCCAATTGGTGCGTGAAATTCGCGCATTCATCGCACGCGCCAAGCGCTTAGGCTTGATACCTGTCATCCGTTTAAATGGCACGTCGGACATCCGTTGGGAAGATATCCCAGTAGAAGGCAAAGCGAACATCTTCGAATTGTTCCCGCGTGTCATGTTCTACGATTACACTAAAATTCCGAACCGCCGGCGTGCCATTGGCATTCGCAATTATTCGCTAACCTTTTCGTATTCCCACGTGCCTGAGTTTGCGCCTGTAGTAGCGCGTGCAGTCACCACGTATGGGGCCAGCGTCAATTATGCCGCGGTATTCGCTGGTAAGACGTTACCGGCACACTTTCTGGGCCGCGACGTAATCAACGGCGACGAGTCGGACCTGCGTTTCTTGGACAAGCCCGGCGTAGTGGTCGGCCTGATTGCAAAAGGCAAGGCCCGTAGAAACCCTGGTTCGTTCGTGGTGCCGCGCCAAGCCCTAGCCGCCTAAGCCTTAGCCTGTAGCGCATTGGTTCGCCAGTGTGCTACGGGGTAACCGTTCGGGTTATCGTAATGCGCCATTGTGCGCGAGGGGATATTGTGAAAACGTACATTGTGGAAACCGTAGACGGGGAAAAGGTCCGTCAACTTTACCTAGCAACGGCAGATGACGTGCGGCACGCTTTGGGGGAGTGGCTTGGTGATATGGGAACCGAACGCGACGTTGCGCGCATCTACACTGTCGCGCGCGCTATGGAAGCCATTAGCTTCTCTGAAATTGGGCAGGGTTTTCGGTTCATTAATCGATTCGAACCGTTGGACTATCTAGTAACGTATCTAGATAGTCCAGAATGCCGCGCGCTGGAAGCTTGGATTTTGGAGAATGACGTGCGTAATCAGCGTGCGCCATTGGGGGATTCCATCATGGCCGCCTGGCTTAACAAAGCTGATTTATCGGATGGCATGGTTGAAATACCGGCCCGCTGGTCAGTTACTGGCGTGCCGGTGACGTTTGACGTATGGGAGGCCGCGCCATGATACCGGCCCACTATCTATCAAAAAACGATATAGGCCACTGGACCGTAATCCATGGCGGTATGCCATTGTGCGCAGACACAGACCTACCGGGCGCACTACGTTGTGCAGAGCGCTACAACTTGGCGGTATCCGGTCCCTGGTGGGACGGGTCCGCCGGCACGTTCCGGCCTGCTAGCGAATTGCCGCACGCTGGCGGTGCCGCATGAAACCCGAACCTTGCCCGAAATGCCCCGCCTGCTATGGCATGGGAACCGCCCTTAGCCCTTGGGACCAAATAACCGAATTGCGGTGCGATTACTGCGACGGGCAGGGGTTCGAACCCTACTGGCTGGGACCGGACCGGGCGCAAGGGGCCGCGCCATGCTCTACCTAGTCGGCCTGCTACTCGCCGCCGTCGTTGCCGAATTGTTTGACATAGGGTAACCTGCCCCCGCGTGTCGATATCCCTTAGCCCGGCCTAATCCGCCGGGCTTTTTTTCGCCTACTGCACCAGCCGCAAGCTGGGGAAATGCTCTTCCAATGCATCCCTACACTGGTGATTATTCATTGTCGCGTAAACGCTATTAGGGGCAACAAAAATAGTGCGCTTGTTGGGGTTGCGCACGCTACCGATTAACCCCCGATTAACCCATCCTGATAATGCCATAATGCTAGATAATGCATTTACTGGTATTGCGCCACGGTTAATAATCGGTTCTAGCCTGCGCGCAATATCGGCCCACGGCCCGCCAATGATGCCCTCCGCAAACACGCCACGCCTGGCGCGTATGTCCGCCAACAATGTCTCTTCCACACTTTCCTGCCGGACGTTCAGCAATCTACGCTTTGCGTCCGTCATCGGCGGGGGTGCAGCCGGATTGAAGGCCCGTAGAACGCGCTGGGAGAGCGCATACGCCACGTTCCCTATGCCCCCGCTACCGTACCACTGCCATAGGGCGCTAGCCGCGTCCTGCGCCATTTTGGGGGCATCGCTCCACAACACGAACCAGCGCCGGTCATCGTCTGATAGGTGGATAGCGTCCCTGAAATTGGACATTGCGATGGGTAAGCCGCGATTAAGTGCAGGATACGGGTGCTGCATCTTACGATTTACCATTATTAATTCGGGCGGTGCCGCACATAATACTTTCATAAACTCTTCCACGGCGCGTTTATCCCGATTTACTCCGCGCCGCAATTCATTTAACACCAATACTTCGTTTTCGAGCGCATAACCAAACTGACTGATAATGTCTTCCCCGCGAACGACGGCGACATTTTGCAACTGGGGCCCGCCTATCGCTTGCAGGAACGGGTGGAGAGCCGAGTCCTTGCCGCTACCGGGGTGGCCCGCGAGCAAGATGCCGTGGTTTATCTTGCGGTCTGGGTGCTGGTACTTGAACGCCAAACAGTCCAGCAAGTGGTTACGCTCCCAGTCGCACGGAAGCAAGCGGGCTAGATGGTCCAGCCACGGACTGGCGTCCCCAGATACCGGCTGCACTCGGGCGTTGCGCCACAGGTTCCCCCATGCTTCCCCGTGCCGTTCTAGCAGAGCGCCACCGCCAGGCGCATACGTCAGCCCCGCCGCGATAACTCCGCCCATCGCTGCGCGGTTCTCGTCAAAGCTGTTACTAGCGTGAATGGGTGCGCCAGTGTGGATGCTGGGGCATTTCACGTGCCGATAGTGCGCGTTGAACGACTGCCGGGTGATGGGCCGCCGGTGAACCATGTCGAAATACCCGTCACTGTCCGCAAGGTACGCAAACCGACTAAACCATTCCGCTACCGGCAGGCTGGATATGTCACGGGCAGCCACCGCTTCGGCAGCTTGCAGGATGCTAGCGGGTGTCTCGCCAGCACTCGCCATACGGGCAGCGGCAGCGGCTAGGGCTTCCGATAGGGGCTTGTCTGTCATGGGGCCGCTACCCCAGTGGCTCCCTCCCCCTCCGGCCCATCAATACAGGCCTTCTTGGGGTCGCTAGCGGCCTCAGAATCAGTTTTATCGGCACGGGTGCGGTAGTCGGGCTTGCTTGCGGGGCGAACGGGCCACAGGGGGCAGGCTTTCGCGGTGCAGGCTTCCACTTGCTGCCGCCAGTTGCCCAGTCCAGACAGTGGGTCATAAATGCAGTCGCGGCACTTGCCGTTAATGGAGTCGCGTAGGGAAATGCTCACGATATGTCCACCTCACGCAAGGTATAACGGCCCGTTTTGCTTTTCGTCCACCCCTGCACCAGTATCCGCCAACCTGCCTCCCGCAGCAGGGGCAGGGCGGGGCTGTCCATCATCTTTTTTATGCGGGCCGAGACGTTGCTACCGGAGGTCGATTGTACCCCACAAGTGCCGTCCGGGCCGACGCAGACGATGTCTATGATGCCAAACAGGTCTTGCCTAATTCTCGCGTGGGGGTTCCACTTTTCCACCACGGCGACAAGGGGGTAACGCTTCCGCAGGTCGGCGAGAGAGCGTTGGGTGGGGCTGCTCATTTGCGGTAACTCTCCCAGTTCAGCACTAGCAGTTTCCCGCCGCCTTGGCGCAGCCGGTCCATGATGCGGTCGCCCAAGTACTCGCTCAGTTCAGGCGCGGACAAATTGGACAAAATCATGGTTGGGCGTACTGCATTGTAACGGCGATTTATCAGGTCAAATAAAGCCTGTTTTTCATGGTCGCTGCCGCTGCTACTGCCAACCTCATCAATCACAAGCAAGCATTGGTCTACATATTCATCCAACACTTCGCCATCGGTTTTTTCAGCTTTACGGCTAAAGGTGGCACGGATGGCGCGAGAAAAATCTGACACCGTGGTATACCGCGCCGAATTGCCTTGCTCAATGACTTCACGCATGGCGGCACAAGCAAGGTGAGTTTTGCCAGTTCCAGGCGTTCCCACAAGAATCATGCATCGACCATCCAATAAAGTTTCCAAAAAATCGCGGCAATATTCTGTTACTCGCATCAATACTGCTTTTTTTGCATCTGTGTTGGCCTCAAAGTTTTCCAGCGACTCTCCACAATACCGAAATGGCGCGCCCGACTTTTTGTGCAATTCTTTAATAGCTTCAGCGGCACGATGCTCTTCTCGAATCCGCGCATACTCTGCCGACTTTTTTTGGTCGCTATCAAGGTTTTTAGCAACGCAAACAGGGCATCCGCCGTTGTCTTGCACAATGGTCTTGCCCATCAAAGTAAGGCTACGCACCGGGTACGCGCCATGCATGAGGCAATCACGGGTTTTGATTTGTTCAACGGGCTTAGAAACTTCCATCTGGGTTCACTCCCTTGTGGTAATCGACGTTACTAAAATCGCTGCGGGCGGCTGAAAAGCGGGCGTCCTTCGTGGGCTTGCCATCACCCTTCAGCGGGAACAATCCCTGCCAACCCTGAGCCACAGACTGCTCCACCACGGCGGCTTGGTTCGCACCGTGCTTGGCAAGGTCTACGGCGGCAGCGTTCAGGCTAACTGGGCGCAGCGGCTTGCCAATGCTCTTGCGGTAAGCCACCCACCTTTGCCAAACCTCCTCGTTGAGACCCTGAACTGACAAAGGAACCTCAGGTTGAACAACCGGCGCGACTGCGCCATTCTTCTTTCTTCTTTCCTGCTGTTGTTCCTGCTCCTGCTCCTGCTCCTGATTAGGCATAGCCTTCGCGAAGGCTTCAGGTAAGGCTTTACCAAAGGCTTCCGGTAAGGCTTCCGCATAGCCTTTAACCTCTTGAATTAACTCGCTTTTTAGGCTGCACTCAGGTATCAAATCAATGCTGTGTACCCATGCTTTCACCACGTTGGGTGACTCGGGTTTGTTGTACTTCAGGAACCTTGGCAGGTACACGCAGGAAGCCTTCTCGTCATGCTTCGCCAAACCCTTCGCGAAGACTTCCCTAAAGGCTTCCGCAAAGCCTTTCCCGCCCAACTCGGCGGCAAGCCCAGGTATCGTGGCCCGCATCGCGCCCAGTGCGGTCATATGCGGATGGGTCAGCAGCAGCACGAATGCCAACTTGCCTTCCGTGGACAAGGTGCGGAACTTTTCATCGTTCCACATCCTTGGGTCAATCTTGCGATAGTGCGCCACCTGTTGCTCCCTGTGCGCTGGCCTTTAACTGCCGGACACGCTCGCGCATTTTGCGCTGCTGCCTGACTGAGTTTTCCCGAGCGCACACAACACAGACACCCGTCAGGGTGTACCGCGCTGTGCCGTGGCCTTTCCGGCATGGATTGCCTTCAAAGCGCACTTGCCCGGCTTCCGCTGCTTTCATGCGTTCAGTTGTCATGGCTCATTGTGCCTTCATGCTATTAAGAATACAAGGGGCAAGTAATGCTTGCAGGGCGCTTGCAGGGTGCTAGCGTTTTCCGTACCCCGTCAGCGTGTACGAAGCCCACTTTTTCCCGCCACGGTGAACCATCTGCGTTTCCACCGTGTAGCCCTCCTCGCGGATGTTGAAAATCACCGCAGCCAGTCGGAAGCACCCAAATAGGTTCAATGCCTGAATAGGCGTAATGGGCTTACCGCGCAGCAGGTGCGCCCGAATGCTGTCAATCTGGCTCATGTTCAGTCTCCACAGCGGGGGTACGGGGCCACCGGCCTTCCGGCAGGTCCAGCGCAGCGATGCCCAGCGCGTAGGGCGGCAGCGGGCAGTCAGCTTTAAGCTGGCCACCAGTCATACGCTCCAACTGAAACTGCCATTGCTGGGGAACGTCACGCCAGGCAAGCACGGCTGAGTGGGTTAGCCCACACGCTCGACTTACCTTGCTAGCGTTACCAAAAAATGCAAACACTTCATCGCGGGTCATTTCTCACTCCAAAAAAGATTCACCAAAGGGCTTGACACCTGTAAGCCTTGGGGTGAAGATACACCCATCGGATGCATACCGCAACCGGAAAGGGAGAATCAGATGACACACGACGAAATCATGGACGCGCTGCTGGAGTTGCTTGACGCAACCCTGCACAACCGCCCGGTGGACGCCAACGTCCTCTACAAGGCCCGCGAGGCTCTCCGCCTCCTCAATCAGGTGGGCTTCCAGTGAGCAGCTACTGGGAAGAGTTCTACAAGTACGAGCGCCATCAGTACGACAACCCGCACAGCTACGGTATGTGCATTAAGTACTTTGACGGCGCTTACCAAATCAACGTCCACCACCGTGGCTGGTGCGCTTCCGAGCCGACGCTTGGCGAAGCCGTTGCCACGTTGCAGCGCCTGCTGCTGGAACCCCGTTCGGAGAAAGCACAATGAGCATCATCGCACTGCGTACCGACGCCGAGTTCACTTGGTTGGAGATTGAAGGCCAACTGTTCTTCATCACGCCGAACCACGAATTGGTTGAAGAGACTTGCCTGCGCTGCGTGGAGGACTTGGAATTCCTCCGCGAGACGGTCACGAGCCAAATCAACGCCATCAAATACCAGTCCGACGACCACACTGACGTGAAAGCCTCCAAGGTGGAGAAACTGGAACGTGCGCTGTCCAACGTGGGCATAGGTGTCTGCGACCACATTGAGGAAGTCCACTACGAAGGCGTGGACCTTGTCATCGGTTACAACTTTGACCACGACGAGTGCCAGCGCAACAGCCCGGCCTACCTTGAGGTCATCAGTATCACGCACCGTGGGCAGGACATCACCGGGTTGATTGACCTGCTGGGCGGCAGTGCTGGCTTCGACAAGATTGCTGACCTGCTGGAGGGCGACAAATGATTGGAATCATCGAACCCGAAGTCTGCCTTGACCATCTTCGCCAGGCACTTGCCTGCGCGGGCTTGGAGATGGTGCAGACCAGAGAGTCGGTCATCATCCGCGTCAGCGACGCCTACAAGTACTGGGGCTGGACGAGCATTCACCACGTTCCCGCCCTCATTCGTTTTCAGGGGAAACACCATGAGTGACAATCCGAACCAACAAGCCGCGTGGCTGCTAGAGCGCGTTGGCTTTGTGACCGCCAGCCAGTTCAAGCACCTGCTGCCGGGCAAGAAGGGCGGTTACCTTGCCGCCCGTGACACCTACAAGTGGCAGCTTGTGACCGAGCGCCTGACGGGCCGTGCCACGGAACACTACGTCAATCCCGCCATGCAGTGGGGTATTGACCAAGAAGGTTTTGCGCGTGATGCATTTGCTCGCAAGACCGGGCTTGCCGTGGACCTTGTGGGGTTCATTAAGCACCCGGTGCTGATGTGCGGCGCGTCACCGGATGGCGTGCTGGACGGTGGCGAGGGGCTGGTTGAGTTCAAATGCCCGACCACAAACACGCACCTGCAAACCATCATGGACGGCATGGACCCCATGCATATGGCGCAGGTGCAGGGGCAGATGTGGCTGACGGGCGCGCAGTACAACTGGTTTGTCAGTTACGACCAGCGGCTACCGGCAGGCATGGACATCTACTGCCAGCGGGTTGAGCGTGACCAGGCGTATATCGACACGCTTGAGACGGAAGTCTGCAAGTTCCTAAACGAAATAAACGACACGATTTCTATGCTTCAGGAGAAAGCGAAATGATGAACCTTGACCACAGCAACGCCGCACTTTTTGCCGCGCTTGCCCTTGCCCAGTCCGAAGTGGAGAACGCTACGAAGGGCAGCGTGAACCCGCATTTCAAGTCTCGCTACGCCGACCTTGCCGAGGTGCTGAACACGGTGCGCCCGGTGTTTGCCAAGCACGGCATCGCCATCATCCAGTCTACGGGGTTTGACGGCGTCATGGTGTCGGTCACTACCGCGCTAGTCCACAAGGAAGGCGGCTATATCACCTGCGTGGCGTCCTGCACGCCCGCTAAGACCGACGGGCAGGGCGTGGGTGCTGCTACCACCTACCTGCGCCGGTACAGCCTTGCAGCGGCCTGCGGCGTGGCTCAGGAGGACGATGACGGGCAGACAGCGGCGCACAACCGTCCCGCAGTCGTTGCCAAGCCTAGCAACCAGTTGTTGGACTTGCTGGCGGCTACCGAGGATGCCACTAACGAGGAAGTTCTCCGCAACCTGTACAAGGCCACCGAGAACCTTGTCGAGCATGAGAAGGCCGAGGCTCGCAAGGCCATCGTCCAGAAGCGTTCCACCATTACTAAGGTCTAAGCATGAACATCATCACGATTACTGGTCGCGTCGGTCAGGACGCAGAACTCCGTCAGACCCCGCAGGGCCGCGCTGTTGCCAACTTTAAGGTTGTCGTGGACGTAGGATTTGGCGAGAAGAAGCACGCTCTGTGGATTGACTGCTCCATGTTTGGGCAGCGTGCCGAGAAGGTTGCCAAGTACATCACCAAGGGTACTCCGGTGACCGTGTACGGGCAGTTTGACCTGCGGACGTACACCACGAAGAACGGGCCGGGCGCGTCCATCACCTGCGACGTGGCGGACATTGCCTTGCAGGGCGGCAAGCCTAGCGGGGAAGCGCAGGCTGCGCCGGTGCCGTTCGATGACAAGAAAGCCGCTGACGAAGCTTTCAGCGATGAAATCCCGTTCTGATTACAGGCGGGCGTTGGTGTGGGCAGCGGAAATCTCCGCTGCTTACATCATTGGAAAGGAAAAACATATGACAAACGAAGAACAAATTCAGTTTGCACGGTACAAGGAAGCAGTGCTGCGTGCTGATGACACGATTGACGCGCAAGGCAAAACTATTGGCGCGTACAAGGTGACGCTGCAAACGCAGCGAGAACTTATTACCTTGCTGCAAGAGCAGATTCGCAAGATGGAAGGCCAGTTGGGCGAACTGAGGGCGGCGCTGTGAAGTACCTGTCCGTGTGTGCCGGTATTGAGGCTGCAAGCGTTGCCTGGCATCACATGGGCTGGGAACCGGTGGCGTTCAGCGAGATTGAGAAGTTTCCCAGCGCCGTGCTAGCGCACCACTACCCCAACGTCCCTAACTGGGGCGACATGACCAAGTTTAAGGAATGGCCTGATGCAAATATCGATGTTCTCGTCGGAGGAACTCCCTGCCAATCCTTCTCAGTCGCCGGACTCCGAAAAGGACTGGATGACCCGCGTGGCAACCTCATGCTCACCTATCTTGCCATTGCTCAACGCTATCGGCCCCAGTGGCTGGTATGGGAGAACGTCCCCGGCGTCCTATCCAGTGAAGGAGGACGAGATTTTGCCGCATTACTTCGAGGGTTGGCAGAACTCGGGTATGGGTGGGCTTACCGAGTGCTTGACGCTCAGTACTTCGGAGTGGCCCAGCGACGCCGCCGTGTGTTCGTTGTCGGATACCTTGGAGACTGGCACCGTGCCGCAGCGGTTCTTTTTGAGCGACACAGCCTGTCGGGGCATCCTGCGCCGAGCCGACAAGCGCGGAAAGGAACTGCCGGAAGCGTTGCGCCTGGCGTTGTTGGCAGTCTCGACACAGAGTGCGGGGGGGGGGAAGTTAACGCACCAATCGGCTAACAACGGGCATCTTATTGCCCTACAAGACGTTCGCGCCGTAGAGAAGGCACAGAATGGCAAGGGCTGGAATGATGACGGCAGTGCTTACACGGTGGACACCCATGCCACGCAAGGCGTAACCGTCGCCATCCAAGGCACAGTCATCGGCCGCAGTGACCAAGACACCGCCAGTCTTGTTACCGGGTGCTGGTGGGACGGGGAGGACGTAGCGCCAACCCTGACAAAGCAGAACGCAAGCGGCGCCCAGAGGATGCCTGACAAGGCAAACTTCGGCGCGGTGCTGCAACCTGCTCACACCTTCAAAGTCCGCGGCGGCTGCGAAGGCAGCGGAGCAGACGCCAGTGGCGCGATGTTCACTCTGACCAAGACGGACGTTCATGCGGTTGCCTTTGGCGGGGATATTGCCCGCAGTCTGACGGCTCGGCACGACAGCAGCCCGTGCGCCGACCGTGGCATGGATGTGGTGGCGGTAAACATCTACGGGGGCAACAAGCGCGCAGACCGGCCTGAAGGTGGGTTCTACGTCCGCACGGACGAGGACACCAGCAAGACGCTGGACGCCGCATCCGGGCTGAACCCCACCTGTTCTCAAGGCGGGACTGTAGTGATGCAGACAATGCAGGTACGCCGCCTTACCCCCATGGAATGCGAACGCCTGCAAGGCTTTCCGGACGGCTACACGAACATCCCTTGGCGCGGTAAGGAAGACTCGCCTGATGGCCCAAGGTATAAGGCCTTGGGCAACTCAATGGCTGTGCCGGTGATGCGTTGGATTGGCGAACGAATCAACGAGGTAAGCAAACTATGAACCAAGCAGACTTTGACTTGCTTAACCGCATATCAATTGTGGACGCGCAACTGAAAGCCTTGCAGGCCGAACTGGAGCGCGTGATTATTGACAACCACTTGCTCCGCGAGGAGAACGAACGGCTGCGACGGGAACGCCCGGAGACGCTGCGATGAACAACGATAAAAAGCCCGTAGACAAAGAAGTGCATGATTCATTTCTTGTAGGCTTTTACCCAATTGTGGGAGTCATTTTAATTATGGGATACATTCTTATTTTTGTTGTAGTTGTATCAATTGCCCGTAGTTTTTTTACGGGAGAACTGCCATGACTGGGGTAGAGGTATTTGGCTACGGCCTCATCTTCGCCACCGGCATCTGCGTGCTAGTGTGGGTGGCGGTGATTGTGTGCATCCTGTTGGCAACTGCGGACTGGGTAAGGAGCAGGGTATGAACAAAGGTCAATTTGTGCTTGCAAAGCATAAGGAATCAGGGACGTATCAATTTAGAATCGTCGGTACAGACGGCAATAGTTTGCGCGTTCAACTTTTTTCTTTTTTAGATGGGTCACCGAGCGCTATCAAAACTTTCGCCGTTGCGGACTTATCAGACGTGCAGACTTTTGATAGCGCAGACCAATGGCGTGATGCGGCAAAACAGGTAATGGCGTGAAAGCCGTTAATTGCTACAAGTGCAACCACTACCATCCCTTAAATGAATGGGATGGTCGCAGCCCGTGCGACAAAGGGCACAAGCCGCGTTTCTACAAGGGCAAAGGTTTGCGGTGGAATTACGAGAACCCCAAACATTGGGGTCACAAGCGGGTGTGCCCGGATTACAAGGAATGGCGATGAAAGTCTGCACCCGCTGCCGAACCATGAAGCCGCTGACGGGCTACCGTGACAACGGGCGGGGTGGTCTTCGCGCTGCTTGCCGTGACTGCAACAATAAAGAACGGGCAATGTACAAGGCTAAACAGCCTGTGAGGCAGGGCAGGCGCACGCTGGAGGAGATACGGCAGGACAAGCGCGACTACCATCGGCAGCGCACGGCTGTGAAACGGCTGCTGTCGGGCAAGGTAAAGGGCGATGGGCCGTGCTGGGTTTGTCGCAACCAGGCGGTGGGTGATACGCCCTACCGCCTGTGCATCATCTGCTTGGGCTAGGCTTTGCCCTTCACCCGCTCAACAGACCTGTACGCACCCAAGCCCAGCATACCGAACAGCAACCCGTACAGGTCGCCCAACTCAAGCACGGGCGGGGCAGCGTAGCCCTGCATGACCGACCCCCACGCTAGCAGGGGTTGGGCGAGAAACTGGTACAGCAGGCCTAGGACGCAGACCCAGCCTGCTGCCGGGCGCCAGCCTGACTTGAACGGGTCAGCGGATGCCGCCTCGACCTTGTTCACCTCGGTCTGCGCCAGTGCCAATTGCAGGTCGGCTTCCAACTGCCGGAACTCGCCCGTCTGCTGCAACTTTAGCAACTCCAACTGAGCAGCGGCCTTCTGGGCAGGGTCGGGCAGGACGCGGTCCAGCACCTTCAGCCCGGCGTCTAGCAATCCGCCAATCAGGGGTGTCATTTGGAAGCCTCCAGTGCAACAGAAACGGTACGCCGTAGCCAGCCCTTGCCAAACGTGTCGAAGCCGCGAATGCCGGTGTAGGCGATGATACGCTCTGCGGAGAACCGCACCACAGCCTCTGGGAGGCGGTTAGCGGCAGCAATGGTGTTACCCCCCATCACGCCATCCTGAGCGACGCCACAGGCTCTCTGGAGCAACCTGACGGCCTTGTCGCGGCCCATGTTCACCGCGCAGTCAAATACGCAGATGGCAAGTTGCTGCGGGAGTTCATCAGGACGAAGTTTGTCCCAGTAGTCGCGCCGGTAGATGGCCTTAGCCTCGTCCTCGGTGAGCCGGAGGATGTCTACGTCGGGGTAGGCACGCTTGGAGATGCCGAAGCGGGTTTCACCGCCTGGGTCGCGGGGGTCTGCCGAGTACCCGCCCTCATGCCTGAGGACCATCGCAACGGCCTGCTCAAAACTCACTTGTCGGCCTTTGTGTTGAGCTGGTTGAATATCTTGTCCAGCATACCCTTCACCTCGGCAATGTCCACGCGATAGTCATCCTTACGGACAAACTTCTCGGAGGCATCCAACTGGTGCTGCATGATGCTTTTTTCGAGCGTGTTGTGGTTGTCCCACAGCATCCGTAGGAACCAACCGGCAACCGACACGGCAATGGCGAGGAGGGCTTGGAATAGGCTTAGGGCTTCCATCATTGCTCCGCAAGGGCGTTGTTACGATTGCGCTCCGGCGCAAGAGCGTTGATACCAGTCAACGTCAGGCTAAAGTCAGGCTTTTTGACGGGTGCGTTTAAAGTGCGACCAATCTTGCCCATGCGACCAGTACGCGCTGCTGCTGCTGGCGCGCCTTCAATCATGCTGGCAAGGCCAGATGCGTTGAACGTCTCGGCGGCAATTTTGGCGGCAAGTTCGGGGTTCAATTTGCCCTGCGCCCGACGCAAAATGAAATTTAGGATTGAGCCTACGGTACTGAGAGACATTGGCGGGTTGCCGGTTGCCTGGCTGACTAGCCCCAAAACATTGCCGCCAGACTTTTCGCCTTTTGCTGCCAAGCTTTCAAATCGCTTTTGCTGTCGTATTTCCGCAAGCACATCGTCTACGGCCTTACGAATTTGAGGCAAATTGCGCGTCAATTTATTTAGGTTTTCAATAGACCGTTCTGGCGGCACATCTGCAAGTTTGCTAGCAGCCCTGTTTGCGATTGTTGTCACCTTGTCAATTTGCGCCTGTTCAGGGGCAAACTTTTCTTTAACTTGACCAGATATGCCCTTAGATGTTTCCGCAGCAACTTCGGATTCTGTTCGCAAACGGCGAGCGCCACTTCCATACTGCTCAAGCGTTTTGCCAATATTAACTCCGGAATCATCAAGCACGGCAATTTGACGCTTATAGGCGTCCATAAAGTCAGCGTGCTTTTTGGGGTCAATTGCGCCAGTGTCTTTATTGACAACAGTTTTGCGATACAACTCTTCGATGCCGTTACGCAAAGCGGTTTTGGCGGTGTCGCTGCTACCAAATGCACGAACAAAGCGCGAGGCGGTGTCAGTGCTTTTTAGCGCGGCGCTAGTAACTTCGTCTGGTGCAAGAATTGGCGTACCGGTAGCGCCTACGCGTTCAAGGTTAGCAACCCACCCTTGACGGAATGGCTCACTTAATTGCGTTCGCCAAGTTTCAGAAGCGTTTTTGTAGGCCGTCTTGGCATCGCCAGTAACACCGGCATCAATTGCTTTTTGTGCCGCAGTTTGCAACTTCATCAAGTTTGCGCGAGTAGCATTAGCCCCCGCATCTTGCAAGCCGTACAGACTGTCAAGGTCTTTGTTTACAGCGTGCAAGAATGTATCAGCTTCTCGCAAGGACACCATAGCCGGTTGAGGCTGTGGTTCAGGAGACAAACGCTCTCCGCGAGGTCCAACAAGTACATTAGTATCGGGTGGCGTTTTAGTCTCATACAAATGCATTACTTTGGCAGTGTATGGCGCATGAGTAGGATTTAGTGCAGTAGCAGGATTGTTAGATATTTCTTTAGCAGCGGCCTCAACGTCACCAAAACTAAATGGCTTTGGCGCAAGGTTAAATGCGCCTTCATACAAAGCGGTAATTTTTGGCTTTAGGTCTTTAATCAATTGATTGCGAATAGTTGTTAGCGTTTTTCCTGCTTCAACTGGGTCAACGGAACGAACTTGGCCTCCCAATTCAGCCTGCTTGGTCTGCACGTTTTCTTGTTGCGCTGCCGCACGAGCTTCCGCAGCCGCTTGTGCCGCGGCAGTGCGTTGGTCAAGACCTTGTTGAGTTAACTCAAGTTCACGTTTAGCAAGTGCTACGCGGTTTGCTTGAGACTGCGAAGTTGTCAATTCTTGAGACTCAAGTTTTGTTTGAAAGCGTGGGTTAGATTGACGAGACGAACTAACAAGTGCTGCAAATCCGGTATTACCCAGTTTTGCGGCTGTTTGTTCTACGGTAAGGCCACTGCTCAGCAACTGTACTGCACGCTGCATTTCCTGCGGATTGTTTTCAAACGCTTTAACAAAAGCGCGAGCGCGAATAGCGTCTTTACCGCCTGGCAAAAACGGTTCAGCAAAGTTTTGAATGCCGCGGCCTGCAATTTTGGTTGTTCCCTCAAGCAGAAACGGCGTTACGCCGCCAGCAACACCGCCAACCAAGCCGCCACCAAGGCCAAGCAATTCAAGCAGTGCAGGGTCTTGTATGCCTGCTGCCTGACCTGCCTGCGGTGCCAAATAAGACCCAGCACCAGCACCAAAACCAGCAGCAGCCTGAGAGCCGGGGCGCACTGCCAATTCGTTTACAACACGAGGCAATACTCGGCTTTGGTCTGCAAACCTCATTCCTTGCGATACTGCCTCTGCTCCCTTGGCTGCGCCATACCCTCCGGTAGTACCAGCAAGCGTGGCTTGCAGCAACTGCGGGCCGGTGCCGCGAGTCTCAGGAAGGTTTGGGTAAAGCAACTTATTGATTGCTTCAGAGCCTGACTCTAGCGGCCTTGCGCCAAATGGCGTGGCAAGTTTGTTGTACCCATAAGTTGCAAGGTCGGTGATGCCAAGAGCAACAGGCCCAGCGGCGGCGCCAAAAGCGGTGCCAATACCCGGAACAACGCTGCCAGCAGCAGCGCCAGCAAGGGACGCCGCCATGTAAGGGCTAGTGCCGCGGGCTACCGCAGCGCCGTAATCCTGAGCCGTACCGCCTTCAGGTTGTTCAGTCTGTTTAACAACAGGTGCAGACGCCCAAGCGGGAGTTTTTTCTACCGGCGCGTCTTTCCATCCCATTACGGCTTCCTCCGCTGCTTGCCGTCAGGGCCAACAAACAATGTGCCAGATGGCAATTTGTTGTAATCAGCGTCGGTTATTACTTGAACAACGGCGCTGCTTTGCCCTTTATACGCGATTGCGGGATGCTGACCAATTACGTTTACAGGGTCAAACCCTGACTGATTGGCATAGCCTTCGTAAGTGCCGCGAGTTTGGTCATATGCTTGACGGAATTGCAGAACACGGTTGTTCAAAGCGTTAAGCAGTTTTTGCCTAACTTCTGATGGCAATCGAGTGCCGCCGGTAAGCGCAACATTGGCGCCGCCAATTAGTTTCTGCAAAACAGAACCGGTTGTGTACACCAACTTTTGTTCGCTTTCACGAACCACGCTCTTTGGGTCGTAAATCTTGCCAACGGCGTAAGCCAAGTCAATGTCACCAGCCGCCGTATCAGGTGCGTTGCGTGCAGACATAAGCACGGGCAAGGCAGCCTTAAAGTCTTTAACCTCAGGCAGTGCGTCAAATTCTTTGCGAAGCGTAGTAGCCTCACGACGGAGTTTGATAGGGTCAGGCGTCCCTTGCCTTGCTTCTTGTTGCCGCTGATTGGCCTCCATTTCCCTGTTGTGACGTTGAGTTTCCGTTTCACCAATGGTAGGCGTTGTTGTGTAATTACTACCGGGAACCTGAACTGCCGGACCGCCCATTTTAGGCATTGCAAGCGTGTACCCGCCGGGGCCGGTATCAACTTGCTGAAAATGCATTTCTAACGCTTTGTCAGCAGTGGCAAGCGTCATACGCTGATTTTCAGGCGAATATTGTTCAGGAACAAATTGTTGATACTCACCCGGCAAAGTGCTGCGCCAAGTAGACCATGAAGACTGGTCGCCAATACGAGCCGCCGTATCGCGCTGTTGTTTCCAGTATTCACTTTGAGCATCAAGGTTTGCTTTAGTTCCCAAGCCGCGCTTATGCGACAACTCAGCTTGCGCCATCAAATCAGCCTGCTGCATACCTTGCAACTCAGGCGCAACATCCTGCCCGCCCATAGCATAGGCATTCTGCCAGTTGGTTCGCCCAGTAGCAGGGTCAATGTTGGCTGCAAGGGCGTTGCGGACGGCCTGCTGACGAGCAAGGGCGTTCTGCTTGGCCTGACGCTCTAGCCCTCGCTCTCGCGGAGCAAACACGGACTCATCGTCCAAAAACATTTGATAGCCGGTATCGCTAATATTGACAGGTTGCATAGGCATGGGCGTAGCCTCAGTAATTCGTATATTTAGGAATCGCTACGCCGGGAGTGCCGACGGGCGGAGCGTATGGGCCGGGACCGTAGCCAGCGCCACTGTAGTCCTTGAACGAACCGCTGCCGTAGTTGCCAAGCAAATCAGTTCCCATGCTGGTCAAGCTGCCAATCATGGCATTGCTGGCGTTAGCAATTGGTTTGTACTGGGACGCACGCGCTTCAGATGCGCCGACGATGTTTTTTCCGCCGCCAGTAGCGTAAAACTGCCCTGCCTGACCAAGTGTGTTTGCGGCGTTTACGCCGACGTTTTGTTGCCCAGAAAGCATATTGTAGCGATTCAGGTTGTTAGTGTTGTAGCGGTTGTAGGCGTTCTGGTATTCCTGAGACGCCATATCCTGACCGTACCGCCCAGCAGCCTTGAGTGCCTGACCAGAAATCATCTTGCCGCGCATAGCAGCAGTGCGGTCAAGCGCCTTCAGCCCTTCTGCTAAACGGAATGCGTAGCCAGGGTCTGCCTGAAAGTCTGCGGCAGAGAAGTCACGCAGCATATTGCCGTAGCCAGCAGAAGTGGCGTCACCAGCCAACCCCATCTGCCGCATAAGTTCGGCGTTGCTAAGGTTGCCTGATTGCAAGAACGGGTTTTGCAGGGCAACCTGCTTGTCGTACATCTCCTTTTGGAGAGCAAGCGACTTTTCTTGGCCCGCAGCCAGTTCAGCAGCAGTTTTCTTTGCCGCTTTCTTGAGGTTCTTCTTTTGCAGGATGGCGCTACCGCCCTTTATGGCGGATACTGCTGCGGTTATCGGGTCAGGCATGGTCAAACTCCTTCAGGTAGTCGGCGTACTTCTCGCCGTACAGCCCCATCACCACATGAGCCATCTCAAGTGCTTTGTCGGGGCCGTGACAAAGCGCGACTACCATTAACACAACATCGTAAAACGCAGCACGCCACACGAAGGAAACCTCGCTGACGGCGTAGTCATCCTCTGCCACATTCGCCGCCTGCCACTTGAACAGGGCGTTGGCAATAATGGGCGACAGGTGCGGCTCGTTAGCCTTGTAGAACGGGTTAGCAGGCATCGCTACCAGCACCCGCCATACGGTTGTCAGGACGGTGTGCCGCGACACCTCATCGCGGTCGTACAGGTCGTCAAACACCTGTATCACGTCCCACAAGTTCAGGAGCCACGCAGCAGCATCCGGCGGCAGGTCTAGCCGCTCAAAATGCGCCGTCAGTGACTCCCGATGGCTCACGTCACTTCCCGCCCACTGGCGCGGATGTTGATAGCCGAACCCGTACCCGCAAGCGTTGAGATGTACCCGCCGGACTCTAAGTAGTGACCGACAATCTCAGGGAAGGTGTACGTCTCACCCGCTGCCAGCGACTTCGTTTTCACGGTCAGGTTCTGGTTGCCGGTGCTGTCGTACTGCGTGACCAAGTTGACAGACAGGGTAGCCGCCGACGCCGAGTAGTTGGTCGCCGTAAACTTGTCAATGATGGTTTTGACGCCGCCAGCCGTGTACTGCGTAGTCTGAGCAGACTCCGCAATCTTAGACGGTATCAGCACCTTAATCGTGACGGTCACTTCTTGTCCTGCTTCAGAAAGTCAGACAAACGGGAGCCACCGGACTTTTTCATCGTTTCACGTGGAACGTACCAAACGTGGTAGATGCCGTAAACGACAAAGCCTGTGACCACTATGATGAACAAAGTTTCCATGTCCACTCCTTAACTGAATACAAACCGGACGCGACCGGCATCACCAGGCAAGCCGTTGGTAGCCGGAATGTAAGGAGGGCCTAGTTCAGCCCCGTCACCACCGTCGCCACCCGCACCTGCCGTTAAGCCGCCGTCACCGGAATAACCTAAGCCGCCGCCGCCTGTAGCGCCACTGTTGCCAGTTGCGTTAGTGACCGTGCCGCCAGTAGCCGTACCGCCTGTCCCGTCTACGCCCGGCCTTCCGCCGTTGCCCCCGTTGCCGGTCATCGCGGTCATGGTAAATGTACCCGCGTAGGCATTAGACAGACCGCCAGCCCCGCCGTTGGCAATGCCCCCGGCACCGACAGTATAGAGAATTGTCTGCCCACCCGCACCCGTCACGGTCAGGCTGCTTTTGGAATACCCGCCAGCGCCGCCGCCACCGCCAAACGCACCGAAAGCCCCGCCCCTGCCGCCACCGCCACCCCCGCCCCACACCTGTAGGGTGCAGGTGGTGTAGCCGCTGGGAATGGTCAGGGTGCCGGCGCCTGCGGTGCCGTAGTCAAACGTACCGGGCGAGGCGCTGCTGTTAACCAGCGATGCGGCAAGGATGCCGCTCATCAGGTCAGACCCGAACCGGCAATCAGCCAATTGGTCGTGCCAATCTTGGTCAGGGTTGCCATGCCGTTTTGGGCAAGGGTACGGCTGCCGGTCGTGGTGCTGTTAGCCAGCGTCATGGTGTCCGTGGTGATGGCAATGGTCAACGCCGTGGCGTTGGTGTTAACCACCATAAGGGTTGCGCCAATCGCAAAGGCTACCGTGCCGTTGGAGGGGACGGTCAGCGTCAGGGACGCACCGTTCATTAGCACTTGCTTGCCACGGTCAGAAATCAGCAACTGATAGTTGGCAGTTTTGGCGTTCTGCGGGCAGTCGCGCCAGCCAATGTTGTAGGAGTTAGCCGCTTCATCCGTAGCGGACGCCGTGCCGGTCAGGGATGGGCTGGCTAGGGGGGCGTAGGTAGTCGCCGCCACGGTCGTTGTGAGGCCGTCTGTGATGCCGTAGCCGGAGATGGTAGTGGGCTTGCCGGTGATAGCCGCCCACGCCACAGCCGTAGCGTCGTTGATGCCCAGCAGGTTGTCCATCGTCCAGATGGTCACGCCAACGGAGGTCTTTAGGACGAGCTTGTAGGACGTACCGGAGGTCAGCCAGACCTCGCCAGATACCCGCCCAGCGGAGTCCAGCACGATGGGGTTGGCGCTAGGCACCAGCCCTGCCGAGTCCTGATAGGTGGTGGCGGGGAGGGTCGTACCGGCTGCGTAGGTGTACAGCAGGCCGCCAGACAGAACCGTGCCGGTGTCGGTAAAGAACTGCCAGCCAGCGCCAGCAACGGGGGAAAGATTGACGGTCATGGTTCACTCCGAAAGGTAACGCGGGTCACTTGGCAACCCAGCCAGTATTGGTTGCTGACCCAGATTCCTTGATATACAAGGTCGTGCCTGCGCCGCCGCTGGTATTTAAATACATATCGCCGGGGCTGCCAACAACTACTCCGTTGGGGCTGCCAACGCCGGACGACATAACGACCCCGCCCGTGGGAGATGCCCAAGTAGCATCTGCCCGCAGGTAGTTAACAGTACCGCCGCCGGACGCAGGCGTTAGGCCGTTTGCCGAGGAGGTAAACACCGAATAGGTGGTTGCGGTAGACGGCACTATGGGCGGCTGCACCTCTAGGTCTTGCAACGTTTTCATCATTTCGGCTACGGAGTCAAACGACACGCCGCCTATTTGGCTAACCTGCAAGTCGGCTAGGGAAACGGCACTGCCGCCACCACCCGCAATGTTGTAGATGTTGACAAAAAAGCGGTACCACTCACGCGACATCAGTCCCGTGCGCTTGTCAATGAAGTCAACACGCGGGGCAGGTATTTGGGTGACATTAGGCGGGTTCTCAGCCATTAGCTACGCGCACCTAGCAAATTCGCCACGAAATTGAATTGCGGCTTGTTTGTACGCTATTGCAGCCTGTTCTGGCGAGTCAAAACAGCCCAGCGACAAATATCTGCCGTTTGCTTTAATTCTTGCACCCCAGCGACCAGTATCTTTGCGCCGAGAAACGCCTTTGAAACCAGACGTGTTGCTTTTGCTGATAGGCATATTCCAATTGTTTTGCAGTTGAGTAGATTCGCGCAAATTTGACCAGCAATTGTTGCTTCGATTTAAGTCAACGTGGTCTACGTTTTTAACAGGAAAAGCGCCGGTCATGTAAAAGAACGCAAGCCTGTGTCCGGTGTAAGATTTGCCATCAACCCAAATCTCAACGTAACCGTTTACTTTGTTTATGCTTCCGGCAACGCTGCCCGCTTTAAAGCGCCCGCCATTTCCTCGGGAAACGTTTCGGGTAAACAACCCAGTCTCTGGGCAATACGAAATCAATTCTTTCAATCGAGCTTGTGTAATCATGGCTATGAGTTTGTCCCTGACAAAATTAACTCTGCTCCAACGATTACAATCTTAACAGGGTCTGTGCCGGAAATCTCTAGGACTCTGTCACGCAACTTGGTGGTCATGCCAAGCCGACGCCAGAACACGCGCTGGCTGTAGCCGCCAATCTTGCCCATAGGCGACCAGTGTTCGTTAGACCACGTATGACCACCGTCATCCGACCAGCGAAGCATGACCTTAGGGTTTACGCCTTGCGTAGTTATCAAATCCAGCAGTATCTCGTCGCCGGATTCTGTCAGCAAAGTAACGCCACTTTCCGTATCAAGGAAAACATAGGCTTCCGCAGATAGCGGGTCAATACCTTGCAGCCCTACGCCTGACTCACAGTCTAGTTGCAAGGCATGGTGCGTGGTGCGCTTCAGGTCGTTCTGACCCGTAGGCAACGCCCGCCATGACCGTAGCCACTTTTGCAGTTGACCGTCGTCGGCGTACACGGACAGGTCAAGGACGTACACCTTGCCGTTTTCGTAGTCGCCAACGTGCGGGACGTTGTTAAACGCTGCGTGGCAGTTGCTGCGGTGGCGCACAAAGTCGCCTAGCAAGAACCCGGCACGCTCATGCCAGGAGTTGACGGCTACGTCGTAAACCCACGTTTTGCCAGCGGTGGGGAAAGTAAGCACATAAAATGCGTGGCCTTCTT
>Ga0209086_10000457_pt1 | contig 35238 bp, 32 predicted proteins | sample M_130207_XF_Meta_FD_187312 | JGI IMG/M metagenome (GOLD analysis project Ga0209086, IMG submission 187312) | Freshwater microbial communities from Lake Montjoie, Canada to study carbon cycling - M_130207_XF_MetaG (SPAdes) (version 2) | ecosystem: Environmental > Aquatic > Freshwater > Lake... | reverse complement strand
TCGGTCGCAAAGCCAATCATCAGATCGGTTTCTTCACGCATCCACGCAATTTCGTGGGCGGCCCGTTCGGCGACATTGCGCAAAACATTTTCGAGCATCTGGATAGTGATCTTGACGGTTGGGTCGGTGACTGCCGCGTCAACGGCATTCAATAATTCATTGCGACAGTCAAGAATGACTTGATCGGTGGTGGGTCGAGAAAACATGAACAGCCCTTTCAGAGTGTCGGCGGGATACAGCCCGCCAAGAAGTTGTTGTGGCCGACAGTGAGTGCATTCAAGGTGTACGTGGTCATGATGCCCGAGTTCTGTCCACGAGCCATTGCGCCGGCCCCAGCAAGAACTTGTCCGTAAACAGTGATTGCGGCAAGTGATGAGAAATATCCAAGCGTTGCCATATTGATGGTGTCTTCACCGAAGCCAGTCTTCTCGCGGTAACGAGCCAAGAAGGCTTCAGGGTCTGGCACGATCAGATTGGGGCCAGAGGCCGACGAATAAATCATGTAATAACCCAGGTCTTCGCGCGGGTCTCCAATGTGGGTGAGTTCCCAGTCGATGACCTGATGCGAACCATCGGTACCAACCATGATGTTGGCGGGTTGAAAGTCGCTGTGCACGAGGCGTAATGGAAGCGGAGGCGGACGATTGGCATCAAGCCATTCGGCGACGTAGCGCAAAAAGGGATTCGACTCGGCGTGGTTGCGATCGGCTTGACGAAAGCGATCAATGAGCCCGCCCAAATATGTTGACCAATCGGTCGGACGCGGAATCGATGAACCAACGTCGTCCGGATTAATACGGTGTACAGCGGCCATGGTGTCAACAAGATCGAACGTGTGGCGACCATAACCAGCATCGGGTGAACATTCGTTGAGGTGCGCTTGCAACGATTGTCCAGCAACGAAGTCAAGAACAATTGCTTTGGTGCCAAGTCGACTTCCAGTGTTGTCGTAGTAACGGGCCTTCGGCATAGGAATACTCTCGGCTTGACCGAGTGCACTCAGTAGCGCCCATTCGGTGTCGCGATCGGTTTCCATCATGGCTTTGCCTGGTGGCGGGTCGCCGCGCAAAACAAGAGTTTCAGTTGAGCCATCTTGCCAACGAACTTCGGCTCGGGCCATGAGACGGCTGTAACCGCCGGTCATTGCTTCGTAGCTTGTGACCGTGACTTTTTGTCCTAACTCTTGAGTTAAGAATGCGCTCAAGAGATCGGGCATTGCTGTTACATCTTGCATATTTTCCCCCGCTAGAAATTTTATTTAGTGTCGTTCGAGTGCGGGCGCAGCCACGCGATGATTGGCGATTTGCGGTCCACCAACCCAGCCGCATAACTGCGGATCGCAGCCGCGAATCTCGCCTTCGATGTAACTGCCATCGATGTTGAAGAGTCCCCACTTGCCATCAAGTGAGACTTTGATATGGCCAGCACCGTCTTGCTCGTACAAGGCCTTAGAAAAGGGGTGAATGATTCCGTGCATCACTGACCTCCGTTGCTTCGCGGCGCTTCATCATTTGTGATGTAGTCACCAAGCTTTTGGTGGATCCAACGAACTTTGGCTTCTTGGTAATTGGCCAAGGTGATTCCGGGCTTACGCGTCGTCTCAAGGCCCTGCTGCACGCGAGCCATATTGAAGACGTCTTGCTGGAAAACCTTGGCCAACATGCCAAGTTCTGTTGCATTAGTGAATGGCTCATCAATGGTGAGATCACGACGTCTCACGGGCTTGGGCTTATCGCCCTTGTATGGCGACAAGAAGAACACTTCCATGATTGATGAACGATGATCATCGCCGTTCGGGCGGAAGCGATACACGATGCGGTTGAATGCGCCCCACGGGTGCATGTTCGGGAAGATCGTGTAGTCGATGCTGTCCATCATTTCTGCGTCACTCATGGTGTCGACACGATCGCCCACCATCGGACGCCAACGATCGCGGGCGGAACTTGACGCGATGGCGCGAGCCGATGCACCTTCAGGAATCGTGATGGGACTGTCTTGATCGACGCGCACGTCAAGCATGCCGCGCATCATCTCGTCTTGGCTAACTTCGTACCAAATCAATGGACTCGTTGACAGACCAGCAGTGATGACTCGTGAATAGTTTTCCCATACGTCAACTTGCGAGTTGGTGTCGGCAAGGTACGGGAGAATTTGCGGGTGAGTTGCGTTAACGTGGTAGGCCTCGCTGAAGGCCTCTTGGGCAATCTTCCAGTTGGCACCGATGATCTTGGTGACATGGGCTTCAACCCAACGATCTTCCAGATTCCAAACGTCAAATTGTTCTTTAATCCCACCGAGGAAGTCGTTAAGTGGTTCACAATTTTTGTCGGGGTTAATGAAAACGAATCCGGCCCAGGTGTCAACTGCGCACTCAGGCAAACTGAAATCTTGTTCTTGACGTTCTTCAACATGAGGAAAGTCCCACTTCGCTGGAACATCAGCAAGTTCTCCTTCAAGTGCCCAGGCGAAACCATGAAACGGGCAACGAATTTCTTCGCAATGACCGTCGTAGTCCTTGAGTTTGCGACCGCGATGCAAACAGGCGTTGGGGTAAGCCTTGATCGAGCCGTCAGGTTGACGCACCACGATGTACGACTGATTGGTGATGTCATAAACGATGTAATCGCCGGCTTCGGGGATGTGATCAGTGCGGCAAGCGAACTGCCAAACGCGACTCCAGAGTCGCTCCTTCTCCAGTTCGTGCCATTCGCGAGTGATGTAACGATCAATGGAAATGTCCTCGCTACCCAAATATTTGGGGGACTCAAGGCGCAGCACATCGGGAACCGGATGGGTATCGGTGTCGAGAAGCTCTTGGTAAGTAATACCTGGCGAGCGGGCTTGGCGAGGATCGACTGCGGTCATATACCCATTATTGACCGTCTGATTAGTTTGATCTAGTACCGAACCGCAATTGCGGTCTAAATACACGAATTAATTGCCGAGAAACTTAATTGTCGAGAAACCGATCAATCTCCGAGATGGCGGCAAGGGGGTCAGAGACGTGAATCGTCGACCAGCCAAACGATTGGGCCATGTGAATGTTTTGGGGGAAATCGTCGAGATAGAGGATTTCTTCATGGGAAACGCCCAATAAGTCGGCGGTGGCTTGATAGATCCCAGGTTCGGGCTTGCGAGAACCGACGGCAAATGATTCGATGACGGCCGTGAAATCCTCGAAACGCAAGTCTTGCTCCATAGTGGGGCGGAATTCGGCAAAGGTATTGGTGAGCAAACCTGTTTTGAGGCCCCGTCTTTTGAGTTCGCTGACCTTGTCGAGCATTGGTGCAATGACCGTGTACTGCCCAGGGGTCATCAAGGCTTCAATTTCGTCGCCATGTAGAGAAATATTGTGTTCGGCCGCCCATGGTTGCAGTGCCGCTTGGATAACGGCCACTGCTAACTCACCACGTTCTGCCCGATGCCATGGATGATCGCCACTTTCATGAGGTCCGAGCATGATGGTCAGCATCGTTGGGACATCGGTGGCGTGGCGCTCAGCAAGCTTGCTGAGTTGGTTGGTGATCGAGGTAATCAGCACTCCGCCGAAATCAAAGACGACCGCGCTTATTAAAGATTTCGGTGGCGTCGCCATGGACATTTCGTTTACCCTATTGTGACTTCACACCTTCGCCGTCACCGGATATTTGGTTGCGACGAATTATTGAATGATTTTCTTTGGGGGAACAGATGTTGACATTCGCCGATATTTTTGAAGCACACGCCGATGAGTTTCCTGAAGCCTGTGCCATTGCATACGGCGACCAAGAAGTGACTTGGGCGCAATACGACGAATGGGCCGCACGACTCGCTTCGGCATTTAGTGATCTAGGACTCGGACTTGATTCAAAAGTCGGCATGTTTATGTACAACTGCCCTGAGTATCTCGTGACTCAATACGCAGCTTTCAAGAGCCGCATTACTCCAGTCAATGTCAACTATCGCTATCTCGATGATGAGTTGCTTTACCTGCTCGATAATGCCGATTGCGAAGCATTGGTTTTCCACTCAAGTCTCGGCGATCGCATTGCGCGAATCAAAGATCGCTTGCCGAAGTTGAAGTTGTTGATTGAGGTTCTCGATAGTGAGTCGGCCGATGTACGTGGTGCATTGCCATGGGAGTCGGTCTTAGATGATTACGACCCCGCTCCGCGTATTGAGCGTGGCGCTGACGATGTGTACATGCTGTACACCGGTGGTACGACTGGTATGCCCAAAGGCGTGATGTATCCAATGGGTTCATTCACTGAAGGGTTCTTGGGTTTTTATACCAATAGCGCCGGATTGCCGCCCCTCAAAAGTCTTGAGGAAGTGACTGGTCTCGCCAAGATGCTGCATTCCGCGATGGGTCAAACCGTCGGTATGCCCTGTTGCCCGTTGATGCACGGCACCGGCGTGTGGCTAGGTGCATTAGTTCCGCATCTCATGGCTGGCAAAGTAGTGCTTCTTGAAGGTCAGTCATTCGATGCGGCGAAGATGTTCAAGGCAGTCGAGAAGCACGCAATTGCGACGTTGATCATCGTCGGTGATGCCTTCGCTCGTCCGATGGTGCAAGCGCTTAAGACTCAGGCCGAAAGTGGTACGCCGTTCGATACCTCGTCAGTCAAGATGATTATGTCAACAGGTGCGATGTTCTCATCGGACATCAAGGCCGAACTTTTTGAATACATGACAACAACTGCGGTGATGGACATTCTCGGTTCAAGCGAAGGTGGCATGGGACAAACCATGGCGACCAAAGACAATGTCAACACGACCGCGAAGTTTGGAGCGATGCCTAACACCAAGGTCATCAATTTTGAAACTGGCAAAGAAGTTATTCATGGTTCGGGCGAGCAGGGAATGGTGGGTGTCAGCGGATCAGGAGTTCCGATCGGCTATTACAAAGATCCTGAGAAGTCAGAACGAACATTCCGTAGTTTTGATGGAGTTCGGTACAGCTTCCCCGGGGATATGGCCGTCGTCGAGGTTGATGGAACGATTACGTTGCTTGGCCGCGGATCTAACTGCATTAACACAGCAGGTGAAAAAGTGTTCCCCGAAGAAGTAGAAGAAGCGGTCAAAACTCACGATCTCGTCGCCGATTGCTTGGTGTTCGGGATCCCCGATGAGAAGTTTGGTCAGCGGGTTGTCGGAGTTGCATCGGTGAATCCAGGAGCAAAGACTCCAAGCGGCGATGAAGTGATCGCTTACACCAAGACAAAGTTGTCGAGTTATAAAGTTCCGAAACAACTCGTTATGGTGGACACAGTGCCGCGTGCGGCGAATGGCAAGGCCGACTACGGACTTGCCAAGAAGTTGTTTGAAGCACAAGCTGATTGAGGGGAATCATGACTGCTGTTGATCCAGGATTAGATATCAAGAATTTGGGCAAGGCGCGCAGTACCGGTCCGAGCGTTCAAGACTTGCTCGAGGCCGATACCCGTCCTGTTCCCGCTTCTTTAAAGGACCATTCGTACGAGTTGCAAGGAACCGCCGATGTACCCAAATCGAGGTACACCTCACATGCCTTTGCCGCTTTAGAAAACGAGTTCATGTGGACCAAGACTTGGCAGATGGCGTGCACTGTTGACGAAGTAGCGCAACCCGGCGATCACGTCGTGTATGACGTTGCTGATCAATCGCTCATCGTCACTCGTACCAAAGATGGCTCAATCAAGGCGTATTACAACTCGTGCTTGCATCGCGGAACAAAGTTGCGTATTGACGATGGTCGCGTCGCGTCATTCCGCTGTCCATTTCACGGTTGGCGCTGGGACCTCGACGGCGAACTCGTTGAGTTGCCAGCCGAATGGGATTTCCCGCAAGTGTGGCAACAGGCCGATTCATGTTTGCCGCAAGCTCAGGTCACCGAATGGTGCGGATTTGTTTTTGTGAACCTTGATCCGGACGCGATTCCTTTTGAGCAAGTGGCGGACAAATTGATTGAACACTTTGGTCGTGACTTCAATATGAGTAATCGTTACAAGGCTTTCCACGCGGTGAAAGAAGTTCCAGCGAACTGGAAAGTGGTCATGGAAGCCTTTGCTGAGGGCTATCACGTGATCGCAACGCACCCGCAGATTCTTGAGTTTGCGGGCGACACCAATAGTGAATACTCCATTTGGCCAGAGTCGCCTTTTGTGACCCGTTTCGTGAATGGTTTTGGCCTGCAGAGTCCCCATCTTGGCGATCTGACTGAACAGCAAGTTGCCGACGCCTATCTTGCGTTCTCAGCCCGTGCAGCTCGTGGGGCAGTCGTAGTTCCTGAAGGGTCAACCGCTCGTGCAGTTGTCGCTGATGTATTCCGTTCGGTGATGGGTCCGCTGTATGGAAAAGATCTCTCGCAAACTTCTGATTCAGAAATGCTTGATGCGCACCTGTACCACTTGTTCCCAGCATTTGCTCCGTGGGCTGGAACCGGTCAGTCATTGGTCTATCGCTGGCGTCCAGGTCCGACCCCCGACACGTGTTTCATGGATGTGATTCGCATGATGCCGGTGCCTGAAGGAAAAGAACGTCCAGCAGTTGCTCCCATCCAACGTTTGCGTCTCGAGCAGAAGTGGACAGAAGCCGAAGGAATGTCTGGATTGGCCGATGTCTTTGAACAAGACATGGCTAACTTGCCCAAGGTTCAACTTGGGCTCAAGGTGACTGCCAAGCGCGCCAAGAAAGGCGTCTCATTTGGTGTGTATCAAGAAGCGCGCATGCGTCTGATCCATCGCCATATTGATAACTGCATCCTTGAAGGACTCGCCGCTGACGGTCGAAGTGCCGATGAGTTAACTCCGTTCGTCATGCCGCAGGGCTGAATTGCTAATTCTGAGAGATAGTTGAGTCACTCATGTTGAACGAGAGTTGGGCCACGCTGTGGGAAGCACTTGCTGCCAAACAGCCCGATCATGTTGCAGTGGTCATTGGCGACACACATATTCGTTGGCGTGAACTTGATGAGCGGGCGTCGCGTATTGCTTCGCTGTTCACAGAGTTTGGCGTTGGTCATGACGCCAAGGTGGGGCAATTGTTATTCAACTGTCCCGAGTATCTTGAAACGGCTTACGCATCATTCAAGGTTCGCGCCAGCACCGTCAATGTGAACTATCGCTATAAGGCGCCCGAGATTGTGCACGTGTTGTCCGATTCTGGTGCTACGGCCTTGGTGTATCACGGAGCGTTCAGCGAAGTAGTTGAACAGGCTCGCGCATCACTGCCCAATATTAAATTGTTCTTGCAAGTCAATGGGGGAGACGATCTTCCACTGTTGTCCGGTGCAGTTGACTACGACGCGGCCATGGCATCCCATCAACCGATGGCTCCCATCAAACGTTCGGGTGCAGATTCACTTTTGTTGTACACGGGCGGAACCACCGGATTACCCAAAGGTGTTGTGTGGAGTCATTCGGGGCTGTTTGGTGCACTTGCTTTTACGGGCTATGCATCGCTTGGTTTACCGCTTCCCGAAACGATCGATGATGTTTCTCGAGTCGCCAGCGAATTGAGCAACTCGGGCAAGAGTCCGGTCAATATGACTGCGCCACCATTGATGCACGGAACCGCGATGTTCTTGGCATTCTCGACATTTGTTCTTGGCGGCACAGTGGTACTTCTCGGAGGTCGCAAGTTTTCAGCAGCCGAATTGTTGCGACTCGTCGAGCGCGAACGGGTGAATCAATTGTCAATAGTTGGTGACGCCTTTGCTCGGCCCATCGTCGAAGAAATTGAACGTGTTGAAGCAGACGGCAAAGCGTATGACCTTTCATCGCTTGGTCGCATCGTTTCAACGGGTGCCACTTTGTCGGCAGAGATGAAACGAGCGCTCATGAAGCGAGCGACCAATGCCGCGATCCTCGACATGGTGGGTGCCTCTGAAGGTGGACCGTTCGCAGTGGCGATGACGATGCCTGGCCAAGACCCGGTGGCAACTGCAGCATTTATGGTCACGCCCAACACGGCGTTATTCGACGACCAAACTTGGGAAAAGATTGAATTTGGTAGCGGTCGCTCGGGCGTGTTGGCGGCCTCTGGCTCAATGCCCGATGGATACTTTGGCGACCCTGAAAAATCGGCGAAGACTTTTCGTGTGATCGATGGCGTGCGATACACGATTCCAGGTGACTTCGCCGAAATTGATGCCGACGGAACCGTTCATCTTCGCGGAAGAGGTTCAGTGTGTATTAACACTGGCGGCGAGAAGGTCTACCCAGAAGAAGTAGAAGTTGCCGCACGCGCTCACCCAAGTATTGAAGACTGTGTTGCGGTTGGAATACCAGATACTCGTTTCGGAGAAATCGTGACCCTCGTTGCATCGCGTCATTCAGACATTTCAGAAACTGAATTGATTGAGTACGTGAAGAATCAGATCGCCACGTACAAAGCGCCCCGTCGCATTATTTTTGTTGATGTGGTGTATCGCAGCCCGTCGGGCAAAGCCGATTACCGCTGGGCTAAAGAAATCGCTCTGCAGTAACTCGCCATATGCATGCGGTTCAGTTGACCCGAATCAGCTGAATTTGGCGCTGGCCTTGAAATCAGCTCCGTATACCGGTGCTGTGGCATCGATGCGGTGCTTGCGGCTCACTGCTGACTTGAGACCGTACTTGCCGAGTAGTTCACGCATGTTGTGATAGTTCGGGTGATCAAAATGCGCGGCCAAAGTTTCTTCGTCGGCCCACAACTCGTACACCTGAATGTGATCGGGCTCGCATGGATCGGCAGCAAAGCAATAGGCGATGCAGCCGGGCTCGTCATCGCGGGTGGCCTGTTGAAATTTGACTGAATCGGCAACTGCGGCGTCGCGAACGGCGGGGTCGTTGAGGCGGATAGATGCTTCGATGGCAATAAGGCTCATGGCGCAACCTTATTCGGCGACTGGGCTGAGCCATGAGTCGAGGTGCCGTGTGGCGTAATCTTCAGTGTGTTCATCAGTCGAGGTGGGCGAGAGGGGCCGTCATGTTTGCTGCATTGATTACTGGGTTGAACAAAGTCGAGATGGTTGAATTTCCAGATCCGACCCCAGCCTCAAATGGCGTCGTAGTTGATATTGCTTTCTGCGGTATCTGCGGTACCGATATTCACGCCTATCAATCGGGCGGTCCATACAACCCAGCTATTTGCGGACACGAATGGTCGGGCACGCTGAGTGCAGTTGGCTCCGATGTTAAATCTTTGAGTGAAGGCGATCGCGTTGTCGTTGCTGTCGCCCCGGCGTGTGGCCAATGTGCTCCGTGCCGAGCGGGTCAAGCCGACCGCTGCATGGTGTCATTGCTCTCTGCCCTTGGCCGTGATGCCATGGCTCCTAAGCATGGAGGATTTGCGCCTCGTATTGCAGTTGATGCAATGCGCGTTGTGAAGACGAATCCACTCTTGAATGATGCGCAAGCCGCGCAAGTTGAACCAACGACAGTTGCCTTTCATGCGGTTCGTCGCAGTGGAATTCGCCTTGGCGATATTGCGGTGATTCAAGGTGCTGGGCCAATTGGGCTTGGCGCAATGCAATGGGTAAAAGCTGCGGGCGCTGGTGTTGTGATCGTTGTTGAGCCAAACGAACAACGCCGTGCATTAGCAACCGAACTTGGCGCACATCATGTGGTGGTCCCAGGTGCTGATGCCGATCGACTCGTGAAGGAACTCTCACATGGTTTGGGTGCCGACATTGTGTACGAATGTGTTGGTCGATCTTTTGCCGTTCAGTCAGCAGTTGATTTGGCGCGCCGAGGCGGATCGATGTGTTTGATCGGTCTCGCTGATCAAGACGCTCCCATTACTCCGGTGCAATGGTTAATGAAAGAGATCTCGGTGTCGTCGTCATTGGCATATAACCACGAAGAGTTTGAGATGTGCATGGGAATGATCGCCGATGGAAGATTCCGTACCGAACCGTTGCATTCACTCACAGTTGGCCTGGACGGCCTTGATGGAGCACTGGCCGATTTGGCGAGTGGCACATCGGTTCATACAAAGATCTTGGTTGACCCGCGAAGTTAACAACCGCTCTCGTTAGCCGTTTTCGCGCACGCCTGCTTCACGCATCATGGCGGTGGGCTGACGATGGAAGCGGCCAGTGCCACCAAGAGTCGTTGCGCCGGCATCGACAACCAAAGTGTGGCCGGTGATGTAACGCGCTTCGTCGCTTGCAAGGTACACCGCAGCATTAGCAATGTCTTCGGGTAGGCCGGCGATACCGAGCAATGAACCCTTGGCAATATGTTCAGCGGTTGCGTCAAGCTGATCGGCTTCGCCAGTCATCACTGCTGAAGTCATTGCGGTCGCGGTGTTGCCTGGAGAAATGGCGTTGACGCGGATGCCGTCACTTGCGAGTTCTGAAGCAACCGACTTGGTGATTCCGATAACTGCATGCTTGCAAGCGGTGTAACAATGCGGTCCGAGTCCACCGAGAATTCCGGCGGTGCTTGACGTTGAAATAATGACACCGCTTCCTTGCGGAACCATGTGGCGAGACGCATGCTTCATGCCGAAATATACACTGTTCAGGAGAATCGCAACTGTGCGATTCCATTGATCGGTATTGGTTTCAGAGATGCGACCGACAGCACCGACGACTCCGGCGTTATTGAACATGATGTCAATACGACCGAATTCTTTAACCGCAAGATCGACAGCTGCGGCGACTTGATCTTCTGATGTCACGTCAGTATGGATGTATCGCGCATTCGCTCCGAATTCTTTGGCGAGTGCAAGGCCTGGTTCATCTTGGATGTCGGCGATGACGACCTTGGCGCCTTCTTCAATGAATCGACGAACAGTCCCGGCACCGATACCACTAGCGGCTCCTGTGATGACTGCAACTTTGTCTTGTAAGCGACCTTGAGTTCCCATGATGACTCCGTATTTTCGTTAGTTGATGTTTGCTATGTGGTTTGATTGATATTTCTGTGCGACACTGTCCGCATGAACCAACCTAATCCGCGGACCCTGGGTGCCGAAGAGTTGATCTTGAGCCATTTCAGTTTGGCGCCCATGCATGACATCCACGCACGGGTGGAATTGGCCTCAAAGCGCCAGGCAAGACAGGTTGGCTGAATCCGTCGCCTCATATCGCTGCGTGAGCGACTGGTATGCGAAAGTTTAATTAGGAAGAATTTATTAATTGGAGCAACGTATGAATGATCAGATGAGTATTGAGTACCGCAAAAGTCGTTTGCGGATGCAAGAAATAGCGGCGTCGTTGAGTGATGACGAGGCCAACACGATTGTCGCGGCATGTCCCGAATGGACCGTGAAGGATCTCTTTTCCCATGTCACCGGATTGGCGGCCGACCTCGGTTCGGGTAAAGGTCCCACCGGGGATACCCAGGTTTGGGTCGACGCGTTAGTCAGTAATCGCGCCAGTCGTTCGTTGGCGAGCGTTGTCGATGAATGGAATGAAGTTGGTCCGGCATTTGAAGCAACCATTGACGCGATGCCGAAGCGTTTATGGGCGCTGACTTACGACACCGTCGTGCATGAACATGATTTACGAGCAGCAGTCAAGCAACCAGGAGCGCGCGATTCTGAAGGAGTAAAAATTTCGGCTGTACTCGGCTTGAAGTTAGTCAAGGGCGATTTGGCGACGAAGTCGCTACCAGCATTTCGGGCGGTCATCGATGGAACTGAGCACAATGTGGGCGAAGGTGAACCAGTGTTAAACCTGACCGCATCGGCTTTTGATACGTTGCGCCTGCTCGGAAGTCGTCGAACATTAGCCGAGATGAAGTCGGCCAATTTTGTCGGAAATCTAGAAATGATGTTGCCCGGCATTACCCATATGGATTTGCCAACCACCAGCCTCGGCGAGTGAAATAATCTGTGAGTGAAACATGTGTTGCCTCCGCTGAGGTATGACAGCGCTACTTACTGTGAGTAGATTTGATCCCGCACCGCCGAACATCCGGCGATCTGAAAGGGGATCAACTCATGGGTCAGTTCACAGGAAAAACAATTCTGATTACCGGAGCTTCATACGGTTTGGGCGAGGGCTTCGCCGAAGGATTCGCCAAAGAAGGCGCCGATTTAGTTTTGACAGCACGCAGCACCGAAATGCTCGAAGTTGTCGCCGAGCGTTGTCGCAAGCTGGGCTCAAAGGTCACCGTTGTTACTGGCGATGTCTCGGTTGAAGCCGACGTCATTCGTGTCGTCGAAACGGCAATCAAAGAACACGGCAAGATTGATTCACTGATCAACAACGCTGGTGTTGGCGACATGCGTGGTGTTTCGCCCGAAAACTTCGACATGGCCACATGGAACTGGATCATTTCAGTCGACCTCAATGGCGCCTTTATGTACATGCGCGAAGTTGGACGCCACATGCTTGAGCGTCAGAGCGGAAACATCGTCAATATCTGTTCGATCATGGGTAGTGGCGCCAACGAAGCCAACATCATCGCCTATACGGCTGCCAAGGGTGCCTTGCGTAACTTGACTTTGCAGCTCGGTTGCGAATGGGCCGACCGAGGAGTTCGCGTGAACTCAGTTTCACCCGGATTCATCATCACCGAAATGGTTCGCCCAGCACTTGAGATGTTGGGTATGGACAAGTGGATTGCCAGCCGTACGCCGATGCGTCGCGTTGGTGAGCTTGAAGAAATCGTTGGACCAGTGATGTTCTTGGCATCAGATGCCGCGAGTTACATCACGGGCCATGATCTGCTGGTCGACGGCGGAACAAACGCCTCAAACGGCACGTATCAGATTCCGCCGATTCACCATGAGTGGAATAAGGACAGCGCACCTCGCGTGGGCAAGGGTTACCCCGGCATTCAGCCTCGCCCCGAATGGTACGAAGCGTTGGCAGGCGGAATCCCAGGCATTCACTATCCAATGCCAGAAGCGTAAATACCTCTTGCTGACTTGTCTTGTTGCTGACTGAACGTTTAGTTCATCAAGTCAGCAACGTGATGATCACGCATTGCTGCTTGTGCACGCTTGATCACTTCAGTCCACAAGGCCATGGCGCGCTCACTCGATGAGTCAAGGGTTCCAACTGCATACACCGGAATAATCCAGCCATACAGAACTCCGACTCGGTAGTCCTCCATGAACTGGTCAAATGCATAGCCAGTAACACCATTGGCAACCAGTTCGTCGTGGTATCCCTTGAGCAATGCGCCTTCGTGCTCGCGACGCACATCAATCGGAACGCTCTGGCTCATGAAGTAGCCAACGTCGTATGCGCCGCCACCGCGACTACTGGTCTGGAAGTCAATGACCCACACGTCATCACCCTCACCGAAGAATAAGTTGTCGAGGCGATAGTCAAAGTGCACAATGGTGTTGGGCATGGCGGCGAAGCGATCGAGCAGCTGATGCACGTTGCTGCCAAACTTTTCCATCAACGGAACCATGTCAGCATCAATGGCGTGGGCGAACACCTGCAAGAAACCGGGAAGCGACTGTTCGTAAATGCCAGCACCGATCTTCATGCCATCGCTGTTGATTGCTGGAACCCACTCGTATGAGTTGAGTCGTGGTGATTCCCAAAATTCGGCGTGCAGACGGGCGACAGTTTTCAGCGCATTCATTGCATCCTTGGCATTCACGCCAACTGACTGATCGCCTTCACGCAAATGTCCCAAATCTTGCATGAGCAGTACATAGTCATCGGTTTCGTATTCGGCCATGACTGCATACGCCTGCGGAACAATGCTCAATTGCGGGGCTACTTCAGAATAAAAGCGCGCTTCACGTTCGAATACTCGAGCCGGTCCGAGCATGCCGCGAATGGTGGGGTCTTGGGTCGGGATTTTGCAAATGATGTCTTTGGGACCAGGTCCGCCCGCATAGGTCACTTCAAGACGACCAACTTCGCCCATGAAGCCGATACCAGCACCCATGTTCTTGGCCTCGACTGATGCGACTGTGGTGGCAGCGTTGATCGTGCCACCCGAACGCAGTGCATTGGTGAGCCATTCTGCGGTGACGGCGGCAGTGGTTGTCGGTAATGAAGTCATGATTTCCCCTTAGGTGAACGCTGTACAGGGCACAAGGGTAGTGCCTCGTGAGTTAATTAATCGTCGGGTAAGTTTCTTGGCTAAGGTCAGAACTAAGGTTTGACGAGGTTGCGAAAGCAGTCGTTCGTTTTCGTTGATAAAGGGGAAATCATGGCTCAAGTTCCAGTGACTGAAGGTGTCTTCACTTGGCCTTCAGAGACGCCACAACTGATTGGCAGCCGCTGCGTGGCGTGCGGAAATCACATGTTTCCGGTGCAGTCGGGTTGCCCGAAGTGCACAGGCGAAAAGACCGAGCAGGTATTGCTGGGTCGTCGCGGCACGTTGTGGACCTGGACCGTTCAAGGTTTCCCGCCGAAAGCACCGCCATACGCCGGCGATGTCGACCCCAAGACCTTCAAGGCATTCGGAGTGGGCTACGTCGAATTGCCCGGCCAGATCAAGGTTGAAGCTCGTCTCACCGAAGCCGATCCGGAGAAATTGAAGATTGGTATGGAAATGGAAATGGTCATCGTTCCGCTATCGACCGATGCCTCGGGAAATGAAGTTGTCACATTCGCTTTCGCGCCGGTGGCGTGAGAATTTTTATCAGTAACTGAGCCAGGGAGAAAACAATGAGTACTGAAGTCGCCATCGTCGGAATTGGAATGCATGAGTTTGGTCGCACCGAAGGTGTGTCAGGTATGGAGCAAGGCGTCATCGCTGTTCGCCGTGCCTGTGCTGATGCCGGGGTGAAATGGGAAGATGTCCAATTCGCTTTCGGAGGCTCGGCTGCTGCCGGCGCTGCTGACACGATGGTGTCGCAACTCGGTTTAACTGGTCTGCAGTTCATCAACGTCGCCAATGGTTGTGCCACTGGTGGCTCGGCATTGTTCTCGGCGTACAACACCATTCGTTCGGGAGTTTTTGATCTTGGTATCGCAATCGGTTTCGACAAGCACGAGCGTGGCGCCTTTCGCGTCGACACCCGTGGTGCCGGATTAGGTAACTGGTACGGCGCATCTGGTTTGGCGTTAACCACGCAGTTCTTCGGAATGAAGATCAACCGTTACATGCACGAATACGGAATCTCGCACAGCACTTTGGGCAAGGTTTCCGAAAAGGCTTTCCGTAATGGATCAATGAACCCCATGGCCTGGCGTCGTAAGCCCATCTCCGAACAAGAAGCTCTTGATTCGTTGATGTTGTCGTACCCCTTGACGCAATACATGTTCTGTTCGCCTGGTGAAGGTGGTGTTGCCCTCATCTTGGCTCGCGCTGATAAGGCTCACCTGTACACCGATAAGCCGATCTTCTTGGATGCTGCAGTTGTTCGTAGTCGACGCTTCGGAAGTTTTGAAGTGTTGGCACCGTCAATTGCTCTCGAGCACAATGCTGGACCGACCGTTGACTCGTCAAAGGCCGCTTTCGAAATGGCTGGAATCGGACCAGAAGACATCGATATTGCGCAGTTACAAGACACCGAGGCGGGTGCCGAAGTGATGCACATGGCCGAAAACGGATTCTGTGAACACGGTGAACAAGAGTTCATGATTCAGGCCGGCGATACCGAAATTGGTGGCAAGTTTCCTGTGAACACCGATGGTGGTTGCCTGGCAAACGGCGAGCCGATTGGTGCCTCTGGTTTGCGTCAGGTGTACGAAAACGTTCTGCAGCTTCGTGGTCAGGCCGGTGCTCGTCAGGTGCCCAATGATCCCAAGGTTGCGTACACGCATGTGTATGGCGCTCCCGGAATTTCGGGCGTCACCATCTTGTCGCGTTGAGGCAACACAAAATCTGATGTCGCGACAGGAGAAACAGATATGGCTGTACTGACGCAAGCACATCTTGCTGATCGTGGGAGCGAAATTGCTCTCGTTGATGAAACGCACAGCGTTACGTGGGCCGAACTCGATGAGCGAGTGAATCGATTAGTGAATGGTCTGCGCACGCACGGACTCACAACTGGTGACACCATCGCTGTCATCGCCGGCAATCAATGCGAGTGGTTCGAAATCGCAATGGCCTGCGCCCACGGTGGCTGGACGTATGTGCCAGTCAACTGGCACTGGGTTGCCGATGAACTTGCCTACGTTTATGCCGACGCCGAAGCAAAGGCGATCATTGTGGATCAGCGATTTGATGCGACTGTGTCAACGTCTCTGAAAGATGACCGAGCAAAGAGCCTCTCACTTGTTGTTGGCATCGGTACGACAAGTGATGCCGCAGTTCGCAGTGATTCGCGTTTCATAGATTTTGAAACAGTGCTGTCGCAAGCAAGTGCTGATGAGCCTGCCGATCAAATGCTTGGTGGTCCGATGTTCTACACATCGGGCACCACTGGTCGTCCCAAGGGCGTTCGTGGTGCGTTGTCGGGTGGGATGGCCATGACCCCCGACATCATGAAGTTCATCGCCGCTGGTTTTTCGAACTTCTTGCCGATCCCTGGGCGAACCATGTTGTGTGGACCGTTTTATCACTCGGCTCAATGGGCCTTCTCGTTCTTCCCGATGATCGGTGGATCGACAACCGTCATGCAACACAAATATGACTCGGCCGCAATGTTGCAGATGATCGATCAATACTCCTGTACAAATGTTCATCTTGTGCCAACGCAAATGAAGCGATTGCTTGATTTGCCAGATGAGGTGAAGAACGAATTCTCTGGAGCATCGTTGACAACTGTTTGGCATGGTGCCGCACCGTGCCCTCCAGCTGTGAAGCGGGGACTCATTGCATGGTGGGGCCCGAAGATCACCGAATATTACGGAAGTACTGAAGGATCAATTATCTCGACTGTTTCTTCGACTGAATGGTTGGCCAAAGGTGGCAGCGTCGGTAAGCCCCTCGACTCTGTTGAAGTCATCGTGGTGAACGATGAGAGCCAACGAGTCGCTCAAGGTCAAGAAGGCACGTTGTATTTCAAAAACAAGATGGGCACCGACTTCTCGTATCACAACGATGAAGCCAAGACGCGCGACTCACATCTTGAACCTGGTGTCTTTACGACGGGTGATGTTGGCTATATCGATTCCGATGGTTATCTGTGGTTATCAGACCGCAAGATTGACATGATCATCTCTGGTGGCGTGAATATCTATCCTGCCGAGATTGAGGGCGTGATTGCGGCGCACCCCGCAGTTGAAGATGTGGCGGTTATCGGAGTTCCCGATGAAGATTTTGGCGAGAGCGTGAAAGCTCTCGTGCAAGTTGCTGAAGGCGTGACTGCCAGTGCGGAGGTCGCGCAATCAATCATTGCCCACTGTCGTGAATTGCTTGCCGGGTACAAAGCCCCACGTTCGGTCGAATTTGTGCAACACATCCCCCGCACGGGAACCGGCAAGATTCAAAAGCAACCATTACGGGCTCCGTACTGGGAAGGTCACCAACGTCGCATCTAGTTAATTCCAGAACTATTGATCGCAACCAATGAGACAATTGAAAGAGGACGTTATGGGAACAGTTGATTACGCCCGTTGCTATCACCAAGGGATTCGAGTTCCGAATCTTGAACTCGCGATGAAAGAACTTGGCGAATCATTGAGCGTCACCTGGTGTGAGCCTCAAGAGCGCGAACAGCAGGTGTGGACTCCTGGCGGCGGCGAACAGACGATCCCGCTGAAGTTCACGTACTCTGCCGAAGGACCTCAACACATCGAACTTCTTGAAGGTGCCCCAGGTTCAATTTGGGATGGCCGTACACATCCGGGGATCCATCATGTTGGGGTGTGGAGCGATGATGTCAAGGGCGAAACCGAAGCACTTCTTGCTCAAGGTTGGACGTTGGCGATGGCCCAGGCTTCGCCCGATAAGGGGTATGGAGCGTTCACTTATGTGCAGCCGCCGAGTGGCTTAATTGTCGAATTGGTATGGAGCGCAATCAAGCCAATGTTTGATCGTTGGTTTGCTGGAGGACCGCTCGGCTAATTGGTGATTCAAGTTCTCGTCTCGTTTGGTTGATCTCACTAAACGTACGCTTCGGTCATGACAACAAATAGTGGATTTTCGGCTACCTCGACAACTGACGAAGTCTTAGGAGGCATCAACCTCAATGGTCGCCGCTTCTTGGTGACGGGTGCATCTGGTGGTCTTGGGCTTGAGACATCGCGTGCATTAGCTGCGAAGGGTGCGATCGTGGTGATGGCTGCTCGAGATCAGGTAAAAAATGAAACCGCTGCCGCAGGTATTCGTGCGGCGCATCCAGATGCACAGTTGGAAAGTCTGATTCTGGACTTGGGTTCATTGAAATCAGTGCGGGCAGCTGCTGCCGAGTTCATGTCGCGCAATGTTGCGCTTCATGGTCTCATTCTGAATGCCGGAATTATGGCGACGCCGCTTGGACACACTGTTGATGGATTTGAGCAACAGTTCGGAGTTGATCACCTCGGACATTTCTTGCTGGCTCGAGATTTGTTGCCGCGACTTGTTGAATCTGCGCCAGCACGTGTCGTGGTGTTGAGTTCGGCTGGTCACCGGATGGGTGATATTGATTTTGACGATGTGAACTTTGAGCGTCGAGATTACGAACCTTTCTTGGCCTATGGGGCCGCCAAGACCTGCAACGTATTGCATGCAGTCGAAATCGACAAGCGTTACCGAGACAAGGGCGTTCGTGCCTTTGCCGTACACCCTGGTGTCATTCATACCGAACTCAGTCGTTACATGACTGAAGAAACATTGACGTCGTTAATCACTCGTTTGTCTGAACGGCCCACTGCAATGGCGTGGAAGTCGCCAGAGCAAGGTGCCGCAACTTCGGTATGGGCGGCAACATCGCCGTTGCTTGAAGGTCGTGGCGGCGAGTATTGCGAGGATTGCAATGTGAGTGCCGTTGTTCCTGATGACGAACTGGATGACGGGGGAGTTGCTGCCCGAGCAGTTGACCCGACCAGGGCTGCGGCACTGTGGGCTCTTAGTGAAAAGCTCGTCGGCTGATTTTTAGAATCAGCAGATTTGTTACGGTGTCGCTATGGCCACGATTCTCGCCCACATCAAGGTGAAGCCCGGTTGCGAGGCGCAGTTCGAACAGATCTCCAAAGATCTGTATGGAGCCAGTCACGGCAATGAGCCTGGCTTGTTGCGTTATGAGTATTGGCGTGGGTCAGAGCCGCAGACGTATTACACGCTCTTGGCCTTCACCGATTTTCGGGCCTTTATCAGCCATCAGACCAGCGAACATCACGAAGTTGCTTCGCCGTTGCTTGGCTCAGTTTTGGCTGGTCTTCGTCTGGAATGGGTTGACCCTATTCAGGGTGGATCCGAATTGCCGCCCACCGAAAATCAGGATTTAAGTGATTCGCTTGACGAATTAACTCGGTCGTATGCCAAAAGATTTGCCGCGCAAGTGGCACCATGGTGGAACGAAGTCCGCTAACAATAAGATAACTAATTCATCAACTGTTCGGGGGAACAACATGACTGACATGATCGACCGAGATTCTGAAAAGACACCGTGGTTTTTGCGAGGCAATTACGCACCGGTTTTTAATGAAATCACCGATACGAATTTGCGAGTGACCGGTTCAATTCCGAAGAGTTTGTCTGGTCTGTATGTGCGCAACGGTTCGAACCCGAAAGATGGTCAGGCTGGCCACTGGTTCTTTGGTGATGGAATGGTTCACGGAATTCGTCTTGAAGGTGGCCAAGCCAAGTGGTACCGCAACCGCTACGTGCGCACCCCAAAGTGGGAAAAGGGTCTTGATGCGATGGATCCCGAGACCATGTTCGATCCAACGGCAAGTGCAGCTAATACCCACGTGCTCGGACACGCCGGACGTATTTGGGCTTTAGAAGAAGGCCACTTACCTTGGGAACTTTCGCGTGAACTCGAAACAATTGGCAGTGAAGATTTCGGTGGAAAACTGAAGACTGCCTTTACGGCGCACCCGAAGTTGTGCCCCGAAACCAATGAGTTGCATTTCTTTGGTTATTCAGCAATCGCTCCATTTTTGACCTATCACGTACTTGACGGCAATGGTCAGTTGGTGCACACGGCAGACATCACTGTTCCGGCCGGCACAATGATGCATGACTTCATGATCACTCGCGATCATGCAATCTTTATGGACCTGCCTGTGGTGTTCAACCTCGACAAGATGGCAGAAGGACTTCCGCCGATTGGTTGGGACGATAACTACGGTGCCCGAATCGGAATCATGCCGCGCATGGGAACCGATAAAGATGTGCGTTGGTTCAACATTGATCCGTGCTACGTCTTCCACCCATTGAATGCTTACGTCGATGGCGATGAAGTGATTTGCGATGTGGGTCGCCACGAGTCAATGTGGCGTGGATCAATGGACAGTTTCGAGCCGTGTTACATGTATCGCTGGTCGTTCAATATGAAAACTGGCGCCGTACGTGAAACTCAAATTGACGACTGGGCTCATGCATTCCCGCGTGTTGACGATCGTGTGATTGGCTTGAAACACCGTTATGGCTGGGTTGCTGGCTCACGTCCTGGCGCAACCGGGGAAATGGGTGAGCCCGGCGTGGTGGCACGTTACGACATGAGCAACGGTTCAAAGACCATTCATGATCTTGGACCAAACGCTCACCCTGGTGAGTTCGTCTTTGTGCAAGATTCTGCTTCGGCTAACGAAGATGAGGGTTATGCAATGGGATTTGTGTATGACGATGCAACCGATTCGACTGACTTAGTGATTTTGGACGCTAGCGATTTAGCAAAGCCGCCAGTCGCCCGTGTGCATCTTCCGCAGCGTGTGCCGTTTGGCTTCCACGGAAGTTGGGTTGACGACTCCACCATGTGAAGGGTGGGCGACTACGTGAGTGACAATCTGCGAACGTGGTCGTAGAAACCCAGCAAACGTTTGGAGGATTCGTACATTTCGATGAAATGTCCGAGATCATGTCGAGCATCGCAAAAGACAAACTCTTGTCCACCACTTGTTTGGGCATGAAGAATGAGTGGCCAACCTTGTTGGGCGCACCAGTCAATCCCAGCAGGTAACGATTCGACCATGAACGCCATGTGATGCAAGCCCGTCGGGCTTGGTCCGAGCGGGGCGGTGTGTTCGCGAACTAACTCAACCATAATCTCGCCCCACCAGCCATAGGCCGACGAGTGATCGAATGTGCTGGGCTCACCATTGATCGTGCACGATGCAATCTCTATGTGGTGGGCAAAAACGAATGGGCCGCAACCGGTGCGTTGGCGAAATTCATTGGCCGCCTCTTCAAGCGTGTCGTTGCCTCTGGCGCTGTAAGCAATTTGTACCGGTCGGCCAAGGATGGACATGTCCCTAGCGTGTCATATCCGACTACGGTTGAGACGAGATAGAGGGGGACGAGATGTTTGAGATTCAAACCATTGACACATTGCCTAGTGGTGAAGCGCATCAGTTGCTGATTGATCGTGCGGCAATTATTGATGTGACAAACCGCTATTGCTGGGCTCTCGACACCAAGGATTGGGCTGTGCTCGACACAGTATTCGCCGAAGATGCCAATGGTGACCTTTTAGAAGATGTTGTTGGCCGAGTGGCCATCAAGAAGCGCGTTGAAACCGCCCTTTCTCGCATGGACGAGACGCAACACCTGATTTCAAATCATCAGATCAACGTTCAAGGTGACACTGCGACCTGTCGTTGCTATTTGCAGGCGCAACATGTTCGCAAAGCAGCTCACGGCGGACCAAACTTCATTATTGCTGGTCGTTACGAAGACCAATTGAAGCGCACGCCAGATGGTTGGCGCATTAGTTTTCGCCGCCTTGTCGTGATGTGGACTGACGGCAACCCAGCGGTTTCCCGAGGTTGAGTTTTAAAGCTCGATATATTTGCCGAGCAATTGCTCGACGCGCATTGATGCAGGAATCCGATCAATACCAATAACTCGGTCAAGTTGCTCGTGGAAATTCCAGATTCGACGCTCTTGATAGTTGGTGGGCATTCCGCGCATCGCAGGTGACTCAAGCGACTTTTGCATTGGTGCCATATTCCAGAAGTCTTCTTCCATGATGACTTTGAAATTGTCCAACCTCATCTGCCAATTGGACGGCAAACCGTCTTTCGGTTCGAAATCAATGGGGGCGTAATGAGTCCAATCAATTCGTGTGGTTTGCTTATCAATCGGCCAAAAGGTAATAAAAGGAAATCCGTAGGCGGCGATGGGTGTGATGAGGTTGGGAAAGATGCCGTAGGCAGAACTCGTACAACGAACCATGTCGTTAACGGTTTCTAAATCGGTGAAGCCGGGAATGACAACATGTTTGTAATCGTCCCAGTTGTTCATGCCGAGCGCCGAGTAAGAGGTTTTTGAAAACGGTGTCACCATGCGTGAGCAGCCGTTTGCGAGAAGTCCCATAGTTGCTCCACGGTTGTCAAGCAGACTCTCGCCATTGCGACTATGAATATGTCGGAAGTGGTAGACCTCAAGGAATGCCTCGGCCGTAACTTTCCAGTTGCACGGAATGATCTCGCTTTGTTTGGCGACCGTACGCAATGTCGCACCTTGAAATTCGGACATTTCATCGGCGATTTTGCCGATGTGATCTTTGAATGACATTGCGTCAGGGTCTTGGTTGACGAAAATCCAGTTGTCCCAGATTTCAGACGAAATCGAAGGAAGGCACCGTTCGGTCTTGTCGAGATCAACAAAGTCGCGTTCGTCCGGAACCGAAACCAACTGTCCGCTGTCAATGTCGTAGGACCACGAGTGGTATTGGCAGCGCAGAAGTTTGGATGTTCCAGTGGCTTCACGTACAACCGGAGCGCCACGATGTTGGCACGTGTTGTAGAACGCGCGAACTTGTAAGTCTTTGCCACGTATGAGGAGTATCGGCACGCCTAAGCCATCAAAGGTAAAGAAGTCGCCGACATTGGGAATATCTTCGGCCCGGCCAGCCAAGACCCACGATTTGGGCCATAGATACTTTTGTTCAAGGTCCCAAAACTCGTCAGACGTAAACCGCTCAACAGGAATGTCATGGAATTTAGGAAATCCGTCGGGAGGAGCAGTTCGGTCAAACTCATATTGCATTTCTGCAGTGAGACGCGCGACAAGTTCGGGAGTCATATCGGTGTGTGAGCCTTGTCAGAATTCGTTCAGTAGGTCGCCGGATTGCAAATCGTGAGCAGCGGCAAAAACGCGAGTAATCATGGCATGCAACAAGGCCCGACCGCGATCGTTGCCAGGATCAATATCGCTCACAGCAACCTGCGACCACGCCTGATGCAATAAGCAGTATCGGTAGTCGCGCCAGCAGCGGTCCCATGAGTAGTTGGAGACTCCAGCAGCAATCAATCCGTCGTAATAGCGACGCACCAATGTTTGCTCCCACTCGCGTCGATTTTCAATGGTGACGGATTGGCCAAGGAAGTTAGCGACATCCCACATACCCACATGGCGGGCGCTCAATTGAAAGTCGAGAACTGTGACAACTCCTTCGCCCGCTGAACCACCAAACAAGAAGTTGTCGGCTCGAAAGTCGGTATGGGAGAACGTTGCATTGCCTTGTTCGACCCACCAGTCGACCATGTCGGGATACTTGGGTGTCAGTTCACGCATCCATTGCATCGTGTCTGCTGCAACATGAGGTGACCATTTAGCAATAAATGATTCAAGTTTCGGCTCGGCCATTTCGCGGGCAGCGCGATACAACGGATTGTTCATCGGCGGGAGCCATGAAAGCGACCACAACAATTCGTTATCCCAAAAATGACTGTGCAATTTCACGGCTTGGTCGAGAATCGCAGCGCTGTCATCAAAGTTTGCGCCGGCAACTTGATCAACCATTCGGGGGTTGGTGATTTCTTCCAACAGAACGATGTACGGAGCGCCTGCTGGATCGACATCGGTGTAGTAGCAAAAAGGAACACGCAGATTGATCGATTGGGAGAACTGTTTGTAGAACGCCGATTCACGTTCGTAGAAACCCATGGCCTGGGACATGAAGACATTTCCAGGAGCGGCCGCTTGACATTTGGCAATCATGCTCGCTGGTTGAGGGCCTGAAGAGTTTGCGGCGTAACTCAGATGCAACCGAGTGACTTCTCCAAGTAGTCCGACACCTTCGCCCAAACGCTCGGCCTTCACATTGGTGATCGTTCCGACTGAACCATCGAATGCTTGATTGAGCCAGGCAGCATCAATCGTGTCGGCTGTCAGCGGAATCTTTGGTTGACTCATGTCATTACCCCCAGTATTTGTTTAGCAGGCGAAGCAAGACTTTCGTTTAGCCCGCAAGTGAACCGGCGTCAACGGCGACCACTTCTCCGGTGATCCACGCGGCCATATCTGATGCCAAGAACAAGATCACTCGTGCGATGTCGTCGGCTTGGCCGGCTCGACCCAAGAGGGTTTGGCTCATACGTGCGCCCACATCCAAGCCAGCTGCCTTTAGTGGTGCCAACTGGTCTTGAACCCCGGGTGTGTCAATCGGGCCAGGAGCAACTCCCACAACACGAATATTCCTGGGTCCAAATTCGAGGGCCAGACTTTTGGTCATTCCCACGACCGCGTGTTTCGACATGACGTAAGCACTGATGCCCGGAGCGGCCCGAAAGCCCGTAGTTGAAGCAAGGTTCACGATGACTCCACCGTTCATGCGACGTGCAGCCTCGCGGGCGCAAGCAAAATTTCCACGCACGTTGATCTGCATTAATCGATCGATGAAATCATCGGCAGCATCTATTGCTGGTCCGGTGGTGGGGTAGATGCCCGCGTTATTCACCCAGATATCGAGACCACCAAGTTTTTCAACGCACAGATCTGCCGCCGCGATGATTGTTGATGTATCGCCGATGTCGATACGGGTGCTGATTACTTTTCGTCCTGTTTGCTTCGCAACAGCAGTGGCCATCGCTGCGGCGCCGGCTTCATCGATATCAGTAACCAATACATCGGCTCCGGCTTCGGCAAGTCGCGCGACAGTTGCTGCGCCAATTCCTTGAGCTCCGCCAGTGACAACGGCTCGTTTGCCCGCAAGCGAAGAGAGGTCGTTCAATGTTCGTGATGAATAGTCAGGGATCATGGTGGCTCCGTACTTTGCGAAAGACTCTGACTGTCAGTCTTGCCGATAGCAACGCGCCATCAAGCGCTGTAGAGATGACGCCTGAAGTTGAGCGCGCTCGAAAGCCGGAATTAGATCAAGATCGTCGTCGATGATCTCGACACTGATAGGAGAGTTGGGCGGCGTACATTCAAAAAACTGTTGGAGATCAAATTCGCCTGCACCGAGAAGCTCACGATTGTGGATGCAATCCTGAATGTAGTCGTCCATGCTTGGTGTCATTGTGCCATCATCAACTTGAATATTCTTGACTAGCGAGTAATCAAGGTCTGCGAGCGACGACACGCCAGCACCGCGAAATACATGCCATGTATCAACGCAGAGACCGACATTTGGATGACCACTTCGGCGAACAAAATTCTGGGCAGTTGCAATGTCTGGAATCTTTGTCGGCGGCAAAAACTCAAGTGCATAATGTACATCTGCGTCAGCAGTGCGTTCTGCTAAGGCGCCGAGCCATTGCGCTGCAACATCAAGGTCAATGTCTTTGTTCGCACCAAATGGGGCGATGACTTGTATGCGCTCTGCTCCGAATGTTCTGGCCACATGTTCAAAGTCAAGCGCTGACTTGTCGTCGACTAGTCGAAGAGCTTCGAGTTCAAGAATGCGAATGTTGTGTTGAGACAGCACTTGCTTGAAGTCGTCGTCACTCGTTCCATTCGCACGCAGTTGTAAGTATTCGCCCACTCCAAATCCGATGCCATCAAAGCCAGCAGCCGACGCGGCTGCTACTCGTTGGTCAAATTCGACGCCGCGCATGCTGTAGTACGCCAATATTGTTTGGCGCGAGCCGACGCCGGCAATGCCCCCTGATCCAACCCCGTATGCATGATGTGCCACGTTTCCTCCTGCAATTAGATAATGAGACCCTACTGCGAAGCGTGATATCCTTGCGATGTGTCGGCGGTCGGGGATCCAGTAGCAGCGGAAGCGGGTCAAGAGCGTTGTCCGGGGCCGAGCTATCGCGACATTGTTTTGCGTGATATTGGTGGGGTTCCGCCGCAAATGCTTGAGAGCGAGTATGAGTTTCGTGGTGATGAGCCAATTGGTTTTGATCGTTACACATCTGAGGAATTCTTAAAGTCGGAGTTCGAGCGAGTGTGGTCACGAACATGGCAGTGGGCGTGTCGTGAAGAACATATTCCAAACGAAGGTGACTTTCATGTCTACGACATAGGGGATCGGTCGATTCTGATTGTTCGTTCTGCTGACATGAAAATTCGTGCCTTCAATAACTTTTGTCTGCACAGAGGAACTCAACTCAAACCTTCAAACACAACGGGGAACGCCAATCGATTTACTTGTCCTTTTCATGGATGGGCGTGGTCTACCTCTGGCAAATTAGCGACGATTCCGTGTCGCTGGGATTTCCCACATGTCAAAGACGAAGACTTTGAGTTACCTGAGATCCAAGTCGATACCTGGGGTGGCTTTGTTTTTGTGAATTTTGATCCCCACGCTCAGTCACTGCATGAATATCTCGGGGTCATGACAAGGCATTTCACTGGCACATGGGATCTCTCACAGCGATACATCGAAATCCATGTTCGCAAGCGATTGCCAGCAAACTGGAAAGCAGCGATGGAGGCTTTTCTCGAGGCATATCACGTGTTTAAGACCCACTCAGAGGCACTTCGTGCCACTGGTGACGCAAACGCACAGTATGACGTATTTGGCGAGCATGTCTCGCGGTTTATGCACACATCTGGCTCACAGAGTCCCCACATTGCAGCACAACAAACAGAGCAAGAAATTCTTAACTTTATGATTGGTCGCAAGTTTGCCGGGGGAGTCGATATCCCCCAGGTTCCAGAGGGTCACACTGCGCGCGACGTGTATTCGGCGTTTGTACAGCAGCAGTTGAAAGAAAAATATGGCCATGATTTTTCAGACTTTAAAGTGAGTGAGACAATTGACTCGATCGAGTACTTCGTTTTTCCTAACGGTTTCTTTTTCCCCGGAGCACATAAGCCGATGGTGTATCGATTCCTTCCGCACCCAACCAATCCAGACGAGTGCACATTCGACTTGTTGTTCTTACGGTTCCCCGCTGACGGCCAAGCCCCACCACCTCCCGCACAGCCTTATGACATTGACATTCATGAGAGCTACATGTCGGCGCCTGGTATTGACCAAGGCCTGGGCTATGTCTATGACCAAGACACCGACAACATGGCTGCCCAGACTCGTGGTTTCAAGGGCAGTATGAGAACATCGCAGACCTCGGGCAATTACCAAGAGATTCGCGCCAGGCATCTGCATCAAACGGTCGATGCGTACCTCGCCCGACCCTGAAACCTGACGCCCTGAAATAGCTCTGCCTATGAGGCAAGCAGTTATGAAGTCGCTTGCGTAAATCCGATATTCAAATGCTTCAGTGACCTCAAACAGAAATTTGGGTGATGGCGGAAATCATTTTCGCCATCAATAAACCACATCTCATCCACACGATCGACTAGGGCGCGAAACCCAATGATGAGTTCACGGCGGGCGAGTGGTGCGCCCAAGCAGAAATGGGTTCCGAAACCGAACGATAAGTGACTACGTACATTGTCGCGGTTGAGATCCATATCGGCCGGACACTCAAACTGATTGTCATCGCGATTTGCTGCGGCGTAACGCACGTTGATGACTGCCCCTGCCGGAATCGTGACGCCATGTAGTTCAACCTCTTGGGTTGTTGAACGAAAGAGTCCTTGCACGGGTCCTTCTAGGCGAAGTACTTCTTCGGCAAGAAGGGGAACATATTTGTCGGGATCAGACTTCAGCAGACTCCATTGGTCAGGATTCGCAATTAATAGTCGAACGCCTTCAGACAGCGCGTTAGTTGTTGTTTCTGATCCGCCCACAAATGTGTCGGCCATCATTTCGGCGTGCAGTTCATTGTCGGTGAGTGTTCGTCCCCATTCGGGAATGACCGTGTTGACTAAATCGCTCAGCAAGGTGTCATCTGGTTGCTGACGTAGTCGTTCAAAGATTGGCTGGAAATAGTGCTGGGCCTCAATCTCTTGTTCGGTTGACCAGAAGGCTTCTTCGTCAGATTGCATCATCCCGAGACGTTGTACCCAGGCATCAGTCCAGGCTTTGATTTGCCACATGTCTTCATCGCGGGCGCCCATTTGTCGCCCAATGACAATGAGGGGCAGCGGAATCGCAAATGATCGAACCCAATCGCATTGGCCGTTTTCTATAAAGTCATCAATCAGTTGATGAGCAAGCACTTCAATGAACGGATCCATCTCTTTAATCTTCGATGGACGAAAGGCATGATTGAAGAGGCCACGCATTTCGCGGTGTTCGGGATCGTCTCGGGCGGCCAGTGTGGCGCCAGGGACCCAGCCATCTTCTTCATACATGGCTTTGATCTTTGCGGATCGTGGATCAACACGGCCTCGGTGGCGAGCACTGGTGAAGCGTTCAGTATCACTCAAGACCATTCGCACATCTTCGTAACGCGTGATGACGTACATACCTGTTGCATTGTCACGCCACACTGGCGCTTCGGAGCGGAGTTTTCCGTAGGCGTCGTAGGGGCAGTCAGAAATATCTGGGTTGAGCAACGTCATTTTCGTGAGATCAAGATCAGAACTCATATGCCTCATCTTGTCGCAAATAGCTCGGCTGCAAATCAGCGGAAGGCTGGCGTCCTGCTATCTGGCATCGTTCAACGGCTTCTGGCTGGGCTAGAAATAATGGCTATGAGCGAACTCACTCCCGTCAATCTCGAACCAGTAAATGTCGAAGATTATGTCAATATCCAGCGTCTCATTAATCGGTACGCCGATGCGGTGATTCATCGCAACGGAGTCCAGTGGGGAAGTTGCTGGACCGATGAAGCAGTCTGGGACTTGGGCGGAGGTCGATTGGTTGAGGGTAAAGAGGCAATTCTCAAACTGTGGTACGCCGCTATGGGTGGTATTTCGTCCGTCGTACAAACTGTTCACAACGGTGATGCTTGGGCTGGAGCCTCGGCCGATGAGGCGACCGGGCGCTGGGCAATCAGCGAGCGCATGCGTCGGGCCAATGGAGATTCGGGAATTTTGCTCGCTCATTACGATGATGCGTACGCCAAGGTGAATGGCCAATGGTTGTTTACACGCCGCTTCTTGCAGGTGCACTACGGCGGCCCCGCCGATCTTTCGGCGAACTTCACGAACGATAAAGAGCAGTTGATCGCTCGTGGCATTGTTGCCGACGTCTGAAATCTCGTAGTTTCGTCTTATGCCTGTTTTTGCATCCGATTTAGCCTGTGAACGACCCGAAGAGATTGCGGTTCGCGATCCCAATCGCGCCTTTACCTGGGCGCAAGTGGGCGACATCCTCAATCGCACCGCTAACAACGCGCTTTCGACCGATCTCGGTCCGAAACACCGTGTTGCTGTATTCGCCGAGAATGCTGCTGAAACGGCTTTTGCTCACTTAGGTTGTCTCTTGGGCAGTGCTTCAACTGTCCCGGTGAACTTTCACCTGACGGCTGAAGAGGCTGCGTACATTTTGGTTGACTCAGAGTCGCGCATTTTGTTCGTTGGTCCCGAGACTCTTGAACGTGGCATTGAAGCCGCCAAGATCGCGCGGACCGAAGGAGCGACTCTCGCAATCGTTGGTTGGGATGTGTCGCACCCAGAGGTCATGAATTGGGATGATTGGCTCGCGCAAGGTGATCCGAGTGATCCGTCACTTGACGTGAAGCCACGAGCCAACCTCTTGTACACATCTGGTACGACCGGACGTCCGAAGGGCACCGAACTTCCGCCCACGATGTTTGCTGGCGGTTCAACGATGGGTGAACACCTTGAAGGTATGAAGTTGAATCGCTTCGCCGAATATGGAACACATCTTGTTGTTGGGCCGATGTATCACACCGGTCCGTTGAACGGAATGCGTTTGCTCGTGCGCGGTGTGCCGATGGTGATTCTCGCCAAGTTTGATGCTGAACAGACTCTTGAAGCAATCGCCACGTACAAAACCGAGTCTTCGGTCATGGTGCCAACCCACTTTGTGCGTTTGTTGGCTTTGCCAGAAGATGTGAAGGCCAAGTACGACGTGTCCTCGATGAAATTGGTTGCGCACACTGGAGCGTCATGTCCGGTTGATGTGAAGCGCTCAATGATCAATTGGTGGGGAATGATTTTCACTGATGCGTATGGAGCCACTGAAGTTGGAACAACCTGTCAAATCTCGAGTGCTGATTGGCTAGAAAACCCTGGCTCGGTCGGTCGACCCGTTCCGCCGTTTTCGGTCATCGTTCTTGATGACGACGGTCATGAATTGCCGGCCAACACCGAGGGACGTTTGTTCTTTAAAGATGCAACGGGCCGCGGTGTGATTTATCCGAATGACGCCGAAAAAACCAAGGCAGCCAATATTGCGCCAGGAGTGTTCACTCTTGGAGAAATTGGATATGTCAATGATGGTGGCTTTGTGTACATCACCGATCGTTTTAGCGACATGGTTGTCTCGGGTGGAGTCAATATCTATCCAGCCGAAGCCGAACAAGTCTTGGTGCAACATCCCGATCTCTTAGACGTTGCCTGCATCGGAATTCCCCATGCAGAAATGGGTGAAGAGCTCAAAGCATTGGCAATTCCACGTGATCTGAAGAATCCTCCAGACGCCAAAGAAGTTCTGGCTTTCTGTCGCGAGCGGTTGAGTCACTTCAAGTGTCCCCGCACCATCGAATTTGTTGAAGACCTTGGTCGTAACACCATGGGCAAAATCAATAAGCGCAAACTGCGCGCTCCATATTGGGAGAAGTAAGAGAATCAAAATAGGAGAGTTGTATGTCTGACCCAGTGCTGCTAATCGATAATCCATTGCCGAAGGTTCGTCGATTCACTTTGAACCGTCCCGACAAGCGGAACGCATTGAATGATGATTTGCGGGGCGCTCTGTTTGCTGCATTGCGCGAGGGAGATAAAGCGCGCGATGTTTCGGTAATGATCATTCGCGGTGCAGGCTCGGCATTTTGTGCGGGGTACGACCTCGGATCACCCAACAGCGATGTTGAACGTGCGATTTCGCGTGCCGATGGCTGGTGGTCGCGCCATGTCGTGAACAACTGGTTCGAAATGTGGGATATGTCAACGCCCATCATTGGTCAGGTGCACGGCTACTGTTTGGCCGGCGGTACCGAACTCGCAACAGCGTGCGATCTTGTGTATGTCGCTGGGGACGCGAAGATTGGCTATCCGCCAGTGCGCTTGATGTCGCCACCCGATATGCAGTGGCAAACCTGGATGATGGGTTTGCGACGCGGCATGGAGGCCTTATTGACTGGCGACTCGATGAGCGGTGTTGAGGCGGTTGCCAACGGGTTTGCTAACCGGGCCCATCCGGCCGACGAACTCGATGGAGCAGTCTTGGCAATGGCTGAACGTATCGCCAAGATCCCCGCCGATTTGTTGGCCTTAAACAAGCGAGCCGCTCACCGAGCAATGGATGTCATGGGTATTCGTGCTGGTATTCGTGCCACGGCCGAAATTCAGGCTCTCGGTTTTCATCAACCATCGTCGATGGAATACATGCAATCTTTTGTCACCAAGGGTGTCACTGCTGCGTTGAGTGAACGCGACGCGGCCTTTGGTGATTACCGCGAGTCAGGTGAATCCAAAAGTTCATAAGAAACCCCCGTGAAAGAAATAGTCCTGATACTTCGTCGTTGTATTTGATCAGGAGGGGTCGCTGTGGCAGGCTTCACAGTACGAGTTTCCCGTCCCGGGGCTCGAAGTCATCCATAGGGGGATACTTATGAGGAATAGAAAGATCAGTTTCGTCGCTGGCTTGGCTATTGCAGGTTTGCTTGTTGGCGCCTGTAGCGAAGATTCATCGACTACTACAAATGCTCCTGCATCGGAAGCTCCGACAACCGACGCACCTGCCGGCACTGATGCTCCCGCAGCAACAGATGCTCCTGCAGAATCGCCGATTTCGGCTGAGAATTTGGCTCACGCAGTTGAATACACCGGTGGCACCGCTGGTGCCGCTACTGGCACCGAGCCCTTCGTTGTGGGTTACGTGAACCAAGAAGGTGGCACGCCTGGCTTCCCCGAGGCTTCCATTGGTGTTGATGGTGCCGTGTGGTATATCAACAACTACCTCGGCGGTATTGGTGGTCGTCCGATTGAACTCGCCAAGTGCATCATCACAAAAGAAGAAGACGGTCAGAAGTGTGCACAAGAAATGCTCGCTAATGATCAGGTCTCGGTTGTTTTGGCTGGTGCCATGTTGAACGGAAACGCTCCGTTGTTGGATGGCCTTGCTGGAAAGAAGCCGGTCTTCATTTCGAACCCATTGACCACACCAGAGTTCCTGGCTACTGATGCCTACGCTTTCACACCTGGTGCGCCTGGAGTTGTTGGTGGTTTGACAGTGTTCATTGCCAAGTACCTCGGTGAACTGGAAGGCAAAGACATCAAGAAGGTCGCCGTTGTATATGGTGACAACCCGTCTGGCCAGGTTGCATTCAATATGTTGACCAAGCCTGTCTTTGAAAGTCTTGGCATTGAAGTGACTGGTGTGGCTGCTGCCGACACCGCAGGCGCAACCGAAATGGCCAGTCTCATTCAGGCTGCTGGTGCTGAAGACGCTGACGCGTTCTACCCATTAGTGACCGTTGGTAGTTGTATCGCGGTCTATGACGCGTTGGCGACTCTTGAAATCGAGACCACAGTTGTCACAACTGGTCTCTGCTTCGGTGTGCCCATGCAGACCCACCTCCAGGAACTTGGGTTCGATGCCGATTTGCCCGACGGTTGGTACTTTGGTGGCTACGGCTACTCGTACGACATCCCGGGTAACCCCGACATTGATGCCTATATCGAAGCAATATTCGCGTATGCCGCAACTGAAGGTATGGATGCAGCCACTCTCGAATACACCGGTTTCGGTGGGCCAACATTTGGAACGTTGATGACCATCGCTCAATTCGCCAATGCTGGCGCGTCAGATTCCGAAAGTTACCGAACTGCAGCGAAGGCCTTCACCGGTCCCGGTTGGGGTGTCGTTGGACCGCAGAAGTGTGGCGGAAACCCGACGTTCCCGAGCCTGTGTGGTTTCCAAATCGGTGTCCAGCAGCAGCAGGGCGCTGACTATGTCTCCATCATGGATGGTTTCAACGGTAAGGCCATTGACGCTCAAGCCGAATTAGGTTGATTCATTGTTGAGTCGCCTGAGGGTGACTCAACTTCAGAGGGTGTGGTGGATCGCGAGATCTGCCACACCCTCTTTGCTAGTCAAAATGAGTAACAGGAGTTAGCTGTGGATACTTTGGTCAAATTCGCGAAGCAACGCAAAGGTGTCGTAGCAGCATTGGTCGTTGTGGCGATCTTCGCGTTGATGTATGTCACTGACGCAAAACAGTTGGCTCCGATGTTTTCCAATGTCGGCACTGGTGCACTCATTTCCGCAATTGCGCTGGGAGTGGTGTTGACCTTCCGTGGTTCTGGCGTCGTGAACTTCGCCAATGGTGTCGTCACAATTTTTGTTGCGTATTGGTTCTATGGTCTTCGTTTTGAAGGCAAGTTGTACATTCCGCCGTTGCCTAACCCCTTGGCGTTGATTGAAATCGTGGTCAATGCCTGTAACGGTTCGGCGAAAAATCTTGATCTTCCCAACTGGCCGACTGTTATCGATCTTCCGGGAGAGCGTTTAACCTTGCCAGCAGCGTTAGCCGCGGCGATGGTCATTTCAATTCTTCTCGGGTTGTTTTTGCACTTCGTTATTTTCCGTCCACTTCGTAACGCACCAGTTTTGGCCAAAGTTGTGACAAGCGTTGGACTGTTTGTTGTTTTGCAAGAATTCGTACGTCTGCGCTTCGGTGAGACAGTGAAGTCTGGCATTCAGCTTCCTCTTCCCAAAGGAAAAGTGAAACTGCCCGGTGATTTGGGTGCAATTCCAAATAACCAGTTGTTCTTGGTTGCGATCGTTGTCGCTATAGCAATTGGACTGTGGGCGATTTTCAAGTACACCCGTTTCGGATTGGCAACACGCGCCGCAGCAGAAAACGAAAAGGGTGCAATTGTTCTCGGCTTTTCGCCCGATTTCTTGGCTGGATCTAACTGGGTGATTTCAACCGTCATCGCGGGCATGCTCGGCGTTTTGGCCTCACCGATTACGAACTTAGACACCATCACTATGCCGCTGTTGATTGTGCCCGCTCTTGGTGCGGCACTTTTGGCGAGTTTCTCTTCCTTTGGAATCACCGTCTTTGCCGGAATCGGCATTGCGATGATTCAAGCGTGGATCCAATATCAAGGCGCTCAAACCTGGTTCCCGCGCGGTGTATTGCCCGCTCCAGGATTAGTGCAAGCTTTGCCCTTCATCATCATCGTGATCGCGATGTTTGTACGTGGTAAGTCGTTGCCAGTTCGTGGTGCGGTGACATTAGGCCGTATGCCGTTTGCGGTGCGGCCGCGTAAAGTTTTGCCTCTGACTATTTTGGGTTCAGCGGCAACTCTTGTTCTGTTGTTCGGATTCAATTACGACTGGCGTCAATCAACAATCAACACTTTGGTCGCGATTGTGATTTCGTTGTCGCTTGTTGTGCTCGTAGGTTTTGTCGGGCAAATTTCTTTAGCGCAGATGGCGATTGCTGGAACAGCAGGGTTCTTCTTGTCGAAGTATTTCTCCGATCTTCCATTCCCAGTTGGTCCAGTCATTGGTGCGCTGGTTGCTGCAGTCTTCGGAACAATGATCGCGATTCCGGCCCTGCGTGTCCGTGGAGTCAATTTGGCAGTCATTACTTTGTCCGCTGCCGTAGCCATCGAACAGTTGGTCTTCAAGAACAAGACGTTCGCTGGCGAATCTGGTGCGTTGAAAGTCCCGCCGCCCAAAATTGGCGGAAAAGATTTCGGACCGAACAACACCAACCTCAAGGTGTTCGGTTTGAAGGCAAAAGACGACATTCCGCCCAATGTGTGGTTTGGTGTGGTGTGTTTGATCATCGTGGTGATTATGTGTTTGATGGTGGTCAATGTGCGGCGCTCAGCAACAGGTCGACAGTTCTTGGCCGTTCGTAGTAATGAACGTGCAGCCGCGGCAACTGGTATCAATGTGGCGAGCGCGAAAGTTTTGGCGTTCGGCTTGTCGGCGTTCATCGCTGGTATGGGTGGAGCACTATCTGGTTATCGCTTTGGCTCAGTGACTCCCCAATATTTCGGCGCCTTTGCCTCATTGACCTTCTTGGCATTCGCATATCTTGGTGGTATTGCCAGCGTGAGCGGGGCAGTGGTGGCTGGAATCATCGCCCCGAACGGTCTGAACTTCAATTTCTTAGAAAATATCTTGCATATTGACCCCGCCTATGCA
>Ga0209086_10000455_pt1 | contig 35344 bp, 29 predicted proteins | sample M_130207_XF_Meta_FD_187312 | JGI IMG/M metagenome (GOLD analysis project Ga0209086, IMG submission 187312) | Freshwater microbial communities from Lake Montjoie, Canada to study carbon cycling - M_130207_XF_MetaG (SPAdes) (version 2) | ecosystem: Environmental > Aquatic > Freshwater > Lake... | reverse complement strand
ATTTGCGAGACGCCTTCTTTGATTTGCGAGACGCCTTCTTTGATTTGCGAGACGCCTTCTTTGATTTGCGAGACGCCTTTCTTGATTTACGAGACGCTTTACGAGACGCCTTTCTTGACTTGCGAGACGCCTTCTTTGACTTGCGAGACGCCTTCTTTGATTTGCGAGACGCTTTGTTTGACTTGCGAGACGCCTTCTTTGACTTGCGAGACGCCTTTCTTGATTTACGAGACGCCTTTCTTGATTTACGAGACGCCTTCTTTGACTTACGGGACGCCTTCTTGGATGATTTACTGGAAGCCTTGTTGGACTTGCGAGATACTTTACGTGATTTACTCTTAAATGCGAAACCTGAAGCGCATGATGTCATTTTTTATTTAAAGAGATAATAAAAATATATTTTAAAATAAAAATATATTTTAAAATATTTAAACATAATTAAAAATCTATATCCATTTATATGGTCCTGATCCTTTAATATCAACAGTGGATTTAAGAGGTTCAACTTGTATTGAGTGTCTTTTTCCATATACATGCCAGAAAAATTTCCCTGATTTTCCAAAAACTTTGAATGTACCATTTTCTTCATTAACTTCGCTTGTTTTATATAATGAACTTTCTTTACCAATTGATGTTATTTGTATTGTAAAATCAGTAGCAAGATCTTTAACGTATTCGGGTAATACAATTTCTGTTTCATATTCATCATCTAAATTTGAATCTATTCTTCCTTTTCCTCGATAATACACACCTGATTCTGGACCTTCTAAACATGCGTGAACTAAGTATTTGTCTTTATCCTGTGGATGATCTATTACGAAAGTTTTATCTGTATATGCATATATTTCTTTAGTTACTGTATTCCATGTTAATACATTTGTTCCAGTTGCGCTGCTACTTGCAATTGGCGCAGCAAAAAAACCAGAATTTAGTGCATTTAATATAGTTCCACTTGCATTTAATATTATACTATTATCGGATTGATTACTATTTCCTGCAAGTTTTCCTATAGCTATTGCAGATTTTCCTTGATTAAATTTTCCTGAATCACTTCCTATAGCTATTGCAGATTGTCCTTGATTATTTTGAGCAGAACCAGTTCCGATAGCTATTGCAGCATATCCTTGACCGCTATAGCCTGAATCACTTCCTATAGCTATTGCAGATCCTCCTTGGCTGGCATAACCTGCAAAATTTCCTATAGCTGTTGCACTCATTCCTTGTTGATTACTTCCGGATGCATATCCTATAGCTATTGCACCGTCACCTTGTCCAAATTCACCTGAGTTATATCCTATTGCTACCGCTCCTCCTTGTTGACTAGATAATCCAGCATTACCACCTATATGAATAGCTATTCCAGTTTCTGCTAACCAACTACTTGAATTTGGATTCCAATATGCATAATTACTATAAAGTGATCCAACTGCTGATATATATCCAGTTGGACCTGTGTATCCGGTTGCTCCTGTGTCTCCAGTTGCTCCTGTGTCTCCAGTTGCACCTGTGTATCCCGTTGATCCACTTCCTCCACCTGATCCTGTTATCCACGTATCAGTACTGTCATCCCATACTAATGTGTCACCGTTAGTAATTGTCGATGATATATTAGGATTTACGGGTAATGATTGAATATAAGATGCATTATATATATTAGCATGAGCACCACTAAGAATTACGATGCCGGCTTTTGATGTATTATTAATTGTAAAACTCATTTTATTAATATAATAATTAAAAATAAAATGATTAAATTATAAAAATAAAAATAGAAAATTAAAATGTCACAAAAAAGTATACATAAAATTATATGTTTGGAGATGTTAAGACAAAGAGGATATGATATTTTAGAAAGTGATAGTGAAAAAATTATTGGAAACAATTCTAAAGATGAAAAAATTTGTGTAATATTATCAGTAATCCCTAAATTTAATGTAGAAAGGATTGAACAATGTATTTCTTTTGTAAATGAACTTGAAATTAAACATGCAATTTGTGTATATTCTGATAATATAACTTCAGTTGCGAAAACTATGATTCTAAAGATGGTTGATATGAAAATTGAGCTTTTTAATGTAGAAGAATTACAATTTAATATTACAAGACACAGGCTTGTTCCAGAACACTTAAAGATATCTTCTGAAGAGGCTTCTCTTATAAAAAAGGAGGTAGGACTTAAATTTGGGAGTCTATTAAAAGTTGATCCAATAACAAGATTTTATGGATATGATAAAGGGGATATTATAAAAATATCAAGAAAGAATGGAGTAGTTACATATAGAATTGTTAGATAGAATCAGGTTCATCAGAAATACTTTTTGATCTTTTTCTTATTACGTAACATTTAGTTGTGCAATATAGTATGGAAAAAAATACAAAAACACCCGCAAAAAATATTCCTATTTCTTCATACATTTAAATGTAAATTTAAATGTATTTAAATCTACATTTAAAAATAAATATATATTTAAAGCATAATTATTATATAATAAAATGAGTTCTACTAAAACCAAGATAACATTGAAGAAGAATAAAGAGATTAACAAGATATGGCATCAAGAATCAACACTTGTTTTTAAATCAGCTGAGGAAAAAGTAGTTATTGGTAGATATACTGACGACGAGTTAATACCTCTTGATAGCGAAGCATTATCTTTATGCGAAGAATGGGGATTTAAATATGATAAGAGTTTAGTAGAAGAGGAGCAGCCTGACGACGAGGAAGAAGAGGAGGATCAACCTGACGAAGAGCATGATGAAGAACACGTTCAAGAAATTCCTAAAAAACAGGAAGTAGTAAAGTCGGAAGTAGTAACTAAGCATGATTCATCCGATTTTAAAGAGTTGTCTGATAAATATAATATATCACTTAATCAGTTATTTAGTGGTTTAACTGAGAGAATAAAGATGTTGGAGAATGAATTGAGAACTTCTCGAGTATCAGAAGAATGTTTAAAGGCAAAGCTTAATAAATTAAAGTCAATTTTTGAGTAGATTGATTTTTGATTGATTTTTGATTGATTTATTTTTTTATATTTATTAAATATAAAAATGGTTAATCTTACAAAAACTGGACTTTTTATGTTTGGATTATTTATTTTAGGTGTTGGTTTAATGGTATGTTTTGTTAATATAGAAAACTCTTTACCTTCAACTTGTACTTCATTAAATTTGAAAAATTATCTAAAAGGAATATTAGTATTATCTATTGTATCAATAACTCTTCCAATTAGTTATATGTTATGTAGTTTAAGTTGTAAAAATAAAAATATTGTTGGAGCTTTTGAGAGTAGTTTAGAAGCGAGAAATAAGCATATTGTTAATTTTATTTATATGCTTATTGTATTTACATTAGGAGGGTCTCTTATAGCACTTTCAGTATTAATAAAGAATGAACTTTCTGATCTAAAATGCGATGTGAAGAATAATTCTCCTCTTGATATAGTTATTGGGTTGGGATCAGTATATTTATTTATAGGACTTGCTATGATATTTTCTATATCTCAAACTATAATGGATGATAGAAAAAAATCTAAATAAAATCTAAATAAAATATAAATCAATCAAAAACTTTTTATAATATAAAAAGTTTTTATAATATAAAAGATATGAAAACTTCTTTATTAATGTTAGGATTATTATTACTTGGCATTGGAATAGCAGTAGTATCTGCATATATAGATGGAATATTAACTGATAAATGTAATTCAAATAATATCGATTTATATATAAAGATCTTATTAGGATTAAGTGTATCATGTATTGTATTTTCAGTCAGCTATTTTATTTGTAGATTAAGTTGTGGAAAAGACATGGATTTATTTGATGTAAATGGTAGAGTATATTTATTTGTAATGGCATTATTATGTATAACAACTGCTGTCATTTCCGGATTGTTACATACGGAATTAAATAACAATTCCTGTGATTTTAACAACACTTATACTATAGTTTTAATAAGTACCACAAGTCTTTTATTTGCAATATGTTTGGGATTATTTATAGCATCTTTTTATTATTTCCGTCTAGTAAAATTATCAGATGTAGAAAAATTACAAAAAGATAAAGACTATCAAATTAAATTAGCGATTGCTCAAAAAGCCAAGGAAAAGGCTGCTAAGGAACTTGAGGAAAAACGAAAAATTGATAGAGAAATGGGAGAAAGGTTAACAAAAGTATCAGAAGAAAATAAAAAACTCGGAAATAATCAACCTGAACAAATTGCTCGTTGGTTACCTAGTCAGTTATCAAAATAAATTAAACTTTATTTTATTTTTAAAATAAAGTTAGAAATATAATTTCAAATATAATTTTAAATCTAATTTCATATCTAATCTAAGTTTTCTTTGATTAGAGTATGGCATTTTTTTATAATGTCAGTGAATTCGTAATAAGTTGGTTTCATAAGTTCAAATTGAGAGCCAGACATAATAGTTTTTCCAGAATGAAAGACTAAAAATGTGTTGAATTTTTCTGTATTTAGTTTTTTTTCGCGTTCCTTTTCAGAGAGTTGTTCCATGTACATATTGTATGGAACCATTTTTTCTTCCCATTTGTTTTCAAGGTATTCTCTTTGTTTTATTTCTATATCATCCATACTAACGCTTATTGGAATCTTGATATTTACTCCTGTATAACCAAAACTTGTTTCTAATAGAGAATGATATTCTGTTTTTTCGTTTATATACATATCGAGTTTTTCTCTGTTAACCAAGAAACCAAGATCAAAATCAATGTTTCTCATAGCAGGAACAAACATAACACGTAAATGATCACCGTTCATTGTGTAAATGTCTTTGTTATCTTTTATGTATTCCCATATGTATTCTATACATTTTTCGGCATGTGCGTCAATTTTACAGCCAGTTAATTGAAATTTTCCATTTTTACTAACTTTAAAGTTGATTTTTTTGTTTTCTGACATAGTCATAATGACAGTTACAGAGTTTCTAAAATAATTACCTCGGTTTTTTACAGATCTGGTCTTTTTCTTTTTTATATCAACACCTCTGATATTGCCTTCATAATCTAATGTTATGATAGAACCAGGGGCTATATTCTTGTTAGGATCAGCTATAGCATTTTTCTTCTTACGTCCTCTTTTCTTTGGAACTATCTGATAATCAGTTATAGGAAGACTTTCATAAAATTTTTGTATATTAATTTCTAAATTAGTGACTGCTATAAAAGTTTTTGTTGATACTTTTATATCATCAAAAACTGGAAATTTAAGTGCCATGTTTCTTTAACTTTAATTTAAAGAATTTATTTCTTTAAATTCAATTTTAAATTTAAGACGATTTATTATGTTGATTTGATTGTTTTACATTATTTATTGGATGATCCATATAATCAATAAAAAGAAAATTGTTTCTGCATGTTTTATTGCAGAATAAATTTATATAATTCTTTGGCATTTGTTTGCCACAAAAAATACATACACTTTTAATTGTTTCCATATTTATAATATAATATGAAATATTATAAATATATATTTTTACATATTTTTACATATTTTTTGATAGAAAAATAAACATATCAACGACCGTGAATGTGTTTATAAACAACATTATAAGCATGAAAACCGATTTTTTTGTGTAAAGATAGCTTATTAAGAATATCTCATTACAAAACAATATTACAAAAAGAACTAGAATTGGCGTCATTAATGAAATCATAATAAATATCAATATTTATTGATATATTTTTAAATAAATCATTTTTATAAAATATATTGATATATATAAAAAATGTCAAGATCTTTAGCAAGAGGAAGATCACCAGCAAGAGGAAGATCACCAGCAAGTTTAGGAGTAAGTCAAGAATTAGCTATACAAGGACCTCAAGAAATAGATATAGTACGTAATAGCGCATCGAATTTAGTAGAACATGCATTGCGTATAATGTTATCTGAAAGAACAGAATTTTCAGAAAGAAATATGAGAATATATCGGGATGGATATGAAGGTGAAATACGTGAAGTTTTATCACGAATTCCGCCATCTTCTATTACAGTAGAAATAGAAGATGCGGTAATAAATCTATTAGATCTTTATCAGGAATTTGTTACTGGAAATATTGATCATAATACATATCATAGAAAGTATACAGAACAAATGTATAGAATTAGAAATACAAAAGGGTATAGTACACTAGCAATAGTTTCAACAGTATTAGGTTCAAAATCTTTTGCTGTTTATTATGGACTATATCCAATGTATGATACTGCTAAAGATTTAATGACCAAATCAATAAATTTAACAATGAATTTTCTTAATTCTCGAAGTGCAGTTGTTGCTTTATTAAAGGGAGCATCATCTGCTAATACTTTACCTGAAAAGTTGTCTTTAACTTTTAATGTACCATATACTGCTGGAAATGCGTTTATAAGAACTGTAACTGGAGGGCTAGTTGATAATGCTTTTGGAATTATGACTCCAGAAAAAATAATGGAAGTACTTGAAGATGTAAAAAGTCAGAGTTTTAAAGATGATTCCTGGACTAGTCTATCTATTGGGGTTATACAAAAGTTTGCAGGACATGCTTCGAAATTAACAGATCATATAACAGGAGCTGATATAACAAAAAATGGTGTAAATAACTCAATATATTCAGCAATGCATGCTGCCGAAAGATTAGGACAATTAACTGGTTATTTAGTATTATTAGTAGTGTTTATTAGTGTTATATTAAAAATATATAAATTATCGAGATATTATTATCTTAAACGTAAAGTAGAACGACGAAAAATTGAAATAGTACAATTAAATTTTGGTAGAAAATCAAATAAAAATAAATCAAAGTCCCGTAAAGCATCCGGCAAGTCTCGTAAGGCATACCACAAGGCATCTAGCAAGGCGGCTAAACGTAAATCAAGAAAGGCGTCTCGTAAGGTGTCTAAACGTAAATCAAGAAAGGCATCCCGTAAGGCGTCTCGTAAGTCCCGTAAGGCGTCTCGTAAGTCCCGTAAGGCGTCTCGTAAATCAAGTAAGGCATCCCGTAAGGCATCCCGCAAATCAATAAAGGTATCCCGTAAAACTTCCAAACGTAAGTATACTACTAAAAAGGTATGTAATGAATTTTTAAAAGAAAAAATTTCTATAAATATGAAAGAGTTTCCAACAAGGGCTCAGGCACTTGCGGTATCTTATAGTCAGACAAATAAAAAGTTTCCAAGATGTTCAAGATTTTTTAAGAAATCAAAGTAATAGATTAAAATATTTTAATAAAATATATCTTATTAAAATAAAATGAAACATTCATCTTTAAGAAAGAAATCTTTACGAAAGAAATCTTTACGAAAGAAGTCTTTACGAAAGAAGTCTTTAAGAAAGAAGTCTTTAATAAAGAAATCAAATCGTAGATCTAGATTTAGTTTTAAATCTAAGAGAAAGTGTCCAGACGGTAAGGTTTTAAATCCTAAAACAGGTAGATGTGTTAGCAAATCTGGTAAGATCGGTAAAACACTCAAGGATAACTCCCAAGAGAAGAAATCAAAGAAATCAAAGAAATCAAAGAAATCAAAGAAATCAAACAGCAAATCTCAAGAGAAGAAATCAAAGAGAAAGTGTCCAGAAGGTAAAATAGAAAACCCTAAAACAGGTAGATGTGTTAGTAAATCTGGTAATATAGGTAAAAAAACACTTAAGGGTAACTCTCAAGAGAAGAAATCGAAAAGTAAATCTCAAGAGAAATCAAAGAGAAAGTGTCCAGAAGGTAAAATAGAAAACCCTAAAACAGGTAGATGTGTTAGTAAATCTGGTAAAATAGGTAAAACACTCAAGAATAACTCTCAGGAGAAGAAATCTAAGAGTAAATCTCAAGAGAAGAAGTCAGCAAAGAAAACAGAGAAGAAATCGGTAAAGAATTCGGTAAAGAAATCCACAAGAAAATCTAAAAAGGTTCCTGGATATGTTGTAATTAACACATATAGGTATTATGTTGGTCTTACAGTTTTATATAGTAATAATAATATGCCTATTGCAGATAGACAATTACCGTTGTTAGGACATTTAACAAACTTAACTGAACTTACTTTAAATAATGTAGATTTGGGTGGTAAATCAACAGCATTTTTGGCTAATTTAACAAACTTAACTCGACTTAGTTTGGTAAATGCTAGATTAGATTCTATTCCTCTTGAAGTATTAACTCTTAAAAATCTAACTTATCTGAATTTAACTACAAATAATATAAAAACAATTCCAGATGATATAGATAATCTCCAAAATTTGACTATACTTGATTTATTTAAAAATCAAATAGAAACATTCCCTGATAGTATAGGAAATCTTGTTAATTTAAAACGTTTATATGCAGAAAATAATAAACTAACCTTTATACCAGATACAATTGGAAATCTTCGTAATTTAGAATGGCTTTATCTTTCAAAAAATTTATTAATCATTATACCTCATGAAGTAGGAAATCTTATAAATTTGACAAACTTATATATAGATGATAATAAATTAGAAGGAATCCCAAGAATGCCTAATCTTGTTAATATTGTAGAATTTACCGCGGCTAATAATGATTTTGATAGCGATATCGATTTAGTTGGTAAAACTAAAGACGAAATATTTGAAATTATTTTTGGAAGAGCTATTGGTGGTATAATAGACAGATTTTTTGGTCCAGCTATATCCCCTGACTACGATTCTACTTATAAAATTTATATGAGCCAGTCCTTTGTCAAACAAACTCAATATAAACCTCTACCTATTGATAATGATGACTTGAGAATACTACTAGCAGAAAACCCAAGACCCCATGTCGTATATGCTTGCCCATCAGGACATTTACATAGCGCTAATAATTGCGGTGTTCCTATGCAAGTGTCAACTTGTGGTATTGAAGGTTGTGATAAATTAGTAGGAGGACTTGCCCATATGCTTGTCCCTGGTAGTTATGTTGTATATCACGATGGATATGAACCTGCTAAAGTATGGTATGGCAACTTTCCCATATTTAGTTACGATCAATACCGAAGAATAAGGAAACAAGCGAATGTTGCTAAATTGCAAATGATACCTCCTGAACCTGAACTAGCTCTTCTTCCTCCAGTCGCGGATACTAATATTGCAAGGAGAATAGTTGATGCAGATATAGTAGCTGAAGATGTAAATGCTGATTGTGGGATATGTGGTGATGCGATAAACAGAAATGATGCAAATGCGTATATATTACCCCAATGTGGACATTTAATGTGTAAAGATTGTGTTGAAGGGGCACGAGGTGGTGATTTAGCGTGGATTAATGATAAAGATGGAGTCCCAATACCAGATGAAGATTTAAGAGCGAGAAAATGTCCTGTTTGTAATATCAATTTTAAGTTTGGAAGAAAAGGAGGAAAAGCAAGAAAAGTAAAAAGTAAAAATATTTATATTTTAATTTAAAAAATCTTTTTTAAATTATAAATAAAAGAAATGCTTAAGAAAGAACTTAAAAAACAACAGGCTAAAGAAAAAAAGCAAGTCCAGACAAAACAACAGACTTTGCATGATGAAGCCAAGAAGAAAAAAGTTCAGGAAGCAAAGAAGGCAATTATAACTCGTCCTAAAGAAATTGAGGTGGTGAAAAATCGAGAAGAAAGTTTAATAAAACTTTTAAAAGATATAAATAATGATTATGAAAAATTTAATAGAATTGATATCAATACATTAGATTATAAATCACCAGAACATAGAAAGATTGTTGCTATGTTAAGAGACTTGCCAATTGTTAAACAACAAGAATTTATAGAAGATTTTTTAGAAGGAGATAAACAAGTTAATGCTTATACATTTTTTAAAGATAAATATGATAAGTTTCACAAAGAGAAAGAAAGTCAGATAAAACCATGGGATGAAAAAAATAGAGTAATTAGAGATTTTTTTAATACTCTTATTACAACAGACGAAGAAGATCCAGAAAATAAGTTATTTATTGAACAAATGAGAAATTATCCATTTACTCAAAAAAAGTTTTTTAAAGACCTAAATACGTTTATACCAAATGTCTCACTTCAACAAATATATATAAAAGAATTTTTAAATCAAGATAAATTAAATGCTGGAGAATACTTACAAAAATTTACTAATGAAAAGAAAGATAAAATAAAGGTTGAAATACAGAAACAGAATGTAATAACACATGAAGATGTATTTGGAAGCGATGATTCTGAAGTAGAAGATGGAGAAGAGGGAGAAGAGGATAAACAAGTAAAACAAAAGGCGCAAAAAGACGAAGTTTATCAACCCGATTATTATATTACATATGAATATAATGAAGACGAATATATAGAAAGATTGCCTTTGATCAAAGAGGATCAAGAAAGAATAAATCTTTTTTTTAAAGAATTAAATTTAGACTTAGAAGATGATGAAATACTAAAGAAATTTCAAACATTTAAGGAAAATAGTAGTAACTCTAGAATAGTAACTTTTATAGATAGAGTATTAGAGAAATTATCTATTATTCAAATTAAAAAATATATTAGAGAATACTTGGAGCAAGAAAAATTAAACTATTCTGATTATCTTGATAGTTTCATATCAAATTACGGTATGAATGACGAAGAAGACGTTAAAACTAAAAAGTTCTTAAACGTACTTGTTGCTCTAGACTATGATAAATGGGATAAAAAGATACGTAAATTTGAGAAGAAAGAAGGGGCTGATTTTTCAAGACGTCAATTTATATATACGTTAAGATCCTATCCAAAAGATGTTATTAAAGAATACATAAATACACTTGGAGACAAGAATGCACAAAAATACTTGATAGAATTTATTACAATTCCAGCAGTAAGAATGCAAAGAATCCAAATCCCCCCTAATATAGTTGGTAAAGAAAAGCTAGGATATATATACAATAATAGAAAAGTTGTCATACCAAAAACAAGAATTGATGAAGATGGTAACACTGAAGTATATTATACTGATAAAAAGGGAAAAGAAGTAGATAAAAGACTTGTAAAATATTCGGCGCTAGGTGAAATAGAAGACTTGGAATCTGATATAAAAACTGTAGTAAAAACTGCTTATATTGAGACTGTTGATCCAAGAACATATGTTGATATGTTTTGCGTCATAGACTATCAAAGAGCACCATGGATTGGTAAATCTGTGAAAAAGATGTGGATAAATACAAAAAATGTAAAATATTTAATAGGAGATATTGAGATAAATGATCAAATTATAAAGGCTGAAACAATAAAAATTGGAGGAAAAAATTGGTATAAACCATCTATTAAGTTTTATGCATTATTATGCAGCAGTGCGAATAGAAAACAAGAAAAAAAGACGCTCAAAATTATGTTGGGTTCTGAAGAACTTGATTTTAAAATAATGTATGAAATTGAAGGAGAAGAACAAGAAGATAAAAAATATAAAATTCAAGACAAAAAAATGTTTAAAAATATGCAGAAATATTTCAGGACAAAAAATGAATCTAAGAATACAATTATAGAAAAATTATTAGATGAGAAATTATCTGATAAAAATGAGTGTATAACAAGTGAAGGATTAAAATTTATTAAAAACAAGACAAATCTTCCTGAAAGTTTCTCTATAGAAATAGAGAAAGAGATATTCGGTGAAGGTAAATCAACAGTAAAAGAATATTTTGAGAGTATTGTAGATGTTATTAGTTTTTTTGATGATATAATTATCAAACAAGATAATAGAGTATTTTATAATCAAGTTGTGGATGGATATTTTACAGCATCTGGCCTAATAAATCTACCATATGAAATGAGAATGCCAACTATATTTAAAAATAGTTTAATAAGCGACGACGAGAAAAATAAGACATTAAAGTATATAAAAATGATAAAGTCGGATTATATGAAAATATTATCCAATAATTTATATGGATGTCTTCATCCATATGAAAATATCCCAACAATTCCAGAAAAATATGTATTTCCAGATATTGAACTTAAAAAACTAGATGATAATGAAAAGAGAAATATATGCAAAAATAAGGATATATTTGACGATAAATCTAACACAGATTTTGAAATGTATTTTGACTCTGAAGATGGTTCATATTATTGTTTTCCAATAATAGAGTTATTACAACAGTTTGAAGCTGATAATTTTATAAATTCAGAGACAGGAAGAGATTTTAATAAGATATTTATTGATAAAATAATGAAACAAAAAAGACCTGCAATTATTTTAGCAAAAGAAGATGTCGAGAAAAAACTTTTAGCACCTGGAATACTCGAATTACTCTTAACAAATATAAATAAGTTTAAAATACAATTAAGAGGAGAAGATAAGTCATCTTCAGAATTATCTTCAGAATTATCTTCAGAATCGCCTAAATCATCTTCAGAATTATCTTCAGAATCGCCTAAATTACCGTCAGAATCATCTTCAGAATCGTCGTCTAAATCATCTTCAGAATCGCCTAAATTATCGTCAGAATCATCTTCAGAATCATCTTCAGAATCATCTTCAGAATCAGAACCTGATTCTGTCTTGCCAAAAAGTGCATTTTCTAATTTGCAACAAAAACTTGTTAGTTGTAAAAATTGTCAGAAATCTATAGTAGAAGAAGATTCTCATAAAACAATGATACCTCCTGGTAATATGTTTCATTTTTGCACAATAGAATGTTTTGAAAATGATGATCATGGTAAATGGCCAAAGGTAAAAAAATCTAAATCTAAATCTAAAAAATCAAGAAAATCAAGAAAATCAAGAAAATCAAGAAAATAAAGTATTCATACTATTTTATTTAATTAATCTAAAAAAATCTAAAAATGACTTTAAAAAATATATTTACATATTCTAAATATATTTATATAATAAATGGAAGAAAAGATAACTGAAATATATTATGGACCTCGTGATAAAACATTTAAGGATTTTATCACGAAACTTCTTGGATTCGCTGATATGAACGACGAGTATGTTGAATATCTTACTAATGCTGAAAATATGATTGAGTATGGAAAAGCTTTTACTTCTGAATCTGCAGATTCTGAAGATAACTACCAAGTTTACGAACAATTAGGAGATCTTGATGCAAATAGATTTATCGTATGGTATATGTATAGGCGATTTCCAAAATTACATTGTTCTAAAGCTGTAAAAATTGTTGCACGTTTAAGAATTAATTATGGCTCTAAACAGACATTTTCTGTTATTGCAAACGACCTTGGATTTTGGCCTTTTGTCTCGGCAACAGTTGAAGAAAGAGAAACTCGAATGAAACCACTTCTTGAAGATTCATTTGAGGGATTCTTAGGAGCAACAGCGTTTCTTCTTGATAAACATACTCAGAATGGCGTAGGTAGTGCTATTGTATATGATATATTAGAAACTATATTTAATAAGATTCCTATCTCATTGAAGTATGAGGATCTTTATGATGCAAAAACAAGATTAAAGGAGACTTTTGATGTTTTTGACAAGACATTAGAAGCAAAATATGTTAGTGTAAAAGGAGAAGATCGTATTACACGAACTGTTGTGTATATGGGTTCTAAACAGAGTAAAGTTAATATGTTAGGAGAAGAGGTAAGAGTTCCAAAAGATTGGGTAGAGATTGGAAGAGGAGAGAAACCAGCAAAAGCTGACTCGGAACAAGCAGCAGCATCTGTAGGATTAAATACACTCAAATATAGAAAGAGATGGGAGAAACCGGTTCCTGAAATATATAAGACTTTTTGTGAAAAATGATTTATATTACTAAAAAAAATATATTTAAAATCTAAACAAATATATTTTAAATATAAATGGCTACTCAAATAAGTCAAGATGATTCTAATATAGAATCCAAGACGGAATCTAAAATAGAATCTAATATAGATTCCATAATCCTTGTAGCACAACCCGAGAATTTAAGAAGAACATTATTTCCACATCAATTATCTTTGATATATAAAATGGAAAAATTAGAGGTTGAAAAGATTGTTGAATTAGGTGGTATAAAAAAGGAAACAATTATAGGAATTAATTCAGAAATGACTGGATATGGTAAAACAATGAGTATGATTGGTTTAATAGTAAGAAATAAAGCAGAATGGGATTTAGAACAACCATTTGTATTTGAACATATAACATCAGATGCCGGCGGCAGAATTAAAATAAAAAATATATCAAAATTTACAAAATTAAAGACAAATTTAGTTTTAGTAAGTCAATCAATTATAAATCAATGGGAAACCGAATTAAAGTTTTCAGACCTAAAAGTGGGTATAGTAAATACTACGAAGTCATCAGATAATATAATCGCTGAGAATTATGATGTATTATTGGTTATACCAACGATGTATAATAAGATTGTAACAAGATACAGAGATTATGCTTGGAGAAGATTTATATATGATGAACCAGGTCATTTAAAAGTAAGTGGAATGAATAAGATAATGGCTGGATTTTATTGGTTTGTAACAGCTACACCAAATGCTATTTATCATCAACATAGATCATGTAAGACATCTTTCATGAATGAAATAGTTAAAGGAGTTTATTGGGATATAACGCATCATTTTCATGGAATGATTGTTAATAATACACCAGAGTTTGTAAAAGAATCTTTTGCAATGCCACCAACAACTCATAAATATTATGAATGTTATCAGCCATTATTTAATACGATAAAAGAGTTTGCAAGTAAGACTATATTAGATATGATTTCAGGTGGAAATATAGCTGGAGCTATAGAAGCACTTGGAGGGAATAAAACAGATAATATTGTGAAATTGATAAAGAGAAAAAAGATTGAAGAGTTAGAAGAAATTAATGCAAAGATAAATATATATACGATTAGAAATGATGATGAAAGAAAGAAGGAATGGGAAGATAGAAGAGATAAAGTTAATAGACAAATTTCAAATCTTGATCAGAAATTCTCAGAGAGTTTGAATAGTAACTGTACAATATGCTATGAGAATATTAAATCTCCGGTTATGGAACCAAGCTGTCAAAATATATTTTGCGGTGAATGTTTATTAAAATGGCTTTCTACAAGACAGACATGTCCATTATGTAGACAAATAGTAAGTACTAAGGATTTAATATATATTTCAGATAAAAAACTAAAGAGTGTAAAAATAGACAAACCTGCTAAGAAGCTAACAAAAGTTGATACAATTATTGATATAATAAATAATAATAAATCAGGGAAGTATATTGTATTTTCTGGATGGGATCAATCATGGGATTTAATTACAAATGCTCTTATAGAAAATAATATAACTTATACAGAAATAAGAGGAAAATCAGAATGTAGAGAAAAACATATAAATATGTTCAAGGAAGGAAAAATTCAAGTAATGTTTCTTAATACACAAAATAACGCCAGCGGTGTAAATCTTCAAGAATGCACTGACATAATATTATATCATGAAATGACAGATAGTATCATGCAGCAAGTAACTGGTAGAGCATTAAGATTAGGTAGAGATATACCGCTTGCAATTCATCATTTAAAATAGATTTTTATATTTTTATATTTTTATTATATAAAAATGAGTATAACAATCAATCAAAAAATATATCCAATAGATACAACAACTGATATAGAGTTAGCCGAGGATGATATGGAATTACTTCCGGATAATATAGGAGATCTCGTAAATTTAGAGACTCTTGTATTATATGGACTTAAGATTACAAGACTCCCGGAATCTATAGGTAATCTTAATCGTCTAAATATAATTGACATAACTAAAAGTGAACTTGCGACACTCCCAGAATCTATAGGACGTCTTGTAAATTTAGATATTATTAGTATAGTCAGAAGCAAACTTACGACACTTCCTGATACTATAGGAGATATTGTAAACATACGAGAAAAAATGATATTTAATAATAATCAACTTACAACACTCCCGGACTCTATAGGCCGTCTTGTAAACTTACAATCTATTGATATATCAAGGAATAATATTACAACACTGCCAGAATCTATAGGAAATCTTGTAAAATTAGAATTTATTGAGTTAATGCATAATCAGCTTACTACGCTTCCTGAATCTATAGGTAATCTTGTAAAATTAAAAAAACTTGTTTTAAATAATAATCAGATTGCAAATCTTCCGGAATCTATAGGAAATCTTAAAAAATTACAAGTTCTCAACATATATTCTAATCAACTTGCAATACTTCCAGATACTATAGGCCTACTTGTAAAATTGCAATATATTTATTTATCCGAAAATAAACTTACAACACTCCCTGAATCTATAGGTAATCTTGAAAACTTAAGAAGATTATTTGTAATTGGTAATAGACTAACAACTCTTCCTGAATCTATAGGAAATCTTGCAAATTTACGAGAACTATCTTTTACGGAGAATCAGATTGCAAATCTTCCGGAATCTATAGGAAATCTTTCAAAATTGCAAGATTTTGAGGCAAGATATAATAGACTTACAACACTTCCTGATAGTATAGGTAATCTCTTACGTTTACAGAATTTAAATTTACAAGATAATCAACTTACAAGACTTCCTGATAGCATAGGCAATCTCTTAGATTTAAAGAATTTAATTTTAACAAATAATCAACTTGTAACAATCATAAGAATGCCTAACCTTTTAGAAATACAGTCATTTCTTGCACAAAATAATCCTTTTACTGATGTAGAACTTATTGGTAAGAATGATTCGGAATTATTAGATATTATCTTTAAAAATTCAGATGATAATATTATTTTACATAGATTTATCGGCCCTGATAAATCTCCTAAATATGATGCTACATATCATATAGAGATGTCTCAAAATTTTGTTAAAAAAACTCAATATAAACCATTACCATTAGACAACGATGATTTAAGAATACTCTTGTCAGAAGTGAAAAAACCTCATATTGTATATGCATGCCCAGACGGTCATTTACATAGCGCTGGAGACTGTGGAATACCTACACAAATTAGTCGGTGTGGTTTTGGTGGTTGTAAATTATTTGTAGGCGGTGTTCATCATATGCTTGTTCCTGGAAGTTATATTGTATATCACGATCAATATTTTCAAGCCGTAGTATGGTATGGCGACTTTCCTGTTCAAACTTATCGTATCTATAAAAAAATAGTAAATCAAGCAAATAAAGCAAGAAGACAAATAGGAGAATCTGAAATAATACCACAACTACAATCACAAGAAGAAATTGATCAAGAACAGAATATAATAGCCCGTCCTTTACAAGAAGATGATCATGATAAAATTCTTGATATGTATTTAGATGGCGGAAATGTTGAGTGTAAACTATGTTACGAAGATATAATACTTGGAGAAGATAATCTCTATATATTACCAAGTTGTGGTCATTTATTACACCGAGAAGACGTCGAAGGTTTTAGAGAAGGTAATTTAAATAATATTTACGAATACGAAAATGGAAACGATATTGAAGACGATAAAATGGGTTTGAGAAAATGTCCTGAATGTGAGAAAAAATTCGCTTTTGGAAAAACGAAAAAATCATCTAAGCGTAAATCTCGTAGAGTATATAAGCGTAAATCTCGTATACTATCTAAGCGTAAATCACGTAGAGTATCTGAGCGTAAGCCTAAATCAAGAAAAGTATCTAAGCGTAAGCCTAAATCAAGAAAAATATCTAAGCGTAAATCAATAAAAATATCTAAACGTAAGCCTAAATCAAGAAAAATATCTAAGCGTAAGCCTAAATCATCACGTAGAGTATCTAAGCTTAAGCCTAAATCAAGAAAAGTATCTAAGCGTAAGCCTAAATCAAGAAAAATATCTAAGCGTAAATCAATAAAAATATCTAAATGTAAGCCTAAATCAAGAAAAATATCTAAGCGTAAGCCTAAATCATCACGTAGAGTATCTAAGCTTAAGCCTAAATCAAGAAAAGTATCTAAGCGTAAATCACGTAGAGTATCTAAGCTTAAGCCTAAATCTCGTAAAGTATCTAAGCGTAAATCTCGTAAAGTATCTAAACGTAAGATTAGGTAGAGATATACCGCTTACAATTCATCATTTAAAGTAGATTTTTATATTTTTATATTTTTATAATACATTTAATTATGTTATTTCCAGCACTAAGACTAAGTCAAAAAAAGTGTCTAAGCTTAAAAAATTAAAATAAAATTGATTTATATTTTTATAAATAAAAAATATAAAATAAACATGGAACCTATATTAGACCCGACTAATTTCAGAGATCATCTCTTGCCAATTAAATATCAAGATATTTGGGATATTAGACAGAAACACAAGGCATCATTTTGGACAGCTGAAGAAGTAGATTTAGTAAGCGATTTGAATGATTGGAATAATAAACTTAATGACGATGAAAGATATTTTATTAAGATGGTAATTGCATTTTTTGCAAAGTCTGATTTTATTGTTAATGAAAATTTAGCTAAAAATTTTAGCGATAGAATACAAATCCCTGAATTTCAATTTTATTACTCTATTCAAATGTTTATGGAAACAGAACACAGTCTCCTTTACGCTCAACTCATCGACACATATATTAAAGATTCTAAAGAAAAAGAACAAATGTTTAAATCTACAGAAACTGTTCCAACTATCAAGAAAAAATCCGACTGGGCATACACTTGGATTACAAATGGAACATTTCAACAACGTCTTGTAGCATTTGCTGTTATGGAAGGAATTTTCTTTTCTGGTAGCTTTTGTTCTATTTTTTGGCTTAAAAAGCGTGGATTGATGCACGGTCTTACTATTTCTAACGAATTTATATCAAGAGATGAAGGAATACATCGTGATACCGCATGTCTTATATATAAGAAATATATAGTTAATAAATTAGATGACAGCGAAGTATTTAAGATCGTAGGAGATGCAGTAGAACTTGAAAAGGAATTTGTTAGCTCAGCTCTACCTGTTAAGTTAATAGGAATGAATTCTGATTTAATGTGTCAATACATTGAATATGTAGCTGATCATTTGTTAGTAAATATGATTGGAAAGAAAATGTATAATAGTGAGAATCCATTCTCTTGGATGACTATGATCAGCCTTGATAGCAAGACTAATTTCTTTGAAGCAAGACCAAGTCAATACTCAAAAAATCTAAATGTTGATGAAAATAAGATAGAATTTTCTTCGGAATTTTAAAATTATTTTTTTTTATATTTTTTATATATAAAAAAATGGATATGACTAAAATGATTGTACCAGGATTATTAGCTGTTGCTTTAGTTCTTCAAGTAGTATCAGTCGCTACAAATGAATGGGCTTCTAAGCCTGTATTTATCCCAGCTCCAGGAGACCCTGGAGCTGGGATAAACGCAAATATTGAAATGGGTTTATGGAAAGCACGTGTTGTTTCATCTGATGGTAAATCTCTAGGTGATTATAAGGATTTACCAGCACCAGACATGGCTAATAAAACCAAAACAGAACTTGAAGCAGTTAGAGGTCTTGTAATTGCAAGCATTGTTCTTATACCAGTATTTGTTGCATTAGCTTGGTTCAAACCAGAGATGAAGGTACTTAATGGATCAGTATTAGCTCTTAGCGTAGTTGCTGGAGTAGTAGCTGCTGGATTATGGGTTAATAATGATGATTTTGTTAATCCAGACGACAGAGTTAAATCACTTAAATACTCGTACTGGTTAAATGTTGCAGGATACTCCTTAACACTTGTTGCTCTTCTTGTTTTTGTTTTCTTAAAGAAAGCTCCAGTTGCATCAAGATTCGGATTTAGATTCTATTAGATTTTAGATTAGATTTATTTTAAATTTTTTATAAAAAATCAAATCAAATCAAATTATATTTTTAAAATTTAAAAATATTAAAAAATATAAATATTATATTTTTTATAATAAATGAGTGGTAAAACTACAATGGCACAAGATATATATAGTGGGACAGCAAGTTTTGGTGTAATTATGTCAGATCTTAAAGCAGTGTTTGGCGTTATTATTGGTATAATATTTATTGCAGTAGGTATATATTTGATCGTAAAAAAGGTTAAAAGAACTGCTACAGTTGACGCTGTAATTACTAGCGTTAAATGTACACAAATAAATGAAAAATCTAATAATGATGTAGAATATTCATGCAAGTTTGATGCTACATACACAATTGATGGTAAAAGTATGACTAAAAACTTAAGTTCATTACCAAGTCTTCAAGAATTAGTAGAAGGCTCAACAATAACATTATACTATGATCCAAATAATAATACAGATATTTCAACAGATTCAGGAAACTACCATTTATTTGGTTGGTTATTCATAGGACTTGGCTTATTGGTTAGTATTTCAGGAGTTGTATGGGCTTATTTAGCAAATAAATACAAACCAATTGCAGCAGTTTCAGGTGCAGTTTCTGGAATAGAAATGTTAAGAAATGTATTTTAGATTTAGAATATATAATTTTTCTTATTTTAAGTCAAATTCAAATGACTTAAAATACGACTTTCTTAATCACTATAATATATTATCTCAGACTCAACATCTGATAATATAAGATCTTTAGAATCTCCAGATTCTTCTTCTTTATTTATTATAACTTTCTTAGGGGCCAACATCATCAATTCACGTCCTAACTTTCTACTAAATTCTGTAGATTTTCCATCTATACCAGTACTATACTCTGCCAACTCCGCTATTCGCTTTAATTGCTCTAATACATCTATACGCTTATTTGAATTTATATCGGATATAGCTTTAGTTATTAACTCACGATTATGAGGATCTAATGACTTTGATATTTTGTCAATCAAGTTTCTTGCTTCTATATCAACGCATAAATCGCCATTCTCATCTTTATACTTAAAGATCATACGTGCTATATCAGTCACAACAAGACTATCTTTACAAGGATAATTTAACATATATTCAGCATATCCCCTCGGTCCTTTATTTATATGTTCTAATGTTAAATTCTTTACATTGTCGTCTAAATGCTGTTGTGTCATAGGAGTAAAATGTTCTATGTTTACAGTATTATATGTATTCTTAATTTTTGGAGTGGAAACAGCTTTCATTAATAGTTTCTCATTCTGCTCTTGGTATAATTTTATCTGATCTAGCGCATTTTTTAATATCTCATCTTTTGCTTCAAGTTTCTGTTTTACTTCTTTTAATTCATCTTCTACCTTTTGAAGTTTGATAAATATTGGATCTTTTAAATGACCAGCGATATGTCTATCATGAGTGTCTTTTAATGTGAAAATCTTTAAACAATATTCGCATTCAAAAACTTTATTAGGTTTCTTATTTTGAATATCAAGACAAGCTTTAGTTTTTGTCTGATGTGCTTTCAAATTACTTTTAGATGAAAATAATTTATTACAAAAATCACAATTGAATTCCATTTTTTTATTATAAACAATATTTATTTAAATTAGTATTTTTTACTAATTTAAAAATTAGTAAAAATTGTTAATGATTACTAATTTTTACTAATCATTTTTCAGTGGGAGTTGGGTCATTTTCAGTAAAAAATACATTTTTCAAAAAAAAATCCCAATTTGTGTGTGTAGAAATTTTTATAGACTTTATTTTTCAAAAAAAGAGGTGTATTTTCTAAAAAAATAACAAAGTCTATTTTTATAAAAACTAAATTAGATTTATAAAATTTTAAAATGATTTTAAAAAAGTAATTTTTAAAATAAAAACAAATATGTACGTAATTAATCGCAAAGGACAGAAAGTTGAAGTAGAGTTTGACAAAATCACTCAACGAAATAAAGAATTATCTAAAGACCTAAATATTGATACTGCTTATCTATCTAAACTTGTAATCAATGGATTGTCATCTGGAATGACAACTAGACAGATAGATGAACTTGCTGCAGAAACAGCGTGTAGTCTTATAACTACAAATCTTGATTATGATACTCTTGCTACTCGTATTGTTATATCAAATCTTCATAAAAATACCAAATCAACATTTTGTGAAGTTTTATATGAATTACGTGATATTTATGATGAAGAAATATTTAATTTTGCAATATGTTTTATTGATGTATTAGATAAAGTAATAGATTATTCGAGAGATTATAATTATGGTTATTTTGGATTTAAAACTCTTGAAAAAACATATCTTCTACGAAATTCAAAAACCGGTTCGATATGCGAAAGACCTCAGCATCTATTAATGAGAGTAGCTCTTGGAATTCACGCGGATATAACAAATCCTGAACACGCGATTACAAAAATAATCGAAACTTATAATGAAATGTCATTAGGTAAATTTACTCACGCAACACCAACTCTATTTAATGCTGCAACTAAATATCCAGCACTTTCTTCATGTTTTCTTCTTGGAATGGATGATAGTGTTGAAAGTATGTACGAATGTATCAAAAGATCCGCTCTTATTTCTAAACATTCAGGAGGAATCGGAATTAATATTTCAAATATTCGTGCCAAAGGTTCCAGTATTAGATCATCAGGGGGATCTTCTGAAGGAATTATTCCTCTGATTCGAGTTCTTAATGATACAGCGAGACATATCACACAAGGTGGTAAAAGAAAGGGCAGTATCGCTCTATACTTAGAACCACATCATCCAGAGATCCTTGAATTTCTTGATTTACGACTAAATAATGGTAAAGAAGAATTGAGAGCCAGAGATATTTTTATAGCACTTTGGATTTCAGATCTATTTATGAAACGAGTAGAAGAAAATGGTATGTGGAGTTTATTCTGTCCATATACTATTAATAAAAAGTATGGAAAAGGTCTGCAAGATGTATATGGAAAAGAATTTGAAGATATGTATATAGATGCAGAAAATCGAAAACTATATACAACTCAAATAAAGGCACATGATGTTTGGACACGAATTATTAACTCTCAAATAGAAACCGGGCTTCCTTATATAATGTATAAGGATAGTGTAAATGAAAAAAGCAATCAAAAGAATATTGGCCTGATAAGAGGGTCAAATTTGTGTGTTGCTCCTGATACCTTAATTCTAACTGACAAGGGTCACGTGACAATCAAGGAGATGGAAGGTCAAAAAGTAAATGTATGGAATGGTGAAGAATTTTCGGACGTAACCGTTACGAAGACGGGTGTTGATCAAGACCTAATTGATGTATTTACGGACGACGGATCCAAACTCTCGTGTACGCCGTATCATAAATTTTATATTCAGGAGACATATTCAGAGAGCTCAATTAAGATGGTGGAAGCCCAAACCCTAAAGCCCGGTGATAAACTAATCAAGTGTGATTTTCCTGTTATTGATGGACCTGAAAAGTTCCAACATGCATACACTCATGGTTTTTTCTGTGGAGATGGAACATATGGGAATATAACTGATACAGAAGAGAGGGCTTGTAAATTCGCATCACTTGACGGTCATTATTTCTGTAAGAGGCATCTTGATTTTGAAACCTGTGATTATTTGTGTAATCAGGATAAAGAAATAAATGGTGCCGGTAGATGCCAAGCCAAGTCTTACTCTAAAAAGCCAACTGTCTATCTGTATGGCGAGAAGAAACATCTATTGCCGTATATAACTTATCGTTCATATACAGAGAATGGTGGGCGATTGATACTACAATTGCCTGTAGAAATATCGGAGAAGTTTTCCGTTCCATCATTCAATTCCTCAATTAGTGACAAAATGATTTGGTTTGCTGGATATTGTGATGCCGACGGAACTATTGCTAGAAATGGTGATAACGAGCAACTACAAGTGAGTTCGATTAACTATGAGTTTTTACAGCATGTAAAATTGATGCTACAAACATGTGGAATTAATCCTAAAATCAGAGAATCAAGGGGTAAAGGACAAAGTTATCTGCCAGATGGAAAGGGAGGTCATAAGTATTTCGATACACAAGCGGTTTATCGTTTGCTGATTACTTCTTGTGAATTATATACCTTAGTTAATTTAGGATTTGAGCCTAAGCGTCTCAAGATTGTCGCAAACAAGCCGGCAAGGGATGCAAAACAGTTTATAAAAATCCTAAAGGTAGAGGACAATAATCGGTGTGATGACACTTACTGTTTTACAGAACCAAAGCGACATATGGGAGTCTTCAATGGAATCCTTACAGGGCAATGCGTAGAAATTGTGGAATACACTGATGCTGATCATGTATCAGTATGTAATCTTGCGAGTATTGCTCTACCAAAATTCGTGGAATCTAAAGATTCTAAAGATTCTTATAATTTTGCAGAACTTGGTCGTATTACAGAAATGATTGTTGAGAATTTAAATAATGTTATTGATAGGACATTTTATCCAGTCAAAGAAGCGGAGACTACTAACTTGTCTCATAGACCTATTGGAATTGGTGTTCAGGGACTTGCAGATGTATTTGCTTTGCTTAAGTATAGTTGGGATAGTCTTGAAGCAGCTGAATTGAATAAGCGTATATTTGAAACAATATATTTTCATGCTGTTAAGAAATCTGCTGAATTGGCTCAGATTTATGGAAGTTATGAGAGATTTGAAGGTTCTCCTACAAGTTTTGGTATTCTTCAGTATGATATGTGGAAAGTAAAGCCGATAACTGAATATGATTGGAGTGGTCTAAAAGAGCAAGTAAAGAAGGGTATGAGAAATAGTCTTCTTGTAGCACCAATGCCTACAGCAAGTACTGCACAAATATTGGGAAATAATGAAGCATTTGAGCCATTTACATCAAATATTTATTCAAGAAAGGTTATTTCTGGAGATTTTACTATAGTAAATAAGTATCTATATAGAGATTTGAAAGAATTGGGACTGTGGACTCAATCGAATATAAATAAGATTATTGTGGCAGGTGGTTCTATTCAAGGTATAGATTCTATTCCAGAGGATATCAAAAATCGGTATAAGACTGTATGGGAAATATCACAGAAGATTTTAATTGATATGGCTGTGGATCGAGGAGCATTTATTGATCAATCGCAAAGTTTGAATCTTTTTATATCAAAACCAACTATATCGAAGCTATCGAGTATGCATCTTTATTCTTGGAAACGGGGTAGTAAGAATGGTATTTACTATCTTCGTAGTAAACCTGCTACTGATGCAGTTAAGTTTAGTATTATAGAGGAAGTTTCGCAAAAAGAGGTAAAATCTGAGATTAAATCTGATGATTCTGATCAATGTATTAGTTGTGGATCGTAGATTGATTTATTTTTGATTTATTTTTATATAAAAATAAATCTTATTTTAGAATACTACAAGTTGATAGCTTAGTATATGTTTCTTTATATGCGTCTAATTTAGAATCTAGAATAAGTCTTGCATTTATTAGTAAATTTTCTGGATTATCTAGAACCTCTTCTTCAAAAACATCAGGATTAATTTCAAAGCCAAATTTATTTTTAAGAAGTTTAGAAAAAAAATTGTTTGCTACACATAGTATGTCGGTATAATTATTTTCTATGGCATATGTAATAATAAAAAGTGTTAATAATGTAGATAAACCACGACCTTCGTATTTTTTGTCGGTGCATGAAAATTGTATTACAAGATGTTTTTTACCAGTTTTTAGTCCAATGTTTGAGTCAAAACTTATATATGATACAATATCTTTATATTCGGAATCTTTTTCAGTTGCTAAAATAGCAAATGTTCCAGCTGAATCTTTTGAAACATCATGGCAGTGATTTATATCAGCATTTTTTTTAATAAATCCAGAAATCATGTGCCAATCTGTTGGTAAATAGATACAAGATAAGTCAAATGCGGTGTGGCACTTCCGTAAAAACTCATTAAATGATCTAATAATATAAACATCACAGATCATTTATATTAAAATAAAACTATTTAATTTTTTCAACAAATAATCTATATCCGTTATCAAGTACTTTGAAACGTTTATAGTATTTATCAGCGAATAATTGGACTGCTTTAATAGGAATATCAAAATCTGTATAAGTTTCTGGTCGCCATGCAACATCATCTAAAGCAAGAATTCCACCGACATCTAATAGTTCCCATGCTTGAATAATATCACACATAACATCTAAACATTTATGACTACCATCTATGTATATAAAGTCAAATTTTATATTATCTTTTATCATATCACTCATAGCAATACTGCTATCTTCTTCTATTAAAGTGATTCGGGATGAGAGGTTTGCTTTATTTACATTGTCATAAAAAATATTTTTTATAGATTTTAGCTCAATTGAATCAGTTTTTCCAGTATCATTTAAAGAAAAATTATCTACAGCAATCCCTGTATATGTTTCAGGTAATCTATTTAATATGTTTATTAGAGAAGTTCCAGTGAATGTTCCAATTTCAAGAATTTTGGAGTGTTTATTTTTTATTTGTTATTTGTTTGATAATGTCTTCAAAAATGTTTTTTGTATTAACAGGAATATCATTAGTCCAATTATACATATGATAATAATTGAGATCCATATTTAGATTTTTATAGATTTTTTATATTCTTAATCTATCGTTTAAATTAATTTAAAGACAACCAATTTTATATAAAAGCAACCGTGAAGTCGCTGGTTCAAATCCGGCCCAGGAGATAAAACTCCTGGTAGTTCAGATGGTCAGAACGTACGGCTGTAACAAATTTTTTATTAACAGATTTATGTTAATAAAAATAAAATGATTTAAAACTTCTTATATTTTTTAAGATATAAGAAAAATGACAAGATGTAAAAGTAAAGATTGTAAAAAATCAGCTTCTTTTGCAAATCATGGTGAGCTACGTATATTTTGTTCCACTCACAAAAAAGATGGAATGATAAATGTAGTAATAAAACTATGTAATGAACCTGGTTGTGGATCTAGTGCTGCGGGTAAAAGTGATAAATGTATATCACATGGTGGTGGTAAGCGTTGTAATGAACCTGGTTGTGGAGCTAGTGCTAGATGTAAAAGTGATAAATGTATATCACATGGTGGTGGTAAGCGATGTAATGAACCTGGTTGTGGATCTAGTGCTGCGGGTAAAAGTGATAAATGTATATCACATGGTGGTAAGCGATGTAATGAACCTGGTTGTGGATCTAGTGCTGCGGGTAAAAGTGATAAATGTAAAAAACATGGTGGTGGTAAGCGATGTAATGAACCTGGTTGTGGATCTAGTGCTGCGGGTAAAAGTGATAAATGTAAAAAACATGGTGGTGGTAAGCGATGTAATGAACCTGGTTGTGGATCTAGTGCTAGATGTAAAAGTGATAAATGTATATCACATGGTGGTGGTAAGCGATGTCCTAATTGTATTGATTGGATTGATTCAAGAGGTGGAACAAGTAAATATGATGGTTATTGCGCTACATGTTTTAAACAGGTCTTTCCAGAAGATGAAAGATCTAAAGTTGTATATTCACACACAAAAGAAATTCGCGTTAGAAATGTTATTAACAATAAGTTTATAGGTTTTATTCACGATAGACCATTATATACAGGAAATTGTGATTGTACCCATAGAAGGCGTATAGATCATAGAAAGTTAATAGGAAATACAATTTTATCTATTGAAACTGATGAGTTTGGTCATAGTGGTTATGACAAAAAAGATGAAGAAATTAGGTATGATGATTTGTATATGATTCATAGTGGTAAATGGATATTTATTAGGTTTAATCCAGATGGTGATAAGAAAATTGATATGGAAGATAAGTTAGAACAGCTTATTGATACAATAGAAGAACAAGTAGAAAGAATTGAAAATGAAGAAAACATTGGACTTTTAGAAATAATAAAGTTGTATTAAAATTTTATATAAATTTATTTATATAAAAATATGTCAAAGATTGATTTTTCAATAGGAAAAGCTATTATGCTTTCAAGTATTCAGGTTGCATTTGGCCTTTAAATCAGCTGCAAAGAAATATAATTTACAAGAACCTAAATTATTCCAAAGTATTGTTTGATTTATTCAAAAGTCTTTTTATATAATTTGCATTCCATAATACACCGTCTCCTAATACTGTTGTTATACATAAAAACATAAATCCTAATACAATATACCATTTTGCATCTATATCTTCGATAGATCCGGCCAATAATAATATAGAACATATAGCTGTAATTATAAGAGATAATACAATAAGCCATTCAACCTTGTAATAAACAGCAAATGTCCAAGCTATTGAGCTTAAAAAGAATATGGAAATAGTGGTAAATAAAACATATTCGTTAGCCATAATTCCTGTTTTTGGTTGTGTTTTAAACCAAGCGACTACACCAACTACAAATCCAATTGCTGCGAATATTTGAAATATGCTTAACATTTTTGTAATATCGCTATTTATTCCAAACCATAATGGATGTGTAAAGTAACTATTTGAATGTATTTTTCCTAAAATGATATAATATGATAATAATACGGATAATCCTAATATAGCGAGTATGATTATTAGAGTTAATTTCATTATTTATTAATAAAAATGAAATTAAATTAAGAAAATAAAATTAATAATAAAATGACGATTCATAGTTGCCCTGATAATTGTTGTAAAATTAATGTAAATCCTTATAAAAAGGACGATTTTATGTTTCAAAAACCTAGAAGAATAAGAAGAAAAGCTGGAGTTTTTATATATGATCCAAAACAACAAAAAGTATTATTAGTACAATCTAGAGGTAAATTTTGGGGATGCCCAAAAGGTACTGTAAATTTTGGAGAAACAGAAAGAGCTGGAGCTATTAGAGAATTAAGAGAAGAAACAGGAATTAATATGTTAGAATCTTCATTAGATGATAAACATATGACAAAAATTAGAAATAATGCTATATATTATTATATAGAAATGGATGAGTGTGATGTTAAACCACTTGAACAAGTAGATGATAATGATGTAAACGGATTTGCTTGGATAAATGTGAATTGTCTGCAGAAAATTATAGATAATGGCAATATATCATTAAATAATCATATGATTATTCTTATTCGTAAATTTTTAAAGAAGAATTTGGTTCAGAATAATTTCACTGAAATAAAGATTACACATAAGAAATAAATCAAGCTAATTTTTTAACAGCTAATATAATTAGTAAAAACATTATCAAGAACAATAAAAATGTAGACATGTTCTCAAATACCCGATTTTTATGTCTATATTTTTTTGATTTGTTAGATTCGTTAGATTTGTTAGATTCGTTAGATTCGTTAGATTCGTTAGATTCGTTAGAATCGTTAGAATTTAGACAAGGTAGGTCTGAAGCATAAGTATTTATAAAAGAGTCTTTTTTTGGGGTTGGATATACTGTTGGTGTTTGAACAAACATATTACCTTCTTTTCCAACTTTTGGATAACCATACCAGAAAGCTTCAAGAGTGACTACATAAAATCCAGTTTCTGTGTCAAAATTTGGTCTACAGCTTGGCATATTAGAACTTTTATCTACTACACCCCAAATATATTTTCCGTCATATATTGTACCAGTGTTATCAATTTGTAATAGGATTCTGAAATTATTTTCTCTTAAAAAATCTAATAATTTTGTGTCTGGTTTTATGTATATCATGGGTGTTGGTCTATCATTGATAGCAGTCATTACTGCATCCCATCTATATATTTTATAAGTGTTTAGAGACATTTTTTATTATCAATAAGAATAAAAATTTAAAGATAAATAAACATTGTCTTAAAATAAATGACAAGTATTCAAGGAGATATACACGAAATAAATCAGATAGATACAGAAATGAAAGAACTTAGAAGAAAATTATCTGTACTTCGTCAACAAAAAACAAAAGCCGAAGATAGAATAAATCAATTTTTACAAGAGAAGGATCAACCTGGAGTAAAATATAAGGGAATGGCTATAACTCTTGAAGAAAAGAAAAAACGTGTTTATAAAGACAAAAAATCTAAAGAAACTGATGGAATTAATGTTCTCAAAAGATATGGAATTGATAACTCTAAAGAAGTTTTGTCTGAATTATTAGATGCTATACGTGGAGAGGTAGAAACTTCATCTGTTGTAAAAGTAAGAAATCTAAAAAAGTAGATTTAAAAATTAAATTTAAAAATGAAATTTAATTAAATTTTCATATTTAATAATTTATAAATGAGCAATACAAGCCAAATTCAGATTTACCCTGATTATTATTCTTCTATTCAAGAATGCATCAATTCAAAGTATAAAAGTGCTCAAACTAACCCAAGATATAGACAATTTAAGCAAACACATTTTACTGCTGGAGATGAACAACAATTTCAAGAATATAGAAATCAAATAAACGGTTCTTTTAATATGAAAAAGTCTTTAAATAAATCTAATATTTTTAAAGATATACCTTTATATAAAATATGGGATGGTTTTACTAATGTAAAAGCTGTATCAGTAATAAATACATTTAGATATCTTTTTCATAAATTTAAGAAGGCTATATTCATAAAAATCAAAGATAATAAGCTATCTGTATTTCTACCGTTTAGTAAAGAAAAGTATGTTAATGAATGGAGTGATAAAATTCATGTAAATCCTTCTTATAAATCTATGAGTGATTTTATTAAACATATAGCAGATCTTGAAGGAATGACTAAGCATTTTAGCGAGAAAAAGATAAACGCATTTATCAATAATTGGTATGCTAATAATTGCCTTATTAGATATGAATTCCCACTTGGAGAGGGTGATTCTGGAGTTTGTCAGGCATCTAATATGTTTCAAGAGCTATGTGAAAAAAGACAACTTCCTGATATAGAATTTTTTGTAAATAGAAGAGATTTTCCTCTTTTAAAACGAGACAAAACTGAGCCTTATCATAACATTTTTGGTAATTATACAACTCCTCTGTTATCTCACAAGTATGACAAATATATGCCAATATTATCAAATATTACAGACGAAACCTATGCAGATATTGCAATTCCTACTTGGGAAGATTGGTGTCGTGTGCAAAGTTTAGAAAGTAAATATTTTGTTGATAATCCTAGGGATTATAAACACAAATTTGATAAAAACTGGGAAGAAAAGAAAAATATAGCGGTATTTCGGGGTGGCTCTACTGGATGTGGTGTCGCTATAGACACGAACATGAGACTTAAAGTTGCTTATTTGAGTACATTACCTGAAAATAAAGAATATCTTGATGCTGGTATTACAAAATGGAATTTACGACCAAGAAAAATAATGACGAGTAAATATTTAGAAACAATCGAAAAGGATAAACTACCTTTTGGTTTAATAGAACAATTAACTCCTGAACAACAATCTGAATACAAGTATATAATTAATATCGATGGGCATGTATCTGCTTTCAGATTGTCTCTTGAATTAAATATGGGATCTGTGATTTTATTAGTGAAATCTAATTGGAAAATCTGGTATTCTTCATTTTTAGTTCCAAATGTACATTATGTACCAATTAAATCTGATTTATCAGATTTGATAGAAAAAATAAAATGGTGTCAGAATAATGATGAAAAATGCAAAGAAATTGCTGAAAATGCGAGAAAATTCTATAATACATATCTAACAAAAGATGGTATTTTAGATTATCTTCAAAAATTGTTATTCAATCTTAAAACTCAGATTGGAAATTATGTATATAATTATAAAACACCGTTACAACTTCAATTAGATTCTGAAAAATTACAGCTTTTAGTTAGAGATTTCCCAAAAGAGATTATAGACTCTAAATCAGACTCTAAATCAGACTTAGATATATATACATGTCCTAATCAACCAAGATCTTTTGGGTTATTAAAAGGATTGGAATATATTATAAGCATGATTTTAGAGAAGCATCCTAAATATCTTAAAGATAAGCTCGGTGATGACACGCAAGTTATATTAGCACAAACAAAGACAAGCACTATTTTAGAATATAAAATAGCTGGTTATGATATGGCAATAAAAAAGACTACAAAAATAGATGAAAATATACATGAGGCATTTATTGGTATTAATTGTATAAACGACTTGATAAAAGATATTCCAAATTTTTCTTATACATTTGGTGTATTTTTGGAAGAAGGTTCAGAATTATTTTTATTAACAGAAAAAATAGAAGGAATTACATTTACAAAGTATCTTGAAAGTCGGGACTTTCGGATTAAAGAGTATTTATTAATTCTTATACAACTTTCTTTAGCACTTCAAGTAGCTCAAATAAGATGTGAGTTTGTTCATTGGGATTTATATGCGTGGAATGTTATAATACAAAAATTACCAGAGAAAAGGACTTTTGATTATCAAATAACTCCAGAAAAGGTAATTCGTATAAAAACTAATATAATTCCAATTATAATAGATTATGGGAAATCTCATGCTGTTTTTAAGAACGAAAAATATGGTTTTATAAATATGTATAAAAAATCAACAATTCAAGATGTATTAACTATCATTATTTCTTCTATATATAAGTTACTTCTTAATGATAAAAGTAGTAATAAATTATCGAAGAAGGATAAAGTGGTTATTGTTGAATTATGTAATTTCTTTACTAATACAAAGTATAAAAAAGTTGCATTTAAACATGTAGGAGAAATATTACATTTTCTTCATACACATCATTCATTCGCAGAGATTATAAGTTCAGATAAATACGAGCTTGAACAAAAAACTCCTATAGATTTCATAAATTATATTATGAATATCGAAGATATAAGTGATTATGAAATAAAGATAGTTGATACATCTCCTAATTTTACTTTAAATGCTGGTGATCCTATACAAGTTTTTGAGTATATTTTATCAAAAACAGAAGCAGAAAAAATAAAAACATTTAAAAGATCATTTAAGCGAGTCAGAACGGATTATAAAGAATATGATAGTATTGATAAACTTTCAAATCTAGAGAATAGAATAACATCTATATATGACTTTTTTAATATTTATATAAAAGAAGTTGATTATGTAGATAAAGAATTATTAGAAAAAATAACAAATAAACACAAGAAAATATTAAATAAGATTAAAGAGAAGATTTTAACACTTAGAGAAAATCAGGCAAAAGTAGAAGAAAAATCAGAAAAATCTCAAGAAATACATGTAGAATATAATGAAGAGAGTTTTTATGATATGGAGAGTGTTTTTTCTTTGATAAAGAAAGCTAAAACTCAGTCTAATTCTAATTGCAATACTCTTATTAAGACATCAAAACTTATAGCATCAACTAACCTAAAAAATATTCTAGATCTTCCACAACCAACTAAAAACTTATATCAATGTATAAGTAAGATGTAGACAAAAAAATCTAAAAATCTACAAAAATCTATTTTTATATTTATTTTAAAATATAAAAACCAAAAAAAATTATTTAGGTTTAGGCCCTGGTCTGGGACCTGGTTGAGGACCTGGTTGAGGACCTGGTTGGGGCCCTGGAACAGGTTTCAAACAATATTGTTCAAACACAATTTGGTTTAATGCATCACCTTGAGCTTTAAGATCTAATTTTCTAACCAATCCAGCCCAGGCATCAGGTGTTTTTACAAAAAAGTTAATAGCACATGCAATTTGGTCGTTTGTGACATTTAAGCCGTTAAACTTAACAATCTGATTTATTAAGTTTGAAACATCCTTTGGATTAGGTCCAGTTGTTGGACTTGGTTGAGGAGTAGGCTGAGGAGTAGGCTGAGGAGTAGGTTTGGGTTTATTTCCAGATAAATGATCAAAAATCTGTTTTAATGCGTTTATTTGTTCAGTTTCTGATAATTGATTAAGTATGGGCCAATATCCATTGTGCATAATAAAGTGTATTGATTTAATTATAACATCGTTAGAAGGATTGAATTTTCCAGCTCTAATAAAACTTTGAATAATTTGTCTTATTTGTGTTTCTTGTACACCTCTGCAGTCAGGAGCTCCCCATGAAGTATAACTTAATAAGTTATCTGTATCTTCTAAAGATCTATATCTCATTGTTCCATCATATACCGGATTTAAGAGAAATAATGAACCCTCATAAAAAGAGGGATATTTAGTCTGGAAGTTCCATGTATCTCGATTTCCTTGTTTTTCTTTAGTATTCTCTTGAAACTGTTTTAAAGTATATTGAGACTTTGTATCAGACTTTGTATCAGACTTTGTATCAGACTTTGTATCAGACTTTGTATCAGATTTAGGAAACACGCCAGTCAAATATAGTATTAAAAATAGAAGTCCTGCTATAAAAATACATACAGCCAGATAAAAAACTTTAGGTATTTGTTCGTGTGGCATTTTTATATTATATAAATTTATTTTCTAATTTTATTTTCTAATTTTATTTTTTATTAATCACTAAAGATAATTTAATTAATTCAGATACTAAAATTTCTTGAGTTTGACCATTGATTTCAACCTGGGCGTATGTATTATTAATTGATCTTATGACTACAGCTTTGTTTTGTATTTCAGATTTGGTTAAACTATTGATATTGTTTATATCAACTCTATCTCCTATTTCTAACATTTTTATTTGAAAGCCTTTTTGTTTTAAATCATTTTTTAGTCTTAATTAACATATAAATAATAAAATGAAAAAAATATTTAATTATATAATTAAATAATATAATGAATCTATTTGGGTTTGGAAAACAAAAAGTTGTTGAGCCGGTAAAGCCAACAATTGATGTAATTACATCATTAAAAAATACAGATCAATTATTATACAAACGTATTCGTCACAACGAACAACTTATTATTAATGGTAGGTTAAAAGCAGTTGAATTGCATAAAACTGGAAATAAGAGAGGCGCATTATTAGAATTAAAAAAATGTAAAATGATTGAAAGTAATTTGGATTCAATGTATGGAATGAAGACAAATTTGGAAAAACAGATATTGACTATATCCAGTATGTTAAATTTACAAGACGTATATTCAGCAATGTCTATAGCTGAATCATCTATTAAACATATTTCAACTAAAGTTAACGTAGATTCTGTTAGTAATATTATGGATGATATTGAAGAAGATAGAGCAAATATATCAGAAGTGTCAGATATACTATCAAGACCTATTGGAGGAGATGATTTTAATGATGATGATCTTCTTCGAGAACTTGAAGATAATACCGAAAAGAAATCTGAAGGAGATATTTTGAAATTATCGGTAATTGCTCCTGTGTCTATTGTTTTACCTGTAGCCCCAACTCATATTCCAAAGATTGATGAATCAACTGAGCAACAACAGTTAATAGAATTGGAAAAACTTATGTTGTCTTCATAACAACATCATATGCGTCTTTTGCATTTAATTGAGATCTTACTTTTTCTATATCTATTTTTAATTTTTTATTTTCATCGCACATATAAAGTGTTGGATTATAAAAAATTTTTCCACATTTATTACAATTATCATCAGGAACATCTCTGCATTTATCTAACCAACTAGGAAATATCAATTGTGTATCGTTCTTAATCTTATATTTTGCTGGCGGTTCTTGTAGAATTTCAAAATTTTCTTCTACATATTTTTCTAGATTTTCATCATCCCCTAAATAATTATCATATAATATATATTCAATTGGTGGTGATCTTAATATAATATCATGTTCTATTGTAGATGATATTAGAACATTACTCATAGACC
>Ga0209086_10000454_pt1 | contig 35363 bp, 20 predicted proteins | sample M_130207_XF_Meta_FD_187312 | JGI IMG/M metagenome (GOLD analysis project Ga0209086, IMG submission 187312) | Freshwater microbial communities from Lake Montjoie, Canada to study carbon cycling - M_130207_XF_MetaG (SPAdes) (version 2) | ecosystem: Environmental > Aquatic > Freshwater > Lake... | reverse complement strand
CCGATGGAAATTCAACCAAACATTTTTCACAATGGGAAGGCAGTACCCGTTGCCATCGCGTTGGTTTTATGTCCTGCCGGGGGCTTGATAGATGCGCCGGCGGATTATTTATTCGAGCGCGGGAGCCCGGATCAGGCCCGGCGCGGCAAGGCTTGGGACAGTATTGAACTGGCTGGCGATCCGAATGGTGGAAACGCCTGCGCCAATCCTGGTGACGTTGGCAATGCCGGGCTGTCCGTTCCATTCACCGCGGAGATGGTGCGGCCGGCAGCCATTGCGACGCATCTGGAAAAAGCGTCCACTGGGCAGGCTGGGGCCCCATTGGGCGATTCCCCCGGGAGCTTCGATGAGTCGGCTGCCCGCATGCTGTTGTGGCGCCGCCCACGCTCTTCGCCACCCCGGGCTTTTAAAAATAAATCCGGGGTGAGGGCCCGGGCCGCGGGGAATGCCGGTTTGGAACCAGGTGGCCAGCGGATTTCTCGGAGCAAAAGGTTTTGCCAGGGGCATCGCCATGAGTGGGAAGAACCCCCGTTTTTGGTCTGGATAAAACCAGGGATTGGGCGAGGCTGAATGACTCTGAGCGACTAGTTAAACGGCGCAAGACACAACGTTAGCATGAAGCGTATTATATTAATATTGGTCGCCGTCGCGATGGCTGCCATGCCGGGAATGGCAGCGATAAAAGATTATGGCTTGAAGAAATACGTCCGCCTTTCGAAGGACCTGCCCCATTCTGAAAACCAGCCGTGGAAGCTCGTCTGCGCCACGCCATACAACTGCCATTTTCAACCTTGGATCGAGGTTGAAGCGCCGTCGGGCAAGGTGATTCGCTTCAACTCCAGCAACCCCTTGGTGCTTTATCTCACGCCCGCCGAATCCTGCACGACCACGTCCGGCCTTCAAATTTATGAAGCCACGAATTGGGTGAGTGGGGAGGGCGCTATTTACACGATCCCGCCGGGGGTCACAGTTAAAGCCGTCCAGTATCGGGAGACGGGCTACGATACTGCCTTCGCGGGTTCATTTGAATGCAACGACAACGATTTCAATATTCTTTGGAAAAAAGCTGCTCGCACCGCCTACATCTGCATGCGAGATCACTTCTATGACTGCCCCGACCGCGAGCGTGTGGGATTCTGGGGCGATGGAACTCCAGAGTTGGACCAGTGCTTTTATGTCTTCGATGCCGCCTCACATGAGCTTGCCAAGCAGTTGGTGCTGCGAAAACTTGAGCCAGATTTTTATCCCGGTCAGCACCTGGAGTTTCTCGGTGATTATGGTTTGTGGTTCTATTATTTACAGACCGGCGATCTGGATTCCATCCGCGCAATCTACGACCAGAGCAAAACCTTTCTGTTCAAAACATATCGATTTGGCAACAGGCGCACGTGGTTCGATTGGGGGAAGGAGGTCAAAGACACGGCCGTCATCGAGACGTGCTTTTTCTACAACTGCCTCGGCACGTTGAGAAAGATGGCCCTCGCCACCGGCCATGAGGCGGATGTGCCGATGATTGACCGGAAACTGACGGGCATTAAGAATGACTTCGACAGAAAATACTGGAGGGGCGGTTATTATATGTCTTCTCAGGTCGCCGCTCCCGACGATCGCGCCAACGCGATGGCGGTCAATGTCGGTCTGGCAGGCCGCTCCAAATGGGATGCCATTTTTGAAAACGTGCTAACCAGGGAAACAAATTCAAGCTGTTTTTTTGACCGCTGGGTTTTTGAAGCGCTGTGCAAAATGGGCAAGCAGGAACATGCGATGCTTCGGATGTATAACCGCTATAAAACCATGATCCCTTGCAGTTTCACCACGCTGTGGGAGCACTACGACCGCTGGTGGGCTTCGCACATAAACGCCTTCGACGAAGGGTCCTCCCTCAATCACGGCTGGAATCCGCCCGCGCTGTTACTGTCGCAAACGATTGCCGGGGTTTCTCCTTTGAGCCCCGGTTGGAGCACTTACCAGGTCCTCCCCAAAGAATCTTTTCTCACAGCCATCAAGGTGGTTGTCCCAACTGTCAAGGGCGATGTGACGGTGGATTTGGATAAAACGGGATCTGAATATTCCCTGACGCTGACCTCACCCGCGAACACCGCGGCCATCGTTGGAATTGCGAAAGGTTCGTTCAGCAAATTAAAATTGGTCAAGGTGAATGAAGCCGTCATTTGGGAGGGCGCCTATTGCGGAAATGTTGCGGGCGTCACCTGGAATGGAGAAGACGAGGACTATTTGAAATTTAATGTCGCGCCTGGCACGTGGAGGTTTTCCGGCCTCGGCACTTTGCTGGTCCATTCCCCCAAGCCCGCGGCCCACCCCGTTGCCGATGAGCCGCCGCTGGACAAAAAGTTGTGGACGGCTTCCGCATCGGCGGCGGATGCCTCGTTCCCATTCAGCGGCAACAGGATTCCGATTGACGTTTCGGCGGCCAATGCGATCGATGGCGACCATTGGACCGGCTGGCGGGACATGACTGGGGTGCAGTATCCGGGTCAGTGGTTCATGGTTGACATGAAACAAGCTCAGACGTTTGACCTTATTGTTTTAGACAACACGTGGGCGCTCTGGGATTCTCCGACCACATATTCTGTATCTGTTTCCAATGACGGTGCGAACTGGGGAGAGCCGGTTGCAAATGGTGCCGGCCAGCGGGGCATCACGACCATTGCATTTTCGAAGCAGACTGCCCGCTACATCAGAATCACTCAGGCAGGAGCCAGCAAGACTTATCACTGGTCCATTTATGAACTCGACGTTTACAACAAGAACTAAAAGGCTGCGATACACTGGATCGGTCGGGTTTTCTCGCATCTAATAGCCCTATGCAACCCAACCTGCGCAAGCCAACCTTGATTATTTCCATGCTGGCCCTTCTGGCGGGATGCCACACGCCCGAGCTATTGAATGATGCGGAGGCGAACGCCCTCCTGCGCGGCACCGATCCCGTGGGATTCAAATCAGTTTTCAACGGAAAGGATTTCACCGGCTGGGCGGGGCCGCTCGATTGCTGCGAGATCAAGGATGGCGTAATTCTCTGGCGTCACGGAAAAAGCGGCACAATTTACACTCAGGAGCAATACACGAACTTCATTGTTCGCCTGGAATTCAAGCTTCCAGCTGGCGGCAACAATGGGCTAGCCATTCGATATCCTGGTGACGGCGACACCGCCTACACCGGCATGTGCGAATGTCAGGTGCTGGATGATGACTACGAAAAAGTCACCGGGGACGAGCTGGATCCGCGTCAGGCGCATGGTTCGGCTTACGGCATGGTGGCAGCCAGGCGCGGCTACCAAAGGCCTGTCGGCCAGTGGAACTATGAGGAGGTGACCGTCATAGGGCCGACCCTCAAGGTGGTGCTAAACGGCACTGTGATACTTGACGCCGACTTGAGCAAGGTCACCGAATTCGCGCACAACCGGGCGCATCCCGGCAAGGATCGCACCAGCGGCCATTTCGGTTTTGCCGGCCACGATGATCCAGTGATGTTTCGCAACATCGCCATCCAGCAATTGAACTAACTCGGACAAGGTCATGAATTCACATCCGCTTCCCTCCCGTCGCTCTTTTCTCAAAACCCTCGGTGTGGCCGCTGCAGGTGCGCCGTTTATCATGCGCGGCCTGATGGCGCAGTCGCCGAACAGCGTCCTGCGCCATGCGAGCTTTGGCGCGGGTGGCATGGCGTGGGAGGATCTCACCCAGATATCCCAATGTCCCGGCGTTGACATTGTAGCCATATGCGATGTGGACCTGAGCCATACGGCGGATGCCCGCAAGCAGTTTCCCAAGGCCAGGATTTATCAGGACTGGCGCGAGTTGCTCGACAAAGAAGCCAGGAACATTGATTCCGTAAACGTCTCGGTGCCCGACCATCTGCACGCCCCGATTGGCGTTTCGGCGATGCAACTGGGCCTACACGTCTATGGCCAGAAACCGCTGGCGCACGATCTCTACGAAGTGCGACGCATGACGGAAATCGCCAAGAAGAAAAAAGTCGTCACCCAGATGGGCATCCAGATTCACTCGAATTCTCATTACCGCAAAGCCGCCCGCCTCGTGCGCGACGGCGTCATCGGGAAAATAAAAGAAGTTCACTCCTGGTGTCCCAAATCCTGGGGCGATACTTCAGCCAGGCCCGACCCGGCCGACCCGATTCCTGCCGGCTTGAACTGGGACTTGTGGCTGGGAATTTGCGGGGAGCGACCGTTCATTGGCGGCGAGTATTATCATCCTGAGAACTGGCGCAAGCGGCTGGATTTCGGCACCGGCACATTTGGCGACATGGGGTGCCACATTTTTGATCCCGTGTTCATGGCTATCAACCTGACGGCTCCGCTCACCGTCCGTTCCGAGGGCAAAGCTCCGAACCAGTGGAACTGGGCGCTGGATTCGAAGATTCACTATCTGTTCTCCGGAACTGAATATACCGCGGAGAAAACCCTGCCCGTGACTTGGTATGACGGCGCACAGAAGCCGCCCGCGGAAATCGTGGAATTGCTCGGCGGCAAGAAGCTCCCCGGAACCGGCTCTCTTTTTGTCGGCACGGGTGGCGTGATGGTTCTGCCGCATTACGGCAGGCCGCAGCTTTACCCAGATGCGAAGTATAAGGCATTTATCCAACCCGACGCGGGCGAGGCAAACCACTGGGGACAATTTGTGGAGGCCTGTCAGGGCAAGGGTCAAACCACGGCGAATTTTTCTTACGCCGGGCCGCTCACAGAATCGGTTTTGCTCGGAGGCGTGGCATCGCACTTCCCGCAGACGACGCTGAAGTGGGACTCGAAACATCTGAAGTTTGATCTCACTGAAGCCAACCAGCTCGTGCGCCGCAAATACCGGCAGGGATGGGCGGTCAAGGGGCTTTCCTGATTTAAGATGGAATCCCGTAACATGCGAATCCTTTACTTCTGCAAGAAAAAGTTAGCCGCAGCAAAAACCACCATCGAACCAAGGCAAGCATGCGCCATTTACTGACCTCAACTCTCGCCACCTGTCTGGCAGCAGGATTGGTTTCCCCGATTATAATGCCCAGTCGTGCCGCGGATTCGCCGGATTTATCCAAGCCCGCCTCACGCTCGGTCCGCCAGATTGAAGGCTGGACGGTGCAGGTGGATGACCGTCTGTTGTCGGCGCCAAATGACGAGTTGGGCGCGCGCGCGTTGCGGTTTTTGGAAAGCAAGCTTTCGGACATCAGGGGGGTTGTTGGCCCGGAACCGCTGGCGAAGCTACAGGCGGTGACCCTAGTGCTGGATCTGAACCATGGCGGCCTGCGCAGCATGCAGTATCATCCCGACGCAGGCTGGCTGGAAGAAAACGGTTACTCCACCAATCTGGTGAAATGCGTCCATATTCCCCGGGCGGCTGATCTGCCCACGCCGCGCAACATCAACGAGCAGCCCTGGGTGCTCCTCCACGAACTGGCTCACGCCTATCACGATCAGGTGCTGGGCTTTGACGACCCGCGGATAGTGCTGGCGTACGAGCGATACAAGAAGAGCGGACACGGCGATGCGGCGATTCTCTTCGATGGCACTCATGTCCGGCATTATGGGTTGACGGATCACAAGGAGTTTTTTGCCGAGATGACTGAAGCCTATTTTGGCGTGAATGATTTCTATCCCTTCAATCGCGCCGAGTTGATGGTTGCCGAGCCGCCGATTTATGAGTTGTTGCAGGCAATCTGGGGGCCGGTTGCGGGCAGAGGGGGACAGTCTGCCAAGGACTCTGAAAAAAAGAAGGCGAGTCCGATTAAGCTGGAGGAGGCCTCCACTGTCTTGTGGTATGACAAGCCGGCGACCCAGTGGCGTGAAGCTTTACCCGTCGGCAATGGAAGGTTGGGAGCGATGGTTTTTGGGAATACGGATGTTGAGCGCATACCGCTGAACGAGCAGACCATCTGGACAGGCGGGCCATATGACCCGACGATTCCGGGCGGGCCGAAGGCGCTGCCAGAAGTGCGCCGGCTGGTCTTTGAAGGCAAGTTTTACGAGGCGGAAAGTCTGTTCGCCAAAAAGATGATGGGCAAGCCCGACCAGATGAAGTATCAACCGCTGGGCAATCTTTTCCTGGAATTTCCAGGCCACACCAACGTCAGCCGCTATCAGCGGCGCCTTGATCTTGAAACTGCCGTCGCTTGCGTCTCTTATCAGGTGGGCGACACCACTTATCGCCGCGAGGTCTTTGCCAGCGAGGACAATCAGGTCATCGTCTTCCGGCTTGCGGCGGACAAGCCGGGGTCGATTACTTTCCGCGCCACTCTCGCGGGTATATTGAATACCAACCCGCCGGGCGATGAGACTTTTTCCGCCGAGGTGCTCGGGGACGGGCAGCTGGTGCTGCGTGGAACCACGGCCACTTACTGCAACATTAAAGGGCGCGTGAAATATGTGGGCAGGGTCAAGGTTTTGAACGAGGGCGGAAAGCTGACCGCCGCCAAGGACGGTGTTTCGGTGGAAGGAGCAAACTCGGTGGTGCTGTTATTTGTCGCCGCGACTAATTTCAAGCATTACGACGACATCGGTGGTGACCCTGAAAAGCTGGCCAGGGAATACATGGATAGTGTTGCAGATAGGACCTATGACCGGCTGCTGGCCAGACATATAGCAGGTCACCAAAAATTATTTCAGCGCGTCAGTTTGACTTTGCCGGCAACCAAGGCATCGCTGCAGCCCACCGATCAGCGTTTACGCACTTATGATCCACAAAAGGATCCTCAGCTTATGGCGCTCCTGTTTCAGTATGGACGCTATCTTCTGATGGGCAGCAGTCGTCCTGGCGGACAGCCGGCCAATCTCCAGGGAATCTGGAATGAGGACATGAACCCGGCCTGGGAGAGTAAGTTCACCGCCAATATTAACCTGCAAATGAACTATTGGCCGGCGGAAACGGCGGCCTTGCCTGAGTGTGTGGAGCCGCTCTTGCGGATGGTGCAGGAGCTCTCCGAAACCGGCGCGCGGGCGGCCCGGATTCACTACGGCGCGCGCGGCTGGGTGTTTCACCAGAACAGCGATCAATGGCGCGCCGCCGCGCCGATGGACGGGCCAACCTGGGGCACCTTCTCTGTCGGCGGCGCCTGGCTTTGCACGCATCTGTGGGAACATTACCTGTTCACCGGCGACAAGGAATACCTCAGACATATTTACCCATTGCTCAAGGGGTCAGCGCAATTTTTTCTCGATACTTTGGTCGAGTATCCGGAAAAGAAATGGCTGGTCACCTGTCCCTCGACCTCGCCGGAGAATTTTCCGGGCTGGTTTGGCAACCACACCTATCATGACGCTTACACTGCCATCAATTTGCCAGGCACCACCATTTGCGCCGGCTCGACCATGGACATGGGCATCCTCCGCGATCTGTTCGGTGCGTGCATGGAGGCTGGCAAGGTCTTAAATACCGACGAAAAGTTCTGTCAGCAGGTGGCCGCAGCGCGCGCGCGGCTCGCGCCGCTCCAGGTTGGCAGGCAGGGTAACTTGCAGGAGTGGGTGGAAGATTATACGGACATCATAGAACCGCAGCACCGCCATATCTCGCACTTGTACAACTTGTATCCCAGCGCGCAGATCTCACCCCTCGCCACGCCCGGACTGGCCGCCGCCGCCAAAGTCTCGTTGAACGAGCGCGGCGATGCAGGCACCGGGTTTGGCATGGCATGGAAGGCCGCCTGTTGGGCGCGACTCGGGGACGGCGACCACGCCAATACCTGCCTCGCCAATCTTGTCGCACGTCAAACCTGTCCGAATTTATTTTCAATTTGTTTCTCGTCCCCCCAATTGGAGGGCGCGTGCGGTGCAACTGCCGCCATCGCCGAGATGCTCGTGCAATCCCAGACCGGTGAAATCCAGCTCCTGCCGGCCTTGCCCGTGGCCTGGTCCGAAGGGAAAGTTTCCGGACTTCGCGCCCGGGGCGGTTTCACTGTCGATGAAGTCTGGGGCGATGGACAATTGATTTCCGCGACCATTTACTCCGCCCTGGGAGAAAGCTGCAGCGTGCGCTCCCCCCGGCGCCTCACAGTGAGGGCAATGGGAAAAACGGTGACCTGTGAAGACTCGGAGGAATCTGTCACCCGGTTCCATACCGTGCCGGGCGGGGTTTATGTCCTCACCCCTGTGAAATTTTGAACGATGAATCATGAAAGCGATTGTTAAGAAAGAAAGACGCCCCGGGCTATGGTTGGAAGAGGTGCCGGAACCGTTGGTCGGAATAAACGACGTGCTGATTCGCGTGGATCGTGCCGGCATCTGCGGCACGGATCTCCATATTTACAATTGGGACGCCTGGGCGCAAAAAACCATTCCGGTGCCGATGGTGATTGGACATGAGTTTGTCGGCGAGGTGGCGGCGGTGGGCTCAAACGTCAGTGATTTTTTCCCGGGCGAATTGGTCAGCGCGGAGGGACACGTGGTCTGCGGTCGTTGCCGAAACTGTCTGGCGGGACGGCGGCATTTGTGTAAGGACCCCTCGGGGATCGGCGTGAACCGCCCCGGCGCATTTGCCGAGTATGTCTCCGTGCCGATGACCAATGTCTGGCACCACACGGCGGGAGTGAATCGGGATGTCGCCGCGATTTTTGACCCGTTTGGCAATGCCGTGCATACAGCCCTGTCCTTTCCAGTTTTGGGCGAGGATGTGCTTATCACTGGGGCCGGCCCCATCGGGCTAATGGCGGCAGCGGTGGTGCTTCATGCCGGCGCGCGGCACGTGGTGGTGACCGACGTGAATGAATATCGGCTGGAACTGGCGCGCCGGCTGGGGGTCACTCTGGCGGTGGACGCGCGCACGACCAGCATTGCGGCAACGCAAAAAACACTTGGCATGGCGGAGGGTTTTGACGTGGGCCTGGAGATGTCGGGCAATCCGGCTGCATTTCGCGATATGCTCGACAACATGTGTCACGGCGGACAGATTGCGCTGCTGGGGATTCCCACGGAGCCGATGAGCATTGACTGGGGCAGGGTCATTTTCAACATGTTGACAATCCAAGGCATTTACGGGCGTGAGATGTATGAGACCTGGTATAAAATGAGTGTGTTGTTGCAATGCGGACTGGATCTCAATCCGATCATCACGCACCGGTTCCACTACACGGAATTCCAAAAGGGATTTGAAGTCATGCTCTCCGGCCAGGCCGGAAAAGTCATCTTGAACTGGCGATAATTATGTATGGGAATTTTAAACTAAATCTCACGCGGCAGCTGGAGGAAATGCGCGCTGGCGGCAGCTATAAAGACGAGCGCGTTTTGCTGACGCCGCAGGGCGCGATGATTCGCGTGGCCGATGGCCGATCCATGCTCAATCTTTGCGCCAATAACTACCTGGGTTTGGCCCAGCATCCCCAGGTGGCGGCAGCCGCACGGCAGGCGCTGGACCAATGGGGTTATGGTCTGGCCAGTGTGCGCTTTATATGCGGCACGCAGGAAGTTCACCGGCAGTTGGAGTTCAAGCTGAGCGAATTTCTGGGGACGGAGGACACGATTTTATATTCCTCTTGTTTCGATGCCAATGGCGGCCTGTTTGAGGTTCTGCTCGGGCCGGAAGATGCCGTGATCAGCGACGAGCTCAATCACGCCAGCATTATTGACGGCATTCGTCTGTGCAAAGCGCAGCGACATCGGTACGCCAACAATGACATGGGCCAACTGGCCGCGCGTTTGGAGGAGGCATCGGCGGCGCGGTTTCGGATGATTGCCACCGACGGAGTTTTTTCGATGGATGGAAGCCTTGCCAACCTGCCTGACATTTGCAGTCTGGCAGAGCGGCACCAGGCGTTAGTGATGGTGGATGACTCGCACGCCGTTGGACTCATGGGGCGGCATGGTCGCGGAACGCACGAGCATCACGGCGTGATGGGCCGTGTGGACATGATCACTGGCACCCTCGGCAAGGCCCTGGGCGGTGCCAGCGGGGGGTATGTCAGCGGGCGGCGGGAAATCATCGAAATGTTGCGTCAGCGTTCGCGGCCGTACCTCTTTTCAAACACTTTAAGCCCGGTGATTGCCGGCGCCTCCCTAAAGGTTTTGGAAATGCTGGGTGAGTCCACGGCCCTGAGGGACCGGCTGGAGTCAAATGCAAAGTTCTTCCGCGCGGAAATGACGAAGCTGGGGTTTGCAATTGAACCCGGTATCCATCCCATCGTTCCCATCATGATCGGCGATTCAAAACTGGCCGCCAAAGTGGCCGAGGCGATGTTCAGCCGCGGGATTTATGTCGTTGCCTTCCGGTATCCGGTCGTGCCGCAGGGCAAAGCGAGGATTCGTTGCCAGATTTCTGCGCAGCACACCGAAGCCGAATTGCGGATGGCGGTGGCCGTGTTTGGCGAGGTCCGAGCCGCGATGCCAGAATTACAGAAGGCAGCCAATTGAGGGGGGATTATTTGAAACTGCCATGGGAACCCTAATTTGCAGCAACCTATTCAGAATTGTGAAACGCGGGCTGGGCCGCCATCGCGCCTGGTTGGTGATAGCCCTATTGAATTTAAATCCCTCAGCGTCGGCGCCCTTGCTTTCCGCAGAGCCGCCGGTGGACGACGCGTTGCTCACGGTGGACCGGATTTTTGGGAGGGATGATGAATTTAAAGTGCAGGATTGGGGGCCGGCGCGATGGATGAAGGACGGATTGAGTTACACCACGCTGGAACAGTCGCCATCCTTCAAAGAGTCCAAAGACATTGTGCGCTACAATCTGGCATCGGGCCGGCGCGATGTCGTGGTGTCAGCGACAAATCTCATGGCCAGAGGGCAATCCAAGCCGCTGACAATTGAAGACTATGCGTGGACAGACGACGGTCAAAAACTGCTGATCTTCACGGAGACGAAGCGGGTCTGGCGCAAGGAGACGCGCGGGGACTACTGGATACTGGACTTAAAAAGCATGTCGCTGAAAAAACTCGGCGGCAAGGCGGCCCCTTCGACCTTGATGTTTGCCACGCTATCGCCCGACAGCCGCCATGTTGCCTATGTGAGTCAAAACAATATTTTTGTTCAGTCGCTGGACGGCGGGCGCATCCTTCAAATAACCCGGGACGGGTCCGATCACATTATCAACGGCACCTCCGACTGGGTTAATGAGGAGGAGTTTGACCTGCGGAATGGATTTCGATGGAGTCCGGATGGGGAGTATATTGCTTATTGGCAGTTTGACACCACCGGAGTCAGCGAATTCAGTCTCATTAATTACACCGACTCGCTTTATCCCAAAGTTCAGTCTTTTGCCTACCCCAAGGTTGGGGGAACCAACTCTGCCTGCCGATTAGGAGTGGTCAAGGCCGGCGGCGGCAGCACCCGCTGGTTTCAGCCGAGTTCTGACCCAAGAAACAATTACATTCCCGCCATGGAGTGGATGAAAGATTCTAAGCACGTTGTGTTTCAACAGCTCAACCGGCTGCAGAATACGAACACTGTCCTCTGCGGTGACATCCGCAGCTGTAAGATGGAAACGCTCTTCACGGATCGCGATGATGCCTGGGTGGATGTGGGCGATAAATGGGTATGGCTTTCGGATGGGAAACGCTTTCTATGGTTAAGCGAGCGCGATGGCTGGCGGCATATCTATTCTGTAAACTGCGCTAACCCTGAAGTTAAACTGCTGACTCCCGGTGCCTTTGACGCAACCCGCATTGTTGGGGTTGATGAAAAGCTGGGCTGTGTTTACTTCATCGCTTCGGCTGACAATTCCACGCAGCGCTATCTCTATCGCGCGCCGCTGGATGGGCGGGGAGTCCCCGCGCGGGTTTCACCCGATGATAAGCCCGGCACCCATTCCTACGATCTGGCGGAGGATGGTCGGACGGCTTTCCATACTTACTCCCATTTCGGCCAGCCGCCGTCAATCGAACTGGTGCGGCTTCCGGAAAACAAACTGGTCCGTGTTCTGGTGGAGAATGCCTCGTTGCGCGAAAAGCTGTCAAAACTGAAGGCCGGATCCAGCGAGTTTTTTCGCGTGAGCATCACCAACGGCGTCCAACTCGATGGGTGGTGCATGAAGCCGCCGGACTTTGATCCGGCCAGAAAATACCCCGTCCTGATCCATGTTTATGGCGAACCTGCTGAGACGATTGTTGATGACCGTTGGGGCGGCGAGAAATTTCTCTGGCACACGTTGCTGGCGCAGCAGGGCTACGTGGTCATTGGAGTGGATAACCGCGGCACGCCAGCCCCGCGCGGACGAGCCTGGCGCAAATGCGTGTATCGCCAGATCGGCATACTCGCCGCGGCGGATCAGGCCGCCGCCGTGCGGCAGCTATTGATCGACCGGCCCTATTTGGATCCCCATCGGGTCGGCATTTGGGGTTGGAGCGGCGGCGGCTCGATGAGCCTCAATGCCATTTTCCGTTACCCGGATCTTTACCAGACCGCCATGGCCATTGCCTTTGTCTGCAATCAGCGCCTCTACGACACGGTTTATCAGGAGCGTTACATGGGATTGCCAGACGACAATGCCAGCGGCTATGCGAATGGCTCCCCCCTCACCTTCGCCCATCAATTGAAGGGAAAACTCTTGATTGCTTATGGCACGGGCGATGACAATTGCCATTATCAAAACTGCGAGCTGCTTATCAACGAACTCGTCAAACAGAATAAACAATTTTCCCTGATGTCGTATCCGAACCGGACGCACGCAATCAAAGAAGGAGACAACACCAAGCGCCATCTGTTTGAAACGCTCACACGATTTCTGCACGAAAATCTGCCGGCGATGGAATGTCAAACTGCCAAAACCAATAGCCTCTTCAAATGAGCGTCACTGTCACCTATCTGGAAATGCGCCGGGCCGATGAATTATTGCCCAAACATTCGGCCGATGGGGCTTTTCAGATTGCTGAAGCCAGGGTCAAGCAATGGCAGGTGAATAAATTTTTTTATGGATTCGTGGGCGGGCCGTGGTCCTGGCTGGAAAAATCGGACTGGAGCGACGAGCAGTGGCGGTTCTATGCGGATGACAATCGGCTGCGAACCTGGATTGCCAGCTATGAGGGTTCCCCCGCGGGGTATTTTGAATTGAAATGGGATGACGAGGATGGCGTGGAAATCAATTATATGGGCCTTTCCCGCGCGTTTATCGGTCGCGGCCTGGGCGGCCCGCTGCTGACGGCCGCCTTGACGGCTGCTTGGGATGCCAGCCCCCGACGGGTTTGGGTTCATACGTGCACGCTCGACCACCCGGCATCTCTGAATAACTACCTCGCGCGCGGCATGAAAATTTATCAGACGAAGCTGGAAAAGGATCCTGGGCGGAAAGTTTGACCTGCTGCCATCGTTCCACCAGACTCATTTATGCCCCAGATAAAAAACCGATGAACTTCAAACTGGAATCCAAGTTTGGCCAGATCGAAGTGGCCAGACTCGAGTTCCGGTCCGCCGCGCTTATTGACGGAAGGTTAGCCGACTTGCTTAAACCTGGCACCAGCGACTTTGCCCCGCCGGGCAGGAGAAAAGACGGCAAGCCGATTGGCGAATGCGCGGCGATGGCCGCGTGGAAGGCGGGCCTTGGTAATCAGAACCCGCGCCGCGCGTGTGCGGCGCCGTTGTATTCGAGGGGGCCATGGGCGGCGCGATTAATCTTTTTCCGAAGCGGAATGCCAGCCTTTCCGAGTTGACCGGGCAACAAATGGATTCTGTAGCGGAGCGGTGACAAATCTACCGCAGGCTGTCCGTGGAGGCTGTGGGGAAATACAACCGATGGGTCGAAGGTCTCCTGTGGCGCTTGGCGTATGCCACTGAGGCCGGCGGCGAAGATCAGGCAGGCTGAAATGAGGCCGGCGTGGGAGTGGCACTCCTGTCAGTCCCCGAAAAAAGCAAACTCAACATTATTATGATTGTCAGCATATTCAACGACGTGATCGGTCCGGTGATGCGTGGGCCGTCCAGCTCGCATTGCGCAGCGGCCCTAAGGATTGGAAGACTCGCGCGCGACCTGATGGGGGAGGACATAAAGGATGTTTTGGTGGAGTTTGACCGCAATGGGTCGCTTCCCACGACGCACGAAAGCCAGGGGTCGGACATGGGCTTGTTTGGCGGCCTGCTCGGCTGGGACGCGGCGGATGAACGTCTGCCCGGCTCGCCGCAAACCCTGCGGAATTCCGGCGTCAATATCCGGATTGAAATCGTGGACGCGGGCGACGAGCATCCGAACACCTACCGGCTTTCCCTTGGGAATGCCCGCGAAAAACACATGCTCATTGCCATTTCAACCGGCGGCGGCATGATGGAGGTGATCAACATTGATGGCTTCAAGGTTTCGTTGTTTGGCGATTATCATGAGACTTTATTGTCAGTCGTTGGGGGGGGGGCAGCGCTGGTAAAACGGTTGTCGGAATTGGTCGAGGCAGATGAGATTCAGCTGCACGAACAGTGCGGAAAACAACTTGTCCAGGTAAAGGCGGCGCACTTCTTAAGTGACGAAATGATCGCTGAGCTTCGCAAAATCTGCCCCACCCTTTGCGTTCAGCGGCTCGCTCCGGTGTTGCCCATTGCCACGCGCAAGGATACCCAAGTGCCGTTCACGACCTGCGAAGAAATGCTGCTTCACGACGCGGGCCGGAACACCCCGCTTTGGAAGCTGGCGGTTCAATATGAAATGGCACGCGGCAACCTGACGGAACCGGAAGTGATCGCTAAGATGGCGGAGATTGTTCGCATTCTCCGTCGCTCCATCCAGCAGGGGATTGCCGGGACGCAATATGACGATCGCGTGCTGGGCCCCCAGAGCGGCAGGTTTTTCGAACTCATGAAGGGCGGTCGTTTACTCGACGGCGGGGCGCTGAACCGTATCGTGCTGTACGTCTCGGCGATGATGGAGGTGAAAAGCTCGATGGGCGTCATCGTCGCGGCGCCGACGGCCGGGGCCTGTGCCGCATTGCCAGGAGCCGTCATTGGCATGGCGGAAGAAATGAAGTTGTCGGAGGATGAAATGGCCAAGGCGCTGCTGGCGAGCGGGCTGATTGGCACCTTTATCGCGACTCGCTGGACTTTTGCGGCAGAGGTGGGCGGTTGCCAGGCCGAAGGTGGTTCGGCGGCAGCGATGGCGGCGGCGGCGCTGGTGACTCTGGCGAAGGGAACTCTGCCGCAGGCGGTTGCGGCGGCGTCCATGGCGTTTCAAAGCATGCTGGGTTTGATTTGCGATCCCGTCGCCAATCGCGTCGAAGTGCCGTGCCTCGGCAAAAACGTGCTGGCCGCCAGCAATGCCCTTTCCTGTGCGAACATGGCGCTGGCGGACTACGATCCAGTGATTCCGTTTGACGAAGTCATCGAGACAGCCCAACGGGTTGCAGGCCAGATGCCACGCGAGCTGCGCTGCACAGCGCTGGGGGGGCTTTCCATCACCAAGACCTCGCTCGCGATTGAAGCCAGGCTGGCGGAGAAGAAAGCCGCTGCGTGCGGGGCGGCTAGTTGTGGGTGCTCGCATTAAACTTTAACCGGGTATGACCAGAAATAAATGCTTATGGGGCTTGGTTTCGATGGTGGCTGTGTTGATGGTGGCCCCCTTTAATCTAATGGCAGACGTGCCCCGTTCGGAACCTCCGCGCCCGGATTTTTTCCGGGAGAATTGGGTGACGCTAAATGGCGAATGGCAGTTTCATATTGACCAGAAGGCGGACGGCGAAGCCCGGGGGTTGACTGCCGGAAAAGATCTAGACTTAAAAATCGTCGTCCCCTTCTGTCCGGAGAGTCAGCGATCTGGCCTTGGGTTGGGTAACAGCGTGCGGTTAAAAGATATTTGGTATCGCCGCCTCTTCGAAATGCCGCCGCCCATGAAAGGCAAGCGCGTCAGGATTCATTTTGGCGGCGTGGATTACAAGGCCTGGGTGTATATCAACGGTCAGCTGGCTGGAACGCACGTTGGCGAAAATGTCGAATTCAGCTTTGAGATAACTCATCTGCTAAAGGATGGTGCAAACGAGGTCGTGGTAAAAGTGCTGGATGACATGGGGTCGGGTCTGCAGCCGTGCGGCAAGCAGTCCATGGAGAAAAGCGAAGGTTGCACCTACACGCGCACCACCGGCATCTGGCAGCCCGTCTGGCTGGAAGCGGTCGGTTCCTCGTTCGTTGAGAGTATTTCCGTGGTTCCTGATCCCAGTAATGCGCGCGTGTTGATCGATGCAAAAATCAATGGCACAGATCCGGATCTGAGGCTCGAGGCAGAGGCCTTTGCTGATGGCAAGCGGGTGGGATCTGATACTGCCACGGGTCCCTGGCAGAATCGTTTGGTGGTGAATCTCAAGCGGAAAAAACTCTGGGAACCAGGCTCTCCATTTCTTTACGACCTGAAATTTTCGCTCTACAGCGGGTCGAGGAAAATCGACGAAGTGAAGAGTTACTTCGGCCTGCGCACGATTGCCATCGAGGGGCGTAAAATACTGGTCAACGGAAAACCTGTTTTTCAACGGCTCATTCTGGACCAGGGATTTTATCCCGACGGACTTTGGACCGCGCCCACGGACGCGGCGCTAAAACATGATATAGAAATGTCCCAGGCCTGCGGTTTTAACGGTGCCCGCCTGCATCAGAAGGTGTTCGAGCCGAGATATCTCTATTGGGCAGACAAGCTGGGCTATCTGGTTTGGGCCGAGTATCCAAACTGTGGCTTTAACAATCAGCCCCAAGGCTATTCGGCCTATGTAAATGAATGGATTGAAATTCTGTTGCGCGACCGCAACCACCCAGCCATTGTCGGCTGGTGCCCCTTCAACGAAACCGAAAAGGATGCGGGTGAAATCCAGCAGATCATCTGGAACGTTACAAAGGCAATCGATCCGACGCGGCCCGCACTAGAAGCCAGCGGTTGGGAGCATGCGCTGAGTCATCCTGAAGTGCTGGATGCGCATGATTATGACGCCGATCCGCAGAACCTCCGCAAAACCTGGATGGATTATTTTTCAAAATCTGCCGCAAGCTCGGCCTGCGGCGCACAGATTAATTCGCGTTGCGATCGCTCTGTGCCCTTCATGATCAGCGAGATGGGAGGCATTGGCTGGGCGACTGAGGGTGGATGGGGTTACGGTAAGAAACCCAAGACGCCCGAAGAGTTTTACACCCGTTATCAGGGGACGCTAGATGCCCTGCTTGACAACCCAAACTTATTTGGCTTCTGCTACACACAGTTAACCGACATTGAGCAGGAAAAGAACGGGATTTACTATTACGATCGCCGTCCAAAGTTCGATGTGCAGAAACTTCATGCAATCACGGCGCGGAAGGCGGCTTATGAAAATGGAAAACCAGGGTTGCTCCAGTCCCGATGAAAATAATCGTCATTCTCATTTCATTCAGTTTTGCACTGCTTCCGGCCTTGCGGGCTGAACTAAAACTTCCAGGTGCTTTTACCGACCACATGGTGCTCCAGCAGCAGCAGTCTAATCTGCTATGGGGGTGGGATGTGCCTGGCAACAAGATCTCGATCAACTTCAGCGGACATGATTATGCCACCACAACCGGGAGTGACGGCAGATGGGAGGCGAAACTAGATCCGGCGCCAGCCAGCACCACGCCGCAGACTTTGACGGTGACAGGTTCCACTAAGCGTGAGATTCACGATGTGTTGATAGGTGAAGTTTGGCTTTGCTCCGGACAATCCAACATGGAGATGGGTATCGGCCTGGTGCAGGATGCAGCTAAAGAAATCGCTGCCGCTGATTTCCCCGGGATTCGCCTGCTGAAGGTTCCCAAGGCATGGCTGCCCCAACCTCAAATGGATCAAGCTGGAAATTGGGACGTCTGCACGCCGGAGACCATTGCGAAGGCAGGGCGGAACGGTTTTTCCGCCGCCGCTTATTTTTTCGGCCGCGAACTCCATCGCACGCTGAATGTTCCGATCGGCTTGATTGACGCCACCTGGGGCGGCACACGTATCGAATCCTGGACACCGCCTGAAGGATTTGCCGCTGTACCGGCACTGAGTTCATTCAGTGCGGCGCTGGGGTCGGCTGATCCGCATAGCGCCTCGCACCGGCAGATCCTGGGGCAATATCTCGCCGAACTTGACCAGTGGATGGCTTCGGCCCGCATTGCATTAACCAATTCCACGCCAGCCCCCGCCATGCGCAATTATCCGGATGAATTACTGCCCCCGCACGATCTTCAGGATCCGACGGCGCTTTACAACGGCATGATTCACCCCGTGCAGTTTTTTAAAATCCGCGGCGCCATCTGGTATCAAGGAGAGGCAAACTTGGGCGAAGGACTGCTCTACTCCGAGAAAATGAAAGCACTGGTCGGCGGCTGGAGGCAAATCTGGAATGAGGGCGATTTCCCATTTTATTTTGTCCAGATAGCTCCCTTCATTTATGACACAAGCCCGGACGAACTTCCTGAACTTTGGGAGGCGCAAGCACTTGCCGGCCTGGGCATTCCCAAAGCTGGCATGACGGTCATCAATGACATCGGAAATCTCAATGAAATCCACCCCGCAAACAAACAGGAAGTCGGCAGGCGTTTGGCCCTACTGGCGCTGACACGTACCTATGGACGGGATCACTTGAGTGATTCCGGCCCGGTTTTCAAATCAATGGAAATTGAGGGAAGAACACTGCGCATTCGCTTTGACCACACAGATGGCGGCTTGGTTTGCCGCGATGGTCAACCGCCGGACTGGTTTGAAATTATGGATGCGGATACGGGCGGATTCGTGAAAGCTCAAGCGCGGATTGACGGCGCAACGGTTGTGCTTTCGTCACGGGAAACAGTCCATCCGGTGGCCATGCGTTTTGCATGGAATCAACGGGCTACACCCAACCTGATGAACGGAGCCGGCCTTCCCGCCGGGGCTTTCCGCGCTGGCACCGTCCCAAAACGAAACTGAAGCTCGACCAGAGCCCCTGGCGTTGGGCCAGATTCACACTGGAAGTATGGAAGTGTCTGAAAAAGTCAGCGTAGGTCATCTGGGCTGACATTCGCGGTTTCCAGCCCGACGGATCGGCGTGGCACCGCCCCACCCTCTGTCAATTGAGAACATTTTGTCCTGAGCCGCTTTTTTCCGGGCGGCATCTGGACGCCCGGTCCCGGGCGCCCACGGTTTCAGGGCGCACGCGAATGCCTCGTGTGCTTTGGATCGGCGCTCGTTTTTTTAACGGGCGGGCCGCGCCGGTTCCGTGCCAGGCTGGAAACCACGCCTCTCGTCAGCCCAGATAACAGTGCTACCATTTCAGGCGGGCACTTAGGGTTCCGGCCGGACTATGGTTTTTCCGCCGTGAACCTGTGCCCGATAAAGCTTCCCGCCAATTGGAATGTTCCGAAGATTCAAATCGCCCCCCCAATCCGTGGAAGTGGCAATGGACCCATCACTATTCTGATCCACAATCGCTTCCACGCCGATCAAGCAGAGCAATGCGCCCCAGGTGTAGTTGGGGTCTGAACTCTGGCTGCCATCCGTGCTTAAATAATTTTCGCCGCAGACGCCCTTGGCCGTCCAGTTGCGCATGAAAAGCTCCACGCTGGAGCGCGCAAAATCATTTCTCTGTTGAGGGGTGGCGTAGCGCTTCAATCCCTGGAAGACCAGGTAGTTCACCGGTGCCCATATCTTGCCTCGCCAATAATGCTGCCGCTTCCAGTCTGGGTCGTCGTAGGCCAATGTCGGCAGACTCCACCGACCCCAAAACTTTTTGGGATCCGTCAGAATCTTCAAGACCCGTTGTGCCCTTTGCGAATCCGGTGCTCCGCAGATGAGGGGATAAAAGTTCATGGGGGTGAGCCGGGTCAGAAATTTTCCAGGTTGACCGTCTCGGCCCCACAGCCGGCTGCAATATGTGCCCAGATCTTCATTCCAGAGGCGGTCATTTATCCGCTGGTTCATGGTCTGGTGTTCGTGACGGAATTTTTCAGCGTTTTCTTTCAAGCCGATGGACTCGGCAATCCGGGCGAGATATTCGGCGTCCATGGAATAGAGGGCATTCAGATCCACGGCATTGGCGTTCATGTTGGGACCGACCATCTCGGCTCCCTGGAAGTGCAGCGTGTCATCCCACCCGGTTTCGTACAATGCTCCTTGGAAGCCATTGCCGTTCGATCCCCATTCGAGCAAGCCGTCTTGGTTCCCGTCGCGCGCTTTCATCCACCAGGCGTGCCATTTCACGAGCTTGGGATAAACTTCTTGCAGGAAGGCTGTGTCCGGCCACCGCTGGTGCATTTTCCAAACGCAGAGTGCGCCCACGGGAGGCTGGGAGCGGTCGGTGCTCGCGGAATTGGATTGATATTGCCAATGCCCGTAATTCGGAACAAACCCGCCCTCCGTCGCGCAACTCAAAACCCCGCGCACCGTATCCCTCGCCGTTTTCGGATCGTCCAAACAGGCCAGGGCGCCATTAAAGAAACTGTCCCAGCAGAAATACGGGGCATAATTGGGGCCTTCCGACCAGTTCCTGCCTACTGTGTGGGCAAGAAGATGATTGTCGGAACTATAAATGCGCGAGTTGTTCAAGTTGTCGGCTATCGCCCCGACAAAATCGCCCCAATCGCCCAAAGACGAAGGCCGCCGCTCGTGATAAACCTTTTCGGCGCGTTTCAGGATGGAGTCCACCTGTCCGAGTGGCGGCAGATTACCGATCCCTGCCACGAGATACACCGGACTCGCTGGGGCAGCAGCCACAACCAGTGAATCAGCATCATGGGAAATCGGGGCGGGGTCGGTCATCAGCCGCCAGATCACTCTGCGCCCGTCACGCAGAGTAGCTTCACCGGTGGCACCATCAGCGGTCGTCGTGGTGACGCCCGAAAAATCGGGCCACATCTGTTGCACCAGCTTCAGCGTCAACGTGGTCGGCCGGTCAACCCGGAGGCGGCCCGCAGCCGCATCGCCCACCCGGCCCCAGTCCCATTGGATATTCGCGCCGCGGGGATCCTTGGATTCAAGCGTCAGCTGATGGATGGAGTCATCCGGCGCGGCGGTGCTCGGGCGCGCTCCAGTTCCCCGCCATTGGAGACCGACAAATTGATTCGTCGTTCCCGGCGCGCGCCCGACATCCAGCACGAAGGATTTCTGGTCATTCACCACAAAAGCAATGCCTGCCGGAGCTGAAACCAGACCGTTATGTATGCGCACAGTCAGGGCCGCTGGGGGTGGAGCGGTCTCCGGGGAGATTTTATGAGAAGCCTCGGAGTTTGTGTCGGCTCGGCAACAGTCCCGTGCTGCCATGATCATCAAGGCAACACATATCAGTTTAGTTCGACACAGGGAATTCATTGTGTTTATGTGGTGTGTATTAAAAACTTTAGCACGACGACTTCCTGATTATCTATTTTTTATTTATTTTTTGCGTGTTTTTTGTTCCTGCCCCGGGGGGGAGGGAGAATTCGCAGCGCAGCGCAAAACGAGACTGCTGACGACGCAAAATGGCAGTCGCTCGAAGTGGTTTGATAAGGGAAAATGCGTTGGCTGAAATAAGAAACCCGACCCAATTTATCAGCAAATATCCCAGCTGCCCCCCGTGAGCCCGTCGCAAACTCAAAAATCATTCACCCGCCAAAGTCGAGGGCATCGGCATCCTTGGAAACCGAGTTGAACTGCAAACCCCTGAATCAACGCTGAATTAACCATGTTAAATTTCACCTCCCCTTTAGTCGGTCCGCGGGTGCAACGAAAATTTCGCTTCAGAAATTCTTTTGCCGTCATGCTGGCGTTCCTGACATGGGCCGGAGTTCAAGATTCCGCTGCCGCCACGAGTGGGCGGCCAAACATCCTGCTGATCGTCGGCGATGACATGGGTTATGCCGACGCGGGTTTTCAGGGTTGCCGGGACATTCCCACGCCGAACCTGGACAAGCTGGCCGCATCGGGCGTGCGATTCACCAGTGGCTATGTCAGCGGACCCTATTGTTCGCCGACGCGTGCGGGGTTAATGACGGGCCGCTACCAGCAAAGGTTCGGGCACGAATTCAATGTGGTCGGCGGCACGGATGGTCTTCCGGTCACTGAAACCACGGTGGCGGACCGATTGAAGGCTGCCGGCTATGTCACCGGGCTGGTGGGTAAATGGCATCTCGGCGGCCTCCCGGAAATGCACCCCCAGCGGCGCGGCTTTGAAGAATTCTATGGGTTCATCGGCGGCGATCACAGTTATTTGTCTGCGGCGGGCATCATGCGGGGGAGCGCACCCGTGGATGAAATTGACTACGCCACGGATGTTTTCGGGAAGGAAGCGGAATCCTTCATCGAACGGCACAAGGCCGAGCCCTGGTTTCTCTATCTTGCCTACAATGCCGTTCACACTCCCATGGAGGCCACCGATGAACGGCTGGCAAGATTTCAAGGAATCACCGACAAGCGCCGTCGCACCTACGACGCGATGCTGCTCGCGATGGACGAGTCGATCGGCGGCGTGCTCCGCCGACTCGCCGCAACCGGTCAGGAAACAAATACGGTTGTTTTTTTCATTAGCGACAACGGAGGTCCGACCATGCCTGGCACCACCATCAATGGCTCGCGGAATGATCCGCTGCGCGGCTCCAAGCGCACGACGCTGGAAGGAGGCATCCGGGTTCCCTTTCTGGTTTCCTGGAAAGGCAGAGTAAAGCCCGCGGTTTTTGACCCGCCGGTGATTCAGCTCGACCTCGCTGTTACCGCGCTCGCTGTCGCCGGAGTGGGTATAAAGCCGGACTGGAAACTCGACGGCGTGAATCTGCTACCGTTTTTATCCGGCGAGAAAAGCGGTTTGCCGCATGAGGCGCTCTTTTGGCGGCTCGGCCGGCAGATGGCTGTCCGCGTGGGTGATTACAAGCTCGTGCGCTATGATAAGAATGCGGACACGCTGACCGGCGAAAATCAGCCTGCCACGGCGCCCCGGTTGTATAATCTGGCAGCTGACATCGGTGAAACCAATGATCTGGCCATTGCCGAACCGGACAAATTAAAAATACTTCAAGCCAGGTGGGATGCGTGGAGCGCTCCCCTGGCGAAACCGCTCTGGGGCTATAACAAGCTGGACGATGACGGAATCGAACCGGGCCTCCCGCAAAAGAGCAACCCCCCGCGCCAGAGCCGGTGAAACAGTTCTTTTTCATCCTAGCCCTGCTGGTCGTCGCCGGGGCCCGGGCTGAAACTGGCTTTCCGCTGAAACGGCCGAACATTGTCATTCTCCTCGCGGACGACATGGGGTTTTCCGATGCCGGCTGCTACGGCGGTGAAATTCAGACCCCTAATCTTGACGCGCTGGCCAGGGGCGGATTGCGGTTCACTCAGTTCTACAACACGGCTCGCTGCTGGCCTTCGCGCGCTGCGATCCTCACCGGCTACTACGCCCAAGAAGTCAGGCGCGACACCTTGCCGGGCGTGGTGAGTAACGGGTTGGGTGGGCAGCGTCCGGCTTGGGCGCGGTTGTTGCCCGAATATCTGCATGAACGGGGCTATCGTTCCTACCACTCCGGCAAGTGGCACATGGACGGCTCGGTGCTGGCTGGCGGGTTCGACCATTCCTATTCGTTTGATGACCACGACCGGTATTTCAGTCCTGAATTACATGGCATGGACGACAAGCCCTTGCCGCCGGTGAGACCGGGCAGCGGTTACTATGCGACCACCGCCATCGCGGAGCACGCGATTGAGATGCTGGCAGAGCATCAAGTCCAGCACCGCGACCAGCCGTTTTTTTTATATCTGGCATTCAACGCGCCGCACTTTCCATTGCAGGCATTGCCGGAGGACATCGCTCTCTACCGTGATCGCTATCGCGAAGGCTGGGACGTGATGCGGCAGGAGCGATACGGGCGCATGAAGCAAATGGGGATTGTGGACTGTGCGCTTTCCCCATTGGCGCCGGCGGTCTGGCCAGGCTACAACCTGGGGGAGATGGAGCTGCGGCAACAAATCGGCCCCGGCGAAACTGGTCGCGCGGTTTCCTGGAGCCGCCTGACCGGGGAGCAGAAGCAATTTCAGCCAACCAAAATGGCGATTCATGCGGCGATGATTCATCGCTTGGACATGGAAATCGGCCGCGTGATCAGGCAGCTGAAGTCCGCCGGCGTTTTTGATGACACGTTAATTTTTTTCCTTTCGGACAACGGCGCCAGCGCCGAACAAATCATTCGCGGCGACGGCCATGATTCCAATGCGCCGCCCGGCTCGGCGAAGACTTTTTTGAGCCTCGGCCCGGCGTGGTCCAGCGCGGCCAACACGCCGTTGCGTCTGCACAAGTCGTGGACGTATGAGGGGGGCATCGCCACGCCCCTCATCGTGCACTGGCCAAATGGAATTCCAGCGCGCGGCGAACTGCGCCATAATCCGGGCCATCTGATTGATCTCGCGCCGACGATTCTGGAGCTGGCCGGGGGCAAATGGCCGGATACGTTTGCCGGTAAGCCGGTCCCGCCTAATCCCGGAAAAAGTCTGGTGCCGACTTTTGCCCGGGATAATTCCGTAGTGCACGAGTATTTCTGGTGGTTTCATAACGGCAATCGAGCCATCCGCATGGGGGATTGGAAACTGGTCGCCAGCCAGGGAAACCCGTGGGAACTTTACGACCTGCGCGCTGACCGCTCCGAATCCGCCAACCTTTCGGCGGGCCATCCCGATCTGGTTAAAAAGCTGGATCAAGCCTGGAATGATCATCTAAAAGAATTCCGCGCCGCGGCAACCGGGGATGGCCAGTTCATCAAGAAGACCGTCAATTAACCGGAACCCTGCAGTCCGAATGAACCGCCCAGGCGCCAGGGACGCCCAGGGGTAAGACCCGAGCCGGATTCCTAGCGGAATCAGGAAACCCACTGACAAAACGAACCGGGCGCTATTATTATCCCCCTTCAATGGGATCACCAAATGATCACCCACCGTGAGGAAATCCTCCTGCAATGCCGTGGGATTGAGTTCTGCAAGGGATTCGCAGATTGATGGGTGTCTTATTGAATTCAGCCGGCGTTGCCACTCAGCTGCCGGGTTCCGGTTTAACCTCAAATGTCCCCGCCACTGTTGGGTGATCCGGGCAGGTGTGCCCTCCGATTGCGTTATTTACATCTGCCACCCATCATTCCCCATTCGGTGGCTCCTTTTCAACTAAATGGATTTGGTTAAACCAAAGGCTCCCCTTGTTGACGGCTGGCCGGGGGGCAATCATGGAATTATGAGCCTTGTTGTTTTTTATAAATGCCGGCGGGACAGAGCCTGCAATGCGGAAGCCTCTCCCAATGTCGGCGGCCGGTTTGATGCGCAAAATGGCATATTGTTTGCGCAAAATGGCACTGGCACAGGCACCCCATTAAGTTATAATTTTCAGATTCATTCTATGGAAAGACCTCTTCCCATAAAATCGCGCATCCGACGTGCGTTTACGCTCATCGAACTGCTGGTTGTCATCGCCATCATCGCCATTCTTGCGGCGATGCTGCTGCCGGCATTGTCCAAGGCCAAGCTCAAGGCGCAGAGCATCAGTTGTTTGAACAACACGAAGCAGCTGACTCTGGCGTGGTTGATGTATGAGAATGATAACAACGACATAATGCTCAGCTCCGGCACCTGGGTGGCCGGTGACTTCGGATATTATCCAACCGATCAAACAAACATCAGCAAGCTGACGTCCAGTCCGTTGAGCGCCAATTTGGGTGCCAACTACGCGGTGTATAAATGCCCCGGCGACATCTCGACGTACATGGGAAGTCCCCGTGTTCGCAGCGTTTCCATGAACGGATTTATCGGCTACAACTTCTGGGAGTCCACTTACATCGCGTTTAAAAAATCGTCCGATCTTACCCGCCCCGGGCCGGTGAACACCTTTGTGATCCTGGATGAGAGCCGTGGCATCAATGACGGTTTTTTTGCGACGCATATGAAAGGCTATGATCCGCGGATCCCGGCGCTCAACGACCTTGGCGATGTCCCCGCCACGTATCATGGTACTTCTGGGAGTTTTTCTTTTGCGGATGGGCATTCCGAGGTTCACAAGTGGCGGGATGGGCGGACGGCTGCGGCGGGGGCGCAGGATCCTTTGCCGCTATCCACCCCCTCGCCCAGCAACCAGGACGTGGACTGGCTGATGTCGAAGGCTTCATACAAGACGAGCGGCGGAACCCGCTGAAAGCGCGGTATCAATCGGCGCTTGCGGTGGGGAGTTTGCCTTGGGAATTACCATTGGTTGTCATCCTTTTTTGTAAATAAGCTGGTCATGAGCCTGATCAACGCCATCACGGCCCGGTGCGGCATCAGCCTATTTCTGCTGGTGATTTTAAAGCTGCACGCAGCAAATCCCATTGTCCCGCCCGGTATCCATATTGCCGACCCGTCCGCTCATGTCTGGCAGGATGGCAGGCTTTACGTCTATGGTTCCACTGACGAAAAGCCAAACCATTATTGTTCCTACCATCATGATGTTGTTTCAACCGCCGATTTAATTCACTGGACCCTAGTCACCAATGTGTTTGCCTCCAAAGGGCCGGATGATCAGGTTGCCTATGCCCATGCCCCGCTGTACGCCCCGGATTGCCAGTATAAGAATGGCACTTATTATCTGTATCACTGCATGCCGGGGGACATCTCGGAGGGCGTGGCCACGAGCAAATCCCCGACCGGCCCATTCGTTCATTCCCAACGCATTCAGTTGAACGGCGTGGAAGGGATTGACCCCTGTGTGTTCATGGACGATGACGGGCAGGCCTATTACATCTGGGGACAATTTGGGGCAAAAGTTGCGAAACTGAAATCCAGCCTGACGGAAATAGACCCCACCACCATTCATGACAATGTCCTCACAGAGAAGGAGCATTTTTTTCATGAAGGCGGCTATATGGTCAAGCGTAACGGAACTTATTACTTTGTTTATACCCACATGGGGCGGGGCTCCCGGCCGACCTGCATCGGCTACGCCACGGGCAAGTCACCGTTTGGCCCGTTCATTTATCGCGGTGTCATCATCGACAACAATTACTGTGACCCGGGCAACTGGAACAACCACGGCTCGCTGGTGGAGTTCAAGGGGCGGTGGTATGTCTTTTATCACCGGTCGACCCAGGGCAGTTTCACCCTGCGCAAAACTTGCCTGGAACCCATCACCTTCAACCCCGACGGCACCATCAACGAAGTGGAGATGACCACTCAGGGAGCCTCGGGACCGCTTGGCCCCTGTGAAAAAATGGAGGCCGAACGCGCTTGTCTGCTGCATGGGAATGTCCGGGTCCAGCCGCTCTCCGCCGATAACGATGCGCTGGCAGGCATCAGGAAGGGGGACCGAGCCGCCTACAAATATTTCGATTTCGGCGCCGGGGTGGATCGGTTGACCGTCCGGGCCGCCCCCGGCGCAACGCCGGGCAAAATTGAAATTGTCACGGACAGTCCCTGGGGCGGCGCCATCGGTTCCATCGCCGTGCCGGGAAATGGGGATGGCCAGACCTGGCAGGAATTATCCTGTGCCATCCATCCGGTCAAAGGGGTGCATGCGGTGTGGCTGGAATTTGAGGGCGAGGGCGACGGCCTTTTCAAGGTGGATTGGTTTCGCTTTCACCAGCGTTGACCCCCCCCCTTGGCTAAAAGTGTTGTAGCGGATGGAGGATTCTCGCAGGCCAGGTTTTTGCCGGGAAAATGGAGGGGTTCTCTGGTTGTTGCGCTGGACGGCAAGCGCGGCGGCGCAACGCAAAATGGGACGCTCTAGGTCGCAAAATGGCAGTCGTCCAATTCTCATCACCCTGATAGATTTTTTTAAATACCCCGAATGAATAAATAAAAAACGATTGTTAAAACAAACGCCAATCACAGTTTGAATCCGAAAACCATCGCGCAATCCAACCATCCAAACAAAATGAAAAGTAATAAATTGACGCTTCGTTCACTCCCGCAAGTCCTAATCCTGCTCCTGGCTGGACTGTTTGTCAGCCAGGTTGCGATGGCCCAAACCACCTTTAACTGGACCGGCGCCAGCGGCACGGACACCAACTGGTCCACCATTGCCAACTGGGATAACGGCTCGCTAACGCCTGGCTCACTGGACACAGCCATTTTCGGCGCCACAGCCACGACGACTAATTCAACAACCATCAACAACGTTCTTGACAGCTCTACGACGGTGACCGCCTTGACCTATAATCAAACCGCACTGAGCGCGTGGCATGTCACTAAAATCCCGACAGGCAACACTCTAACTGTGAGTGGCGCTATGACCGTGGGAGGTGGCACGGCCAATTCCATCACTTCTTCGGTTGCCATGACTGGCGGAGGCACACTCGTAGTCAATGGTGGGCTTACGGTCGGCAACAATGGTTCTTCCAGCGTGGTGACTGGCACAATTCTAGATCTATCGGGAATCAACAATTTTATTTTCAATAATTCAGCCGGCAATTTGCAGATTTCTTCTGGTGGACGTAGCGGAGCAAACATGAATTTTGCAGCAGTCAGCAATAGTGTTACGGCCAACAACGTCAATTTTGACAATGCTTCGATTTCCAGTGCCGCCAACGGAGGCTTGGTGAATTTGGGTTCCGGAACGAATATTTTTAACGTCGGTAATTTGTTTGTCACGGCGTATGCCAGAAATACGTGCACGCTCCAATTTCCGAGCGGATCCGGCGGGCTACGACTACGCGGACCCAGCGGAGCGGATACGGATCCATGTCCAATTTATCAGGTGGGGTATCGTGGAAACTTCAATACCTCCTCCGGCGGTTCCAGTGCCGGGACTAATAATTTTTTTGGGCATCCGGTGGACATGCTAATCTCCCAGATGACGGTCGGACGGGAAAGCGTCGGCACCCAAACTCAAAATGGAACAACTACAAGCACGGGCACCGGCGTGCTCAATATTGGTCCGGGAACTATAAAAATAACAACCGAAATTGAAATTGGACGCGCCACTTCTCAGGGTACCCAGGCCGTAGCCGTTGGTATCTGCAACATCAGCACCAATGGCACGCTAATTTATTCAGGAAGCGGTGCTAATTCCGGTACTGCAGGTTTTAATTTGGGTTATGATACCGGGACAGCCGCCCCTGGTGGCACTGCTGGCACGTCTTTGGCTTATCTGAACATAACAAACGGTTCGGTTATTTCCAGCAACAGTATATTAAGGTGGTATAACTCTGTTCCGCCAGCGGGCAATGGAGCCAGCTATATTTCATGCATTCGCGGTTCAATTTATGTGGCAGGCGGCGGGCTGATCGGCCTGCCATCAATTCCAATTAACACCCTTACAATTGGGGATTCAACGCTATCAATGGCAATCCCGTTAGGCTCGACCAATATTAGTTTGATAAATTTGACCGATGCCAGCACCACCAACAACACAATCAACATAATTTCCTTCCCCACAATCGCAAATTATCCGACCACCTACCGGCTCATCAAATACACTACCGGGAATAACGTTGGCGCCGGCTCATTTAAATTAGGATCCCTGCCGGTGAGTTCGCCTGCGTTACAGGGCTACTTAAGCAACAATGTCGCGAACAGCTCGGTAGATTTTATCCTTACCAACGGCCCCGCTCCTGCAGTTCAAACGCTCGTTTGGAACGGCAACGTCAGTGGTAACTTCGACACAGCCACCGCGAACTGGCAGGGCTCCGCAGTCTATAATCAGAATGATCTAGTCACATTCAATGATACGCTTAGCGGCACGACTAATGTGAACCTGACGACGACCCTGACACCGGGGAGCTTGACCGTTAGCAACAATACAAGGCAGTATACGTTTAGTGGATCAGGATCTCTTGGCAGCATTGTCAGCGGCGGCTTGATCAAAAACGGCTCCAATATTCTGGTGCTGGCGAACAGTGGTGCAAACACGTTCAGCGGCGGCGTCAGCATCAATGGTGGCACGCTTCAACTTAGTAATTATGACAATCTCCTGCCCGCTGGCACGACGATATCGCTCGCTAATGTCACGAATGCCATCCTGGATTTGAACAACCGGAATCAGACCGTCAGCGCTTTGACCGGCGGCGGAACTAATGGCGGCAATGTTGTATTTGGCTCGAGCGGAACCAACGGCTTGATCATCACCAGCGGTGGTTTGTACTCTGGTGTAATCAGTGGCAATGGGACTGTATATAAGTCCGCCCTCGCTACCGAGACGTTCGCCGGTGCGAACACCTACAGCGGCGGCACTTACATCGGAGGCGGCGTGCTCGCGGTCGCGAATCCGTCCGGCAGTGGCACGGGCACAGGCTTCGTGGATATTGAAGGGGGAACCTTGCAAATCGGAGATGGCGCTAAATCCGGTAGCGTGGCGGCCGCGGCCATCACCAATAATGGCACCTTGATTTTTCTTACCCCAAATAACTTGAACTTTACCAACGCAATAGTTGGTTCGGGTATAATCAACCAGAATGCAAACAACACCACCACCTTGGCGCAACCTAATTCAGGATTCGCTGGGACAGTCCAGATCAACAATGGAACGCTGCTGGCTTCAGATTCCGCTGCCTTTGGCACCCCCAGTATATTAACCATCAGCTTAACTGGCTCTTCTTGCTTGGCGCTTTCAAATAATATCACCCTTGGCATGGGGATGAACATGTATTGTAAATCCGCCGGCACCGGACCGTCTATGTTGAACGTCAGCGGCACGAATACTGTATCGGGTTCCATGTTTTTGAGTGAAGGGGGACCCAATTGGCAACTGTCATCCGCCGCCGGGCTGCTGGTCATATCCGGGAGCTGGAACAATGGCGCTGGGAGCGGTTCACGCACCCTGTGGTTGAACGGTCCGGGCAGTGGTCAATTCGGCAGCAACCTTGGCAACGGTGGTGGCGGCGCCAGCACCGGCTTGCTCAAGGACGGTTCCGGCACTTGGACGCTGGGAGGAGCTTACACCTATACGGACTTCACCACCGTAAGCAACGGCACCTTGCTGGTGACAGGCGACGTTGTGTATAGCACCGTGAGAGTCCGGGGCGGCACCTTGGGCGGCACCGGCAATTTCTATCAGCCGGTGACGGTCAATTTGGGTGGCACCTTGGCCCCCGGCGTGGACGGAATCGGCACGTTGAATGTGGCGAGTGACTTGACCCTTTCTGGAACTTGTAATATGCAAATCGATGGCACCAGTGTCACCAGCGATCAAGTCACCGTCAGCGGCGCCTTGAATCAGGGCGGTACGTTGAATGTCACGCTCACCGGCGCGGTTTCCGTTGGCAACTCCTTCACCCTGTTCACGGCAGGAACCTTTGCCGGACAGTTTGCCGCCACCAATCTGCCGACGTTGACCGGCGGGCTGGCCTGGGACACGAGCAACCTCGGGAGCGGCATTTTGGCGGTGGTTGTGAGCAGCGGACCTCCGACGCTGAATGTGATTCAGACAGGAAGCAGTCTGAATTTTTCCTGGACCGGCACGTATAAGCTGCAGTCGCAAACCAATGCTTTGAACATCGGTTTGAACAGCAACTGGGGTGACTATCCCGGCGGCGGCAGCAGCCCGGTGAATGTGACCATCGACCCGACGGCCCCCTCGGTGTTCTTCCGCCTGGTCACGCCTTGAGACTGGTAGGCTGAGAGAATTCCTGAGCCAGAAGCTTGAACGAATGAGAGTGGGGATGCCATGAGGGCATCCCCACTCGCTTGTTGAATACGTGTTTGAAATGGTCGGGATTTATAAACCTACGGGCGTGAAGCCATTTGTTTTGGGCCTGGCCCTGCTGTTCTTGCTGAGTCATTGCGTCCAGGCAATGGATCATTTGAGCCCTCATAGATCCCCGATTTCAGAGCCTTATGGCTACGTCCAAGGCCGCAGTTTCTCTGGGGCCTCTATTCCGGAATCACCCGACCCTTTGGTCGGCTACCGCTGGGATAACCCTAAAGCTGCGGATGCGCTGGAAATCTATCTGCTGCCGCCCAAAACCGTTTCCGCGGATGCGCCCAGCTCCTTCGGTGATCTACAATCCTTAGCTGGCGATTTTCCCAACGCAACCGTCACGGGTGCTGGGAGCATTCGGATTGATTTTGGAGTGGAGTGTGCCGCGTGGGTGGAGTTCGACAGCCCCGACTGCGGCGGCGACGTCGAAATGAGCCTTAGCGAATACAACGAGCCGGGGATTGAAAAGACCGGCGTGCCCGTGAAGCACGGCAATACCTACCGGCTTGAACTCAATCAGGAACTTTACGACGGGATGCGGTTCGCGTGGATACACGTGAAACCTCCGGGCAAACCGTGGCATATCACCGGGATCCGCGCGGTTTGCCAGGTCAAGCCGGTCAATTATCGCGGCAGTTTTTCGTGCAGCGATCCGTTGCTGACCCGGATCTGGTATATGTCGGCCTATGGGGTGAAGGCGTCTTTGTGCAAGGATTACTTCGGATCCATCCTCATGGATCGCGGGGATCGGATTTCCTGGACGGGCGATGCACACCCGGCCCAAGCCGCCGCCCTCGTGGCTTTTGGCAATTACGATTTCATCAGGCAAAATCTCGACAGCACCTCCAAGCAGAGCAACGGCATCAAAAGCTATTCGCTTTATTGGATTCTAAGTCTGCTCGACTATTACAATTATACGGGCGATGGGGCCGTTCTGGAAAAATATCTAACCAACGCGTGTGCGAAGCTGGACGATGCGCATTTTGTTTTTGGAACCAATCCCAAGCTCCGGTTTTACGGCTGGGACGAGCGGTTGTGCGCCGGCTTTGAAATCTGGTTCCGGCCCTGTGCGGAGGCGCAATCCGCATATCAAATGTTGTCCATCCGAGCCTGGCGCGACTTTGCGACTGCCATGGAGAAGTTCGGACGATCCGACTTAAGTGCCAAGTATGCGGGCTATGCCAGTGAGAAAATGGGCGAGCTGCGAACCCATCCCGAATGGTATTCCAGTTTTGGGCTGCACGCCGCGGCGGATGCCGCGACCACCGGCTTATTGACAGATGGAGAACAGCGGGCGTTGTTCCAAAATGAATTCTGTGACCGCGTGAACCGGATTTCGTTTTCTCCCTTCAATCAATACTTCATCATTCAGGCCATGGCTCGAATGGGGAAATACGATGACGCGTTAAGCTCCATCCGCGACTTGTGGGGAGGCATGGTGAAATACGGCGGCACCACGACGTTTGAAGTGTATCGGCCGTCCTGGAATTCGGCCATCGGCCCGAACGATGCCGTGCCCAACTCGCAAAATGGGATCGTCAGCCTATGTCATCCCTGGGGCGCCGGCCCGGTTAAATGGCTGAACGAGGAGGTGCTGGGAATTGTGCCGACCACGCCGGGTTTTAAAACTTACGACATTTTACCCCATCTCGGAAGAACGCTGACCCGGGTGGCGGGAAGCACCCCGACGCCGAATGGCGAAATCCAGGCGAGCTTCGATGTGGTTTCCGGTGACTGCAAGGTTGTCGCTCCAGCCGGGACCGTTGGGCGCATTGGCATACCCAAGGTTGAGAAGGCAATAACTCGCATTGTTGTGAACGGCAAACTGGCGTGGGATGGCGGATTTCATCCGATGGCGGGACTCGGCGGCGCAAGGGAAGACTCTGAATTTATCTATTTTGATTCGGTTCAGCCCGGAGACTATGTGTTATCCGTGGCCTACCGGGGAAACACCCCTGCCTATCGCGAGCCGGCTGCGGCGTATGCGGCGCAATTCATCCAACAAGACTTACAAACCAGCGGAAACTGGGGCGGCGTTTATGGAAAGGATGGATACGTCCTGTGCAACTACGGCGGGAAAGGCGCGGACGTGAAACGGCTGCCAGCCTATGTGAAATCGGTGGACTTCTTCAGGGCGTTTCCTGAGGCCGGGCGGCCGGATGCCACGACGTGGGCTGCTGAAACGTCTGACAGCCGGGCGCTTGCCCCCGATGCCAAAAATGGAACAAGGCGGAACGCCGCGTGTGTTTCGAACAGCGACCAGACGATGACCCTCACCATTGGCATTGACGGCACCAAAGATTATCAAGTCGCCCTTTACTTTGTTGACTGGGACAAGCATGGCCGGCGGCAGGCCGTGGAGATGTTCGATGCGAAGACGCTAAAGTTGGTCGCTCCGGTGAAAATCGTGAATGATTTTTCCGGCGGCCAGTATCTTGTATATGCCTATGATAAGTCGGCCAAGTTCCGGATCAACAAGGTTCGCGGCGACCTTGTGACCTTGAGCGGCATTTTCTTTGATTCCAAACCGTCGGCGATTTCGTTAAAGAAACAATGATTTTGAAAAGTGGCGAAACGAAACACGCTATCATCGGCCCGAATGATAAATATATGAAGTGGTTGTCTATGGGGTCCTATCTGGCTGTGGCGGGCATCGGCGTTCTGTTCGATGCGCGCTGCTCCCGGGCGGCGGATTCTCCATCTGCTTCGGCTCAGGCGCCGAACATCATTTTCTTCATGACCGACCAGCAGCGCTGGGACTGCCTGGGCGTGGTTAATCCGCATATCAAGACCCCCAATCTGGACCGGCTTGCAAAGCAGGGAATCCTGTTTCGCCAGGCCGTGTGCCAGGCGCCGATGTGCGTTCCCAGCCGCTACGCCATGATGTTCGGCCTTTACCCCTCGCAATTGGGAGTCTATGCGAATAGCGACAGTCTGCCGGATAACGCTCTGCCGACGCGCCCGCTGCCGCAGATCATGCGGGATGCGGGGTATCAAACGGCGGGTTTTGGCAAGACGCACTGGCGGGAAGAGATACCGTCGACGCGCGGTTTCGAGGTTCGCGCCATAGGCGAGCCGCGCAAATCCGTGGCTTTCGAAGCGGGTGCTTTGATGATAGACGATGACAACCTGCCCGGACTCAAGCGCTACTTTGCCGAGGTGGCCAAGTTCGGTCCCGGCGAGGAAGGCGTCGAAGGTTATATCGGTTCCACGACAAAGATTCCGTTGCGCGATCACCGTGATGGATGGGTTGCCGAGCAGTGCCTGAAGTTTCTCGACCAGGGCGTGGACACCAACCGCCCCCTTTTTCTTTATCTATCATTTTTGAAGCCGCATGCCGGGTTTAACGTCCCCGCAAAGTATGAGGATCTTTACGATATCAATACCATACCGGACGTGCCTCAGCCGCCGTGGAGCGAGGAGCCCGGTACGCACCTTGCCGCCTACGATGCCGATCCGCAATCAGGGGACCGCTATCCGGAATGGCGCTCGGCCTGGGAGAAGATGACGCCGTTGGAGCGCCGGCGGACCACCTTGCGTTACTATGCGAATTGTTCCTGGCTCGATGATTACTTTGGCCAGGTGCTGGATAAGCTGCAAAAGCGGGGGCGGCTCGACAACGCCCTGATCATCTTCACGGCGGATCACGGAGAAATGATGGGCGAACGCAATTTCCGCTTCAGCAAATATTGCCTCTTTGACAGCAGCGTGCGGGTTCCCATGATTCTCTCCGGCCCGCTGATTCCGGAATCGAAGCGAGGCACGATGGATGACCGTCCGGCGGAACACATTGATCTGGTGCCCACGATTACTCATGCCGTTGGCAAGCCGGTGAATCCCATGCTGCCGGGGCTGGATCTTCTAAGCGGGCGGAAACGCGCTGGATCCTTCAGCGAGT
>Ga0209086_10000452_pt1 | contig 35440 bp, 8 predicted proteins | sample M_130207_XF_Meta_FD_187312 | JGI IMG/M metagenome (GOLD analysis project Ga0209086, IMG submission 187312) | Freshwater microbial communities from Lake Montjoie, Canada to study carbon cycling - M_130207_XF_MetaG (SPAdes) (version 2) | ecosystem: Environmental > Aquatic > Freshwater > Lake... | reverse complement strand
TAACTGGATTAACAAATAAAAATATTCAGTTTTCTAGTAGTGCTTTATTTGTTACATCTATTTTAACAGCCACTATTATACCTAATATTTCTTTTATTAGTACTATAACTATTACAGATAATGGTGCTATAACGATGACTTTTGATCAATTTTTAAAAATCAAACAAAAACTTTCTGGAAATTATACAATTCATATAGTTGATACATGTTCAAACATTACATCAAACACTAATACTTTTAATTCTAATTTTACGTCCATTAGTGCTTCAGATAATGGTATAATTACATTAAGTATTGCACAATACAATCAATATAATACCATATTATCCGGAAATTATAAAATCACACTTTCAGATACCATTAATAATTTATATCAATTTTTTCAACCAATTATAACTACTATTCCATCTATTATTACATCCATTTTTATTACTGATGATATTTATAATGCTCAAAATCCTATTGATACTATATCGTTTTTAAACAATTTAAAAAATAGAGATAACGTATCTTTATCATTACAAACTAGTTTATCATCAAATTATACAGATTTATTATTTAAAAAATATTTGGGAGTTTCACAGTCAACACCGTTAACTAGTTATTTAACTGAAACACCAAATGCACGACCTTTTGTATTAAATTCTCAAATATACAAAGAAACTATCCCATTAACTGCACCATCACAATCTTCATTTGGATCACCATCTTACATTGATAATTATGGAGGATTAACAGGAACATTAAAATCTAATGTTGGTATTTGTTATACATCATTATCCTATACATGGATTCAATATATTCAAAATCTTACATTATCATCTATTGTAAAGAAAAATTCGTATTCTTTTAATAATTATTTACAAAATGCCATACCCTTTAATTATGATCCAGCTGGTTCGTATGCTTATGTCGTAAACGTAGGTCAAGGTATGAAACCTTATCCTAACAACGTTAATCTCGACTCTACTATCGTAAATCCTAAATACTATATATTAGATACTGATTCTGGTATACTTTTATTTGTAAATGGTGATTGGGATGAAACACTTTACGGTTTTCCTGTTATTTCATTTTATCGTTACAATGGGCCATTTGGTATTAAATCAATTGTTCCAGCTACTCCAACCGTTGTCAATATTAACCCTGATACAAATGGTAATGTAAATATAGACTTAGGAACTTCATATAATGGCTATTTTACATATAATGTCACAACTCCTATTTCTAGTTTTTCATTTACAGGAGGTATTGACACAGGTTCATATACTATTTATTTATCAACAAACTCTGCAACAGCTATTACTATTATACCAATAGCAGGAAGTATAACTTTATATAGTTCTTCCAGTCAATCTATTCCAATAATAAATGGCTCGTATATCACACTTAGTGTTACAATGTGTCAAACAAATTATTTCATGATACCTACCAATTATCCAGTTCCTATTCAATTATTACAAAGTTATCTTACAAGTGATCTTACAAAACTTGTAAATACTTTAGCAACTACTTTTTATCCATTAGAATTACAATTATTTGTATCAAATGTGACTGATACACAATTAAAAAGTATTATAAAAAGTACAGGTATATCATCAGCTGCTTTATTAAATGTTATAGCCAATGTAACTAATGTCCAATTAAATATGTTATTTAATGATACAACAATAGAGCCAATTGTAGTTAATTCATTGTCTGTAACACAATTATTATATATTTTTTCAACACAATCATCAAATAGTTATTCTGTTACACAATTATCCACTCAACAACTTGTATCTATTATATCTTCTTCATTACCATCATCAGCATCTATTAAAACATTATTAACAATAGGAGCTACAGATGGTATTAATATAACAAAATTGAATTCATTAATTGTATCATTATTTAATCAAACTATTACATTAGGTATTACATTAGTTCAATCAAACGTATTTGTAAATAATTTATTTCAATATTTTACAGTCTTACCAGCTAATTTATTAACAAATATAGGTACAACTACAACTAAATATATAACAGCAATTATGAATTTAATTGTACCATATTTACCTTCAGTTTCATTAGTTAATTTTGTAAATTTATTAGGTACTACACCAACTTTTACTTCTATACCTATTGTTACAAGTGGTAATACAATAGGTGTAGATGTTTTATCTCCTTATTTGAGTGTTTCACAAATTAATAGTTTTTCATCCACTAATATCAATACTATATTAACTAGTATTATAACTAGTAAAAATAATGCAGGTATTATTAATATATTAACACATATTACTATTACATCTTCAGTTGTATCAACATTTGCAGATGTAACGTCACTTTTAACTATTTTTTCAAGTGGTATTTCAACTAATATTATTAATAGTTTTATTAGCAACATGAACATGACACAAATTAATAGTGTAGTAGAATATATGATTATCAATCCTCAAACAATTAATTCTATGTTTTTTCAATATCTGACACAATTACCTACATGTTTAGCTACTCAAATTCCAGATAGTTCTCCAGCCATTAATTTTATTTATAGTTTCATGACAAATGTGATACAAAATCTGACTCCGGCAGCATTAACACATTTTATACCTCTTCTGTCAAACTCAGTTGCTTTCATTGAAATACCAATATTAACAACTATATCATATACAGGTCAAACATTATATGGGTTAGATTATATTATAAACTATTTAACATCTATACAAATACAAAATATACAAGGTATTAATAGTGATATATTTAAAATTTTACAAAATGCAACACCAGATAGTATTAAAACTTATATTAATAATTTAACATCTGATATTGTCGCATCAAATATTACACAAATGATTAGTTATAATCCAACAACAAGTAGATTTGTAAATAACACAGTTTTATCGTATGAAAATAATTTTTTTCAATACTTAACTAGTTCACAGGTTAATACAGTTGTTAATAATGCATTATTATCTGTTGTTAAATCTAATAGTTCAGTCATATCTACACCTATAATAAATAATTCATATTCTATTCAAAATAGTTATATTTATGGACTTTTATGTAGTGTTATACCTAATTTAAACACATCAGCCATACAAAATTTTATTTCATTATTATCATCACAATATGGAAACAATGCATTTGCATATATACCAATTATTTCTGTACCAAATTATTCTAGTTATGGGTTGGATTTTTTAATTCCATATTTAAATAAATCTCAGATACAAAGTATTAGTAATACACTCACTCTTCCAAATATTTGTACAATATTGGTTAATTTACAAGTTACACTACCAAATCTTACAAATCCAATTGTATGGCCTTTAACTAATTTGATTAGTAATCTTTCTTATACACAAGTATCAGGTTTAAGTGCAAGTCTTTTAGGAACTATTGGTAAAATACAATTACAATCAATTCAAACAATGAGTGCAACAAATATTTTATTAGTGTTAACATCATTACAAACAAATATAAATGCTGATGGTACAGATAATGGAGGTTCAAACTCATTAATTAGTTTTATTTCGTATATTACAGCTACTCAGATATGTCAAATAGTACCACTTCTATTAAATTATTCTGTATTATTAGGATTTACAAGTACTATATCACTGCCTATAGCAAATTTATTTTTTAATACATTGTCTTCCTCTCAAATAAACAATACATTTTTGGCAACAAATGTACCTACTACAACCTTTTCATATATATATGGGTTAATGTCTTGTATTATTCCTTTTTTAAAACCAACTATATTAACACACCTTATACCATTGATAGATAATCCAGCATTTTCAACCATATCAATTACTTCTACTATAGCAAAATCTATTTATGGGTTGGATTATTTAGCAGACTATTTAACAAATACACAAATACAATTAATTGCACCAGCAGATATTTATAGTATTTTTACAAGCACAACTACCACACTAACTGGTAAATATAATTTGATTAATAATTTAACTATATCTCAGATGAGTTATACAAACAATTTACAATATATTATTACTTTATTACCAACAATGTTAAATACAGCTGGAAGTAATGCTGCAAATTATTTTATTAGTACTATTACTTCATCTATTTTAATGAATCTATCAGATACATATATGGATACATTAATTAGATTTTTAAATCAAAATTCTATTCTTTCTTATACTAGTATAAATTTATTTATCAAAACATTTATAATTAGTTTCATGACAAAATTGAATAACAATGTTGTTAATGTATCTCTAATTAGTACAATTATTACAATTTTATTAAAAACATATACTTCTACTAATGGTTTATATGCAGTAACAACATTTATCGGTTTGATCTCACCATCTATAATTGGAAAATTTAGTATAACTGATATGACTAATATTAGTACTTTTTTATTACCAATTTTTAATATCAATTCTACAACTAATAATCCTATAAATAATATAGATAGTAATAATAATGTACTTGATACCAATGGAAAAATTATTAATAATTTGAATACAGTTCAAGATTCATTTATTGTCTATTTAAATTCATTTATAACGCTTTCGATTTTAAATGATGGATCTTATAATGATATATTATTAAAAATTATTAGTGTAATACCTAGTATATCTATAACTAAAAATAGTATATTAATAACTAATTTTGTTAATTTTTTGACTACAAATAAAATTTTGACACCTATAATCATAAATTCACTTGTAAATTTAAATATATTATCATTATTACCTATTAGTGTTACAAATAATATAATAAACACTATACCTACTGTAGTAGTTAACTTAGATGAACAAATTTTACTATATTTTAGTGATAAAGCACAAAATGATATTGTAACATTTAATAATTTACTTTTATCTTTTACAGCTTCTACTATTAATAAGCTTACAAATACTAGTGTAATTGATGTTATAGCAACTGGACTAGATTATTATAAAAACATAATACTAAACATCACAGTATTTGATCAATTAGTTGTATCTTTCACAGCTTCTACTATTAATAAGCTTTTAAATAGTATAAATAGTGGTGTAAGTGATGCTATAGTCCAATTCCAGAATAATGAAAGAAGTTTAAAATCTGGATTAAAAAATTTTGCAAAATGTATAGAAAATTCAACTCAAAAAATACCGTATAAATACAAAGCTTTTGGTTTAAGTCTAAGTATTGGTTTTTTTGGCGAAGAATATTCTACTCAAATTGTGTCTGCCAGTGCATATATTTCCATTTATAATAATCTTACTAGATTTGATTCAATGGCTGCAGCTAGTTTCTCAAAATATGAAAATAAAAATGCTACAAATGCTATAAAACCTGATGGACTAAATGATGAAGCTAAAGCAAGGTTGCAATATAGCTTTATCTAAAAATCTAGCATGAAATTAAGATAATAAGCTAGAGTCACATCATGAAGTTAATAATCTATAAAAATTAATCTATTTATTAATTTAATAATTAATAAATGAGTTATTATACGTTTTTAATATTAAATAATAATGGTGGTATTCCTACTAATCCTTCAATTCTTAATTCACAACCATTATTTACAATAGTTACTCCAAATTCATTAAGTATTCTTACTATTAATTTTATACCATCAAGTAATAGTGGTATAAATGATAAAACAATTACATATACAATTACAATTAAAAGTGTTTCAAATGCAATATGTACCACAGAATTTATACCATTTACACAAACAATTACACAATCATTTATAGGCTTTACCCCAGTTGGTAATTTAACTTCGACTTCAACTACGACTTCAACTACGACTTCATCGTCAACTTCAGCCTCTTTTTCTACACAAATTGTAAATGGTGTAAAATATATTGTATTATCTTTATATAATAATTATTTACCAGATACATTATTTAATATTTCTATAAAAGCTAAAAATAGTAAAGGTATATTATCTAACATAACAAGTCAAATAGATACAGTTGTTAGTCCAGGATATACAATACCTTTTTTAACGAATACATCTACTCCTTCTACTATTATATTAGATGGAATAGGAACTACGTTTATAAAAGCAACATCAACTAATAATTCATTATCAGATGTTTATGTTTATACTGGAAAAAACTCAATCAGTAATTTAAATTCACCATTACAAATAAATATTCAGAATACTTTTAATTTAAGAGGTAAATTATGTTTATCTACTAATACAACTAATGTAAACCTATTAACAATTACTTCAAGTTTAAGTACTAATGTAAAGACAATTAGTGGAAATACAACTAATGTAATTACAAATGCAAATATTGACATTGGTGTTGTTTCTACACAAACAAATATAATATTATCAACTTCAAGTAACAGTAAAGATAATATATCTATGAATACATTACAAACATTAGATAATGGAAGGTATATACTATCTAATACACTTAATAATACATCACAAGCGCTAGCTATCCCGGTGATAGAAGGTGGTTGTATTAAATCTATAACTATACAAAGTGTAGGGTTTGGATATAAAAGTGATAATTCACCTATTATAATTAGTGATATTTCAAGTGGTGGTTCAGGTGCAACATGTGTAGCAACTATACTTGGAGCTATTACATCTATAAATATAACAAATGGAGGAACAGGTTATACTAGCAATGCGACTTTATCTATAACTGGTTCTGGTACTGGCGCTACTGCTATTCCTACTATCTTATCCGGACGTATTATATCCATACAGATAACAAATACAGGAAAAGATTATACTAGTAATAATACAACTATTGTAATCAATGATACAACAGGTACAGGTGCAATATGTAATGCAATTATACATGGAAGTATTAGTTCTATAAATGTAATAAATGGAGGAACAGGTTATACTAGTAATACTATTGTAAGTATAGCACCTATTATGATAACGAATACACGTATTATAGATAGTAGTACAGTTTTACCCGGATATTATCAGTATATAAATGTAACACATTCTTTACCTAGTAATTACTTATATTATGCAAGCCCAAGTTTATTAGCTTATTTTTTACAATCTAAAGTAATATATCCTACAATCAATTCATCTGTAGTTTATAATTATCAATCACCAAATTTTTATTATGATGGTTCTATCGATATACCTACTATATCTTCTATTAATGTTGATATTAATAGTAGTAAATCATCATTAGCATGGATTTGTGGTTTAGTTGTTTTATCAGGAAACCCAAATATATCAATAACTACAAGTGGTATTACAGGAATTGGAAATAAATTTTATAATACAAGCTCTTTCTTAAATTATTCCATTACAATTGGTAATATGACACCTTGGGTTGTAACTGAAACAATTGATAATATATATACTATGGATGGTTTTACATTAAAAAATAATAACTATATTATACCATCACCATGTAAAGCTGTAAATACTAATATTAATGTTGTTGTAAATAATTTATTTAATTATTCAAATACAATTATTGTAAAAGCTACTGCATATAATTTATTAGGAAATGCATCAAATATAGTTACTAACGTATCAGATATATTATATGATCAAGCATCTTTATCATTTATTAATTCTGAAAGTAAAACATTACAATTCACTTTTTATATTGAAACCGATTGTAATAAAAAAAATACATCAATTGGTTGTCGTATATGGTCAACAACAACAGTTGGAAAAGAAAGTATGTTACCAAATAATTATACAATGAATTTAATGTACATTGATAGTTCAAACAATATACAACCTTATTCTAATTTTTTACTTTTACCAGATATAAATAAAAGTTATTATGATAATACACAATCTTTACTTTCAAATAATTATAATAAAGAATTATTAATTGCAAATGGTCTTTATGTAACACCTGCTTGTACTACTAATTATTATAAAAATTACTCTAGTTATTCTAGAAATACATTGAATTATTCTACAATTACATCAAGTCCTACATACAGATATGCAACTTTTGGATGGTATATAAGAATATCAGATATTGGTGACAGTAAATATTCTTATATTAATTTTACATTAAATAATTCTCCTAGTTTATATCTTTTAAATGGTATAAATTATGTTAATTCTAATTGCTCAGCTGATTCAAAATTACTATTCTATTATCGGTTTGAAAATAAAAATGATAATTTTGGAAATTATACTAGTGCTTCAAATACTCTTAATTTTCAAACAATTTCAAATCATCCTTTTCCACCATTTACAACGTCTTGGATTGATGGAAATACTATTGCAGATAATGATACCATATTTCAAATTAATGAAAATAATTATAATATTCATACAATTTTATTTTCAGGCATTAATACTGAAACTGATACTATTCCAACTATTCCAGGTAATTTTAAGTTAATTATACCTCACGAATTATCAAATAATTATTGTATAAACTCATATATTCCACCATCATCAACTCAAAAAAATGATTTATATGTTTATTGCAGAGTTGGCTTGCCAATGAATTATAATTTTAGTTTTAGTAGTGTAACTGCATCTTTTTCAAATTAATTGTTTGCTTTGTGTTTGCTTTGTGTTTGCTTTTATAATAAAAAATTATTATAAATTTAAGATAACTGGTTAAAGGGATTAACACAACATTTTAAAGGGAGTGTATACTGTTTTAGTAAAGCTTTTGTAAAAAAGCTGTTAATTAATTATTAATTATACTAATAAATGTCATCCATCTATAATGATATATTATTAAAAAAATTTATAGGTGTAGCTGAAACAAATAAATTATTAACCTATAATAATGAAATAAAAACGTTTTCTAGAACAAACATTATAAATTCACAAATATATGGCCAAACTATACCTAGTATTGCTCCTAATGCAAATATAAACAATATTATAAAAAATTTTACAAAAGATAGTACTAACGATAGTACCTATACTTATACATCAAAAGATTATAATTGGATTCAATATATAAAACAATTACCGTTGACTACTACTACTATCATTAGTAGTAAAAGTGTATATTATAATGCATTATTAAAACATTCTATACCATTTAATTATGATTCTATTTATAACTCTTATCAATATACACTAACTACTTCAAAAGGTTTATATAATAATTCGAATATTATAGCCAATTCAAACTATATTATAGACCATGATTCTGGATATCTTACATTTATAAATGGTGATTGGGATGAAACACTTTATGGGTCACCTATTATTTCTTTTTATCGATATAATGGTACCTTTGGTATTGAGTCAGAGTTACCACCTTTAACAACAACTTTAACATTAACTCGAGGTACTAATGGTAATGTAAATATAGATTTAGGAAATCTTATTAATGGTTATTTTAATGGTACTATTAATTCCGACATTTCTACATTTACATTTACAGGAGGTTTAGAAACAGGAAATTATTCTGTTTATTTAACAACTAATTCTTCAACTACATCATTTAATGTTATAACGGAACCAGGAGATAGTACAGCATCAAAATTTTATTTTTCATCTACAACTACCATACCAATTATTCTATATAACTATATTATTTTTAACATTAGTTTAATTCAAAATAATTATTTAATTACAGTAAGTAACTATACCGTTCCTATTACAGTATTTATTTTACAAAATTTATCTCAATCAGATCTTATAAATACATTATATTTAACAACCATTTCTACAACTGTATTAAAAAACTTTTTTTCTACATTATCTTCTACACAACTTTTCTTACTAGCAAATACAATAGCAAAAAGTACAACAACACCCACTAATAACGTTGCACTACTAAATATTATTACAAACTTGTCAAATGCTCAATTAATATCTATTTTACAACAAAATCAACCTTATACAGAAAATCCTTTGATGGTTTTTGTTGTTTCAAATAATAAATTACCATCAGGATGGTCTAAAAAAGGTAGTTATTTAGTTGGTCCTGGTGCTAATCTTAATAATGCAAATCTGAGTGGATTAGATTTATCTGGATCTACATTAACAGGAGTTATTTCTGGTGAAATTACTGGAACACCTACATTACCATCAGGATGGTCTATAAAAGGTGGATATTTAATAGGCCCTGGTGCTATTTTAACTGGTGCTACAACATTGAGTGGATTAGATTTATCTGGATGTACATTAACAGGAGTTATTTCTGGTGGAATTACTGGGACACCTACATTACCATCAGGGTGGTCTATAAAAGGTGGTTATTTAATAGGTCCTGGTGCTATTTTAACTGGTGCTACAACATTGAATGGATTAAATTTGTCTGGGTGTACATTAACAGGAGTTATTTCTGGTGGAATTACTGGAATGCCATCAGCACTACCAGCAAGTTGGTATTTGATAAGTGGTTATTTAGTAGGTCCTGGTGCAAATCTCACAAATGCTGTATTACAAAATGCAAATATTAGTAATATAAATCTAACAGGCGCAATATTAACAGGTGTAACTAGTGGTGGATTATATGGATTTAACTATACTTTACCAACAAATTATCAATTCTATAATGGATACATTATTGGTCCTGGTGTAAATTTGACAGATGTAAATTTATCTGGCTGTGTATTATCAACTAATATATCAACTACAACATTAACTAGAGTAGTATCAGGAAATATCACCGGAACACCTTTAGGTTTACCAACTGGTTGGCAATTAGCTGGTGGATACCTTATTGGTCCTAGCGCAAATTTAACTGGAGCAAATCTTTCAAATATTACGTTACAATCTACAACTAATTTTACTGGTTGTGTTATTAGTGGAATTACTTCTGGTAAAATTATTGGTAATCCATTAGGTTTGTCAACATTAAATGCTGCAATAATAAATGGTTATTTAGTAGGTCCTGGTGTAAATCTTACAAATGCAATAATTAACTCGGTTAATTTATCTAATATTGATTTGACCGACGCAATTTTAACTGGTATATCAACATATTCACTATCAGGAACACCTATAGGTTTACCGCTAAATTGGAAAATTGAAAATGGTTATTTAATTGGTCCTGGTGCAAATTTAGCTGGTATTAATATGAATGGTGTAGCTTTATCTCATTGTATATTATATAATGTAACATCTGGAGGAATCAAAGGAATACCATTAAATTTACCAACTGATTGGAGTATGAGTACTATAGGAGGTTATTTATTAGGCCCTGGTGCTAACCTTACAAATGTATCATTTGCAAATTTTAATCTAAGTGGTGTAAATCTTACCAATGCTATTCTTACAGGAGTAACATCTGGTGGAATTACTGGAACACCTTTAGCTTTACCAAGTGGTTGGTTAGTTATAGGTGGTTATCTTATAGGACCTAATGCCAATTTAAATGGCGCAAATTTGTCTGGATTAGATTTGTCAAAATGTACATTAACTGGTGTAACATCAGGAGGAATCACTGGTACTGGATATACATTACCTACTGGTTGGCAAATCATGAATGGTTATCTTGTAGGTCCTGGTGCTAACTTGACTGGCGCAACATTAACAGGTGCTTTTGCTGCTACAACTGATTTAACTGGTGTTATTTTAACTGGTATAGTAAGTAATGCTATTACAGGTACACCACTTCGTTTTCCTAATACAACCGGATGGGGTATACAATCAGGTTATTTATTAGGACCAGGTATAAATTTATCTGGTATTACATTAAAGAATATAGATATATCAACTATTGATTTTACTAATGCTATGTTAACTGGTTTAATATCAAGTGGTATTAATGGTAATTATATTTTACCAAGTAAATGGACTCTTGTTGGTGGTTATTTAATAGGACCTAATGCAAATTTAACTGGTATAAACATTGATAAATTAGATTTATCATCATGTACATTAACTAATGTAACATCTGGCGGAATTACTGGAATACCAAAAGCATTACCAACTGGTTGGCAATTATTTAATGGATATTTTGTAGGTCCTGGCGCTAATTTAACAGATGCAAACATAGCAGGTATGACATTACAATCTACAACAGATCTAACAGGTGCAACTTTAACAAGAATAATTAGTGGATCAATAGCAGGAACACCATTAGGATTACCTAGCAATTGGATATTATGTGCTGGTTATTTAATAGGACCTAATATGAATATAGTAATGACACTTAATGTGTCAAATGTATTGTTATTGTTAGGATTACCTAAATATATAGTTTATACATTAACCATAAAAGATACTATAAAAAATCTATTAAGTGTATCTAGTAATACAATAAATCTAGCAAAAAATGTGATTGCATCAGATGTTGATAGTGTTACAATAACTATGACTCAATTACAGACATTATTATCTTTTCCAAATATACAATTGCAACCAACGTTAAAAATAAAATTAACAATTCCTCCTAATACAGTATTTGATTATCAATTTATAGGTGGAAGATCTGGGGAAAATTGTATTTTCTATTTTGAGAATAGTAAGTATTATCCTAGTAATTATAAAATATTTGCTCAATCATCACAATATAATGGACTTCAAACAATTTTAATACCTAATATTAATTCTAGTATTAATAGTGTTTATTCTAGTATGAATACTATTGAACTTCGTGCTGTAATAAATCCTTATTCGACTTGGGCCACTGGTTATATGGAATATCATAGTTCTGTTGATTTTATTAATACAACTATTACTGAGTATGAATACTTCAGTGTATCATTAAAAGTAATATTATATTTATCTCCTGCTCAAAATACTTTTATATCTCCTTATATTAATTTTTCAAATGTGGTATTTATAAATCAAACGATTCCATCAGCACCAACTATTACTACTGTTACAAAAACTAATTCTAATGCTGTTGTTTCATTTAATGTTCCTAGTTCAAATGGTAAATCTACCATCACAAGTTATACAGTTAGATCGTATAATATTACAAGTTATAATAATGGATCTCCTATTATTTCTCCAACAAGTTTTAACAGTACTTTACGTTCATCTTCACCTATTACGGTTACTGGATTATCAGTTGGAGTTGGATATATATTTAGAGTTTTTGCAACAAATAGTATTGGTAATGGACCAGAAAGTGCAAATTCTAGTATACTTCAAATGTAAAAAGCTAATCATACACACACGTACCCTCGTAAACGGATTTTTTAAATTACTCCTCATTTATAATAAAAATATATTATAAATATATATCAGGGCTTATTTTTAGTTGAATAATAGGGTTTTAGTAGTATACCATTTTACAAAAAGTGCTTCTATTATTACATAAATTATTTATATTTTTTAATAATAAATGGTAAATATCGTTAGTATATCTCAAGATGATAATGGTATTAGATGTATAAATATTTATGTTACAGTACCGGGTAATCAAGGTTATATATCAATCAGTATTTATGGCGATTCGTATTATAATAAAGGTTGGCAATATTTACCAGGTTTAAGCTTGAATAATTTAAACTTTAGTACTTTATATATAATAGGAATTGATTTAAGTGCTACCAATCTAACAAATACAAATTTTAGTAATACCGATATTACAAATGTAAATTTTACAGGAGCAACATTAAGTGGTATAATATCAGGTGGAATTTCAGGTACTGGATATACATTACCAACAGGTTGGAAATTAATAAATGGATATCTTTTAGGACCTGGATCAAATTTAACTAATGCAAACTTGGCTAATATAAATTTATCTGGATTAGATTTGTCAAACTGTATATTAACTGGTGTAAGATCAGGAGGAATTACAGGTACACCACAAGGATTACCTACTGGATGGCAAATCATGAATGGTTATCTTGTAGGTCCTGGTGCTAATTTGACAGGTGCAACATTAACGGGGTCTCTCTATAATACAACTGATTTAAGCGGAGCTATATTAACAGGAGTTACAAGTAGTTTTATTACAGGTACACCACTTCGTTTTCCTGTAGATAATGGCTGGAAAATAGCTGGTGGATATATAATAGGTCCTAATGTAAATTTAACAAATGCCAATTTATCAGGATTAATCTTAAGCGATATTAACTTATCAGAAGTAAATTTAACAAATGCAAATTTATTAGGAGTAATATCAAGTGGTATTACAGGTACACCATTTCGTTTTCCCACAGATACTGGATGGACTATTATTTCAGGACGTTTAGTAGGTCAAGGAGTTGATTTAAGCGGAATTACATTAAATAATATTAATATATCTAATATCAACCTTACTAATGCTACATTAACAGGTTTAATATCAAGTGGTATCACAGGTAGTAATTATATTTTACCAACAAGTTGGAAATTAATAAATGGATACTTAATAGGTCCTGGTGCAAATTTAAATAAAGTAAATTTATCTAATTTAAACTTATCACAATGTACATTAACTGGTGTAAGTTCAGGTGGAATTATAGGTACACCACCATCTGCGCTACCTAGTGGTTGGCAATTTGTTACAGGTGGATATTTAATCGGACCAGGTGCAAATCTTACAAATGCAATTTTAACAGGAATTACCATAGAACCTACAACAGATTTAACTGGTGCAATATTAACAAATGTAACTAGTAATAATATAATAGGTTCTTTACAAGCTTCAACTGGTATGTTAATATCAGGTGGGCATATTATAGGTCCTGGTGTAAATTTATCTGGAGTTATATTGTCAAATATAAATTTAAGTGGTATAAATCTCACTAATATAATATTAACTAATACAACATTAGATAACACAAATTTTACAAATGCAAATTTAACAGGTGTAATTTCTGGAAATGTTACAGGTATCCCATCTAATTTTCCATCTGCAATAGGATGGTCAATGATTTCTGGATATATTGTAGGACCTGGAGTTAATTTAACTAATGCTGATTTATCAAACACTATAATTTCAGGTTTAAATTTAACAGGCGCAAATTTAACAAGTGCAAAGTTATCAAATACATCACTAACAAATATAGATATTACAAATACAATATTTACCAGTGCAACTTTAACTGGATTAATTTCTAAAAATATTACAGGTATACCATCTAATTTACCTGGTTGGACAATTATTAAAGGCTATATTGTAGGACCAAGTGTTAATCTTACAGGTGCAAATTTAACAGGTGCTAATTTAACTAGCATTAATTTAACAGGTGCAAATTTGACAAATGTAATTCTAACAAATACAACTCTTACCAATACAATATTTACAAATGCAACTTTAACAGGAGTTATTTCAGGAGGTTTAAAAGGAACTCCATCGACTTTTCCAGATTCTCCTACAACTCCGTCTGTTTGGAAAATTATAGGTGGATATATTATTGGACCTGGTGTAAGTTTAAATAGTGCAAATTTATCTGAATTAAATTTATCAACATGTACATTAACTGGTGTAAGTTCAGGTGCAATTATAGGTATCCCTATTTTACCATCTACATTTACAATTAGTAACGGATATATTATAGGTCCTGGTGTTATTCTGACGGGGTCAATATTAAAAAATGTTTCTTTACAAAATATCGATTTAACAGGGACAAATTTAACAAATGCTGATTTAACAGGAGCAACTTTACAAAATGTTACAATTGATTATAACACAATTTTTACAGGAGCTATATTAACCGGATTAGTTACTAGCGGTATCATAAATAATGCTGTACAAGCAAAAATGATTTATACGTTTGTTTACGCCGCAGCGGCTGTTCCAAATGCAACTAGAATTGACAGTTTCACCAACAATTATGGCACATATTATATATACTCTAACAATTCAAGTACTATTGGAAGTAAAAACGATCCAAAACTATCATTTAATGTTATTGATTATGTTATTACTATTGATGACAACTGGACAATCCCCAGGAGTGTACTTTATACTACAGCTTTAACTAATGTTAATTCTTCACAAATAAATATCGGTGGTAGATATATAAACGTTACTAGCTGTACACAAACACCTATTAATTTATTACCAACTGGATATAGCATTGTAAATGGATATATTATAGGACCTAATCTTAATTTATCAAATGTAAATCTTGATAATAAAGATTTATCTAACATTGATTTAACTGGAGCGAATTTAACGAATGCCATTTTAACAAATACAACCTTAACAAGTACAATATTTACAAGTGCAACATTAACAGGAGTTATTTCTAAAAATATTACTTATACAACTTTACCTACGTTTCCAGATTCTCCTACAACTCCGTCTGTTTGGAAAATTATAGGCGGATATCTCATTGGACCTGGTGTAAGTTTAAATAGTGCAAATTTATCTGGTTTAAGTTTATCATCATGTACATTAACTGGTGTAAGTTCAGGTAGTATAATTTATACAACTACTACATCTTTACCTTTACCAACTTATTGGAAACTTTTAAATGGTTATCTTGTAGGTGCTGGTGCAAATTTGACTGGTGCAAATATAGTTGGATCATTATCTGGAATAGATTTATCTAGTGCTATATTGACAGGAGCTAAAAGTAGTAATATTACAGATACTCCTAACAAATTTCCTGATGGGTCAACTACATCAACAACAACATGGAAAGTTATAGGTAAATATCTAATTGGGCCTGGTGTAAGCTTAAATAGTGCAGATTTAACCGGATTGAACTTATCAACATGTACCTTAACTGGAGTAAGTTCAGGTGGAATCACTGGTACTGGATATACATTACCTACTGGTTGGCAAATCATGAATGGTTATCTTGTAGGCCCTGATGCTAATTTGAAAGGTGCAAACTTGAGTGGAGCATTTAGTAGTAATACTGATTTAAGAGGGGCAAATTTAACAGGAGTTGTAAGTAATACTATTACAGGTACACCACGTTATTTTCCTAATGCAACTGGCTGGGGTATTGTAAATGGTTATCTTGTAGGTCCTGGTGTGAATTTAACAGGTGTAAATTTTACTAATAAAAATTTATCTAACATTGATTTAACAGGTGCAAATTTAACCAATGTTATTTTTGTAAATACAACATTAACCAATACTATTTTTACAAATGCTACATTAATAGGTGTAACTTCTTCTGGAATTACAACACAACCTTTCCAATCATCTTGGAAAATTATTGGAGGATATATTGTAGGTCCTGGTGTAAATTTAACATCTGTTGATTTTAGTAATAAAGATTTATCTAACATTGATTTAACAAGTTCAAATTTTACAAATGCAACTTTAACTGGTGTAACATCTGGTGGTATTAAAGGTACACCATCAGTATTACCAACTGGTTGGCAAATGATGAATGGTTATCTTGTTGGTCCTGGCGCTAACTTGACTGGTGCAACATTAATTGGAACTTTTGTTGCTACAACGGATTTAACTGGAGCTATTTTAACAGGTATGGTAAGTAATTATATTACAAGTACACCAATACCAATTTTGCCAACTGGAACTAGTATTATTAATGGAATGATATTTGGACCAAGTGTAAATTTAACAAATGCCAATTTATCTAATTTATCATTAACTAGTGTTAATTTATCTGGTGCAACGTTGACAAATGCAATAATAACCAATACAAATTTTACAGATTGTATATTAACAGGTGTAATATCAGGTGGAATTACTGGTACTGGATATACATTACCAACTGGTTATCAATTAATGAATGGTTATCTTGTAGGTCGTGGGGCAAACTTGACTGGCGCAACATTAACTGGTGCTTTTAATAGTACAACTGATTTAACTGGTGCTATTTTAACAGGAGTAATAAGTAATACTATTACAGGTACACCACTTCATTTTCCTTCTACTACTGGATGGGGAATTACAAATGGCTCTATTGTAGGACCAGGTGTTAATCTTACAGGTGTAAATTTAACAGGATCAAATTTAACAAATATTGATTTAAGAGGTGCAACATTAACAGGAGTAGTTTCAGGAAATATATCTGGAAATCCTTTAGGTTGTAGTATTAGAAATGACTATATTATTGCACCTGGTGTAAATCTTACAAATGCAAACTTACACGGCACAAATTTAAATGGTCTAGATTTATCAACATGTACATTAACAGGTGTTATTTCAGGTGGCATTACAAATACACCAGTTACACCAATTGGTTGGCAAATGATGAATGGTTATCTTGTTGGTCCTAATGCTAATCTTACAAATGCAAACTTGCGTGGATCATTTAATAATACAACGGATTTAACTGGTGCTATTTTAAGTGGAGTTGTAAGTAGTACTATTACAGGTACACCACTTCATTTTCCTGCTACTACTGGATGGGGTATTACAAATGGTTATATTGTAGGACCAGGTGTCAATCTTACAGGTGCAAATTTATCCAATGCAAATTTAACAGGTATTAATTTAACAGGTGCAACCATTGTTAATATTACACAAAATGGTACTATAACAGGACCTCCTTTAAGTCTTTCAGTGGGATGGGTATTTGCAAATGGTTATCTAATTGGACCAGGTATTGATTTAACAGGTGCAAATTTAAGTGGAATAAAAATATCAAATGTAAATTTATCAGGAACAAAATTATTAAATGCAAACGTTACAGGAGCTGCTATAAGCAATATAAGTGGTAGTCCATCTTCCTATCCTGTTATTACAGGATTTAAAATTATAAATGGATATTTAGTTGGAACTGGTGTAGATTTAACAAATGCAAATTTATATGGAGCAGATATAAGTACTGTAAATTTAACAGGTGTGACATTTACAGGTGTCATATCTGGTAATGTTACAGGTACTCCAACTGGATTTACAATTAATGGTTGTGTGGCCAATGGATATATTATAGCTCCAGGTGTTAATTTAACAAATGCAAATTTAAGTGGTATAAATCTGTTTGGTATTGATATTACTGGTATTATATTTACAGGAGCAAATTTAATAGGTGTAACAAGTGGTGGAATTACAACAACACCACGTGCCTTTCCGGATTCTACAGTAAATTGGAACATTGTAAATGGATATCTTATTGGACCAGGTGTTGATTTAACTGGGGCACGTTTATATGGAAATATGTTTAAATATATAGATTTTTCAAATATTAATTTTACAAATTGTGATTTATCGTATTGTTCATTTAATTATGTTAAAATGTCTGGTACGATTCTTTCTGGTGCAAATTTAACAAATACCGAAACTAATAATATAACAGGTATACCAAATTCATTTCCTGCTAATACAGGTTGGGTTATGTGTAATGGTAGTATTGTAGGTCCTGGTGTATGGTTAAATAGTTCATTCATTTCAAATATTGATATAAGTAAAATTGACCTATCTGGTACAACTATATATAAAGTACAAACAAGTAATTTAGTAAATCAACCGATAAATTATCCAACTTCTAAAGGATGGGGTATGATAAATGGTTATTTAGTTGGACCAAATATGGATTTATCAAATGCAAATTTAGCTGGAGGAAATCTTACAAATATAAGTTTGGCAAATTGTATATTATCAAATATTTCTTCAGGTGGTTTAATCGGAACTCCTACTGAATTACCAGAAAATTGGTATGTCATAAAAGGTTATTTAGTAGGTCCTGAAGCCAATCTAGCAGGCGCTGATCTTTCTGGAGCAAATTTATCCAATATAGATTTATCAAATTCAAACATGGTTGGTATAATTTTAACAAATGCTATTCTCGTGAATACAAAATTAACCAATGCAATCACTAAATTATCATTAAATTATAATGATATTCTCCTTAAAAAACAATTAGGTATGATGGAAACAAAACCAAATTTAAATACATCATTATTTAGGAATGACATCAGCGGTTTTAATCGTCCTAAAATACTAAATTCTCAGTTGTATAGACAAACTATACCAAACGTTGTACCAAATGATTTTCAAACACAATCACCATTATATATTGATATTAACGGACGCGGAGGGTTTACCGGTACATTAACATCTAATATAGGTATTTGTTACAAGTCATTATCTTATCCATGGATTCAAAAAATTAATACACTTTCATTAACTACTATTGTATCAGGAATATCATATACATCACCTTTATTAAAACAATCTATTCCATATAATTATGATCCAAATAAATCATATGCATATACTGTCACAATAGGATCTGGAAATGGATTATCAAATTATCCAGCAAATACTATTAGCAATAGCAATATTGTTGATTCCAAGTATTACATTGTAGATAATGATGCAGGTACATTATTATTTCTTAATCAAGATTGGAATGAAGAAACAAATGGATTGCCTATCATTACATTTTATCGTTATAATGGGTTGACTGGGATTACAAATACAGTTACCGAATCATTAGGAACCATTTCAGGTAATGTTTCTATACGTTTTGGAAATCTACAAACACGATTTTTTAATGGTATTGTTGGAGGAGATATTAAAAATATAACATTTTCAGAAGGTATACAATATGGAGTATATACTATTTATTTAACGACTGCTTCACCTATTCCTTTACATGTTATTATAAATACTATTTCTTATTCAATTGTTCTTTATTCATATCTATGTATTAATGTACAATACATTGACAATTACTATAATATATCTGTAAACAATTATTCTACGATTCCTGTATCTGTTACATTATTAAATAAATTATTAGCTGATGGAATTACTAAAGGAAATATATCGCAATTAATTGATACAATGGATCTTTCTACCATACCTCCTGGTGTTATACAATCATTTATTCAAAATTTAACTCCTGCACAACTGGCTAATCCAATTTTAATATACCCAGAGTTACCTGATATAACTATTACTAATATTGTAAATAATTTAACCATACCTCAACTACAAAGTTTTAATAATTCACTTTTTGATATTACAAATTCATTAGGTCAAAGTATTATTCAATTACTAACACCATTTCAAGTAAGTAATTTAACAATACAACAAATTCAAGCATTTGGTCAAACTGAAATTTCAAGTCTATCAAACGTATTCTTAGACGTTGTATTAGTTAAAACAACAACTAGTATATTAAACTTATTAACACCAACACAAATAGGTTATTTAAGTTTAAAACAAATTCAGTCATTTGGACAGTCACAAATTACAGCATTAACAAATTCTCAATTAGCTGTTACATTTTCACCAAATAATTTATCGTTATTACAACTACTAAATCCAATTCAATTATCTTATTTAAGTAAAATTCAAATTCAAAATATGACAACCATTTTATTTGGTCAAGTATTAACAACTCTTACATTAACTCAAATTAATAATATTCAACAAGCTCAGTTACAATCATTTCCAACAAGTTATTTTTCAATACCAAATTTTCTCGAATTATTAACACAAACACAATTTACATGGTTATCAGAAGCGCAATTTAAAGCTATACCAGGTTATATTTTTGGATTATTAAGTAATGCAACAAATTTAAGTATTATACAAAATTTATCAACATCATCTTATAGTTGGTTTACAAAACCACAAATCCAGACTATGGATAATATTTATTTATTACCACAAAATGGACAAATATTCTATGAAAATGGAAATATTCAAAATGTAAGTATAACAAAAAGTGGTACAGTAGATATAACTACTACCTATGTATTAAGTGTGACTGGTTTACAAAAATCATATACACAACCTGTTGAAGCTTATAATATTGTAATTGATAACATATATTTTAAAATTAATACGCTTGTATTGAATACTTCACAAGTACCTACTTCTATTACTTTTACTACAAGTCTTGGAAGTCATCTTAACATTAACATTAATATTACGAATAATACATCATTTGCAATGTATTGTCCAGGTTCTATTATATTAAGTTTATTTCCAACACAACAAGTGTCGTATTTTTCATATACACAAATACAAAATTTTACTTCAATGGAAATTGAAAATTTGACAATAGATCACTTAAATACAAATATTGACGATCAAACATTATCTTCTAATAAAATAATACAGTTACTTTCACCTACACAATTTATGTATCTCATACCTTCTCAACTCCAAAATTTTACAAATACAATGTTTAATTTACAAATATATTATAATAGAGAACCAGTAATTCGACAATTATCATATTTAGTAGGATATTTTACGGCTTTACAAATAAAAAATTTAACAGAAAATGAAATTAAATTATTAAGTATAAGTCAATTTGAAACAATTATTAATTATGATATATACAATAGCAGTTTAATAGAATTATTATCAACCATACAATTAGGGTATATTTCACAAACTCAATTACATGAGTTTGATAATATGACAATGTCATTGCTATCAAATATTATACCAATTGTTCCAAATTCATTATTACAAATGTTGTCACCTGTTCAAGTTTCAATTATTACAATAGATGGATGGATGAGTTTATCTGCTAGTCAAATCGTTTGTTTAAACCCTTCACAATTAGTATTATTACCAGTTTCATTTTTAATTACAGAAGTAAATCCTGAAAATAAAGATTTATCAATTAAATTTTTTAACGCTAATCAACTTTCTTATTTAAATATTTATGATTTAACCATTGTTGCTGGATATTTAGAATCTTCACAAGTTTCTTCTATATCTTTTAGTTCTATTACAGATGTTAAACGTGGTGGTACTGATAATCGATTACTATCACTATCTTTAACAGGCAGTTTATATAAAATTTTATCTAATATTTCAAGATCAGCAATTAGTGGTTTAACTAACGCTCAATTATGTTCACCTTCATCAACTGATATAAATCCTATTACATTTATTTATGAAAGTCTTACACTAAATCAAATAATGGGTTTAACATACAGTCAACTAATTTCCAAACATCCATATTTTAATAATCAATATTCTATTTTAGCATTTTTATCTTATCAACAAATTATTAATATTAATCCAAGTCTAATAGGAAACTTTACCAATTCTGAATTAAATAGTTTATTATATGGTTTACCATCACAATTTAGTGGATTAACAGACGAACAATTAGCTTTTTTTATATGGAATTATGATCGTGAATCGATTGTCAATACAACTGTATTAAAAAATATTATGCAGTCTGGTGGATTACCTGCTTCTTATGATGTTAGTTTAAAAACATATTATAATGAGGTACGAAGACTACAAAATCCAAACCAAGTTTTACCTATAGTATCTGTCGAATATGATAATATTTATTTAAATGGATTAAGTTCACGTTATATTTACTATTATAATGACGGAACTCGACAATTTGGTATAGCAGGACTTGGTATTATAGATTATTTAAGAAAACATTTAAATATACCTAAAAAAGAACTTGTACCTATGTATGGTACAATAATACCTCAACAATTTTTACCATTTTATACATTATTGAATCCTGCACAAATTTCAAATATAAAAATAGATACAAATACTACTTATTCATCTATTGTAAACGGTACAAAAGGCAATTCGAGTATTACATTATCTACACCAAATCCTAATATTATTGCCGGTATGATGGTTATTGGCCCATCTTTAACATCTTTAGCAAGTACAACTATTCCTTATAATGGTACCACTAAACTTATTATTAATAACCAGAGTAGCAGTTATTATACGAGTAGTATTTGTAATGGTACATACGGAAATCCTACATTAACATTATCAAATGCAAATTATGCAATTTCTATAGGTATGAGTGTTGTAGGAAATAATATACAACCAAATACAACAATAATAAATATTAATACAACCAATACAATTATAACATTAAGTACTAATATATTAAGCACTTTTTCAAATACTATTATTACATTTTTATTAAATAAAAACTCAATTACAACTACTAATAGTGATTGTACATCGACTGGATCAAATACATTATCTTTATCTACACCAAATAATAATATTACTATTGGTATGTGTGTTTATGAATCATCATATATACCTACAAATACATATGTAAAAAATATTACAACTAATCAAACAACCAATACAACAACTATACAATTAAGTAATAATACAAAGACATCTTTTTCAAATGAAAACATTATATTTTCATACATGCAAATAGGTATGACTATTAATAGTACTACTTTTACATATATATTAAATGGTATAAGTGGTTCAAATGTATTAACTTTATATACATCAGATATTTCACTTGTAATTGGCATGAGTGTTTCTGGTCTAACTATTCCACCAAATACAATTATTACAAATATTAATGAAACAAATACGAATACCATTATAACATTAAATACTACTTTAGATAAAACCTTTACAAATACAAGTGTTACATTTTCTTTTACCCCTGCAAATACAATAATTACATCAATCGATAAAAGTGGCACATTTATAACATTAAACAATACAATAAATACAACTTTTTCAAATACATCATTAGGATTATCAAATATACCTACAACTTATACATTAAATAATGTAAATGGTAGTATAACTAATAACACAAGTACATTAACTTTATCTGCAGCAAATACTTCACTTACAATTGGTATGAATGTTTCTGGTTTAACTATTCCATTAAATACAATTATTACAGCTATTGATTCAACTAATACGATTATAACATTAAATACTACATTAGTTTCAACCTTTACAAGTTCTAGTGTTATATTTTCTTCTATTCCTACAACATGTCTAATTACTTGTAGTACAAAATATGATGATAGTTATCATACAAATAGTATTACCATAAATAATCAACAAACTATTCAAAATGGTATGATAGTTACATCTAATTCTTATAAATACAAAGCTAGTAGTTCTGGGTTATATATGTTGACTATTTTTAATCCAAATCAAGATTCATTTATTATTCCAGGAATGGCTATTATAGATGATACAGGAATAATTCCATTAAATACAATTGTATTATCTATTAATCCTACTACAGATGGTAGTACAAACGTTATTATAGTAAATAATTTACTTATTTCATTTAAAGAAATGTCACTTGTATTTTCAATTGTTCCTGCAAATACAACTGTGTTATCAACTAATAATAATAATACATTAACATTATCTAATTCACTATATACATCCTTTTCAGATATACCATTTACATTTTCAATTATACCATCAAATATGGTAGTATCTTTTACAGGTACTGCAAATATGACTACTAATACCAAACAAATTGTTCTAACACAAACAACATTAGGTGTTCAACCTGGTATGTCAATTACAACTACATCTTATACAACAATAACATATGGTACAATTGGTACAAATCAATTGTTTTTATATAATCAAAATTCATCAATCTCTATAGGAATGAATGTTACAGGGCCAAATATTGATTCTAATACATTTATAACAGCTATTGATAATACTGGTAAAATCTTAACATTAACCACTAATTTATTACATACCTTTTCAGATATAACATTAACCTTTTCATACATTCCTCAAAATACAATTGTAACTTCTGTTAATAATACAAACGGTATAATTACAATAAATAATACATTATTTGCAACTGTTTCAACCATAACACTTACTTTTTCATCGATTTCTATTATAGGAGTTATTGACAATACAGTTATTGAATCGATAAATACGACTGGTACTTTAACAACTTTAACATTAACAAATAAATTAACATTAGATCTTTCAAATGTTTCTCTAACTTTTGTAAAAAATCAATTCTTATTAGATCCAACACAACTATCCTTGTTAACAAATACACAAGTTGGAGGTCTTACAATTAATCAGCTAGAATCGTTTGCATATGGAACAACTACAAAATGTATCGATATTTTAGGTACTATACGTGATATAAATAATGTTCCTTTTACATCTTATTGTACACAAGCTATTCCTCATTTTTCATCGTTTGAATTAAGTGGTATAGATGTAAATGGAAAACTTACAGGAAAACCTATTATACAATATATTGTTAAAGAAGTAATGTCATACCTTACACTAAAACAGATATCAGAGTTAGATATAAATACCATTAATAGTTTATCTAGTAACCAAGTTGGTGGATTAACATATAACCAATTAAACACAACAATAATCGCAAACAATAAATTATTAATAGAAGTACTTACACTAAATCAATTATTAACAGGTATTACACCATTACAAAATCAATTTATTATTCAAGATTCAATCTTATTAAATCGTTTTATTATTAAACTTGGAGGTAATACAACATCATCAAATATTGGAAACATCACCACAACAAATCAAGCATATGGAACATATGTGTCAAATCAAGTTAACATTCAATATTCTCAGAAATTTGATAAAGATGGTCAAGACCAAAATAGTATTGCTATGGCTGGTCTTATTAATACAGCAAATCGAAATTCTAATTCTAAAGTATTAGCTAATTTTCAACAAAACAATACAGCAACAAGTATATCAAATGATAATAATATAATTTCAGGATTTAATGCATCCAGTAGTTATGCACTAAATACACTAAAATATGGTAAAGAACTTCTAGACTTCACATCAACTTATGGTTTACCGCAAACAAAATATATAAAAAGAGTCGAGAAGGATATACAGATACCCAAGGAAGAAAAATATAACTATTATGCTGTAAAAAAAATAGCTACTACAGAAGTTGCTTACACGGGTCCTGCAGTATATACAACAGATGTTACACAAGCTGAAAAATTTGCTCAATCAAATAAAACAACATTACAAGTATCTAATATTGAAGTTAAAGATCCAGTTACAGGAAAAATATCACAACAAAAACAATGGAATGTTACACCTAAAACAGTTGTAAATGGTAATTCTATAATTAATACAGGAAAACTAGACAAAAAAATAAATGAAAATAATGTAAATAATGCATTTGATTTTACTCCAAGTTTGAATTATCCTATGATTGTAAATGTTGGAGGTATGTTAATAAGTGCATATGGATCATCAATTTTTGGTATAAGTCCTCATGTTGGTACTGAATCAAGAAAAGCATTTGAAAATAGAGATAATTTAAATTATGATAAAGATGGTTTGGCTGTGGTTAAAACATCTAAAGCTGGAGATAATTCTACAAGTAAAGCTTTTGCAGTATTTAATGGTATAATGACAGCTTATAATGCATATAATACAGCCCTTAATATATACGATACATATCAACAAATTGATAAATTAATTAATCCACCTCCACCTGTTATCGCAACGGCTACACAAGTATTTAATAATTTGTTTGGGTTTACATTTCCAACTCAACCAGGTTTTAGTATTGGTAATAATAAAATTATTGTTCTCGTAACTGGTAATACAACATTTATATCTGACAATGAATTACTTGAAACAGATATAAACTTTGTAAGTGACCGCAATTATAATAGTAGACCTGTAGATAAAATTGGTTATCAATCTATTTTAATTATTCCAAATTGTATGTCACTTATAACTAATATGACTTTTAATAATGTTTATTCATTTAAAAATAGTAATGGTGACCAATTAACGTACAAATTATATTTATAAAACTACTCCTTTAACAACCCTTATTTATAATAAAATATTATTATAAAAATATATACCAACTTTAGTCTAACTTTACTCTTTCAAAAATGCAACATACCTTTGTATTAAGTCTTTATTTGATATCAAGTCTTTTGGACCCTTTACGTCACCTGTATTTTTAAAAATGTCTTTAAATCTTTTCAATTCTGACACTGTATAATCTCCAATCATTTCTAATTGTTTATTAAATTCTATATCTGAACTGCTTTCCCTATCATTTTCTAATATATGTTCTTTCAAACCATCTCTGTAAATCCGATCTTTTATCGACGTTGGCAAACACTTTGATAAATGTGATATGTAATCTTCTGCATCCTTTAGTATATTAAACTGTTTATACGCTTCATCAAGCTCTTTAATGTCTTCGTGCGATACTTCAATTAATACTTTATCATCAATCCGTTTACAACGGGCTAGTTCATCGTGTAATTTTACATATTCTTCATGATACAATTTTTTGAGTAATGGAGCAATTCCATTGTAAACAAGCGTTCGAAGAACAATCGCATTGGCATCTTCTTTTTCTTTATTTTCATCATCAGTATAAACAAACTTGTTACGTGATCGATCTTTACAAATATAAAGTGGTTGATCTTTTCCAGTTAAAAAATTTTTAATGGTCATATCAGCAAGTTCTTTTTGACTACCAGAAAGCAAGTTGTTAATATTAAAGTTTTTGAAAGATTCGCGGACGACTTCAGGCGTCATGTAATTTAACAAACCACAATAATTATTAGTATTTGTAATAGTGATATTATTTGTGGTTGTCGTTGGCTTATCTTTAATTTTTTCCAACTCATTTTTTAATGTTTGTATTTCTTTTTCGAGTTTTTCACTCTTATCTACAGTTTTATTCTTTTCTTTACAAATAGATAAATGATGTATATAATTTTCTCTTGATGTAATTTCTTTAACACAAAAATCACATTTATACAGCCTTTTTTCATTATTTATACAAGATTTTGCAGATAATTGATGACGATTTAAATTAGATTTTGTAGAAAACTCTTTTACACAAAATTGACATTTATGTTTATTACTCATACTTATTTATTATATATAATATTAATCTTTAAATATCTTAATCCATTAAAATCCATATAATCCATTTTTAATCAAAAATAAATACCCTATACAATGGTCTGATCCATCAAAAACATATTACAACATGGATTATCATATTAATCTTAATCCATGTCATAGTATAACAATCCATGTAAATCCATGTTTTTATGTTTTTTACAGTTTACTTTAAAGGTTAAATCCATGTTTTTTAAAATATTTATTTTTCAAGATTAAAATTAAGGTTAAATAAAAACATGGATTTTAATTATAAATGTGTGTGTGTGAAAATAAAAAAGATTTATAAAAATATCTATAAGATTATAAAAAACGCTTTTTTGAAAAAGCGTTACCAAAAATATTTATTTTTCAAGATTATTAATTGCTATTTAAAAAATAAAAATATAATAAAAAGCTATTATATAAAAATAGAAATGGCTGTAAACGAATTATCAAAAAGATGTCATAATTGCCGGAAAACATTAGATGAATCATTTTTTACCGATGATAAAGGTAAAATTTTAAGCAAATGCAATAATTGTAGAATAAAACTTATCAAAACAACCAATACTTGTAATGTTTGTGGTTTAAGAGCTTATTTCAATTTTGAAGGACAAAAAAAAGGTATAAAATGTAATACACATAAGGAAGTAAATATGATTAATATTAAAAGTACTAAATGTAATTTTGATAGTTGTAACACACGACCAAATTTTAATTTTGAAGGAGAAACAAAAGGTAAATTTTGCGGCAAACATAAGGAAGTAAATATGGTTGATATTAAAAATAAAAAATGTAATTTTGACGGTTGTAACACACAACCAACTTACAATTTTGAAGGTCAAAATAAACCTATATTTTGCAATAAACATAAAGAAGTAAATATGGTTGATATTACTAGTAAAAAATGTAATTTTGATGGATGCAATACACGACCAAATTTCAATTTTGAAGGAGAAACAAAAGGTAAATTTTGCGGCAAACATAAGGAAGTAAATATGGTTGATATTAAAAATAAAAAATGTAATTTTGACGGTTGTAACACACAACCAAATTACAATTTTGAAGGTCAAACAAAAGCTGTATTTTGCAATGAACATAAAGAAGTAAATATGGTTGATATTACTAGTAAAAAATGTAATTTTGATGGATGTAATAAACGACCAACTTACAATTTTGAAGGAGAAACAAAAGGTAAATTTTGCAATGAACATAAAGAAGTAAATATGGTTAATATTATTAGTAAAAAATGTAATTTTAATGGATGTAATAAACGACCAAATTTTAATTTTAAAGGAGAAACAAAAGCTATATTTTGCAATGAACATAAAGAATCTAATATGATTGATATTAAACATAAAAAATGTAATTTTGACGAATGTAAAAAAATACCAAGTTACAATTTTGAAGGTAAAACAAAAGCTATATTTTGCAATAAACATAAAGAAACTAATATGATTGATGTTATAAATAAAAAATGTAAAAATTGTAATAAACAATCTATATATAATCTACCTGGTGTTTTACCAGAATTTTGCACTAAACATAAAAAAGAAGGCATGATTTCAAAACCAACTAAACATTGTACAGAAAAAGATTGTAAAGAAATAGCTACTCATGGTATCAAAGAACAACTTTTTTGTGAAACTCATGCTGATAAAGATCACTATAATCTTTGTGAACGAAAATGTACAAATAAAGAATGTCCTGAACCCAATCGACTTGATATTTTAAATAAAGAAGGTATTTGTGTTACTTTTTGTTCCCTTATTAAACAAGATCAAATGATGAAAAAATACATTAAAAAAAAAGAAGAGTTTATTGGAAAACTTCTTGAAGAAGAAGTAAAACAAGAACTTTCTCATCGTGATGAAATAATTGAAAGTAGTTGTAGTCACAATCGACCTGATTTTGTTTATGATTGTGGTACTCACTTTGTTATTATTGAAGTAGATGAGCATCAACATAAAAGTTACAAAAATTGTGCGTCTACCAAAAAAGAACGTCATAAAATGGAAAATAAACGAATGTTTATGATCTTTCAAAGTTTTGGTGGTCCTAAAACTATTTTTATTCGGTATAATCCTGATTCTTTTTGTGTAAATGAAAAAGTAGTAACAGTAGGAGATAAAAAACGACATGAATGCTTACTTCGATGGGTAAAACATTACATTAAAAATGGAAGTGAACATTCATTAGAAGTTAAATATCTTTTTTATGATGAATATGATGAGGGTAAACATGAAACAATTATGATTACAGAGAAAGATGTAGTATAAATACATTTATAAAAATTATTAATTTTAATAATTTTTTAATATATTATTATTTACTTTTTAATGTTTTTTGAACCATATACATGCTGATATCTAATTCTTTTGATATAAAAGAATGCGTTTTACCTTCATCTTTTAGTTTTCTAATTTTTAGTTCTAAATTATTATTAACTAGTTGTTCTTTTTTAGTATGAATTTGATTATGACAAGCTTCACATAAAGGTAATAAATTTGATGGATGATTTTTATGTAAATGACCAATAAACCCATTTTTATCAGCACTATGTTGTTCTTGAATATGGTGAGTTTCAATGGCTTTATTCACTTTGCAAATACTGCAATTATCAACGAAAATGTCACTTGAATAACGAGAAGTTTTCGTAGATACAATGGTTTGATGCATGCCTAATTGTGATTGACGGATTTGATTGCACAATAATAAAAAGTCACTAGGCATATTTAAGCTTCGTGCTACTTCTAAACCATATAAAGAATTACATTTACCTTCTTTTAATTTACGATCATATGTCAATATGTTTGTATTTTCATCATAGTTAACAGAAATATGAAATACATTTAAATTTTTTAAAGCTTTAATCTGATCAATTTCTTGTACTTCGTGTAAATGACTAGCAAATATGAATGAACTTTCTCGTTGACTTAATGTAATGATACTAGCACTAACAATAGAAATTGAAGATTGGCTCTCAGACGTCGAGCAAATTTCCGATAACCAAAGAGTGTTTATCAGCATTTTTTAGAATAGTCCGAAGCTCTCCTATTTCATTTGTAAAACTAGATTGACCTTTAAACAAATTATCACTGGTTGGTATTCTTGTAAAAATCTTTTTATATGACCCAAATTGAAAAAAACTAGCTGGAACAAACATACCGGCTTGGGCTAAAATAATATTAATTCCAATAGCTTTCATATAGCTAGATTTTCCACTAGCGTTTATACCGTATAAAAGCATGCTATTTTCCCCATTCAATTCTACATCATTTGGAACAAACGCTTTATCTGTTTGATAAACCTCAATCAACGGATGCCGTACATCTTTAGCAGAGATAAAGGATTTTTCAGTATCAGCAACAATTGTCGGTTTGCAATAGTTGAATTTCACCGCGTTTTTAGCAGCCGTTGAAAACACGTCATTATGTTTAATATAATCAACAACGTCTTTGATCATAGTCGAAAACGTCTGTAAAAACGTGATGTCTTCTTCAAACTTTGTTTTAATTACATTTCGTAATTCGCTTCGAGCATGATTCAACTCTTTTTGACGTTTTTCCATACCTTCAAAAGACAGTTTATATACCGTTTTATTAGAGGCTGAAAGCGGTTGTGCCTCAAACACTGGAGCGTTTTTGTTTTTACCAAAATTTGCATTATACGTTTCAAAACGTTTTTTGGTGATTATAATCTGATATTCTTCACGTTCACACGTCGTTTCCAGCTTGAACTCGGTTGCCCCCACTAGTCCGTTAGCTCGGTCGACAATGTCTTTAAAGACGTTCTCTAATGCAATGACTTTGCTATTTAATGTATCAATTTCGGGAACCACGCCACTTTTGTAAATATTGTCAACATTGGCTAAATTCCAACGCGTTTCGCAAAAGTCCAAAAATGCTTGTAAAGCTGTTGTAAAATGGTTTGATGGAAAGATATTACAATTTTTTGTCAACTCCATCACACTTTGAAGACTCGACAACAATACTTCCATTTCTACATGTTGAATAGACTGTAGCGAAAGTCGCCGAAACAACCGTTCCACGTCCTTGACGTTTGATAATTGTTTTGAGACGTTTTTATACATGTCGTTTTTCAAAAATGCTTCAATTGCATCATAGCGTTTTTGGATCATAATAGGGTCACACAATGGCTGTAATAAACATTCTTTAAGAAAGCGTTTACCAATGGCAGTTTGACATGTGTTTAACAAGTTTAATAAACAACCATTACCATCTCGGTCAGATCGTGGTAAAATATCTAGATGGTAACAAACGTTATTGGTGAGCTGTAAATACTGTGTTTCTACAATGATTTTCGGTTTATAAAGCTTTTCAATTATTTTTTCATTGTGTTGATAGGCAAAATCTAGCATGTAACAAAAACAAACTACGTCATTGGGATCTCGTTCGAGATCAATGTATTCAATGGGTGAAAGCAAGCCACATGATTGTCCAAAAACTTTGCGTAATATGGTGTTTTGATAAGCAATTTTTTGAAAAGGCGCTGTGCTTTCGACTTTTTTGATGCAAATTGGCAAATAATCAAACTGGTTTACAATGGTATTATAATCGCCGTCGTACACGATCAATAGTTCACGGGGACAATAGGTGGTAAGAACGCGAAGGGCTTCTTGTAAGAGGATTTTAGCGTCTTGCGTTTCGTCGACTTTGTACACAAATGTTTCACCGGTAGTCAGGTCCATGAAACTGATAGAAAGACACAAAAAGTCTCCGAATTTTGTAGAGCCTTTTGTAAAGTAAAAACACATTAAAAAATTAGCATCAAACGTTTGATTGTAATCTAAGGAAGTTCCGGGACTGATGACTTGTGTTACTTTTCGATCGGGATTGGGCGGAGGCTTAGTTTGTTCAACCAGAACAATGGTGTAATTTTCTTTTAAAAGAATATCAGTATATTTTTTTAGAGAAACACACGGAATACCAGCCAAATATGGGTTGGACTTGCTACATTCAGGAATCGACTTATTTTTACGGGTCATTTGGATATTTAAAATAGAACAAATTTCACTCAAGTTTGGACCTTCTTTTATTAAGGTATTTTCAACACTATATAATTCAAAAAAACTACCAACTTGACAAAGGACAATTGTATGTTCTCCATACAATTTTGCATATTTATTATGATAACCTATATACTGGTCATAAATTGACATTTCTTTTCTTAATTATACAGTTTAGTTTTTAAATATATAATTAACATTTAAAGTAAGTCAAATAAGGATTATTTTTTATTTATTTTTTAATATTATTATAAATGGCTCGTGTCTTTCGAAATAAAAGATTTACTCAAAAAGACATTGAAAAATACAAAAATTTTTCTGGTGCTGATCTTACAGGAGCAGATTTTTCAAAATTAAATCTTTCAGAATTAAATCTTACAGATGCAAATCTTACATATGCAAATCTTGAAAGAGCAATTCTTACAAATGCAAATCTTGAAAGAGCAATTCTTACACAAGCAGGTCTTACAGGAGCAAATTTTGCAGGAGCATATCTTACAGGAGCAAATCTTAAAGGAGCAAATCTTACAGGAGCAAATCTTACAGGAGCTATTCTTACAGGGGCAGATCTTAGTGTTGCAGATCTTACAGATGCAAATCTTAAAGGAGCATATCTTACAGATGCAAATCTTAAAGGAGCAGATCTTACAAGAGCTAATCTTACACAAGCAGATCTTAGAGGAGCAATTCTTACACAAGCAAATCTTGAAGGAGCAGATCTTACAAAAGCTAATCTTACAGGAGCTAATCTTGAAGGAGCAATTCTTACACAAGCAAAACTTAGAGGAGCAATTCTTACACAAGCAAAACTTAGAGGAGCAATTCTTACACAAGCAAATCTTGAAGGAGCAAAACTTGAAGGAGCAATTCTTACACAAGCAGATCTTAGAGGAACAATTCTTACACAAGCAAATCTTGGAGGAGCAATTCTTACACTAGCAAATCTTGAAGGAGCAAATCTTGAAGGAGCAAATCTTGAAGGAGCAATTCTTACAGATGCAGATCTTACAAATGCAAATCTTGAAGGAGCAATTCTTACAGATGCAGATCTTACAAATGCAAATCTTGAAGGAGCAAATCTTATAGGAGTAAAATCAAGTGAAATTATTGGGATACCATTACAATTACCAGAAGGATGGAAATTGATAAATGGCTGCTTACGAGAACAAAATAAAGAAAAAAATAAAGAAAATTTAATGAAACAATTAGATAAATTTAATGTAGGACATCTTCCGTATGAAAAACAACTAAAAAATATAGAAAAACAACCTACTTGTTTTGATGTAGGACAACGCGAAGATTATAATATTAATGATTTTTTATTAGGCAAGTTAAAGGATGCTACGACTGATGAAATAGAAATAACTGATGAAATAGAAATAGCAAGACGTCTTGTATTTTTTGTAGGAGATGATAAAGATAATCTTAAACCTTTTTGTTACGATCTTGAAAACTTATTAGCTGACCTAAATGCTTCCATTTACACTACAGATTGTACCACATATCCTCGACGACTTGATAACCCATTGTTTAAATTAAGTTTTGGGCATCAAGTCTATGTCTATCTTTCTGATATGATTGATGTGTTGACCAATACGAACAAACGTGTATTTGTCATTTTACCAAGATTAAAAAAAGACGATGGTAAACAAGAGGAAATAACAAAAACGGGGTCGTATAATGCTTTTTTTGTACCTGTACCTGTTCGTAATTGGGTTGGTGCTGATCATTGTCAAGATGGAACAAATAAGAAAGTATACAATATTTATGTGTGTGAAGGAAGAGATGGAGAACCATGTTATCCAGTAGAACACGTGTAAGTGGGTGTGAAACTCTTCACAAATTTACAAAAAGTTGTTTACTTTTTGTAAGTTGTTTACTTTTTAGTTGTTTACTTTTTTACTTTTAAGAAGTTGTTTCTACTACCTTTAAACCGGCGTGAGGGGCCGGGACCCCTCAAACCATGCTTTAATATCACTTGCTTTTTTCTTGTCACGAAGCTCAAAAAATTCGTCGTTAGACGTTCCACCGTGCTCCATAAATTTCACGA
>Ga0209086_10000451_pt1 | contig 35477 bp, 34 predicted proteins | sample M_130207_XF_Meta_FD_187312 | JGI IMG/M metagenome (GOLD analysis project Ga0209086, IMG submission 187312) | Freshwater microbial communities from Lake Montjoie, Canada to study carbon cycling - M_130207_XF_MetaG (SPAdes) (version 2) | ecosystem: Environmental > Aquatic > Freshwater > Lake... | reverse complement strand
TGCACACGATGCCATCACGAGACGTGCGGCTCTGGAGAACGCCAGTGTTCGTCCATTGCCGCCTATGAACATTGCAAGTCTTTGACTCGGCCCGCGTTTGCTCCACATGAACCACTTTGGCAAGTGCGTACACGCTCAGATTCCACTGCGCAAATTCTAGAAGAATCAAACGTGCGGATAAACATTGCTGCGGCAAGATTTCCGGCAGGTACAAAAATTCGTGGCGAGAGCGACGCCACTGATTTGCGTATCGAAGACGTGGCCACATTTCAAGACGATCTTCGCCGCGCGCCAACACCCGAGGAAGCGCGGCTTTCGGGGGTCGACTACATGCCTTCATTTGGGAATTGGACGCCTTCCGATGTGGGCAGGCCAACTTTCTATGAAGAACTCATGAACGAGGTGGCGAGCAGTCCTGCTCTAGAAAAACTATCTTTGCATCTTAAAGAGCCTTCAATTACCGCAGTTGAAAAGCAATTACCGCTGATCCCGCCTGGAATGAATCCAAGCCTTTACTATTTAGTCCAGAATTGCGCCAAAATAAAATTACCTATGACTAATTTAATACCTATTTTTCTTGGGGAATTTCATTGGAACAAGGGGGACTTCTCCAGAGCATGCGCAAAGACGGGCAAGGTATTTATCAAGGATGTCATGCAACGCACGGAGTTATGGATTAAAAATATATTTTTACGCAACCAATTTAATCGAACTCAAGTGGAGCAGGCCGGAGAGACCGTTCGTGTTTTCCGCGAACAATCTCAAACGCTACAGAATCGACTTCACACGATCGAACTTACTGAACAAGCCGCATCCGCCCAAGAGCTTATCGCCGAAGCCGAACTTTTTATGCACACAATTGACGTGAAAAAAAGCAAAGACAAATTAAAAAATATATTCCAAGGGTTGGTATCTGAAGCGCAACAATATAAGTTCTCCTGGCTAGAAAATTGGTACGCCGAACAACTGAAGATGTTTCAAATTGCAGAAGCACACTTTGATCAAATTGGTAAAGAACTCAAACGCCAACTTCAAGAGCATGGCATTCAAACAGCGGCGGATGTTGACGCCGCGAGGATTGAACAGGTAGCTGGCTTTGGGCCAACTAGAGTAAATATTTTATTGAATTGGAAACAGGAATGTAAAGACATTGTTGCTTATCGAACCACGCCGCCCATTCCACCGCGTCAAGTCAATAAGATTCAAATAGGCTTACAGGCTGCAATTGACTTAAAGAAAAAGCATCTCGCCTGCAAGCAGTACGTGCAGACAATGAATCTAAAACTTTCTCGTCTTGCTATGGATATTGACACTGCTCGACGCCGGTTCAGAACAACCCCTGTCGGACATTAACTTTACGGCTAATCTAGATTTCAGAATTCCGCATGTACTCCTCCTCCAAACCACGCCCAAATAACGAAGGCCTTTACATTGTGAAGGATCCTTTGAAACTTTTGGTGACCGGCTTCTTTTTATTGATAATCCCGATTGGACTGATTATTGGGGGCGTCAATGGCTACAACACATTGTCTCCAGATGCAACACCAAGCCAGATCGGACAACTCATTGGCAAGGCACTCATTTTTGCGGTTCTTGGAATACTTTTAGAATTAGCATTATTTTTTTATTACAAAGCAAACCAACATGGGGTGGTGATTGATTTCAAGGCTGGCACAATGGCATTTCCCGGTGGACATGTGGCGGCAAATGAAGTGACTGATTATTTTAAGCTTAAGTTTCTATTTCAAGCATTCACGCGATACACCATTCGCACAACCGAGATACGCCAAATTAATTTCGAAAAGGTAAAAAATCGCTCTGTTGATCCCAAAACAAAAAAAGTGAACGTACGTTACTCGTACCTACTAAGATTCAATGGCTCATTCGGCGCGGCCTCTATTCGTTTTAATAACCAAGGCAAGTGCGAAGAAATCACTAGCGCCATCCGCCAAATCAACGGCATGGGATCCCCAATTATTCGGGGCTAGGGAATGCTCACTCTTCGCTGATATACATAATCAGAGTCCCTGATGGATATTGCCCTTTTATTTGCCGTTCTGCGTCCCACCTTGAATTGGCGCGAACATACTGCATAGTTGAAGCCATAAAACCTCCGCGATCGTTTCTTTGAGTCACGCGAAACACGTACGATTTAGGTCCTCCGCGCGGCATTGATAGAGACGCCAAAGACTGTCGTCCACCGTTGGATACGGAAGGACCTTCGTCATAATTGCCGCCACTTTCGCCTTCGCCACCCAACCCAAGAATATTATTTCGAACGCGAGAATGAATGCCAAATCCGATCGAAAATAAAACACAGGCACCAATCACTGCCCAAAATGATCCCCAAACCCAATCAGGAGGATGTGTCTCGGTCTTTGCATAACCTAAATGCCAACCAATGAATCCACCAAGCAGTCCCCAGACCGAAGTGAGGGTCCATATTAAATAAATACCCGCTTGAGAAGTTCGAAGAAGTGCATAGAACCCACTCAAAACCAAAATGCCTACAACCCAGCCCACGGCTCGATGCGCCCCTAAACCGACGGAAAGAGCGCCGGCACCCAAGGCAAATAATCCAAATTCTACAAACACAATAAATCGCGAAGAGAAGATGAGATTTAATAAACGTCCAATTGCTTCTTCCGCTGGTTGATTATTCGACACGACCTACTTCCCTTCCAATTTATTTAGGTCGCATCTAGATGCTTTGTTAGTTTCGAGCATTGGCGCAAGATATCAATTTGTACAAGCAGGCATTAATCAGTTTGCAACCACCAAGGCTTACCGTCCACTAACAACACGGCCTCGACTTTATCCAGTGTGGTGATGTGCTGGTCGGATTGCACTCTTATTGGTTTACAGCCTATTTAGCTTCAGCCGACCTCACCCACTAATACTCCACAGTCTTCATGAAAACATCAGCACATTCATCAATAGCGGCCGTGATCTGCGTTTCACTCGGTGTCAAGCCACTGCATGCTGGTGTTGCCGTGGCGAGCGCGCACGATGGCAAGCCAAAGTTCATACATCCCAGCAAGCGGCAATAGCACGGCGTTAAAGCCGCGCATGGCAAAGCAACATATGCGCGCCGAGCGGGGCGACTGTTTTCGCGGCCAAGGTCTTGGGTCACAAGAAATCTTCGGGCTCGCTTGTCGGCCGGCTCACTGCCGTGCTTGCTATGGGTGCAACATGTAAACGAGTGGCGCGGGTAAGTGTGACAGATAATTGATGCTCCCTCACACAACATAGACCTCTAGCTTGGTCACGGACACATCTGCCACCCATGTAACCACCATTTACCGTCTTGATTTTAGTCGGCTAAGAAAGCCTGCTGACAACGCCGTTATCAAGTTGTCTGACGCGCGAGTTCGTGCGGAGTGTTTGAAGGAGCACGTCTTAGAATGGCTTGAAGATGCGAAGAATATCTTGACAAGTTGGCGAAGCGTCTATAATTAAATTCTGGACAGTGCCTTGGGTATGCTGACATTCTAGGGGTTCGTTGAATTAAGTTAGAGGAACAAGGCCTGGCAACACGCGCTCAGGCGGAGATTGAAATAGAGGAAAAAAGAAATACTTTCATCCTCCCTTAGAAAGAGATTCATTGAATGAACTATTACATTCGAAGGTTAGGCAAAATTCAGGGTCCGATTAGTAACGATCAAATAAAAAAACTTTTTCATGTTGGTCGAATTTTGTCTACCGATCAGATTGCAATATCACATAACGGGCCATGGAAATTGATTAGTCAGGTACGGGGATTGGTTAAAAAATCTGACGCAGTTCAAATTTCAAATAAAAACACTTCTGAGATAGCAACGGAAATAGATAAAAAACCTGAGGCTATTCGTGCAAGAATCGCTGTAGATATTTTTCTCGGCAACCCAACTCCGAAAAATCAAGCAATTGCATTCGCTGCTTTGCATGCTTTATCAATCACGCCATTGCCAAGAAACACCACCGAAAATAAGTCCTTCCGTGAAGAAGAACAGACCAACGAAACTGAAACCGAAACAAATGATGAAGAAGCCGAGCCAAATGACCTGAGACATATTTCTACTGAAATTAAACCATCCCGATCCGTATTAAGCATAATTGGCGGTGTCTTTTGGAAACTTATTAAAAGAATTTGGCGCGCGTACAAAGCTAGTGTTCGTGACAGAATTCGTAGCCAAGGAGGTGTTGGAAAGCATTTTTTCTATCCAGACGACGAATAATTAAATATACAGACTTCATCACCGTTCGATTACAGCCCCGCGTCGAGCACGCTCCCCCCTGCGAAATCTCGTATGCCACCTACACGTGCCCGCCCAGCTCTCTTCGCTGGGCAGGCTTCAAACTTTTTTCGCAGAACATCCTGCAAGGTCGCCTTGTCCAAACTTAAGTCAGCGACCAATCTCTTGAGTTTGGAATTCTCCTCCTCAAGCTGCTTGAGTCTGCGTATCTCCGTCAGTCCCATCGCTCCAAACTTTTTCTTCCAGCGATAAAAAGTTTGCTGCGACACCCCCAGCCTTCAACAAATCTCTGCGATCGTCTCGCCGGTCGATTCCTGCGCCAATACGTCCGTGATTTGCTCTTCTGAAAATCGCTTCTTCTTCATGCTTGCCTCCAATGGCTTTGGCGGTGCCAGTGTCCCAAACACCCACTTCAATTGGACTTGGATTCAGGGTAGGGACCAGCAAGTGCATAGCACCAACATGTTTCAAATGAGTCTTCCCATTGCGACGTCGAAACTAGTACGTTTTTCTTCGTTGCTAAGAGCTCCAACATCCGTTGCAATTGAAAGACCCGCCAGAGCGGCTGGACCCTTTTGACATCAATCAAGTTTCGTTTTGGGCGCTCTGTGTTCACTGCCGTTCCTGAATTTGCGCTTCACAAACGTCAATTCACAATTTTGGACACTAGTTTAGATTCCCTCAGAAAATCCACCATGCCCCGACGAATGTCCAAACAAACTTGATCGCCGCGGATTGCCGACCCAGCTCTGGCAATGAACCTACCGCTCATGTCCGAAACGCGAGTCCGCGTGTAACCCATCGTGCCAATTTATCTCGTCGCCGCATCATCATCGCGTCCCGTGCGGCTGCCATTATGTCCGCTGGAACCAACTCGATCGGCACGACCAATCGGGCCTTGCTCGCTTCGGCGATTGACCTTCCAATCGGCGTTACGGTTCCGTTTCGTTGGAGTTCTGATAGTCCCTCTTCAACCTGAGCAATCAAAGTTGCGATGCGCTGAGCAACAGCCACAATTGAAACTCGAGCGGGCAATCGGCTTGGATGGGCCAGCCAACCTGCCATCACAACTGCGGCACAGGAAAACACATGTACGCCGTGAACGATTCCACCGACCGGCCGTGGATCATCCCGCCAGGGCGACACCCAGGTCTCATCAGACCACGCATCGGGTGCAAACTCGCCGACCTCTTCAACCGCATGGAGCCAAAAGTGCGCCGCTTCGTGCGTGACACTCTCGGCGAGAACAACTGGCGTTGCAGGGTTCGTCATGTGCATCGCCCCCCAAATCATGTTCGAACTACCAGAAAAGTACGGGAGATCTGGCATTCCAGCGACAATGACAAAACTCACGGTGCTCACGATCGCACGAAACGCTGACCATGCTTCCCCCCCGATAGCGGCGACCTCCGCAGTCATGGAATCGAGAGCGTCGGGCGAACTATCCGCCCTTTCGTCTATCAAGATTGATTCCCCGCGAGTGTCGACAATTGGTAGATAGGTCTGCGATTGATGTACCGTCAACAAGCCACTCTCTAACCGCGCCACCTGCAACTCTGTTAGGTTCTGCAACACTTCGATCAGTGCCTGCGCTTGATCCTTCAGGATAATCCCATCCTGATAGGCCAAGAGACCGTGCGCCGCTGGGTGATCGCAAAGTACTGAAGCAGATCCAGGAAGTTTCATCGATCCGGTTTCAGCACTCAACTTGCTCAGTAATCCTAGCCCTCGCTTGCGTCGAACTTCGAGACATGCTGTCACACGTGGGTCAACCGAAAATCGCAAGTTGCCTTGTTGGTCAATTTCAAAGTGGATCATCGGTACTCCTCCAAAATCCGAACCGTATAAAGACAATAACAAACGATAATACTCGACTCTCGTAAGAACAACTAGCGATCGCCACTATGCAAAAGATCCTTCATTTGAGCGAGCCGTGTCCTGCGCACTAGCGCAGCAAGCTGCATAAATCCGAACTTCTCGAGACAATCCTCCAGAGGCGTCTGCAGAGTTGATCGAAGCAGTGCCATCTGGTTGGCGAGCACCTTCGAATCACTGAATTCTTTTTTAACCTCACAGTTGACCTCGGCTTCGCCAAACTTCGGTGGCCAAATCGGAGGCATTTCTCTCTCGGCGTGGTGTAATTCTCGAACGAGATTAGTCAGTTCTGGATGCAAAGTCGAGGTGTTGATGGCAGACTCCGCCAGTCGACTCGCCACGGTCAGCCCAAAGTCAACATGATTGAACATGCAGCAGGTCGTCGTGTATCGAATCGTTCTCTCAACCGACGCACCGACTGGCAGGGCTTGGGGGAGACGAACAAAAACAGCGTCCTTTGATCCAGCAAGTGTTTGACAACGTTGCCCAATCGGCAAGTGAACTGGGTTCGCCCAAGACTCTTCCTCAGGGAGGAAGCCTGCGAATCCAAAACCATGCTCCCACAACATTGGCAATACTGAGACAAATGATGGTTGTCCACCGAAAAACGGGATGAGCTCAGTTTCGACAACGATTGCATCAACCTGCGGGAGCACAACCTCTACCGCACCCCGCAATATCTCGTGCGCTGCGCCTTGCGCATCGATGATGAGGATCGATGGAATCTGCTTACACTGAGACTCGCCGAGTGCAATTGAGTCCAATGTTGTCGCATCCATCCGCTCAACAGCTTTCAAGCGGTGGGCATCACCCAAGACATAGTCACAAGGTCCGTTGCCATAGACAAACCAATCTGCAAATATGGAGTCCAATTCCACCAAACCACTCACAAACTCGCATGCTCTATGATGGAAATCGCGGCTCGCACATCTTGCGGCGACACAGGTCTGTAGTTGGCGAATCAACGGGCGTGCGGCCCGCTCATTTGCGAGTTCGAGTCGCTCAACAACACCAATGTTTCCGCCGTCGAGCAACAACGCACCAATACACTTGTCAAATATCTCTGGGAAAGCAATCGGCATGTAGCCCTGTCGTGCACCGACGTGCCAAATCCAAAGGCGACTCGATTCCGAGCCCAACTGATCTAGATTGATGCATTCATCTTGTGACTCAACATACGTTTCATTCATTGGTAATCTCGCACAGGGACTGTAAGGATACCCTGTAATGAAACAATGGCGCAGTTCGACACCATCCCACCGAGTTAATCCACCCCTTGTCAGAGGCTCTCACAACTGATGTATCCACGCTTTCAAAAATCCAACGTATGCGCACCGACACATGCAGAGCAGTCTGGCTTGATCGAGCGGATTATTGAAGCGTTCCGGCGTGGTAAAGAGGGATTCAAACGTGCGATGCTTGAATTCGGCGAGAGCCCTTGGTCGGATAACGGATGGACTGGAAGGCAAGCTAGAATCATGGAAGCACTTCGCACCGGAGACCGCGGAATGCTACATGGGTTGCTCGGGAGGTTCTTTGAGTCTCACGACGCATACGGGCTGGCGCTTGGGCACGACGATTTAGAGCAGATAGTGCTGTCCGAGGATCGTACGAACGACTACCTCGCACATTGGCGAGAGAGTCTAGAACACCTTGCTGTGAACCTTGGCGTTGCGCGAGCAACCAACCCAGAAATTGAAGACGCTGCGGTTAGGTCCCTCAAAAATTTGACAGACGAAAATTTGGTATTGGCAATCGAAAGGCACACAGCGTTCACGCTGGAGTTTCCGACTGCCATGGCGCCATACGGAGTCGCAGTGTGCGATTCTCGACAACCCATTCCTACGCTTGCACTCAATCACTACATGGTCGCTGTATGGTGCCGATGGCTCTGCAGGAACAACAACGACCCAATTGTAGAACTTGGTCCCGGGTATGGCGGAGTAGCGTATTACTTGGCGAAACAAGGGTACTATCGATACACAGGATTTGACTTGCCATTTGCTTCTGCGGTGCAAGCTTATTTTTTGGGAACTGCGCTAGGCGCGAATGCGGTCCGCCTATTCGGTGAATGCTCAACTCAAGAAGCCCGATTGCACCTACTTCCTTCGTGGTCACTACTTGACCACAGCCCTGGGAACAACAAACTGCCTTTGTGCAAACTATTTCTCTCGCAAGACTGCCTCGTGGAGATCAATCCACCCCTAGCGGGCCAATATCTGGATTCTATTCTTGCCGTCACACAATCTTGGGTGCTACTGATCGCTCCAGATCGATCTGGTTCGACCACTGAATGGATCGGAACACGATCTGCGGAATTGCTGAACGCGCACGAGCAATTCCGACGAATTGAACGCAGTCGATACACCATGCGCCCCGGATACTTTCGAGAACTCTACATTCGCGAATCGCCCTACAAATTCCCCGCACCCACGTGAAGCTACTTCCGTATTGAGATTCATACCTCGAGGTTATTCCTGCGTAGGGAGCGAATTGGGTTGGGTTGGATGAACAAACTTCAACGAGACCTGCGCACCCCTCAAAAGTCGCACCAGAATTAGATCTCGCTGCGGACCGTCACCTTCAAAATCAACGTGGGCGAAAGGAACTAGGCGGGCAACCTCTCCACGGGTTGGCGGTAAACCCTGTGCAACTTCCGCAAGCGGGACCTTTAGTGCATGATCCGCGTCCAGTCTCAATCGACCTGCACTGACAGACCAGCCTGGCCAGCAAACAAGGTCAGCGCCGATTATTGTGTACACCGCCTGCTGCATCCGTCTCCATTCGGTAATGAGCGCACCGCTGAAGACGGACTTGGCGACTCCGTCGAATCCGATAGCAAAGTTTTTGGCAGAATCGCATGCGAGCGAGCACGGGAAGAAATCCGGCATCAGTAGGCCATCTGAAAAAATGGTTGCCAGACGATTCACTTCCCATGCCGCCGGCACTGGATCCGTCAGATAACGAAAATACGAGTCGGAGAGTGACCGTCGACGAGTGAATGCCTCGACGCAGCAAGTCGGGTAACCAAGTGCCTCTCCAGGATTCCCAATAAGCCAACTGGCTGGAGGCACTTCTGTGCCGACCCGTTGGAACCACACCTCTACCCAGCTTTCGCAAGCGCCCCCGTCACTTGGGGACGACTCGAACAGGACACTCTCGCGCGAGGATGTATCACCTCTACGATAGAGGGTCCGTGTCGCAATCTCGACAAGCCCCAGGCCTCCAAGAATACGATGCAGTTCAGACTTCGCAGCATCCGGAAGATGAAGAAGTGCTCGCGGTCGTGTACCGCTAACAACAGACGCAATGTCTAGCGCAAATCGGCGATCTATCCCGATCGCTACGAGCCTTGCAGGAAGTGATTGTAATCCATCCATTACGGCCAGGGTCCCGAAGGGATCGCCCTCTTGAGCGCTGAACCTGGAACATCTTTCTCAGCCTTGGCGAATTGAACCCCGCCGCCACTCTCGAGCCAATATGTTGCCTCTCGTGCGCTTCGCACTCTATTACAGTCAACTTCAGGCCCGAACCGCGTCACAATCTTCCACCGCTCCTTCGCGAAGCGGATTGAGTTTGCGCAAAAAGATTCACACGGAAAGTGAGGGAGTAATGCTGCGTCCAATGCCATCGTTGCTGACCATGACCATGGCTCAAAGTGTCCGCGAGGCGCATAAAGGTCGAAGCATTCAGAAATCGCAGGTACGCAATGTCGCTGACGAACGAATTCTTGGCAGCACTCGGGGTAGCCGAGCGCAAGACCGAAGCGCTCATCGTCTCCACTTTCATCCGCAGAACGCGCCGCAAGTGCAGATTCTGAGCTCAGCCCGATATATAGCACTGCCATCGATTCGGTGGACTCGTTACTGCACGATTCACCAGCAAACCAATCAACACATTGGATGGCACTATTTCTGCGCTGATGCTTCACCCCGCGGCCAACAGCGACCGATACGCCACTTTCGACCAATGCACCAGCAATTGATTCGACCTCGAAACCATGCCGCACAACGAGGCGTGCTGCGGGCCGAAGTCCGACAACAACGTCGACCGAATCCATCCGAGCCTGAAATGTATGATGCGGCAAGTTGAGTATTAACCGAGCGCTTGCGCCAACCTCAAGCATCTTCGCATCCGCCTTTGATGCTGGACCCCACTGGACTCCCAGCTATCGTCATAGGCACGGTAGCCACACGACCGAGAATGTCTGAATTTCCCGCACCGCCGATCTCGGTCCAGGAGCCTTCGGCTAACCCCTGAATCCGCTTTCGTATTCGAGTCCTTGCATCGTCATCCATTTCAGGCTGATCAGCCATCCAATATCCAACATGCATGAAGAACAACTTTAGATCGCTGCAATAAATCGAGGGGTTTTGATATCCATTCCCAAGCCCATATCGGGTCGGGTAGTAGCCACCAGCGCACCAAGAACGGATGGAGCAAGACATACACGTGCTGCAAAGACTACCGAACGTATCCCGCGCACGGACGAATGGGTGGTCGAGCGCCTGCCCAATTCCTTCACCGTAAACATCGAGACCCAATACTCTGCCTTCTGTGCCGACAACCTTCAGAGTATCTAGCCCTTCATACCCACCGTCAGCCGCCACTATCAGGTAGCCAGGCGGAGCACTGGAAAACCAATCTGATCTCGAACGCTCGGTCGCTATCGACTCAATCGCATCAACAAATACCTGAACCCGGATTTTGGAAAGGCGAGGATCGGAAATCCATACATCAAATGCCTCGCAGAGCCATGCGCCCAGAGAGTAACGCTGTAGGTTGGTAGCCGGCGGATTGTCGTAATTTCCAAATGGCTGTCCTAACTCGATCAACTGTGGCCCAAGTGCTCCCAGTGCCTGTAGCACCGACTCCGGCCCCGTATCGAGGTTTATTACCGCTTGAATGCCCGCCAAACAGTTGGCATCGCGTAACTTCCGGATGCCCTCGCAAGCCTTCTCCCAAGTTGGATTTCCATTGTGATCTACACGAAAACGATTGGCGTCTGCCCCACCGTCGAGACTGGCGCCAACCCTGATTCCATGCCGCCGAAGGCTATCTAGAATTGGATCTGTCACAAGCGTCGCATTCGACTGCAACCCAAAGCGCAAGTTGATCGGCGATGCTTCCGTACGCATCACTTGTACCAATTCATCTATTCCGTGCGCGCCCAGGAGCATGGGCTCGCCGCCATGGAGATTGATTGCGAAAGAACTCAATCCGTTCTCGACGCAATACTCCCGAACCCGCGAGGCAAGAACTCTCGCAGTTTCGATAGAGACTCGTTTCGGCTTCAGCCGCCAGGACTCATCCCCGCGATTGTATTCATAGCAATACGTGCAGTTGATGTTGCACGGCGATGCAACCTTTAACACCACAGTTCCGATTACGGGCTTACTCACTCTTTGCCCGCCATTCGCGACTTTGGCCCAATTGGGACGACAATGCCGTTTGACCGCAAAATTGACGCACACCGCTCAAGCAAAGTAACGATACCTTCACAATACACAGATCGATTGTTAAAGTCGCCTAGATGGGAATATCGAGACGGAAGGTGACCCGCGGAACACACATCCGCCCACTGGCATAATTCGCAAGCATCTGGCAAGCGGTCGCCATGTTTGCGAGACAGCAATTCGACCGCTGCACTCTCAGCAGTCCCGAGCGAACAATTGAAAATTGTTGAGTTTAACGAGCGCAGCGCCAGACTCGTTGCACCTACTGATTTTAGTTGGTCGAGCAAGTCATAACTCCCATCTGTTTCAACAATGATGTAGCTCACAATTCTCGGTCCAAACCAGTCTGTCTTTGGACGCCTCGTACAAACCGCCTGCAGTGCATCGTCGAAGACCCGAACCCGACTTCCGTCACTCGCGGATACTCTCAGCCAATATTCCATTGCGGAGACCATCCAATGACCAAATTTTTCAGCCACATCTCGCCGATTCTGCCCAGCCATGTCATGGCTCATGAAGGGCTGCAAGAGGTCAATACTAGGCGCACCAAGGTCGAGCAGCGCCCGCATGACTTCTTCTGGTGACTTCGATACGTCGACGACACAGAGCAATCCTGCAAAGCGGTCTGGCGCATGTGCCTCCAAACATCGAATCCCCTCCACTACGCGATCCCAGGTGGGACGCCCCCTTCGGTCAACACGAAGATAGTTATGCTCAGCACCGCCATCGATACTCACGCCAATGGCGACACGCTGCCTAACGAACACCTTGCAAATAGATCTATCTATCAATGTCCCATTTGTCTGCAGACTGAATGCAACCTCAACCGGCGCTGCTGCTGATCGGATGGCAATCAATACTTCTTCTAACCGTTCCGCACCCAATAGTAGCGGTTCGCCACCATGGATCACAACACAGACCCTCGTAACAGCGCGTCGAAGTGAATATTCACGAATCCGATATCCAAGCATCCGCGCGAAACTGGGAGCAAGAAACATTGGCTTCGCACGCCATGACTCGTCACCAGACGAATACTCATAACAATACTTACAAGCCAGATTACAGGGGGCTGCGACCTTTACCACCAGCGTGTCAATCGGCATATGACAATTCCCGGGCGCGTGTTGACAACTCGCTGATTAGCGAATGACCTGCCGGGGCAAAGGCCTCCGCCACGGCGTTCATAGCGCTAAGCCCTCCATTGAGATCGTCACGATGTCGCCGCAGGCGCAATCGAACCTTTTCTCGATTGATCCGCATCAATTCTGTTTGATCCGACTGCAGCTCGTCGTACAGTTCGCAAAGATGGACGAGTACCCACACCTGATGCAGCAACCCAGAAACGGGTCGCAGATCGCTTCGTAGTGGAGTAGAGACGAGGCGATTTGGATCGACATAGATCAGTTCCTTGAGTTCAATCCGAGAGAGCCGAAGGTGCGCAGCTTCATGAACCATACTCTCGGCCGAAAGGATCGTTGGAACAGAGGACAAATACACTATCCCAGGAACCAACTTGCTTGTCAGTGAAACGCAATAACCTGAACCAAGATCAGGAACCGGAACTATTAGACAAATGGCGCCACATTCATTAACCACTAGCTCGAGAGATCTGCGGCTTGTCCGCGCCAAGAGATCGAATGCTGATTGCAAGCACTTCGTAGTGGCACCATCCGTATCTCGATCCAACACCTGCAGCTCTTTCCCTTCGAGCGAGGAGTGCCACGCAGCCGCGAGATCTGAGACAATCGAGATATGATTGCCTAAAACGGTTATCTTTGGCTCGCTTGGAACGACGCCGTTGACCTGCCCCAACACGAGGGGCGACTGCTGCAACGCCGCTAGGCCAATTTGTGGACCCTTGCCGAGCTCTGTTTGAGGTGATTCCTCCACCAACCTTACCAAGTGCAATGCTGGGAGAAAAAAACGCCAAAGGTCCCGCGTACTCGTAACTCCAAGAGTGTCTGGCTTCACGCCCCACGCACGTTTGGCTATGTCCCAGTCGGAACCAAATTGCCCAAATAGCCAATCATCCAGAACCTTGGTTCGCTCACGGAACGGCATATATCCAACTCCAGTCTATTTTTTGAGCTAATCCACCGCATAAACGCACCTTAACAATCAGGTGCAGGCGTCAGACAAAATATCCGATGAACGAATCGCACACTTGCACGGCGATTCGTTCATCGGAATTACAGACAATTCAACCAAGTTACTTGGATGTGCTGGGATTATTTTTTACAGTATGCACATCGCTGTGTGAGCAATTTGACTCCTGGACCGCTGGTTCTTCGAATACCCCAGAAACATAAGTGTTGTGCGAAGTCGAGTTCGCTGTGGTCGATTGAGCCACCTTCACTTCATCCAATATTCGAGAAAGCATACTTTTTTGATCTGACATTATTAGTGTCCTCCATGAAAATCGCCCTCTAATCCCCGGGCTTTTAGGGGAGCTTACAGCTTGTAAAGCTATCTAAGTGTACCACCTTAACGTTCACCGCGCAATGGGAACCCTGAGCTTGCCTACGATTTGTGGACACCATAGCCTGACATGCGTGAGTTTCAAATGCCGCAATCCAACCATCGGTGGCACTGGATTTACTTAACTCGATGAGGGCGCATATGGAGTTATTTTTGCCGACACCTCCCTCCAGAGAGTTCGAAAGTGCTTCTATCGGCGCCAACCCGATCTCGCGCATTCTGCGCGTGTGTTCGAGAGTGAGGTGCGGGCATACAAGATTGCGATGAAAAGTCCGAAGTTGCACACGTTGGTTCCTGAGTTTTTTGGCATCCGTCCGACGCAGATCATCCTCGACAACTACAAAAAAGACATTTCTGATGAATTCATCCCTTGCCTTGCCTTCGAGGCAACGTTGATCGATGACAATTTTGTGAAACTGGGAGCGGTCTGTGTCTGTGATGTTGAGCGCCAGCGGATTACAAAATTGTTCGCGAGTGAAGGCATCAAGTACCTGAAGGACGCTTCGGTATTGTTGCAGGGCAAATGTGTAGTGAAAGTGATTGACTTCGCCGTGAAGGAATTTGAATTGAATCATCCCTGATCCAGGCTCTCGATAGAGACATCACATATAATTCAGTTACGCATCGGATTCAAACTTCGGTGTCCAGCTTGACGCTGACCGGTACCCGACTACAGAGCCACCGTTTATAAGCTTTAAGCGATTATAATCGATGCCGCATTTCGTGTGTTTCACTTAGTTTCAAGCTGGAAAAACTAAAATAAAGTTACGATCGATTATTTTCCATTCAATGCGTCCTCTTTCACTGAGCTCCATAGATAAGCCATGAGACATCGCCTTTACTGGGTAGTTCTCCGAAAGTTAACCTTAGAATGTATTGTTCGCTGTCGTGAGGTTTTTGAGGGCTCAGGTCGCCGCGAGAGATTCGGATTGCTCTTCAATGTATCAAGTAACAATTCACAGACGCAAAAGATGTTCGTGCAAATTGTATGCAACTAACCTGTGGTTCTGTAGAATCGTTAGTCCACAATTCGCTGGGCATAGGTTTCGCGCATTCGACATTGGAATGCCAAGTGCATCGGCTAACACGGCTTGAATCACGTGCCCATGCGTTACACAGATCACGTGATGCGGAAGACGGCGGGCAGAAACGATAGCGGCGCGAACCCTCCGCCGAAACATTGCCCAAGTCTCTTTGTCACTTTTCTCTTCGAGTCGGACGTCGGTCTCGGTGCCAGATAGGCGTCGAATTCGTGGGGCAATAATGTCTGCTGTTTGGACCGCACGAATCAAAGTCGAACAAACAAGGCTGTTGGCGTTTCTAGAAGGCAACAGTTTGACAAGCATTTTCGCCGCAGCCAGCGATTGGCGCCGCCCAAGTAGGGTCAGCACATCACTAGCCTCTCGATAGGTCGAAAGTTCGAACCGAATGTTCGAGCGACATTGTCCGTGTCGCACAAGGACCAGTAAGGGTCCAGTTGCTGACCGTATCAAGCCCATAGATGTTGCACTAGTCCTTGTGAAAGTTTCTAAAATTAGAAGCGGCGCCTCTGAATATAAATTATATATCGGCGGTTGTGTCGCGTGTAGATTAGCTTTAATTTTTTTAAAAAAATATAATTTCTTGATGAGTGACAAGTGACAGAAAATTGTTTGACATTTTTATATACGGACTACTGCTGAGATGAACGCCAAAATAGTATTGACAAACATCTTGCACCAAATGCTGGCGCTGATGAAAGAGTAACAGGGCAAGTCCAAATTGGGGGGCAAGACGAAGGAACTTAACCGTGATTGATAGGAATTCGCTTTTCCAGCGACGCAAGCACCCAATAAATCCGCTGCGAAGCGGCGGTTCCATGCGTTGAATGTAACACGCGGTGCTGAAATAAAATAGCGGGCTCTTTGGCAACCATCGTCCTCATTATGCATCGGTTGCCGCGATAATCCACCCCTTGCAAGTGATTATGCCGAAGGCCGCATCACCCGCGGGACAAACCGCCGCAATGAACCCCCCGGGGGACGATGATGTCAGCAAGCGCGACGTTTGCGAAACGCTGACGCTTAGTATGTTTTTACAACGCTCCGATTTGTTGTTACATTGTTTTCATCCGTGAAGTGCATGGCTGTTTACGGCCTTACGGCTTATTTTGCGGGCTCTCATCTTGAGTTGGCAGATTTACAGTTCCATCAGGGCTTATTGTCGCCTCGATCCTTATCTTCCCGTCCTTGTCATTAAAAAACACGCCCGCAGTTCAATCTACGAATGTTGCCGCCGCATTGATCCTCACCTTCTCGTCCTTGTCGCGCCACACCACGCCCGCATATTTACTATCAATGCTTGTTGAAGCCTCGATCCGATTCTTCCCATCCTTATCAAGCAATTGAACGCTCGCATCTTCTAAGACGGTTAGCGCCAAGATCCGCCCCTTCCCGTTATAGTCACTAAATAACACGCTGGCACACATATCGTCTGTATCCGCCTCAATCCTCACCTTTCCGCCCTTGTCGATCTATTTCACGCCTGCACTTCCATCGGAGAATGTTCCAGCCGAGATCCTCTGATTTCCTTCGTCATCAACAACCATCCACCCCTTGCAAGTGACTTTGTCGAAATTACCTTTCTTCACCACCTCTAATTCTTCACGAAGTCGTTTAATTTCTTCTTGCATTGCCCCGATTTGTTGTTGAATTGTTTCCATCCGTGAAGCGTATAGCCGTTTATGGCCTTATGGCTTCGGTGAGTTCTCGTCTTGCGTTGGCAATAACACAGTTCCATCAGCTTCTGTTACCGCATTGATCCGCACCGTTCCGTCCACATCAAGCCATTGGACTGCTGCTCCGCCATCGCCGTATGTCGCCGCGACAATGCGCATCTTCTCGCCCTTGTCGAGCAACTTCACGCCAGAAGTTCCATCTGCGAGTGTTCTCGCAGAAATCCGCACTTTTTCGTCTTTGTCCCGCCATTGCACGCTCGCTTCTCCCGATAATGTTGCCGCATTGATCCGCAACTTCCCGTCCGCATCAAGCCATTGAACGCCTGCCTCTCCATTCTCCTGGGTTGACACAGCAATTCGCACCTTCCCGTTCTTGTCGTCACATCTCACTGTCGCCTGACCATTCGCGAAGGTAGATGCATCGATCCGTCTCACCCCGTCCTTGTCGAACCATTGCACGCTCGCCTGTCCATCGGCAAAGGCTTCCGCCGCGATCCTTAACTTTCCTTCCTTATCAACAACCATCCACCCCTTGCAAGTGACTTTGTCGAAATTACCTTTCTTCACCACCTCTAACTCTTCACGAAGTCGTTTAATTTCTTCTTGCATTACCCCGATTTGTTGTTGAATTATTTCCATCCTTAAATGGTATAGCCGTTTACACCATCAAGGCTTCGGTGGGTTCAAGTTTTCGGTTTGCAGAAAAACAGTTCCATCGGCGTTAGTTCCCACTGCAATCTGCATCTTCCCATCCTTCTGGAACTTAACAGGCCTTGAACAATGACTTCGCGATTGCTTCCCTCTTGGGGGTAAGCGATACAAGAAGAGCCCTTCGATCAATTGACGAAGTGGTGGTCTGCAGTAGGCCAACTCCTAAACGGGGGGCATTTGTTCGCGCAAACCCGCCAGACAAATAGAAACGATTTCGAGAGCACGTACTTGCCTCCAAGTGAAATTTATTGCGGAGATGCGCAATAGCAATAGGCTCAGTACTAGAGGCAACCTCACAAAAAATAGTGAGAGCTAAAGCAGTCATCGCCGGATCTACAGTGTCCCGAATAAATTGAATTTGATTCGAAAGATCAATTATTTTTTTAATTGAATTACACTCATTTGCTTGTGCATTCAGAACATTGAATTGATTTCAACCTACAACCCAAACAACTCGCATTAAGTCTACAAACTGAATAAAAAATCGGAGTTGTAAGAATGCAGATAACGCACACAATCAATTATTTTTTGATAATTTAGATGGCTAACCACCCGAACCATCGACCTTAAAATCTCCTTCTGGAGACGCAAACTGGCTCGCTAAATTGCACCATGGGCAAGTAAATAATCCGGAACCACTAGGACAACAAAATTGGTGCTTACAACTGCAACAAGCCAAACCTGGATTACCACAATGTGCGCAAGGCAAGCTTTGAAAAGTTGATATATCAACTTCTAAACCTTTGGTATTTGACATCTCTAATTCCCGCAGGGCTACTGACTCTGTCCCCAAATACCTGGTCCCCTCTCTGCGATGCTTTAGCACATATGGAAGATTATTTTTACTGCAACGAGGCGTGAGATAAAGAAAATCACTATTCAAAAGTGACTCCGATTGCAAAACAGTCTTTAAATCTGAAGGAATTGCATTACGCAGCAGGCTTTTCGCTCCTTCTACATCAACACTAGCGACCTGAATTGATGACGTAATCCATTTAAAAAATGAACCAAGGCTGCTTACATCAGAGGATGACCGTAAAACATTTGGAGTTAGTAATTGAAGAGCACTCGCATCAGCATCTTCTCCACAAGCAAGAGCAACAGTAAAACATTTACCACTATCAGTACGAGATCTCAATTCCTTGGCCGAAACCTTCCAGCTATCAGTTGGCATTCCATCGGAAAAGACGAACACAATCGGTCGCCAATCACCCCTACTTTCATTTGAAGAAGCATGTTGAAGATCCGTATCCATTGATCTAAGAAGTAATTGCAAGGCTCCGCCGAGACAAGTTCCAGTTCCGAGACACATGTGCGGAAGATCGAAGTCAAGTATGGATGCAAGCGGAAATGAAACACGGGCTTGAGCACCAAATGTAATAACGCACAAGTGAAGAGTTTCTATTGATCGTGGATCCGATAGGAGGCTGCTTCTCAGGGCCAACAAGCCTTCAGTAATTTGCTGGAAAGGGGCACCCGCCATGGACTCAGAAGTATCAATTAAAAAGTAAACCGGAAGTCGTCGAGGCAATGCTTCTCCTTTAAAAATAAATCAACATGTAAATCAATTTAAAACCTGAAAAGAATTAAACTATGGCAAAAAAGCCCATTGAGCTCTCCAAGTACCAGCAGTTTTCATAAGTCGAATAAAGATAATAAACGAAAGTGCCGAACTTAAAAGAATTGAAATAAAACCAAAAAAATGCGAATTCCAAAGCGCATGCAATCCGATTGCTATCAATATCGCACGTAAAAATATCTTTTTCCAAGAACCATGAAACCCCCAACCCACCTGAAACCAGGCTGAAGCCGCTGCAGCTGTCCACACGACATGTCCAAAAGGCGAAAGAACACTTCGGAGGAGCAACACTTTCACTCCGAAAGTAAATCCTTCTACCGTAAGATACTCAAAAAAATAACCAGCGGTTTCGGCTAACGCAAAGCCTGCACCCGCAGCCAATCCAAGTACCAAGCCGGACACTGGGCTTCTATAACTGGACCTGTGCCAACAAAAAAAGGTTGCTAAAAGTTTGGCAGGTTCTTCAACCATGGGCGCGGCAAATAGCCCACCGATTCCTGTGAAGAAACCCAAAAATAGTGTTGCGACAATACCCAAGGTGGCGCCAAGTCCAGTAGTAATCAAAATGCTGCGCAAAGAAGCTGCTTGGTATTTGAACCAAGCATGTACAAATGAAAGCACGCCAACAGGTACAACGGCAGCTGCGGTAATCATTGCAATGGGGACCAGTCTTGGATTACCAGTAAGTTCCAGTATCCAAAGCAGAAACACAGCTAATACAGCAAGACCAAACGGCAACGCAACCCAAGAAGGAAGCCAATTCAATTTGAATTTTGAAATCCACACCGATCTTGCCGTAGCCAAGATTTGGCTGTCGACAAATTGTAATTGAAGTGATCCAACTTCAACCACATCACCGGAATTAAGTTGCCCAAACCTATTAGCAACTCCATTTACAAGGACTTGACCACCCAACGAAGAGATATGGATCGATGATCCGACCATGAGTTCTGCATGAAAAGGTAAGACCCCTGCCGCGGGAATTTGTAGCTCAAGACCAGAGTTAGAACCTATCCTGTAGCGCTTTGGAGGAAGTGGCACAATTACGCCAGCCATTGAACCCTTTAGCACGTGCATGCTCCAGCGACAACTTGCTTCGTACGGGGTGGATGAATACGGAAAAGAATTCACAACTTACCATAATATCAATCAAAGTAAATAAGAAGTAAAATTCTGAATATAAATCTAGGTAATTATAAACATCAATGCAAAAATTTAAAATACCAGGACTATCTTTTTCTTGAAAAAGAGCAGTCGGACTATCAAGCGCTAAAGCGAAACTTTCTAGATCAATTGGTATTCCCCTTACAAGATCCGGTCGACAGCGCAGGATTGGAAAAGCAATGGGGTGTTATTTTGAAGCAATCCTATTTGTATTTGGAATTAAGGGATCAATTACTTTAGTTGCAAATTTAATATGACCAGACTACAAATTTGTAAGCTAAATGATGTGCAACATTGCTACACATCATCGGCCAATAAATGTTCCGCCAGATGATTTTGCCAAAGCACGTAAATAATTACCGAAACTTTCGTCGAAATAATTTCCAATACCAACTACATGTATCCGAGCGCTATTTCCCCCGAGCCGGGACTGCTTAACGAACTCAAGGACGTTCTCTGGACCCTCGCTAGGCTGTCCATCAGTAAATAGGATTATCGCATCAATATTTGCAAACCTATAAGCACGCTCCAAAGCATCTTTAGTTTTTGTTTCGCCCTCGGGCTCCAAACCAATTAACTCACGCGTAAAATTCTCAACGGCATCTTTCCTAGACAACATACCTACAGGAGGGAAAACTCTGACATCGCTACCGTAAACAACAAGAGCCGCTTCGCGGACTGGCAAATTTTTAAGCCAAGATTCAATCGTCTGCTTTGCATCTTTCCAGCGCTGACCCTTCATACTACTAGACCGATCAAGAACAAAAACAACGCGATCTAAGGAACCTTCTAAACCCAACAATTCGCTGCGCAATCGCGCTTCTTTGTCATTTAGATCAGACACGGGCAGATTTAATTTTTCAAGTTGATTCACTGCGTCGGCATGTTTCTGGCGCTCTGTATTGAGGTCTTCAACAAGTGCGCTATTTTTTTTCTGTATGCCCGTAACAGTAGAGGTAAAATTATCAATATTCAATTGCAAATTACGATTTTCAGATTGCAATGATTTAATTTCATTCTGTAAAATCTGCTCGCTACTTTGTTGTGTTTGCTGCGCAGATTCTGCCATACGGGCATAAATGCTGGCTCGTTCTTCGCTTTGCAACTTGGCATCACTTAATTTCTGAATTTCAACAAGTAAAGCATCTTTATCATTCGCGATAAGTGAAATTGATTCATACTGATGTTTAAGATTTAAATTAATTTGGGTAAGTTTAGATATTTGCAAATCTAAATCTTTCTCATTTTTTTGTTGATTACTAATTTTTTCAAGAGATTGATTATTTGCATATTCCAACTCTGCAATTTTAAAATTAAGTTTCTTCTTGGTTTCATCTACCTGATCATTTGCGCTAGAATTTCTGTCTTTTAAAGCAACATTGGCTGCTCCAAAAGTGATTGCAACAATTGCAAACAAAGTAAATAAGTCAGTCATGGCAACCCAGCCAGCGACCTCATCCTCTGATCCTATTAATGTGGCGTGGCGTCGATAACGCATAAATTATCCAAACCACCCTTTCCTAGCCTGCAAAGCAGTTTCTAATTTATGAACTGATTGATCAAGTTTCGTTGTAAGGGCTTCTTCATTTGCTGCCAATTTTTCGCTTGCATGTGTAAGAGAAACAACTTGACCTTCGGTAGATTGTAATACTGGAATTAATTGCTTAATTGCGGTTTCAATACCTGCCTGCGTCTGCACGAAGGAGGCTGAAGACTCGGCAAGCGATTGCCCCATGCTGGCCTGTATGCGCAGTGTATCAGAACAGGTGGATTCTAAGGCAATAGACACTGCGCTCAATGCTGTATTAAGAGCAGTTGAGGCTGCAGTTTGCTGGCGAAAAGTATCAATGCAAGAATGAATTTGGTTTTTCAATTGCACTAGAGGTTCAGAGGTAGAAGTTAGTCCATCTGCAGCGGTTGAGAGTTTCTTTGACGCAATTTCAATTGACTTTCTCTCAGTGTTTATCAAAGCCAAGAACGATTCTTGATTTCTTTTATATTCTTCCAAAAATTGACGTGCTTGATTTTGAACATTCTGATTTCCAATATCACGCATAGTTGCCAATTCAGCAGCAAAAAGCTCCCTCACTGAATCGACCTGCTTTGTAATCGCTGCACTGGTTTGCGATATGGCCACACTAGCCGTACTAACAATTTCAGCTAAAATATTTTTTGCAGTTGAAGTACTTTCTGCAGTCTCAGTCAGATATTGAGTAACCGATTCGGTTGTACCTTCTACAACATGACTCAAGTCTTCAATTCTTTGTCCAAATTCGATACTGTTTTGTTTAATTTGATCAAAATGTGATTTAGATGACTTTTCTAAATGTCCCGAAGTACGCTGAGCTGCCTTGTTTAAATCGGTCATGCTTAAATGAAACTCTGTCAATACAGTCTTCATAGTGTCAGCAAGAAATGTGTAAAGTTCTTTCATGTTGCCTGTAGCTTGCTTCAGCTGCTCTGAAAGCCCAACATAATCTCTCATAAATGGCCCAAGCAATGCATAAGCACTACCAAGTTTTTTTGGATCAACAGCGCTGGATACTTCTAAGGTTTTCTTACGTGCTTTAAAATCAACTCTTAATACAACAATTTGATTTCCAATTGCAAGTAATGCGCCAATAAATACACCTAAAAATACAGGTTGAATTACCCCCATTGGGTCTTTCATTCCATCATCTGACAGTCTCGTAATCCCAGAAACCCAAAAAAGCAAAGCAGTAACTGCTACACCAGTAAGCGGAGCTGTGCCAGTCAACTTACGGAGAAGTGAATACCAATAACCACTATGAATTGATGAATCAAGATCCCCTAAAGCCTCTTCGTGTGTTCGGAACTCAAAGTGACCTGCTTCAGCTCTAGATTGCCAACTTGCTGCTCCAGTTATAATTTCTTTACTGGCACTGATCGATGAATAAATAATCAAGCAAACGAATCCCACCAAGAAAACGAGCGTGATAATCCAAGTTAATATCATGAGAGAATTCCTTTATGAATCGCGATTTTTTCGCTCGCGCGAAGAACTAAATATCCAACCTGAATAAATAAATCGAAGAATCAGAGCGAAACGAATACCAATTCTTGATATTGAAAATGATTTTTTATTTGAATTAACTATTGGGACAATTTTTTGTGTTCCATAGTGTAATTGATGAGAAGAAAGATTACCCATACCTTTTTTTAAGTCAAATTTGAAGCGCAATGTGGATAAATGAATTGCACGTAGGTTAGGATCTTCGTAAATCCAAAAACTACTGCTTTGGTAATTTCGCGAAGGACGGGGAATAGATGGACGCTTTATAAATGCCTGTGCAGTCCAAATAGGCACTGATGGGGATTTAGAAATTCCAGCATTACGAATTGATCCAGATAAGTGCAGTGGCCTTATAAAATTTATTGCTTTTAAATAAATCCAGCCATCCAAAAATAACCCGTCTCTAAAATCTTTAGCATCGATGTCGATTGCAAGTTCAAATGCGCCTGCAGAGAGTTTATCCTTGGAAAGTTTCACTGAATAAATATCTGTAGATAATTGGACATCTATTGGTATCCATCCCTGGATAACAAATCTAAATTTTTTACCCGGCGCAATGTCGGGGATTGTTAAAGAAAGAGGTACATGCCATTGCCCTCTGCCTACGCACTTGCCGCTAATATCACCTAGCAAAATTGTACTTTTAAAATCAACCCTAGCGCGAGAACCTAGTTCGACAACAGTAGTTGGACGCCACAAGCTACAAAGATCACCTGCAACGAAACAACTTTCATCTAACAACGATGTTCCTATTGCACCGCCATTGAATTTAAGAACTCCACCACTTTCAATCACAAATGCTGGACCTTCAACTCCAATAAATGTCGTATGTTCCGCTACTAAATTCACAGTTCTTCGTATATAAAATGTTCCTTGCTGAATGCCACGATTTGACCAATCAACAATACTGTCTTTACATGTATCCAAAATGGATTGAAAGTCCGGATTGTTCATGAATCTCGTTGAAGGTAAATTATAAAAAAATGACATAAATGAATTTTATGACAATTGAAAATTTTAGACATGAAATACTCCGACGACACGGGCACGAAGTGTAACTTGGGATGGGGCACGAAATTGAATTCGTAAATCTTTAACAAGCTCTATTTGTTGCCCAATTAGAATCTTTGTCGACAATGGGCTACCAACACCATAATGACTGACAATCATGTCGACAGCGCTAACATTTTCGATCATAAACCCACTAGGAAAAGAGTTGTTATTTCGAATGCGCGCTAGGGGCTGTGATTCTTGTCCTGGGCCTCTGGGTTCCGAATTCGAAACATGAAATGGAAATATTTCAGTTTCTTCCCCACTACACGACTGCAAAACTAGTTCAGAAATCAAGTCATGCCAGCCTGGTTGTCGTTGCCTATCAAACACTATTTTAAATAGCCATCCCTTGTAAGCTGAATTGCAAAAAGGACAGATAGGGTTATGAATATCAATAAGTATAAACCATTTATGAGTACATTCTGGATTAGGGCACGGAACACAGCGATCTAATGCTGACTCTAGAAGACTTGCCCACGTACTGGCAGAAGGCCGATTATGAAAATCACGTTGCAAGAAATTGACAAATGCTAATTTAAAAGCATTTGAAATCCCTGGTCCAAGAATTGATGATGGAAAATATGAATCAGCAGGCTTATTAGATTCATCACTTGGATGTTCTGAATACAAAGCTTCAATTCCGAATTCAACATCTTGTTCTAGCTCTGCAGACAAACCTTTGAAATTACGCCTACCCATCAAAGGATGTCGCTCTAGTAAGTAATTATAAATTAATACAGCTAATGCATGCCTGTCCGTATTTTCCGAAGGAAGTTGCTTGAGTGGATCGGTCAAAGAAAGGTGTTTAGTAGCCAAAACTTCAGGGGCTATGAAACGAGGTGTTCCCAGAACATTCGGAATAATTAAGCCCTTCACAATCAAAGCATCAAGATCTATCAAAATTGCAGTGCCTAAAACAGGATCAATTAAAACATTTTTATCACTCAAATCAGAATGCGCTAGTCCAGCCGCATGCAATCTATTGACAGCCCGACAAACAGAAATGAGAGAGGAAAGAAATCCCCGCAGAGTCCCTCTTTCCACGGCATGAATTTTAGAATATCTCAATAATTTATTAGTTTTAGGATGCTTACAAATAAACCATCCCACTTCTTTTTCCTTGCCTTTACATTCACCTAAACTAAAAAAGTAATTTTCTGGATAGTAAGGGAGAACGATTCCTAATCCTTTTTCAGGATGGTGACATATATCAATTGGCCAGCAAAAAAGATTACTCCAATAAAGATGATTGTTTTGTGTTGTGAGTGTTGGATTATATTTATTAATAACATCTAGCAGCCGCGATTTCCAAGCAATCTCATCGATAGGTCCGCGATAAAAAGCAACTACTAATTTTGCGTTCGAGGCACGATGAACATCCTTCATTCCTCCACTTGCAAATGCATTTGGTAAAAATTGTATATCACCACCCTTACTAAGTCTGGCGCTCAAATAATCATTAGAAGTAGACATATCGATTCTTCAAATATTAAATAATATTTCTATTACATAAAATAAATCATTTAATATCAAAGCGAAGGAAAGGTTTCAACAATTCCAGTTCTTGCATCAATCTCATTTCCAAATTTAAATTCTAGCCCAGAACACAACATGATTTTTGAATTTAAGGAAAGTGATTGAAAATTAGGCATTCCCGCTTTTACATTGCGAACCATAAAAAATGGAAGAGAAATATTTTGTAAATAAAATGTAGGTGTTGGATCTTTTAAAAATACAACACGAGCAACCGGGCTTGAATCCTGACCTGCTCCTCGAAGCGAATTTCGATGAGTGTGGTATTTATAAAGCTGCGTACCAGAGCCACCTAAATAACCATTTAAAACTAATTCGCCTTCATTTCTGGTGTAATTAGTTCTATCAACGTATGCAAATTTTAAAATACTAAAAGTCCCTTTAGAAATTTTCCCGCAATATGGGCATTTTGGCTTCTGGGGATTAATCAAAACAAACATTTTATGAGTACAACTAGGATTTTCACATGCACGCATGCTGTCAAATGCCGCACTTAAAACCTTTTCCCAGTCACTCGCACTTGGTCGTAAATTTGGAGTATGAATACCAAGGACAAATGTATTCGAACAGAGCTTTTCAAAAGCCGCTCCCATAATAGATGCCGGGTAATATTTACCACTAGGCCTATTCGACTTGTCGATTGGGTGCTCTGAATATAAAGCTTGAATTCCAAACTCAGCTTCATTTTCTTGCTCGGGGGTCAATCCTTTCAAAATACGGCTTCCCTCCAAAGGATGCCGCTCTAGTAAATATTTATAGATTAGGACAGCAAGCGCGTATTTATCAGTTTCGGCACACGCATGCTTTCTGTTTGAATCTTCCAAATGTAAATTTTGCGTGGCTAAAACTTCAGGAGCAATAAAGCCCCGTGTTCCTAATACATCTGGCGGAAAAACTCCCGGTACAACTAATGCATCAAGGTCGATTACGATTGCGCTGCCAGACACCGGATCAATTAAAACATTTCGGTCACTCAGATCGGCGTGTGCAAGCCCAGCCATATGCATTCTTTGCACTGCACGAGAAACACGAATTAGTGAACTAATATAGCCCCCAAGATTCCCTCTCTCTAACGGATCAACCCTTGAATATCTCAATAGTTTTTTTGTTTTTGGATCAATGCAAGTAAACCAACCACCGTCTTTTTCTTTTCCTTTACACAGTCCGTTGTCAAAAATGAATCGACTTGGATATGAAGGAATTAACATTCCAAGCCCTAGCTTGGGGTGATCTATTAAATCAGTAGGCCAACAAAAAAGTTCCTTCCAATAAGAAAAGTTCGGTTTTCCTGGAAGCGTCGGATTATGGTCGGAAATTACTTTTAACAATCTGTTTTCACGTGCAAAATCACTTTGAGCTTTATGAAAAAAAGCTACAACTTCTTTACGGTCACGAGTAAAAAATACCTGCTTCATTCCGCCGGCCATACCATTCGAAATGTTAAATTCTATTGTTCGACCACTACGGGTACGCGCGGTTTCGAATGTCATAAACTCTCCGAAATATACAAAGCTAAAGTTCTGTCATCAAACGATCCACGTACTTTATAAACATCGATCCATTCCATAGCCTGCTTAGCAATTTCATTTGCCAATCCAACTTTATCGCCAGACATTGACGGTTTAGACAAAACTTCATCTTCGTAACATGCGACTGCTTGGAGCAAGCCTGGTGTAGCCAAGGCTTCTGCTGGGGATAAGTTAAGTTTTGGAAGAATAGATGCCGCATATTTAATCCATTTTTTCCTTGGCATATCGTTTTTTGGGAACTCAAAGAAATCTTCTTCCGTTGCTAAATTATTAAGATCAGTGAAGTTTTTTTTAATCAGATCACTTTGCTGTTGAATTACATTTACAGGTTCATTTAATTTAATAATCCTGTTGATTATAAGATCACACAGCAGACGTTCCATCCCTGAGTCCCCTTCGTAATAATCGTCAGCAACTCCATCAGTCATAGAGGCGACAGCAATTACGCTGTCTGGGCTTCCAAGAATACTGGCTTGAATTCGAGACGTGAATTTGGGATCACTTACGCTTGGTTCATTTACGAATACAGTCCCTCCAGCAAACTCCCCTCTATCTACGTTCATTAGTCGAAAACACTTAATTATTTTTGTATCTTTATCTCTTACAAAACACGATATCATTCCATCTCCAATTGCACAAGAAATTACAACTGCGCACTCTTTAGTACCTTGGGTATCTGTAATCAAAACCGTAGTTGCCAGACTTACCAAAAGCGTGCAATTTAAATCTTTTGGAAGAATTTGCAAATATTCTTGTTCTTTACCATCATTTATCCGTTTAAAATCTTTCCCCTCATCTCTAATTTTTTTAGTTAAATAAATTTTTTCCTCAGAATTAACAGTGTTCTTAGAATTCACCCATTTATTGATTTCATCAACAACACTTTCATAGCCGTTTTTTATTGCGCCTACAACTTTATTAAAATAATTTGAATTCTCAACTGATTCTGATTGTTTTATAAGTTCATCAAGGGGAATCGAAGATTTATTAAAGCTAATCGGCTTCAATCTGTCTTCTAACAACTTCATCAAGGTATCAACTGCAATTTGTGAACCAACCCGTGAGAACTTTGCACTCCCAGCACCGTCTGAGACGATTAACACATTCCATTCACCAATTTCGCGGAACAAATAGGAATCATCACACCAAAGCTTGTCTTGCTTATGTCCTCTGCCACGTGCGGCAGCCGCAATGAACATGCCTTTCTTCTTCACTTCGGCATCAAAAATACAGTCAAAATTATCATTCCACTTATCTACCCTAGGAGATGGCATGCCTTCGTCTGGCCGGTGCCAAGTCCATGAGGCGGGCTTGGCCGGGGAAGTAGCATTAGGGGGCGGTAATGCTTCTGTAATATCAGGTATATTATGTTTATTTGAATTGGGAAGATTTAATTGCGTTGCCTTGCTAACAACTTCCAAGTCTATAGTAGCTAAATTTATATCTTGGCTTGAAATACCCTTCTTGTGATTGCTCACAGAATCATCTGGATCTTTGAGATCACTATCCTCAAAGCGAGAAAGTTCTTCTACTAAATTCCTTCTTATACATTCAATAATTGTCTTATTATTATTTTTTGATCTAAATAAGCTGCTTAACAATAAGTTCGTTTTTTGAGTGTATTTACTTCCAGGCAATGATTTTATAGACGTATGCTTTGTTACAAAGTCAGTTGGAAGCATTATGCCCACTAATTCAGCTGCAAAATACTGTAGATAAATCTGATCATTTTCCAACAAAACCCAATTTTCTTTCCCCACTAGATCTTCCTTGTTAAATTCACCACTTGTTAACCTGATTTCATTTGAAATTTTACTAAATATTGCCTGCCATTCAATTTGCTCAGAACTTTTTTTGAATAGCTCTATAAGATCTGTATAATTTTTTTCCCACTCCCGAGGGGGTGCCTTGCGGTCAATTGAAAGTCCTCTTTTACAAAGACGATAATTAATCCAACAATTGACTCTAAAATCAAATCTTTCGTTCATCATTATTACTAATATAATTTAATACAATTCAACTAACTGAATTCTACTTTTAAGGAACAATCACTATGCCTGGTGGTGGTGGTGGCAAGGTAATTCCCTGCTGGGCTGCTTGAGGATTTGTACCGACAGATTGTGATGTCAATAAAACACTCTGGGTTACCCAATTAAAGAAAGCTTTAATTGATTGCTCAGTAGTGTCATTTACTTTGACAACTGTTGGGCTTAAGTTTTTCAACATCTGTTCATCCGCTGAATCGCCTGCTGCACAAGCAATGATATTTCCTACCTTCTGCTTTTTCAAATAATCCGCCGCATCCTGCCACGAATCAGTCGGTTGGCCATCAGTAAATATGAATACTAAAGGCTTCCAATCCCCTTTTTGTGTCTCTGTTGAATTTTTCACGCATTCTCGGCGAATACATTCTTCTAACATCTTCAAAGCATCTCCCAAGCAGGTACTACCACTCGCTTGAAGTGTTGGAGGCTTGAAGCTTGGAACGTCTGTCAAAGGCGTTACCTGCCGAGCAACTGAATCAAATGTAATTACTGATACAAATACTGTTTCAATCGCTCTTGGATCTGAATTAAGTGCGGCTTGAAATACTTGCAAGGCCTGGGTTACAGCGTTAATTGGGGCACCAAGCATGCTGCCCGAAGTATCAATTACCAAGTAAATCGGAAGTCGTCGCATTGACATGATATATCTCCTTAATTCAAGCTATAAAGTGGTTTTGCATAATTTCAAACCATGAAATTTTGCTCCCACAAAATCTGTATCAAATTATCATACTTTAGATTTTTGTAAAATCTATCTTACTACCTTCAAAATTTGGCAATTTGATTTAAAAACTTGAAAAATATGCCCCAATCATAATAAAGCTGCAGCGTTTGTATACGCAATCAATGCCTGTGATTCACTTGCTCTTGCAAGTGACAAGCGTTGCTGCGCTGGTGAGTTGGCAAAACTTCCGATAGTTTGTTGTCGAATCGAATTTTTATAAGGCCGCAATAAATTCCAAGTAATTTTAGGATTTTTCACAAAGTTCTTCCAGTTTCTAAAGCAGAGCTTTAACACCTCCACACTCGCTTTCCGCCGCGCCCACCATTGTTCTCTGCTCACTAACTTTAAACAAAGCGCCTCGTCAGCTCGGGCATTGTTTAGCTTCTCTGCTGCATATGCTGAATCGGCCTTACGACGGACATATTCCTGATGTGTTAGTCCTAGATCTGTCGCCCGCTGAACTTCTTTGTCAAACTCATGTCGAAGCTGCTCTAAGTGAAGCTGCTTCCTTTGAATAGCTGCTTGCTCTTCCGCTGCCCTAGCTGCTCTATGCGCAGCATCGGCGGCACGATTTGTGGCGTTCACCAACTCATGATTGGTTTGCTCATAATTATCCTGATAGTAGTTCATAAAATCAAAATTCTAGGATACTCACTCATGAAAATTAGTCTATCAATTAATTTATGTAAATGATAAGTCTAGCCTTCTTCCTGTTAGACTTATTCTATGTATACAGAGTGTCGAGGCTGTGGTCATCGCGGTGCAGGCCTCCATCTCACAGGGACTATGTGCCCTTTTTGTGGAGGTAATTACACTCTTGTTGTTCCTCAGCAGGCAAATAGTTTAAACAGCTCACATTCTGATCCACAACTGGTTGCACTACTTAGGAAAGATAAACGACTGGCTTTTGAGTCCCTAAAGCAATATCGTTACACTGTATTTCAAACTATCTATGGGGGCAGTCTTCCAGCCTCTTCCGCAGTAAGTTCTTTCTGGATTGGCCGTTCCGATCCAGAACATGACCGTCTTACTAGTCAACTTGTTGTGATAACTGCTCGATTAAATTCAGCATTAGTCACGATGGGCCTTCTTCCGGAGCCATAAAAAATGCCTTTATTTGATGTACTTCAATGGAATGAGACTGATGAAGCTCTGTTTGCTTGGCGTCATCCTATTTCTAATATTACTTTAGGAAGTCAACTGATTGTTGCAGAGGGCCAAGAAGCTGTTTTACTAAGAGAAGGTAAATTTATTGGTCCGTTTGCTTCTGGAAGACATACGCTAGATGTAAGAAATATTCCAATTTTACAAGCGTTTATTAATATTCCATTTGGTAGCAGCCCCTTTCCAGCGTCAGTATGGTTTGTTCGGCGTCACACGGCAATTGAATTACCTTGGGGGACCCCATCTCCTGTCAATGTTCAAGATCCACGATTTGGAATCGCCGCTCCTATACGAATGAGAGGCACAGCCACATTCCAAATTGCGGACTCATGTAAATTTTTATTAGGGCTTGTCGGTACGGTAAATAAATTTTCGAGAGATGACATGGCTGCAACAATGCGCCCTGCAATAATTCAAGGAGCTACTACGGCAATTGCTAACGAAATACAAACAGGCTCAAGTATTCTAGATTTACCTAGCAAAATCCAGAATCTAGCTTCTAACACAGTCCAATCCGCGAATAGGTCAATTGCTTCATTTGGAGTGCTAATCACTCGAGTCTGGATAGAAAGCATAAATTTTCCAGAAGATGATGAAGGTATTATGCGTCTAAGAAAAGCCCTTGCTGACAAGATGCAATTGGGGATACTCGGCGCAGAATACGGTACTGTTAGATCATTTGACGTACTAGAAAAATCAGCTGCAAATCCTGCCGGGGGTTTTATGGCTGCTGGTGCTGGTATTGCCGCTGGTATTGCCGGAGGGCAAGTGATTGGAAACATAATGACTGGAGCGCTTGGCATACGATGTAAAAGCTGTGGTTCGAGTGTTTTAGCTGGAGCCAAATTCTGCCAAGCCTGCGGCCAACCCATCTAGGGATTCATTTCAAAATTTCTGAGAGGTCACGATGAAATTTATTTTTATTAGATCAATAATTTGGCTAACTCTACTAACACTTCCGTTTGCTACTTATCAAATATTAAATGTCGAATTCCAGAATGATGTTTTGAATCTTGCTTACGCCCTTGCAGTCACTGGATTCATCATTGGTACTGCAACAGGAATTCCAGTTCGAGGAAATAAAGGCACGAATCCCGAACTCTTCCCAATTAGAGCTTCAAGTGGTTGTTGGACCCAGGTCATACCTGTATCAATTTTTGTATGGCTCTGGGTAATGCCTTATGTTTCAGTTATTACATCAAAGTTTGTCGCACTAGGACTGATGGCTTTATCCGTAGTGCTTACAGTCACATTTATTTCAATTCACAAAATACTTAAACAGACCCCAAGACCGTAAGCGATTCATAGAAGGACCCAATCAAATAAATCATCTTTTCTATATATTGAATGCTTTCATTTTATCAAACCTTTTGAGCTGCACCCTAGTCGAAAATGATACGAAGACACCGCTTTTATCGCCAGAAATATTAAAAGAGGATTGGGGCGTTGCAGATTCTTGTCTCAAAACCAATACTCCTCAAAGATGCCTTGGATCAATAAATTTATTGAATTCTTATATTGATTTAATAATCTTAGAAGGAGAAGAAAACAGTGTAGGATTTACTTTTAGAGAAAGAGACAAAGTCTCACCATCTGATTTTTCATCTAATAATATATGCGGAGCTTGTTTCCCTAGACCTCCATTCGAAAAATTTACTGGGGAGATTTTAAATGAATCTGAAATCTTGAATTTTTATCCTCCAGTGTCTGAAATTGCAATCAATGCATTACTCACAAGCACGGTTGTAGAGCTCGATACAGGACACCAAAGCTTTGCATTTATAAGAGATAGAAACGCAGTAAATGGATTGTCTTGGGATTTAGTGATAATTTCAATTAAAAATGGCAGATTAGACTTAAACAATGTAAAGATTGTTTATCGTGGCTGGCTCGAACAAAAAGATGCTCTATGGATAATAAAGTGGGATTGATATCAAAATCATGGAATCGCGATTGAATAAAATCAGGACTCTTACTGCTTCGCTTTCTTGGCCTCTAAAGTTCGCTCTATACAAAGACTTATTGAATGGCATTATGATTCTTTGTATATCTGTGTTGATGATGCGATGCGGGCCCGCCGCCCCCCGTTGCTCACAAGCTGACATCAAAAATCAAGTCGTTCAAAGTGCCATACAGGAAGAGCGTGTCTCTAGTTTTGTCTTTGCAAATGCCTTGCAAAGCCTTGAAGATGACAATGAAATGCAAGCAATAATCACATACAAAGATCCTTTGTCTGACAAACATGAAATGGTGAGAAGCACTGGCTACGAACTTGCTCAGCGCTTACCTGAAATAATTCTTTGGGGCACAATGACCGACGGAATCGGGCAAATGCTTTCTGGAATGGCTCAATTCACTGGAAATACTGAAACCAAAGAAAAATTTTCACGCGACAAATTTTCTCTCCACCTTGAATCTTTTTTTGAAACTCCAACTGTTAAAAAAGTAGTTGATCGTCTTGAAATCGCCATCAATAATGCCCAGTCCAGAATAACGCTTATAAATATTCGTCCAACAAGCATTGATGACGCTATACGACGCTGCGATTGCTTAGGCGAATTAGCGTGGGATGAAACATCAATTGACGTAAATGTTCATTACCGGGCACAATTCACTGAAGCTGACCAAGTCGTAATTACACTGAAATCTGTAGATTGAAAATTACGCCTTATATTTAGATAGAAATGTTATCACTAATGAACTGACCCAACATGATATTTCTAGGAATTTAAATGGGAATTCAAGATCGAGGCTATATGCGATCCAACTATCAATTCAGAAGCGGCGGAACGTGTCAATAGCAATGAGACACTTTTGTTTATGAAACCGCGAATTTCCTTGTGATTTTGTTTGGTTCTTGGTCGGTTGACTGCGGTCGATTGATCCAAACCGGGTCGGGAAGTGATGGCGCGCGTGGTCACCCACGAACAAATTGTTCGGGATGTTGCTTCCAAAACTGGTCGAGAGCACGCTGACGAACGCGATGAAGTTGCAAGTGCTCTCCGCGGTAGACCTGCGACGGCGTGAAGTACGCGATGCCTTCGTGGTGATGTCGATTGTTGTACCAATCAAAAGCCAGCGGACACCAGTCCTGCCATTCATTGAATGTCATGCGTCGATCTGGCCACGCGGGTCCGTACTTCAAAGTTTTGAATTGTGATTCGGACTACGCATTGTCGTTGCTCGTGCGTGGCCGTGAATGCGATTGCGTGATATTCATTTCGCAAAGAGCCTACGAGAGATGTCGCGACGTCATCGCCACTCCACGGTCGGCGGGGATGGAAAGACCATCGGGGTCAACACCGTTTGCGAGAATTATTTCCCTGACAAACATGGCGGCGAGCGCGCCTGTTTCGCTGCGGGCAAGTCTCCATCCAACAACACATCTGCTGTACAAATCAAGAATGACGTAGAGGTTGTAATAGCCGCCGAGTGCGGCAGGAAGTTTAGTGATGTCCCAAGTCCAAACTTGGTTTGGTCGTGTCGCACGAAGTCTTGGGACCTTCGCTTGTGGATGGCTCGCAATTCGGCGCCGTTGACGAATCGCCTTGTTTTGAGCCAGTATTCGATACATTGATCGCACCGAGCACAGGTAAGTTCCTTGGTATAAAAGTGCGGCGTGCGCGCCGCGCGGAGTCATGTCAAGAAATTGTTCGCCGCAAAGAATTTCAAAAATATATTGGCGATCAACGCAAGAAATTCGCCGCGGATGAAATGAACGCGCGGCATTCGTGAGTGACGTTGCGTCGCAAGAAATAGATTTCAAGTTCTTCGCGCGCCTGCGATACCACGTTGCGCGCGAGACATTGAGCGCATTGCACGCGGGCGCAATGGCGACCTCATGATGGTGTTGATCGACAAGGCTCATGCCAACTTCCCTCCGCTGGATTGCCTCTCGTCGCGATCGATCGCATCCAGAATATCCGCCATCTTTATTTGAAGGGCGAGCAATTTCTCGGCGTGCTCAAGCTTCAAACGAAGGCGCGCATTCTCTCGCTCAAGGCGTTGCTTCTCATCAGCCCGGCGTTAAAGCCGCGCCTGGCAAAGCAACGTCTGCGCGCCGAGCGGGGCGACTGTTTTCGCGGCCAAGGTCTTGGGTCTCAAGAAATCTTCGGGCTCGCTTGTCGGCCGGCTCACTGCCGTGCTTGCTATGGGTGCAACATGTAAACGAGTGGCGCGTG
>Ga0209086_10000450_pt1 | contig 35540 bp, 26 predicted proteins | sample M_130207_XF_Meta_FD_187312 | JGI IMG/M metagenome (GOLD analysis project Ga0209086, IMG submission 187312) | Freshwater microbial communities from Lake Montjoie, Canada to study carbon cycling - M_130207_XF_MetaG (SPAdes) (version 2) | ecosystem: Environmental > Aquatic > Freshwater > Lake... | reverse complement strand
GTGTAACCTTGTGGGCCCTGTGGTCCAGCTACGGTACTAATCGAACCAGTGTAACCTTGTGGGCCCTGTGGTCCAGCTACGGTACTAATCGAACCAGTGTATCCCTGTGGACCCTGTGCACCAACACTTCCGGTGTAACCTTGTGGGCCCTGTGGTCCAGCTACGGTACTAATCGAACCAGTGTAACCTTGTGGGCCCTGTGGTCCAGCTACAGTACTAATCGAACCAGTGTAACCTTGTGGGCCCTGTGCACCAACACTACCAGTGTAGCCCTGTGGGCCCTGTGCACCAACACTTCCGGTGTAACCACGTGAACCAACATAGCCTTGTGGACCCTGTGGGCCTGTGCTACCTACGTATCCAGTATTTGCACTCCAGTTGAGTACGCCAGCTCCGTTGGTAGTAAGTGCATACCCACTTAGGCCATCTGCTATTGGTAGTACGTATGTTGTGCTGCCAGCATATGCCGATCCCACAAATCCCACATAACCTGCAGTTGAACCACTTAGGCGTAATGTACCCTTGACATCTAGCTTGCTGCCCGGGCTACTGGTTCCGATGCCCACGTTACCTGCTGTTTCTGCAATGTACACATTACCACTATCAATAACTTCAATGCTTGGTACGCCAGATATATCGTTAACAGAGAATATAGTTCCTGTTAAGCTATCCGATATTGAAAACAGTTGTCCAGATGAGCCAGTGAAAGACAGTGTAGGAGTACCCAAATCATTCATTCTAGCAGTAATAGTGCCAGTGGTAGTACTCTGCGACCCAACAAATGCAATGTTGGAGCGTACTGTTAATGTGCCTGTAGACGGACTTACGCTAAGATTTGTTGTTGCTAACTTAGGAGAAAACAAGCTACCTAAATAGTTTACTGTGATAGGATATAATGTAGTTGACGTTGTGTCGTTAGTTACAGTTAACGATGGACCAACTGAGCCAGTATAGCCCTGTGGACCTTGTGCGCCCGTGCTACCAGTATAGCCTTGTGGGCCTTGTGCTCCTGTGACACTGTTCCCACTTGAGCCAGTATATCCCTGTGGTCCTTGTGCACCAACTGAGCCTGTATAGCCCTGTGGTCCTTGTGCACCAACTGAGCCTGTATAGCCCTGTGGTCCTTGCGGTCCACGTGATCCTACAAATCCAGGTGTATCACTTCCAGTATATCCAGTTGGGCCCTGTGCACCAGTTACACTATTGCCACTTGACCCCGTGTATCCCTGTGGACCTTGTGCACCAGTTACACTATTGCCACTTGACCCCGTGTATCCCTGTGGACCTTGTGCACCAGTTACACTATTGCCACTTGACCCCGTGTATCCCTGTGGACCTTGTGCACCAGTTACACTATTGCCACTTGACCCCGTGTATCCCTGTGGACCTTGTGCACCAGTTACACTATTGCCACTTGACCCCGTGTATCCCTGTGGACCTTGTGCACCTGTGACACTGTTGCCACTTGAACCAGTGTAGCCTTGTGGACCTTGTGCACCTGTGACACTGTTGCCACTTGAACCAGTGTAGCCTTGTGGACCCTGTGCACCAGTTACGCTGTTACCGCTTGAACCCGTATAGCCCTGTGGTCCCTGTGCACCAGTTACGCTGTTACCGCTTGAACCCGTATAGCCCTGTGGTCCCTGTGCTCCTGTGACACTACCGCCACTTGAACCGGTATAGCCCTGTGGACCTTGTGCGCCGGTTATGCTACTACCACTAGAGCCTGTGTAGCCCTGTGGGCCCTGTGCCCCAACTGAGCCAGTATAACCCTGTGGACCTTGTGCGCCAACTGAGCCCGTGTATCCCTGTGGACCCTGTGCGCCTGTAACACTGTTACCGCTCGATCCTGTGTAACCCTGTGGACCTTGTGCGCCAGTAATACTATTACCACTTGAGCCAGTATAGCCCTGTGGGCCTTGTGCGCCCGTGCTGCCTGTGTATCCCTGTGGACCCTGTGGACCACTCGAACCAGTATATCCTTGTGGGCCCTGTGCTCCAGTTACACTGTTACCACTTGAGCCCGTATAGCCTTGTGGGCCCTGTGCTCCAGTAACACTATTACCACTTGAGCCCGTGTAACCTTGTGGACCTTGTGCGCCTGTGCTACCTGTATAGCCCTGTGGACCTTGTGCGCCTGTGCTGCCTGTATAGCCCTGTGGACCTTGTGCACCTGTGACACTGTTGCCACTTGAACCAGTATAACCCTGTGGACCCTGTGCGCCTGTTATGCTATTACCACTAGAGCCTGTATAGCCCTGTGGACCTTGTGCGCCAACTGAACCAAAATAGCCTTGTGGACCTTGTGCGCCTGTGCTACCAGTGTAGCCTTGTGGACCTTGTGCGCCTGTGACACTATTACCACTTGAGCCTGTGTATCCCTGTGGACCCTGTGCTCCAATACTACCAGTATAGCCAATACTACCAACGTAGCCTTGTGGACCTTGTGCACCAACTGAGCCAGTATAGCCCTGTGGACCTTGTGCACCAACTGAACCAGTATAGCCCTGTGGACCCTGAGCACCTGTAACACTATTACCACTAGAGCCTGTATAGCCCTGTGGACCTTGTGCGCCGGTTATGCTACTACCACTAGAGCCTGTGTATCCCTGTGGGCCCTGTGCGCCAATTGAGCCAGTATAGCCCTGTGGACCTTGTGGACCAATTGAGCCAGTATATCCACGCGATCCTGCGTATCCAGTATTTGCGCTCCAGTTAAGTACTCCGGCTCCGTTAGTAGTAAGTGCGTAACCAGATAGACCATCTGCTATTGGTAGCACATAAGTTGTACTACCTGCGTATGCCGATCCCACAAATCCCACATAACCTGCAGTTGATCCGCTTAGACGCAATGTGCCCTTGACATCTAGTTTACTACCTGGGCTGCTAGTGCCTAAACCAACGTTTCCGCTAAATTCTGCTAGTTTAACTGTGCCATCCGCATTGACTTCGATGCTGGGAATACCAGATACGTCGTTAACCGAGAAAATTACGCCCGTAAGGTCGTTTGTAATGGAGAAAAGCTGTCCTGCACTACCTTCAAAGCTTAAAGTACCATTTGACTGCGGGTACGCATATAGTGTAATATTGCTTGGCCCTGATGTAGAATCTGCCCCACTGAACACAATCTTGGGATCAGCAGTGCTTGATCCTTTGTTTGGGGTAATAACTATATTCTTGTCAGTATTGGCCATTTAAAGTCTCTCGGATATCCTTGTATTTATACGCCGTAGCGTCCGCGGAATGCATAAAAACTTTGTGAAATTTCGCTTGAGGTCAATTGTCTGTTATATACGGCCATATAACTGATATTTGCATTTCCGTATTCAGCAAATGCACTATATGAACCAATAGCAAATCCTTGTGGACCAGAAGTTGCTGAACCTGTGTTGTTTATGATAATACCCACACTGTTTGCATAAAGACTCTGACCGCTATTACTAGAAGTTGCGGTGTATATTCTCCAATTGGTATCATCTGGACCATTACCCACGGCAGTAATCCATCCTCCTGCATAATAATTTAATGTATAGTTAGACCAGTGTCCCATTAACCAATTAGTTAGATATCCGCTAAATGTTCTTCCGGTGCCACTTAGTCGTCGTGATGCACCTACGACAGTGTAATCACCAGTTCGCAAATCTGGAGTATCCAACCGAATCCAATCATTTACGCCATCTAGCAAAATAGTATTTTGAGAAAAGGTTGGTCCATTGACCAACGTGCCGTTATTGCTGTTTCCGCTTATGTCATACCAAGTAGTGCCGCTACCAGGATAACTTTTAGTATTAGCTGCATCAAGTAAGCAAATAAGACCTGATTTAGGTATAAACGGACCAGCATAGTTGCTCATACGCCGTATCTCCCACGTAGTGCGTTAAAGTTTTGTTTGATTTCTTGTGCAGTTAATGATCTATTATGTGCGGAAAACATGCCAATTTTTCCAGTATAGATGTTACAGCAAGGACTTCTTACTAAACCCGGAGTAACATTAGTGTATGCCGAAGTAGATGCAGTTGGAACAGAAGCTGTAGCATTGTATACACCATTCACATAAACAATAATTTCTGCTGTTGTTCTGCTGTATATGGTGCTTATATTATACCAAAGTGAGGAAGATAAAGTAGAAGTAAATGTTCTTGTTCCTTCTTGAAACCCTCCAGAGTTTCCTATTAAATAATATACACCGTTAGTGCCAATACCAAATCTGTAACCATCTCCTCCACCGGCATTTGAAAATAGGCCAGTTTGATTTACTGTTGCGTTGGGATTTTTAATCCAACAAGATATAGTGAAATTTCCTGTAGTTGGCAACATATTACTTAAGAACGTAAATCCTAACGAACTAGAACTTGATGTGGCACCTGTTGCTGTTGCAAAATCAAAACATGGCGCGACATCTGTACCGAAGGGAACTGATCCAAACATAGTTGCATGATTTCCTGACCCACTTACATCAGTCCAAGTAGATCCACTTCCAGGATAAGATTTTGAAACATTGCCCGCATCTAGGTACAAGACCAAACCACTGGTAGCAATACTTGGACTATGGTATAATCCCACTTATGGCATCTCCGCCATTGGTGGAGTCCAATCTGCACCTACAAGTATTGCGACCATTTCTTCATATGTGTATGGTCCTTGTGTACCTGTAACATCTGCCAAGCAAGGGGGCGGCGATTCTCCGTCCCACTTGACAAAGGTAAGTGTGCCATCTACACTAACTCGCACAGTGTCTGCACTGGTTTCCAGCACCTGAGTAAAATCTATCTTACTCAGTTCTGCAACTGGAAAAATCATAAAATTTCTTGTGTCATAACTCATATACTGTATCTCCCGCGTAGTGCGTTAAAGTTTTGTTTGATCTCTGCTGTAGTTAACTCTCTATTATAGATGTTAACATTGCCATAGTATACGTTTCCATAAAATCCACCACTACCCCATGAACCTAATGTCAGCGTAGTTATAAGACCTGGGATTGCACCGTCTGACGCTGCCTGCACTCCCATAGTTTGTGCTTCACCGTTTATGTATATTTTATTGGTAGATAACAAACCTGAGCTATTCATTACAAAAGCATAGTGCTTAAAATTGCCAATTAATCCTAAGGTAGTAACTGTGGCCGAGGATATACCAATGACGTTGCTGGCACCGTTGTTATAACCCAGTGCTCCACCGTTGGTCCATACGTCGTAATTGCTAAATCCTAGAAACATGCCACTGTTTGATGTGTTCCATTTTATAAATCCTTCTACGGTAACTGTGGTGTAAGATGTTGCTGATGGTACCGGTATCGTTACAGTATCGTTGGTGCCGTCTAGTTGAATAGTATTCGCTGCGAATGCCGGACCGTTAACTAGTGTGGCAGTATTACTATTACCTGACATATCACTCCAAGTAGTACCGCTGCCGGGATAGCTTTTGGTGTTAATAGCATCTAACGCTACCACTAGTCCGCTAGTAACTATTTTTGGATTATAGTTTGTGGCCATTAGATATCAAACCTATACCTGTATGATTGATATAAATCATTTATTTCTGTATTTGACAACATATAGTTGTATACCATTAGTGTTGCAATATTTCCATTGCCTACTACACCAGCATATCCGTTGCCTATTCGTAAATTACCAGCTGGAACTATTGCAGTTGACGTGTTGGATGTATAACTTGCTGACCATGCAGCTCCATTTTTACTATAAAAGGCTGTACGAGCTGTAGCAGTTTTACCACTAGACATTTTAATAGCCATCATGTTCCATGCTAAGTTAGTGAAAGCTGCTGTTCCGCCATAGTCGTATGGTGTAGCCGCAACTGCATCATATCTGCTGTAGTAACTCCATGCAGTGCCAGTTTCCCATGTGATAGCTAATTCTTGTTGATATGAATTATATGTGTTGCCAGTTTTTTCAAATACTGTACGTCTTACTGCTTGAGTCTCTTCATACAGCCACATTATTAATGTAAAATCTCCTGCGAGATCAACTGCACTAGATCCACTTGTGCATTCCCAGTAACCTGAACCATTGAATGCAAATGATGTTATTCTTCCAATAGTTTCTACTGGTGTAGGTGTTGTGCCAAACGAAGTAAAAACTAAATTTTGTGCAAGATCATTCCAGGTGGTGCCTGATCCAGGATAACTTTTGGTATTGCCCACATCCAGTAATAGTACCAAACCTGAAGGAGGAATATATGGACCTGTAGTTACGCTCATACGTTAAACCTCGTTCTCGATGCTTCATAATTTTGTTTGATTTCACTTGTACTCAATGCCCTATTGTAAATAGAAACCAGTGCTATGTTTCCATTAAAGAAATAACTAGGAGATCCTGTTATAAGTGTAGCAGCAATAATTGGCTGTCCTGATATTACAGTACCACTTGTAGTTTGTGTTATATCTGGAGTAGCATTATCATTTATATATCCACGAATCGAAGTAGCATCTCCTACGGTGGTAAGCATCTTCCATGTGCCATCATTGATGGTAGCAGTGCCCACAGTACAACCATTCGCTATGGTACATATTCGAAAATTTCCATTAAATGTTTGTAGTAGATGATTATTTGCGTCAAAACTAAGTATCTTGAGATCAGAACTAACGGTATGCTTGGCCCATGCAATTGCAGTGAAAGAAGATAGTGTGACATTTATAGAATTAGCACAAAGTGCATAGTCGTTAATGCCATCGAATACGATACTTCCACCGTTTGCACTATTAGCTGATGGCCCGTTTGTTAACGCACCATGATTGACATTTTTAGTTAAGTCGCCCCATCCGCCACCTGTTGCTACTGTAGTTCCTCTGGTTCCGTTTACAAAATTAGTAGCATACGCTTTTTGTTCTATCTGCATGTCTGCAATTTGAAAAGTTGCTCCAGCAATACTACCATTCTTATTATAAATGAGTGTTTGACTTTTTGCCAAATCAAGTGTGACGGTTCTTGTGAATTTAGTCCATGTGTCGGTTACAGTAATATCGTGACTGAGATTGCTCTCGTCCCCACTTCCTGTCTGATTACTGAATCGTACGGATAGTGTGCCACTTAGACTACGAGCGTAATAACTCACCGTGTATGACAAACCTGCAGTGAATGAAAAACCAGTTTGTGTTGTGCCGCCGTAGTTACCACCACCGTTTAGTGTAGCGGACGTAACACATTGCAATACCGATCGAGCAGTGCCATATGTACGTGGAGCATCTGTTACAGTGACCACTGTTGGTGTAGTAGTATAGGTACCCCAACTGGTTGTACCCGATGAAAAATCTGGGTTGGGTACAAGATTAGTTGTAGGCTCGCCAGGAAATGATTTGACATTGGCTGCATCTACATGCATCACTAGACCGCTTCTGACAACGTTAGGTGAATGAATTATTGCCATATTATAATCCGTACCTATATCGCAATGCTTGGAATGTTTGAGATATTTGACTACTAGTTAACGCGGTGTTGTATAGCATGAATGTAGATATATCTCCACCAAAGAATGTATCAACACCACGCCGTCCTATTAGTGTGTAGCTGCCTATTTCAGGAGCACTAGCTAATGTCTGAGGAGTACCAACTTCTATACCCGATGATGTGCCACGGTAAAATGTTGACGTTAATCCAGATATCGTAGCAGCATACATAATCCATAAGTTTGTATGTGTGTATGCTCCTAATCCACTACTAAAACTGTATACGTTATTCTTTTCACCTGCCAATGCAGTAGTAGTCATGTAGTAGTTTAAACGATTGCTAGTATCAGAGTTAAGATCGTCAAACGTCATAAATCTACTAGTAGACGCATCGGTTAACTTAACAAAAGCTATCATGGTAAAATAACTGACAGTTCCCGCAGTGAAGCCGTTTAGTAATGTACTACGCTCTAACCAATTGGTTCCATTGTAAGTAAATCTAAACACGCGGTCAGCAGAAACGTATGCGTTAGCATTTTGTAGTATAAAATTATTAGACGATCCAGATATATCAGTTACAGTAGTACCAGTACCAGGATAACATTTGGTGTTAGCAGGATCTATACATACCACTAATCCATCCGTAACAATCTTAGGATTATACGCAATAGCCATACTAGAACTCTACCTTGAGATCACCAATGTCCTTGCGTATAGCAGTGAATGACCAATAAAAGCCATATGCACGATTGAAGTCATATGTTTCCATTGCAATAACAAATTGATTACTATCAACATCAACACTGTCTACCCATAGCACACGACCGTGTTTAATGTTAGTCAACTGTATATTAATATCAGTGTTCTTAACTAGTGAGCTCATGTAGTCTGGCAACACTATCACGCAACGACCATTAATTACTTCATCTTCACCAGTTAAGCGTACACCATTGTAAGGACTTTCTAGCGAACCGTATTGCAACTTCATGCCTGGCTTACTTGGGTGATCAATCAAGAAGCTCTTACTTGTTGCAGATATAGTACCAGTGCTTGCGTCAAATGTTAACTTGGCGCTAGTAATCTTTGGAGAATTTAAACTACCAAGATATCCAACCATTACTGGATATAGAGTTGTGGATGAAGTATCTTCTACAACAGTAGTATTTGCACCACTTGAGCCTGCATAGCCTTGTGGACCTTGTGCACCAATTGAACCAGTATAACCGCGTGAGCCAGTATATCCCTGTGGTCCCTGTGCACCAATTGAACCAACGTACCCCTGTGGACCTTGTGCACCAACTGATCCCGTATATCCCTGCGGACCTTGTGCACCAGTTACACTACTACCACCTGAACCAGTATAGCCTTGTGGACCCTGTGCACCAACACTACCAGTATAGCCTTGTGGACCCTGTGCACCAACACTACCCACATAACCCTGTGGACCCTGTGCACCAACACTACCCACATAACCCTGTGGACCCTGTGCACCGGTGACACTATTACCACTTGAGCCAGTGTAACCTTGTGGGCCCTGTGCACCAGTTACGCTGTTACCGCTCGAACCAGTATAGCCCTGTGGGCCCTGTGCACCTGTACTTCCGACGTAACCCTGTGGACCTTGTGCGCCAACTGAGCCAGTATAGCCCTGTGGACCCTGTGCGCCAGTTACGCTATTACCACTTGAGCCCGTGTATCCCTGTGGACCTTGTGCGCCAGTTATGCTGTTACCGCTCGAACCAGTATAGCCCTGTGGACCTTGTGCACCAACTGAGCCAGTATAACCCTGTGGACCTTGTGCGCCAACTGAGCCAGTATAGCCCTGTGGACCCTGTGCGCCAGTTACGCTGTTACCGCTCGAACCAGTATAGCCCTGTGGGCCCTGTGCACCAGTAACGCTGTTACCACTTGAGCCCGTGTAACCTTGTGGGCCTTGTGCGCCCACTGAGCCAACGTACCCCTGTGGACCCTGTGCGCCTGTGCTGCCTGTATACCCCTGTGGGCCTTGTGCGCCTGTGACACTGTTGCCACTTGAACCAGTATAGCCTTGTGGACCTTGTGCTCCTGTGACACTATTGCCACTTGAACCAGTATAACCCTGCGGACCCTGTGCGCCAACAGAACCAGTATAACCCTGCGGACCCTGTGCGCCAACAGAACCGGTGTAGCCCTGTGGACCTTGTGCTCCAGTTACACTATTACCACTTGAACCAGTGTATCCTTGTGGACCTTGTGCTCCCGTGACACTATTGCCACTTGAACCAGTATAACCCTGTGGACCTTGCGCACCTATGCTACCAGTATAGCCTTGTGGGCCTTGCGCTCCAACTGAACCAGTATAGCCTTGTGGACCTTGTGCACCCGTGACACTATTACCGCTTGAACCAGTATAGCCTTGTGGGCCTTGTGCGCCAGTTATGCTACTACCACTAGAGCCAGTATAGCCCTGTGGGCCTTGTGCGCCTGTGCTGCCTGTATATCCCTGTGGACCCTGTGCGCCCGTGCTACCAGTGTATCCCTGTGGGCCCTGTGCTCCTGTGACACTGTTGCCACTAGAACCTGTGTAGCCCTGTGGGCCCTGTGCTCCTGTGACACTGTTGCCACTTGAGCCCGTGTAACCTTGTGGACCTTGTGCGCCTGTGCTGCCAGTATAGCCTTGTGGACCTTGTGCACCAACTGAACCAGTGTATCCTTGTGGACCCTGCGCTCCAGTTACGCTGTTACCGCTCGAACCTGTGTATCCTTGCGGACCCTGTGCACCTGTGACACTATTGCCACTTGAGCCCGTGTAACCCTGTGGACCTTGTGCGCCAACGCTGCCAGTATAACCTTGTGGACCTTGTGCGCCCGTACTACCGGCGTAGCCTTGTGGACCCTGTGCTCCAGTTACGCTGTTACCACTTGAGCCAGTGTATCCCTGTGGACCTTGTGCGCCAGTTATGCTACTACCACTAGAGCCTGTGTAGCCCTGTGGACCTTGCGCTCCTGTGCTACCAACATAGCCTTGTGGACCCTGTGCACCAACACTACCGGTATAACCTTGTGGCCCTTGCGCTCCTGTGACACTGTTACCACTTGAGCCAGTGTATCCCTGTGGACCTTGTGCGCCAGTTATGCTACTACCACTAGAGCCTGTGTAGCCCTGTGGACCTTGTGCTCCTACTGATCCGGTATAACCCTGTGGACCTTGTGCGCCCATACTGCCAGTATAGCCCTGTGGACCTTGTGCGCCAGTGACGCTGTTACCACTTGAGCCAGTGTAGCCCTGTGGGCCTTGTGCTCCTACTGATCCGGTATAACCCTGTGGACCTTGTGCGCCAGTGACGCTGTTACCACTTGAGCCAGTGTAGCCCTGTGGGCCTTGTGCGCCCGTGCTACCAGTATAGCCTTGTGGGCCTTGTGCGCCCGTGCTACCAGTATAGCCTTGTGGGCCTTGTGCGCCCGTGCTACCAGTATAGCCTTGTGGGCCTTGTGCGCCCGTGCTACCTGTATAGCCCTGTGGACCCTGTGCACCAGTAATACTATTACCACTTGAGCCAGTATAGCCCTGTGGGCCTTGTGCGCCCGTGCTGCCTGTGTATCCCTGTGGACCCTGTGGACCAACTGAGCCAACATATCCTTGTGGACCTTGTGCGCCAACTGAGCCAACATATCCCTGTGGTCCTTGTGCACCAACTGAGCCAACATATCCCTGTGGACCCTGCGCACCAGTTACACTATTACCGCTTGAGCCAGTGTAACCTTGTGGGCCTTGTGCACCAACACTACCAGTATAGCCTTGTGGACCCTGTGCACCTGTGCTACCTGTATAACCCTGTGGTCCTTGTGCACCAGTTACGCTGTTACCACTTGAGCCAGTATAACCCTGTGGACCCTGTGCACCAGTTACGCTATTACCACTTGAACCAGTATATCCTTGTGGGCCCTGAGCGCCAATTGAACCGGTATAACCCTGTGGCCCTTGCGCACCTGTGCTACCTGTATATCCTTGTGGACCCTGCGCACCTGTGACACTGTTACCACTTGAGCCAGTATACCCCTGTGGACCTTGTGCACCAGTTATGCTACTACCATTTGAACCAGTATATCCTTGTGGACCTTGCGCACCTGTGCTACCAGTGTATCCTTGTGGACCTTGCGCACCTGTGCTACCAGTGTAACCTTGTGGGCCTTGTGCGCCAACACTACCAACGTAACCCTGTGGACCCTGTGCACCAGTTACGCTGTTACCACTTGAGCCAGTATATCCCTGTGGGCCCTGTGCTCCAACACTACCAACGTAACCTTGTGCACCTGTGCTACCAGTATAGCCTTGTGGGCCTTGTGCGCCTATTGAACCTGTATAACCTTGTGGTCCTTGTGCACCAACTGAGCCTGTATAGCCCTGTGGACCCTGTGCACCAACTGAGCCTGTATAGCCCTGCGGGCCCTGTGCACCAACTGAGCCAACATATCCTTGTGGGCCTTGTGCTCCGGTGATACTATTACCAGCTGAGCCAGTATATCCCTGTGGTCCCTGTGCTCCAGCTGAGCCAGTATATCCCTGTGGTCCCTGTGCTCCAGCTGAGCCAGTATATCCCTGTGGACCTTGTGCGCCAACTGAACCAACGTAGCCCTGTGGACCTTGTGCGCCAACTGAACCAACGTAGCCCTGCGGACCTTGTGCACCTACTGAACCAACATAACCCTGTGGACCTTGTGCGCCTGTACTGCCTGTATATCCCTGTGGACCTTGTGCGCCTGTACTGCCTGTATATCCCTGTGGACCCTGAGCACCAACTGATCCTGTATATCCCTGTGGACCTTGTGCTCCGGTGATACTATTGCCAGCTGAACCAGTATATCCTTGTGGACCTTGCGCGCCAACACTACCAAAGTAACCCTGTGGACCTTGCGCTCCTGTGCTACCTGTGTAACCCTGTGGACCTTGCGGTCCTAGTGATCCAGTATAACCAAATGAACCGGCATAACCCTGTGGACCTTGTGCACCTGTGCTGCCTGTATATCCCTGTGGACCTTGTGTACCAACTGAACCAACGTAACCTTGTGCACCAACTGAGCCAACGTAACCTTGTGCACCAACTGAGCCAACATAGCCTTGTGGACCTTGTGCGCCTGTACTGCCTGTGCTACCTGTGTATCCCTGTGGACCTTGTGCACCAACTGAACCAACGTAACCTTGTGCACCAACTGAGCCAACATAGCCCTGTGGACCCTGCGCGCCAACTGATCCCGTGTAACCCTGTGGACCCTGTGCACCAGTAATACTATTACCAGCTGATCCAGTATAACCCTGTGGACCCTGTGCGCCTGTGCTACCGGTGTATCCTTGTGGACCCTGTGCGCCTGTGCTACCGGTGTATCCTTGTGGACCCTGTGCACCTGTGCTACCAGTATAGCCTTGTGGGCCTTGTGCGCCTGTGCTACCTGTATAGCCTTGTGGGCCTTGTGCACCTGTGCTGCCAGTATAGCCCTGCGGGCCCTGTGCACCTGTAACACTATTACCAGCCGAACCAGTATAGCCCTGTGGGCCTTGTGCACCTATTGAACCAACATAGCCCTGTGGGCCTTGTGCACCTATTGAACCAACATAGCCCTGTAGGCCTTGTGCACCTATTGAACCAGTAAATCCAATTGAACCAGTGTATCCTTGTGGACCCTGTGTACCAATTGAACCAGTGTATCCTTGTGGACCCTGTGCACCAATTGAGCCAACGTAGCCCTGTGGGCCTTGTGCACCAATTGAGCCAACGTAGCCCTGTGGGCCTTGTGCACCAACACTACCAGTGAAGCCAATACTACCAGTATATCCTTGCGGGCCTTGTGCACCTGTGCTGCCAGTATAGCCTATTGATCCAGTGTATCCCTGTGGACCTTGTGCGCCAACCGATCCAGTGTATCCCTGTGGACCTTGTGGACCAACCGATCCAGTGTAGCCTTGTGGGCCCTGTGCGCCAACTGAACCAACATAACCAATGCTGCCTGTATATCCCTGCGGACCCTGCGGACCTGTGCTACCTGTATAGCCCTGTGGACCTTGCGTACCAATTGAGCCAACATAACCTTGTGGGCCCTGTGCTCCAACGCTACCTGTGTAACCCTGTGGGCCCTGTGCTCCAACACTACCAGTGTATCCTTGTGGTCCTTGTGCGCCTGTACTGCCTGTATAACCCTGTGGGCCTTGTGCACCTGTACTGCCTGTATAACCCTGTGGACCCTGTGCGCCAGTTACGCTATTACCAGCAGAGCCGGTATATCCCTGTGGACCCTGTGCACCAACTGATCCCGTATATCCCTGTGGACCCTGTGCGCCAGTACTGCCTGTGTATCCCTGTGGACCCTGTGCACCAACTGATCCCGTATATCCCTGTGGGCCTTGTGCACCTGTGCTACCGGTATAGCCCTGTGGACCCTGTGCGCCAATGCTGCCAGTGAAGCCAGTGAAGCCAATTGATCCAGTATAGCCCTGTGGGCCCTGTGCTCCAACCGATCCAGTATATCCCTGTGGACCCTGTGTGCCAGTTACGCTATTACCAGCGGAGCCGGTATATCCCTGTGGACCCTGTGCGCCTGTGCTACCGTTATATCCCTGTGGACCCTGTGCGCCAGTACTGCCTGTGTATCCCTGTGGACCCTGTGCGCCAGTGCTGCCTGTGTATCCCTGTAGACCTTGTGCACCTGTACTACCAGTGTAACCTTGTGCGCCTTCACTACCGGTATAGCCCTGTGGACCTTGTGCACCAGTTACGCTAATGCCACTTGAACCAGTGTAGCCCTGTGGACCTTGTGCACCGGTGCTACCAGTGTAGCCCGCTGGACCCTGTGGACCTTGTGCACCTGTGCTGCCAACGTAGCCCTGTGGGCCTTGTGCACCAGTGACACTATTACCACTAGAGCCTGTATAACCCTGTGGACCCTGTGCGCCTACTGAACCAGTGTAACCTTGTGCGCCTGTGCTACCTGTATAACCCTGTGGACCTTGCGGTCCTAGTGATCCAGTATATCCCGGTGAACCAGTCACGCTGTTACCACTTGAACCAGTATATCCTTGTGGACCTTGTGCACCAGTGCTACCAGTATATCCTTGTGGACCTTGTGCACCAGTGACACTATTACCGCTCGAGCCTGTATAGCCCTGTGGACCTTGTGCGCCTACTGAACCAACATAGCCCTGTGGACCTTGTGCACCTGTGCTGCCTGCGTATCCTTGTAGACCCTGTGGACCTTGTGCACCTTCGCTACCAACATAACCCTGTGGACCTTGTGCACCTATTGAACCAGTATAGCCTTGTGCACCTATTGAACCAGTATAGCCTTGTGCACCTTTGCTACCAACATAGCCTTGTGGACCTTGTACTCCAACTGATCCAGTAAAGCCTAATCCGCCTGAACCGGTATAGCCCTGTGCACCTTCACTACCAGTGTAACCTTGTGGACCTTGTACTCCAACTGATCCAGTGAAGCCCAATCCGCCTTCACTACCAGTATAGCCCTGTGGGCCTTGTGCGCCTGTGCTGCCAGTATAGCCCTGCGGACCCGTACTACCAGCATATCCAATGCTGCCCGTGTATCCCTGTATACCTTGTGCGCCTTCACTACCAGTGTACCCTTGCGGCCCTTGCGTACCAACTGATCCGGTAAAGCCAATTGAGCCAGCGTAACCCTGTGCACCTTCGCTGCCAACATAGCCTTGTGGACCCTGCGGGCCAAAGCTGCCAGTGAAGCCGATACTACCAGTGTATCCTTGTGGACCCTGTGCGCCTTCGCTACCAACATAACCTTGTGCACCAACAGATCCAGTATATCCTTGTGGGCCCTGCACGCCTTCGCTACCAACATAACCCTGTGGGCCCTGTGCGCCAACTGAACCAGCATAACCCTGCAGACCTTGTGGACCTTGTGGACCAATACTACCAGTGTATCCTTGTGGGCCCTGTGCGCCAACTGAACCAGCATACCCCTGCGGACCGATACTACCAGTGTATCCTTGTGGACCCTGTGCGCCTTCGCTACCAACATAGCCCTGTGGACCCTGTGCACCAACTGATCCGGTATATCCTTGTGGACCCTGCGCGCCAACGCTACCAACAAAACCCCTAAGACCTTGTAATCCTTGTGGGCCAACTGATCCAGTAAAGCCCAATCTGCCTTCACTACCAGTATAGCCCTGTGGGCCTTGTGCGCCCGTGCTGCCAGTATATCCCTGTGGACCTTGCGGGCCCTGTGCTCCGGTACTGCCAGTGTAGCCTTGTGGACCCTGTGCACCTTTTGAACCCGTATATCCTTGTGGACCCTGTGGACCACGAGAACCAACATAACCTAGTGGACCTTGTGCCCCTTCACTACCAACATAACCCTGTGGACCCTGTGCGCCCGTGCCGCCGGTACTACCCGAGCTACCTGTATATCCTGGATCACCTGCTGGTCCTTGTGGTCCTGCTGGCCCCAATGTACCCACATCGCCTGAGCTACCTGTGTACCCAGTAGATCCTAGATCACCTTGTGGGCCTTGTGGGCCCTGCGGACCAACCTCGCCCTGCGGACCCTGCGGACCAACCTCGCCCTGCGGACCTTGTGGACCAACCTCGCCCTGCGGACCTTGTGGACCAGCTACAGTGCTCGCCGAGCCAGTGAAGCCTTCACCGACACTACCGGTAAAACCTAGATCACCCAAGCTACCAGTGAAGCCTGCACCAACACTACCAACAAACCCTATTTGACCTTGCGGTCCTTCACTGCCAACAAATCCAGTCTCGCCCTGTGAGCCAGTATAACCTAGTTCACCTTGTGAGCCAACAAAGCCAGCACCAATGGACCCGGTATAACCTAGCTCACCACTTGAGCCAACAAAGCCAGTTTCACCTTGTGAGCCAGTATAACCCAGTTCGCCTTGCGAGCCAGTATAACCCAGTTCGCCACTTGAGCCAACGAAGCCAGTTTCACCTTGTGAGCCAGTATAGCCCAGTTCGCCACTTGAGCCAACGAAGCCAGTTTCACCTTGTGAGCCAGTGTAGCCCAGTTCACCTTGTGAGCCAGTGTAGCCTAGTTCGCCACTTGAACCAACAAAGCCAGTTTCACCACTTGAACCAACAAAGCCAGTTTCACCACTTGAACCAACAAAGCCAGCACCAATGGACCCGGTATAACCTAGCTCACCATTTGAGCCAACAAAGCCAGTTTCACCCTGTGAGCCGACAAAGCCAGCACCAATGGACCCGGTATAACCTAGCTCACCACTTGAGCCAACGAAGCCAGTTTCACCTTGTGGGCCCTGTGCGCCAACTGAACCAATGTAACCTCGACTTCCACTAAAACCAGTATCACCTTTTGGACCAGTGTCACCTGTGAGACCTATTGGTCCTCTAATTCCTTGAAGACCCGGGTTACCTTGGTCGCCTTGTGAACCTGAATAGCCAATGGATCCGGAAAAGCCTGATTCTCCTCGCGATCCCGCATAGCCTTCACTGCCAGCAAAACCAATAATATCACCATTATCTACTGCAAATTCTATGCTTTTAGGTACAGCACTTGGGTTTGTAGTGATGATAATACCATAACCAGCTACGAATTCTACGGTGTCAACTGCTTGCGCAACTAGATCCTGCTGACCTGCTACTTTCCATGTTTTGAACGTACTTTCGATGGTGACACGAATAACGCCATTACCAATATCAGTGAGTGCAAAACCACCGTCATAGTCAAACTGTATGGTGTTTACGTTAGATACTGCGAGGTTGAAAACAGGGTTGTTTACTTCCTCTACAGTCAGAGCTGTTCCAGTCCCTGCTGATCCTGTAAAACCAACAGGAAGAGAGGCTTTGATTATGGTTTGAATATCAACGGTCATTGCAAATCCTAATAGCTCTTGTATTTATTGTTTTAAAACTATTAGGATGTTTTTGAAAAACCATTAAAAATTTAGTATAAACGCAGTTATCTTTAAATACTTGCATGAAAACGCTAGCACTTATCGGCGACTTTATACAGGATGTGTTTATCTACGGGTCTTGTACACGTTTGAATCCCGAAGGACCTGCTCCCCTAGTAGACCAACATTACACTGTGACAAAGTATGGCGGAGCAGGTAATGTTTTTGAAAACTTTAAATCATTGGGGGTATCCGCAGACTTATTCTTTGCCAATGACCTTGACAACTTATCTACTAAAACGCGAATTATAGCAAATAACACAGTAGTATGCCGTTATGATCAAGATTGTATCGCTAACAACAAGGAGCTGTTAGCCAAACTACACGCAACAGATTTTAGTCAATACCCCTATGTAGTTGTCAGTGACTATGCTAAGGGCAGTGTATTTGGCATTAAGGACATTGTACCTAATATCCCCGTGCCTGTTATAGTTGATCCCAAGCAGCCATTAGAAAACTATGCAGGTGCATGGTGCATTAAGCCCAACTTACAGGAGTTTGAACGTTGGTACGGGACTTTTTCCCATGCAACACTTAAGACATTTGCGCTAGCCAACAGACACGAACTGGTAATAGTTACTAGGGGCAGCTATGGTGTAACCTATTATTGGCAAGGACAGTGTATAGACCTTGCAGCAACTAGCAATCGAGTAGCAGATGTTACGGGTGCAGGCGATTGTTTTCTTGTAGCCTTTGTTTACGCTCTGCTGCAGGGTAATACCGTGCCTAAAGCAATTGCATCAGCTAACTATGCTGCTGGTATAGCAGTAAGTCATTTGGGCACTTACGTATTAAAACCCTCTGATCTATTGCGTACAGTGGTGTTTACGAACGGATGTTTTGATTTGCTACATCGAGGGCATGTACACTTACTGGAAGAATCCAGTAAACTAGGCAACTATCTAGTAGTAGGCATTAATTCAGATGCCAGTGTACAACGTCTTAAAGGTTCCACTAGACCCGTAGTAAATCAATGGGAGCGAAAACGCGCACTAGAAGCATTAACGATAGTAAACGAAGTAATCATATTTGACGAGGATACCCCACTGCACACCGTACAGCAAGTACAGCCAGATATTATAACTAAAGGCGACGATTACACTATTGACGGTGTAGTTGGGCATGAACTAGCTAACGTAGTAATAATACCACGTATTGGCAACTATTCAACAACAGGTATACTAAATGAGACTAACAGGTAAGGTCAATAAAGGGTGGGGTCACGAAGATATCTTTGTGACTAATGATGCATACTGTGGGAAGTTTTTGCATTTTGAAGAGGGTAAAAAGTGCAGTATGCATTTTCACCTTAACAAGATGGAAACTTGGTACATTTTAAGTGGTAGTTTTCTTCTAGAAGCCATTGATACTACAACATCAACACTTATGATACACTTATTAAAACAAGGAGATACATGGACCAACATGCCCTTAGTGCCGCATAAAGTAACTTGCAAAGAAGCAGGTACAATTCTGGAAGTGTCTACCCCGGATAGCGTTGAGGACAATTATCGTATTGCTCCCGGAGATTCGCAACTGTGATTTACTATGTTGATATTGACGGCACAATTTGTAACAATACCAATGGCGACTACGAACTAGCTGAACCTAATCTAGATCGTATTGGTCAAATTAATGCACTATATGATCAGGGCAATGAAATACACTATTGGACTAGTCGTGGCATGCGTACAGGCAAAGATTGGAGTGAACTAACCTCTAGGCAACTACAGGAATGGAGATGTAAATATACATCGTTCAATATGCGTAAACCCATGTATGACATATGGATTGACGATAAAGCTGTAAACGATAAGGATTTTTTTAAATGTACGTAGTAACAGGTTCAAACGGCTTTATAGGATCAAATCTGGCAAAGCAACTAGACAATACAGTTAAGGGTGTAGAGATACACGATTGTTTTAATTTTCTAGATACATTTGACTCCTGGCAAGATGTTAGTTGTGTATACCACATGGGAGCTGTAACTGACACAACTTGTACTGATACAGCAAAAATAATTAGATACAATTTAAATTTTTCTATAAAACTATTTGAAAAGTGCATCGAACATGGGATTCCAGTGCGCTATGCTAGTTCAGCATCAGTGTATGGTAACTCTACATGGAGAACAAATCCTCTTAACCAGTACGCACTAAGCAAGTCTTGGCTAGACCAATGGGTTCGAGACAACATGAATCGCTTTGTGCATGTACAAGGACTACGTTTCTTTAACGTATATGGGGAAGGAGAACAACACAAACTAGCGCAAGCAAGTCCGGTAACACAGTTTCGTCAACAAATTGAACAAGATGGTATTATCAGATTGTTCGAAGGGTCATCACAATACGTTAGAGACTTTGTTTGCGTCGAGGACGTAGTTAAAATAGCCATTAACAACACACTAGATAGTGGCATCTATGACGTTGGTACTGGACATCCTGTAAGTTTTGCAGAAGTTGCTAGATTAATTCAAGCCAAATATGGTGGAGAAATTACTACAATACCATTTCCTGAACACCTAAAGAATCACTATCAATATTATACTTGCGCCCGTCCGTGTTTTGGTTACAAGTTTAAGTCCATTGCGGAGTGGCTCGAGGCTTAAACAAGCGTATTACAAGATTGATATCAACTTCATGTATTTGAAAGTGCGTGTATCCTAGACTTGATAGAATTGTCTCTGCAGATTCTTTAGTGAATCCTGTTTTGTGCAGCATATGCTGTGGACTATCCTTAACATACTGCCTAAATCCGTAGATCATATCTAGTGCTAGCACTGGGCCAGCACCAGAATCATACATAGTTCCTAGTATTTCTCCACGCGCTAGCATTTCGCCTACTGCTTTAAGATTAGGCACTATAATTCTTGCTTCACCTTCGGGCTTAATCACACGATACCATTCTGCAATACATGCAGGCAAATCGTGAAAATGTACATGTTCCAATGAATGGCTACTAAAAACACAGTCAACTGATTCGTTTGCTAGTGCAGTTAACTGTGTAATATCTGATACCAAGTGCGGATTGCAGGATTCATCTAGATCAACGCGCAGTTCGTAGTAGTCTCTAAGACCTTCTGTGAACTCACTGCGATCAAGTGGCGTGTGCCAACAGCCAAGGTTAGCTACAATCTTGCGATCCTGTGGTAAATCTATATGTTCGTGCTGAATAGGGTCAGCAAATTGATTCCAAAGGGACCGCCAGTCTATATAGGGATCACGTTCAGACTCAAAACCTAGGTGCAGTGCCAAGCTAGTTACTGGAACAAATAGCAGGTGTTTAATTTCTCTAGTAGGTAGCTGCTTAAAATTCATAAACAATCTATTGATGCTCATGTCTTCGCATATAGCATCGTATTTCTGATTGCCCATTTCTGCAAACAGTTCCCATTCATTCACAAGTGTAGTGTGAGAAACTAGCAGACAGCAAGCAGTAGCTCTTTCTGTAATCCAATATCGCTTTGAGCCAGCTAGTAGTTTATGATCTTTATCTGGCGCTCTACGATAGGGATCATTGTATGGATAAATGCAAACTTCTAGTTTGCTTAGTTCTCGAAACTGTACATACGCATCAATCATTTCCCAAAGCGCAGTTTCGTAATAGAGATAATCATCCTGTACAAAGTACACAAGATTTTTGCCTTGTTCCTTGCCTATTTCGTACATACGTTTTATACTGGGTATAATACCACGTTCCACTGTATGTTCTAGACTAATAGGAAAGTTACTGATAGCAGCGTGTTCTCGAACAAAATCTAAGTATTCCTGATCTGAATCATCGTCGAGTACAATTAATCTATAGGTTACTGAGGACTGTTGCTGTTGACAGTAACTAATAGTGTTAAGCAATGACCTAAAACAGCGTTTAGATATTTCCAGTTTATTTGCACCCACATATCTTTTTCTTTCTGAGTCAATGTAAGTGTTATACGCACTGGTCTTTGTATGCGACTGCAATACAATTAGCATGTCAAACATGTTTGTTCATCTCTTGTAATATAATTTCTCGAGCGGCTGCAAGCGGCACACTCCAATCTCTCGGCTTAACTTGACGCACAATGCTGAGATTATCGCCGTACCATGGAGTAGTTCCATTAGTTCTACTGCTGGTCCAAACATAGTATTCACTTAACGAAGTCATTACTACGGTTCGCTTGCCTATTGCGCCTGCAGCATGCACTAGGCTTGTACACGAACTAACGATCATGTCCATTTGATCAATGTAATCTAATGTATCATCCCATGTTTCTAGTTTGTCTTTAAGGTTAATGCAGTTGGGATGAGTACGTTCCTTGTCAAAATAATAAACAGCTACTCCTTGTGGCATAGCAGCTACTATTTCATCTAGAGGTATGCGTCGATACACATCCTGTTCAAAGTAGGGGTTACCATTACACTTGATACCAATTTTAAACCGTGTGTCGTTAAGCTTGTTCTTTTCCTGTCTTAGTGGAGTCAGATAAGGACCGTACCACAGATCCTGTTCTCGAACACCAATATATCCAGGCACTGCCATTAGATGGGTCCACATATATTCTGGCTTAAAGAACAGTGGTACACTAGTTACTTCGTAGCCATGTCGTTCAAATAGTCGTGTTAGGTCCGGTCTATACTTGTGCCAACTGGAGTACAGTATGGGATGCATGCCATGATCCTTAAACCATTTGAGGAAACGAAAGTTAATAATTTCATCACCAACTCCTCCCTCACCGTTGATAATAACAGTACGACCCGGATATACACCGCCGTCCCAAAACTTTAGTTTTAGTTGATCCTGGAACAGTGGGTTAGGCGGTTTAAACTTTAGCATAAAGTTCTTGATGCCAGCAGCAACTTGTCCACTGCGGAACTGTCTTCCTGCAAAAGCGTATTCAAGATCACGTTGTGTTTTAGGATCCTGTACTATTACCTGTTCCAGTAATTCTTCTCCTTCTTCTCTACGACCTAGCAGGGACAAGCAAAAGGCCTTGCTCATTAGTGTTTCAGGATCATTAGGTTTAATTTCTAAATTTAGTTCTATATAAAACAGCGCACGTTCAATTTGATTAGTTTGTGTATAAGCCTTGTAGAGATTTTCTCTAGACTTAAACAGTTGTTCGATACCTTCACTGTGTACATAAGTAAACTCTGCAGCACGTATTCTCAACGCATCGTGCTTGGCGTTGATACTGAGTTCACCTAGTGTATCGTAGTCTTGTAAATCTCGTGCTTGTTCTTCAAACGCATCCAGTATGTTACAAGCAAGAGGATAGTTATAGTCTTGTTTGACTATTTCCTCAATAACATAACGTAGTTTGTCTCTATCAATCATTCTTTAATAACAACTAGTTTAATAAAAACTTCTTCTATAATATTGTTATGTTCACGCATGTAGACTTCAACTTGTTCTACGGGCTTGCCTTCAAACACTTTAATATAATCCTTGCTGGGTATCTCTAGAGATTTAACTACTTCAAAGTTTACATTGTAATGATAACCAAGTCTACTAGCTCTTGCCCCTTGTTGTTTGCAAGTGTCGTTATACTTTTTACTAAACAACCAAAGTCCTGCAACTGTAATTGGTCTGCGATGCGTGGGATCATCTGCAAAATTACTATGTCTGTGATGCGGAACACGTATATCAATTTGTGCACCATGCTTACACACACGATACAGCTCCTGTATAAAATGAAAGTAGCCTTCACCAAGATGTTCTAGTACATGGTGTGCAATTACTTCATCTACACTATTGTCCTCAAATGGCCATGTGTCTCGCTCTAGATCAACTACATAGTCGGGATTGGTGTGAGTATCGTAGTCTACGTTCAGATAACCATCGTAACGGTCGTCACCTGCTCCAAGATTCAGTTTCATATTAGGCCTTTAGTATTAAATCGATATGTGTACTGGATTGCAAGAGATATTGGGTAGTTGCCACTAAGTCGCTTCTTGATAATATTCTTGCATTGCTTTCAAATATGTAGCTTAGATAGCCGTAGTGATCAATAAAATCATAAATTACCTCTGGGCCTACCCCATGTAAGTTTAAATGATATGGGCTATACTCCATTACTATTACAGGATGTTGCTCTCTTATAATTTGTTGTGCGCCTTGCAGTACACGAACTTCTGAACCCTGCACATCAATTTTGATTAGTTTGATTTTTTGATTGGCAAGAACACTGTCCAGTGTAATAGTGTCTACAGAGCCAGCAAGTGTATGCACGTCTGCATACTGTATCTGATCAGGATCAATCATGTGATCACCGTAATTCAATCTGCTCTTGTATAGATTAGACTTTTTGTTACGGTCGCCTACTGCTTGAGGTATTGCTACCACAACATTGTCTAGATTGTTTAGCGTAATATTTTCCTGTAACAGTCTGAAGTTGTCAGGATCTGGTTCAAACGCATACACTTTACCAGTTGGAGCTACTAGCTTGCCTGCAAATACTGCATTAACTCCAATGTTAGCCCCAACATCTATACATATATCACCTGGTTCTAGTACGCCCACGTATGCAGACATATCAGTTATGTCTGGGCCGCCATAGCGTCGAATGATATCAGACGTTAACTCTCTAGCAGCATGCAGTTTTATTTTAAGTTCTTGTCCTAGTATCTTTAGCGTATAATAATCTTGAAAATGATTTATTATCTTAGGATGACTAGTTGCTTCGCTGCGACAATCAAATTGTCTACATGCAAGTGGCCGTCGATTGTATATGCTACAACGATTGTTAACCAAGTACACACAAGCACCACTTTCTGCACGTGGTACTGCAATAACAGGTTCGGGACAACCGTCCATACGTATAAAAGTATAAATGTACTTCCCTGATCGAAATTCTTCATCGGTAAGAAATGGACTTAGTACAGAACAACAATCCGCACACGAGTTACAGGGAACGTCAGATTCTGGCACATCACGCTCGATAGTAATACCTTTAAAACTGAATGTGTTCATTTTCATTGTGCGTAATCCATCCACCACTGTACCCAATTTATATAGGGATCACGTTGATCATCAAATTGCAAGTGTAGTGCTAGACTAGGTACTGGACTAAACAACACAGTGTCTGCAGCCCAAATCCTATTAAGTGTGTTATCTTCGTCTACATGTTCGTTGCGAGATTCTAAATAGTTGCCATTATATTTTAGTGCAAAGGTTTCAAACGTATCCCAATGTTGTTGTATCAACTGTGGGCTAGCCATAAACACGCCAGTTGTATAAAAGTTATTACGCCAATGTCGTGCAGACCCATGCACAAGGAACGAACCAAAAGGAGACTTGTAGTGCATGGGTTCGTCAAATGGATATATCGCTATATTGCGATCAGGCATGCGCTTACGAAAAATATTGTAAGTATCGCACATTTCCTGCAGTGCAGTTGGGCAGTGTAGGTAATCATCTTCCACAGCATACACAGTGTCTGCTACACTATCTCGACAACGCACATACTGTTGATAGCAGGAGTTGTTGTATCCGCGTTGTTCAAGTGCAACAAATTCTGTAGTAAAATCACAGGTAGCTAGTGTATCTTTGATTGCGTTTACAGTGTGAGGTGATGAGTGATCGTCGAGTACAGTAAGTGTGGGCGTATGATTAATCAATTGATTACAGCTACGAATCAGCGAACGTAAGCAACCTAGTACTAGTAGATTTTTAGGCTGTTGACAATAGCGAACACGCCAATCAGTGTGGACGTTGCCTCGATCACAGGTTCGCAACACGATATCTAATTTCACGTTATTTCCAGAATTCTAAATTAGAATAATGTTCCCATATATCGGGCGGTAGTATTGTAGATCTTTCAACATATTCTACTTTGCGTTTTACGTGATGTAAGCCTGGAAATCTAGTATCAGCGTCGTATTCGTCGTAATTTGCTTCTACACAATCAAAGTCATGTGCGTAATAGGGTTCGCCAATAAACTGGTAAAGTGCTCGCATGGTTTGCTCAGGACGTTGCGTTAGTTGTTTGTAATCAATAATCATCATCTTGTGTTTATGAGGACCAAACGCTAATTCTTTCAAACAGTCGTATGCAAATTTGATAGTTTTACCGTCGTTCATTAACGATGCAGCTCTTGTGTACACCGTTTCTCGTTCATGATCAGTAAAAATCATAGGTAGTGTAAAGGGATTGGATCTAAACAGTCTTTCAACTGAATCCATTATCCATGGTATATCACGCACTGTACAAATAAATTTTGCATCAGGAAAGAGTGGATCTATCATGGGTGCAAGTAAGGGCCAACCTCGATTGGTATTAAAGATTACTTCACCTGCGTCATCTTCGTAATAATTTTCTACTAGCCCGCGTATCAGTCTAATACGTTTTTGTTCAGTGCATTCTACAGCATCACCTACACTAACATAAGTGTCTGTGATAATAGATTTTACAAATCTTGCTAATGGATTAGAAATGTCTGCGTGAAACTGGGGATTTTGATTAAGTATGGAAACTAAAAGTGTTGAACCCGAACGGGGCAATCCACCTATAAAATGATATCTTTTCATGTGTCCTCATATGTATTTAAACACAACTGCACCGTCGCTGCCATTAGCTGGGGTTAATCCTTCTCCACCAGCACCGTATGCGTAATACGTTACAATGTTAGTGTTTACTGCAGCACCACCAGCACTACCACTGGTATCGGCGGTACCGTCAATACCTGAAGTATTTTGATCAGTCCCGCCGCTAGCTACGCCGCCAAATCCACCTGCAGCACCTAGCGAAAAGTCGTCACCCTTATTTCCACCACTCGCAGTCATTGAAGTGATACTAAAGGTTCCACTATTGGCTACACTATCATTGCCACTACTGACTCCTGCAATGCCGCCTGCTCCTACACTAATACTTATAGTGAGACCTGCAGCACCAGATAAATTATAACGGGATCTGCAATATCCGCCGCTCCCCCCACCACCTGCATTGCTAGGATCATTGGCACCACCTGCACCTCCTCCTCCCCATGCTTCTATAACTACAGTTTGAAATCCTTCGGGAATAGTTTCGGTGTATGATCCGGGTGCCGTATAGACGTTAATAATAGGAAATTCATATTCGCTATCTGCTGCAATTCCTATAGCAGCACCGCCTGCAGTTGATCTTGTAACCGAAATATTTAACCAATTATTAATAGGGCCCACAACTGCAACTGGACTGGTTTTAGTTGTAGTAGAATTGTCTCCAAGTTGTCCTTGATCGTCTTGCCCCCACATCCATAAACTGCCATCTGTTTTGATACCAGCCATTGCACGCCATCCAGCATGAACAGTCTTCCATGTAGTGCCGCCACCTAGTACAGTATCAGGACTGGATCTACTAGCAGCACCACTGCTGGCTATTGTACCGTATGCGCCGTCTCCCCACGTCCACAGTGTTCCGTCTTGTTTAATTGCAGCAGTTGCGTAGTTTGCATTTGATACGTTATTCCCTGCCACTGCAACATATTTCCAATCTGTTCCGCCGGCAACTGTAGTTCCGGGACTAGATCTGGCGATTGTTGTTCCGGTGCCTAACTCACCGTCTACATTTCTGCCCCATGTCCAAAGTGTGCCGTCTGATTTTAATGCTGCGCTGTGTTCCGCAGCAACTGCAACCTGTGACCATGTAGTACCTCCGCCTGCAACAGTAATGGGACTTGATCTAGTAGTGGTAGAGTTATCTCCAAGTACACCGTAGGAATTGCTTCCCCACATCCAAAGACTACCGTTTTGCTTAATTGCTCCCAGAGAGTTTGCATTGCCTCCAGAACAGTAGATCCAATCAAAAGTATTGCCTATGCTAACAGGACTAGATCTATTGGTCGCAGTGTTGTCACCAACTTGACCAAGATCGTTTTTGCCCCACCCCCACATGCTGCCATCTGTTTTGATTGCGGTTCCGCCTTGTTGAGATAATTGTAACTGTTTCCAAGTAGTACCGCCTGCAGATACTGTAACAGGACTAGATTTACTAGTGGCAGTGTTATCTGCTAATCTACCATATGATCCTAATCCCCACAGCCACAATGTTCCATCAGTCTTAATACCGCCAGCGTGAACTCCGTATCCGCCCATAGATACTGTGCGCCAAGCAAGCATACCGCCCACTACGCTACCTGGACTGGACCTGTTAACAGTGCTATTATTGCCAAGTTGACCGCTGGAATTTAAACCCCAAGTCCATATTCCTCCTGTTTGAAAAATAGACTTTGGCGCAAGCAAATCTGCTACGTCGGTGACTGTGGTATATACAGTATTATCTGCAGTATAACTACTGGGATCGGTCATTTTCTTGTAACCTAAATATCTGTATCATACCGCTGATAAAGCTGTGAAATAACCAAGGTCTAAAGAATACACCCTGACCAGGATCTAGTTGATAGCAGACCTTGTGATCCCATTCAAAAAGATTTCTATAGTTAAACTCGTATGCATCTAGTGCAGACTTAGCACCGCTTTTATGTTCAAATATGTTAAACGTTGTATGATCAAGTGCAACGCAGAATAACCAATCACGAGTAGAATCAAATGATTCAAAATGTGTAAAACCTGAAGGTTTTACAAACACACCAGATCGATCAAGATCCACAGTAACAGGTATTTTAAGTACTTGTGTAAACAGTTCGCTAGCAGTATCTGCAACCATATTAAAATTATTTAATTCAACGCCTGTACCAGAATCTTGAAAATTATTGAGATGGTGAGCTGCTGTAAACAATCTTGCTGCTTCGTCGGACAAATAGTAATCGTCAATGGTCATGGTTTTGATGTAGGCCATTACCAGTCACCTTCTTCTTGGATTACGGCCATTATACTACCAATAGTTCCAAAGGCTACACTTTTCCAAGAATTTCCAGGTAAATTATTAACAGTATTAGGACTACTTCTAGCTATAGTAGTGCCATCGCCGATAGCACCGTGTACATTTTGTCCCCAAACCCACAAACTACCATCAGTTTTAATAGCAGCACTTTGATAAAATCCACAATATACAGTAGACCATGTAGTCCCACCGCCGGCTACAGTACCTGGACTACTACGAGCAGTTCCTGCATTATTGATGCCTAATTGTCCGTAGGTGGGGTTGCCCCAGGACCAAAGAGTCCCGTCAGTTTTAACAGCTAACATATGGGTTCTTCCTGCAGCAATCTCTTTCCATGTAGTCCCCCCACCCGCCACTGTTACAGGGCTAGATTTATTAACAGTAGTACCATCGGCTAGTTGTCCGCCGTAATTTGCTCCCCATGTCCATAGTGTACCATCTGTTTTAATTGCAGCAGCACTATAATAGCCAGCAGCTACCTTAATCCAAGGCGTAGTTGTTGATGTACCAACTACTGTTACAGGGCTTGATCTATTAATAGTGTCTCCTAAACCTAATGCACCACCGTAATTATTGCCCCATGAATATATAAGCCCTGTGGTTTTAATAGCGTAATAATTATCAACATTAGCGGCAACTTTCATCCAATCATTGCCTGCACCAACTGTAGTACCCGGACTTGACCTATTGATTGCGTTATTAGTGCCTAATTGACCACTACCATTGTTGCCCCACGTCCACAAACTACCGTCAGATTTTACTGCTAGTGCACTATCTGTGCCTACACCTATATCTACCCATTCAGAATTTGTTCCTATGGCTGTAACCGGACTTGATCTATTAACGGTGCTGTTATTACCTAATTGACCGTAGGAATTATTCCCCCAACTCCATAATACACCATTGGTTTTAATACCACTAGTGGTACCAAAATTTCCTGCTGATATTTTTTTCCAAGTTCCACCTCCTACTACAGTATTAGGACTAGATTTATCAACGGTACTATTATCACCTAACTCTCCGTAAGTATTTTGGCCGGTAAATAATGCTGCAGCAGTGGTAATCGAAGGGATTAATACTGCATAATTATTTGACAGGTATTCCTTAGTAACATATTTGTTACCAATGTCAACACCATCATTGTCAGTAAATCCCAGCGTAGGCATATGTTATTCCAAAGTAATCGCAGCTAGTTCTGCTAGTGTAGTAGCAGTGTCAATTTGATCAACAATCTGTGCTTCCCATGCAAACTGATCTTGTATATAATTTGCAGCCACGGAAACTATGCTACCCAGATCAGTTTTAGTTAGATTTAACCAACCTTGAGGAAATTTCCACATTACTGTATCTTGATCAGCCATCAACATATACTTTTGAAAAAACATGTTTCGTGTGGTGCGGTCTGTGTCCACACTAACCGCAGTGTCTTGTACAGTAACAGTTGTGCCTGCTACTTCTTTATTGTAACGATTAGCTGCTACTATGCCTTTCATAAACGCTTTTGTAGATTCTATAGGATTATCCCGTGCAACAAATGAACCAACAGCAATACCGCTAGCGTAATCCCAATAGGGACCATCGAGATATTGTATGCGTGGGTTATATGCTACATCATAGTTGAGTGTTGCGCAATATATCTGTACATTTTCATTTATAGTAATCACAGTGTCGTCTGTTTTGTTTGTTGGAAGATTGTAAGTAATGCCTAGCTCGTCCTGTAGTGTACTCATAAATGAGCGATAAGACCAAGCTCGTGGACCATTTATAACATAACCATTTGATACTAATACATACATATTACCTTCCTCAATCTATTTGTGCTATGGCCATAAAATTGGTGCCAGTTTGCAAAGTTTGTCCAGCTACATTAATCCAATTATTGATAGCACTTGCAATTACAGTTGCAGGACTGGATCTACCGTTACTTGTGGTGCCGGTACCAAGTTGTCCGTTGGTTCCTTGCCCCCATGTCCACAGTGATCCATCTGTTTTAATTCCTGCCATACAAAATGTAATACCACTAATAATTTTCCAATTTGTTCCACCGCCTGCAACAGTACCCGGGCTTGATCTATTAATTGTAGTACCGTCGCCTAGATTACCTGAATTGTTATTCCCCCAGGTCCATAATGTTCCATCTGTTTTAATTGCGGCTGCGCTTTGAGTTGCTGCAGAAACATATTTCCAGTTACTGCCTCCGAGCACGGTTACCGGACTTGATTTATTAATTGTAGTTCCATCTCCTAACTGGCCATTAACACCCCCATAACCCCAACTCCACAAAGTTCCATCGGTGCTAAGTGCAAAACTAATCACATCTGCACAGGCTATCTGACGCCAATTTGAAATAGGATGTAGTGTTTGTGAGGGGCTAGATTTATTAGTTGTAGTACCATTACCTAATCTACCAAAACTACCCAACCCCCAACACCAAACGGTTCCGTCAGATTTAGCAGCACATACTGAATTAATACTCAGTGTTGATACCAGTGTCCAATTATTACCACCACCTGCTGTAGTAACTGGACTTGATTTACTTATGGTAGTATTATCACCTATTGCTCCCGTACCCCCAGTTCCCCAACACCATAGTGTCCCGTCATTTTTAATGCCCATAGATGTACTACCACCGGAAGCAGCAACCCAAACGCCGCCGCCTGCTACGGTTACGGGACTAGATCTATTAACAGTAGTGCCATCGCCTAGACGACCTGTGGTATTTGACCCCCATACCCACAAACTACCATCTGTTTTGATTGCACCAAGACTTCTTGCTAGTTTGTTCCAAGAATTACTTTTAGCTGCAGCAACTACATCACCAGGACTACTTCTAGCTGTTGCAGCATTACTACCAAGTTCTCCCGAATTAACTGCGCCCCATGTATAGATTTGATTACCGAGGAATTGATCAGCAAACTGCTGTTGATTTATAAACAAGCGATCAAAGTTTTCGCCTTTTGCGTAAAACCCGCTCATTTATTTGTCTCCTGTCTTGCGCTCTAATTCCTCTACTCGAGTAGCAAGCTCTTTAACTGCTTCAACGAGCACAGCAACTATGCCAGAGTAGTTAACTGTTTTAACAGAGTCATTGCTGGTACTAACCAGATCAGGTAGCACTGTTTCCACTTCCTGTGCAATAACACCAACGGAACGACCAGTATGATCTGCCCAATCAAATTTAACACCGCGTATTGCATTAACTATCTTTAGGGCTTGTTCGATTGTTTCGATATTTTCTTTCTTTAACAAGTCTGATAAGCTGTTGAAGCTGGTAGCATTGAGCTGTCCAGTAGACGCATCGAATGTAAACTTAGCCGTAGTAACTAGTGGCTGTGTGATACTGCCTAGATAAGCAGCAGACATTGGGTATAGAGTAGTAGAACTAGTATCTGATGTTACAGTTAGAGATCCACCACCACCACCTGAGCTACCTGTATATCCCTGCGGGCCCTGAGGGCCTTGCGGGCCTTGCGGGCCGTTTGGTTGTGCTGTTCCAATTAATGTTCTAAAACTAGTGGGCATTTCAAGTTGATCCTACGTCAACTTGTATTTAGCTTACTTTTTAGTTATGGTTGCATGAATATCTTGAATTGCTTCTTTGTAAAATGTAGCTGCAAACTGTTGAAATTCGTTGTTGCGTACTAGCAAGTCGCCGTGTAGATTATAGCCCCAAGTACATTCAAAATCACAAGCATACCCCTGATCCCAATGCTGCTGGTCTGTGTGTGGAGCATTTTCCATTCGCCATTTGCGGTCTAGATAAAGGAACCAAAAATCACTTACAGGAGGCCATTGATGTGTAGGGTCGCCATATGCACGACTACTTCCCCAATACGGACAAATAATAGTCATAAAACCCTTGGGTATTAGTACGCGATGCACTTCGTTCACTAAAAATACACGTTGTGTAGCAGTTAGATGCTCAACAAAGTGACTGGCATATGCTTCCTCAATTGTGTTGTCTGCAAAAGGTAAACGTTCATTACCCAAATCACAGACATAATCTACGCCGTCAAAGCGTATCTTATCTACACCAAGAAATCCTTCTCGTTTCTTAGATCCACAACCAAGATCAATTTTAAGTCCCATTGGATACCTATTACCAGTTAATTCCAGTCGTCTTGTCATAATGTCCTACTAGTACGTTACAGTCTATTGCACATCTGATGCCATGCTTTTTAGCATCTGTCCAAAAATATAGATCTTGGGTACCTACACCTGCATTACTGGCTAGGGTCTTAAACCAAGGTTTGCGCAGTCTTGCGTCTTTAAACACACTCATACGCCACAGATTAAATCCCATACCGGTACCGTTGCATTCTACAAGTTCGCCTGCTCGAGGCGGTTGCGGTCTGAAGTTAAGTACAGGATCCTTAGGATCCCCCCATATTTGCGGAACTCCGTTTTCACCCTTAGTCCAGTACAGTCCGCCAATGCAGTCGTATTCCGGATGTGCTTCCATACTTTTAATTAAATTGAGCACACCATCTATTGGAGGGGTGTTGTCATGTTCAATAGTAAGAACGTATTCCCATTCTCGAAGTTCAGGATGATTAATTATTGCTTCGATAGAATTATTGTATGCTTCGCCAACTTCTTGACCAAGAGCCAGCATTCGATATACAGCTTGATTTGGAGGAAAAATCAAACTCCAATGTGTTAGTGCAACCTTAGCTGGTATGTCATTTGTTGAAGGTATTATTACCACAACACGTTGTTTTTTCCATGTACCACCTTCTAGAATTCGTGCGAAATTTTGTTCTATGCTGTTATTATTTTGTCCGTAGCCAACAGTAACTAATTCCGGTTTATTAGTACGTGGTGCGGGCGGTACTGCTACTAGGTCTACCATACGATTATATATGCTAGAGAATCACCAAGTCTAATATTATTAGACTGCTCCTGATGTGAGATAGAATATTTGCGGTCTGAAGTTATTTGTCGAAGCACCTGTGATATCAGCAAAGGCTATAGTTCCGGGTAATACAGCAGATGTTGTAGACCATAGTCCAAATCCAAGAGTTCTTTGGTTACTTGCTGAGGTACTCACACCAAATAATCCGCTATAGTTTATAGTAGCTTGGTTGGATGCTAGCATATTACTAATATTAACACGAGTGGAGCTAGCATTTGCGCCACTGGTGCTAGATCTCATAGCAACTACATACTCTCCTCCCGGAATAGTAGTAGTCCATGGGAAGGATACTATACGATAACCGTTGGCAATGTTGGCAATGTTGGAATTAGTAAAAGTGCTTAGATCAACAGTTGCACGTAATGCCGAAGAATATAGGCTTGATAATGTACTACCATTTCTTGTATAAAGTCCTACATCAAGCGTAAATGCAATAGTTCCAATTGAGCCACCGGTGGTGGCGGTGCCGCTGATAGGCATAACAAATCTGTCCATTTCCACATTATTGTAGAAATCAATTGGTTCAAGCATTACACTGCCCGCACCCCAAGTACCAGCAACAGGGAACGCATGTCTATGTGGCTGAAATCCTTGTAGTACTGCGGCACTGGTGCCTGCACTACCAACAAAGCCTGCAGCAGAAGATCCAGTAAAGCCTGCGCCAGTACTACCAGTAAAACCAATACTTCCTGTAAAGCCAATTACAGTACTTGCACTACCTGTAAATCCTGCGCCAGTACTACCAGTAAAACCAATACTTCCTGTAAAGCCAATTACAGTACTTGCACTACCTGTAAATCCTGCGCCAGTACTACCAGTATAGCCCTGTGGTCCTTGTGGACCTTGTGCACCTACTGAACCAACAAAGCCAATTGAACCAACGTAACCCTGTGGGCCCTGTGCGCCCGTGCTACCGGTGTATCCCTGTGGGCCCTGTGCGCCAACGCTACCAGTAAAGCCTCGCGAGCCACTAAAGCCTACTGAGCCAACATAACCTTGAGGACCTTGAGGACCTTGTGTGCCTATACTACCAGTATATCCTAATGGTCCTAGTGTTGCACTAATCTGCCAACCTACTCCGGCTGAGTTATATACAAACGTAACTAGAACATTATTTGCATCTAACAATACATCGTCTGCAATACCTTCAATTAGCTGTGCATTTCTACCAATAGTTAAGTTATTGGTTGCCCAACCACCGGCTTCTTGTACAATTACATAGTTACCGGCAGCTGGACTTGCTGGTAACGTTAGAGTAAAGGCACCACCACTTGTATCTGCAATATAATTTGTATTAGCTGTTGCTGTAGTGTTAGCGGTAACTCTTGTCCAAGCACCACCACCACCACCTGCGCCAGCACTACCTGTGTAACCTTGTGGACCCTGCGCTCCAACAGAGCCTGTGTAACCCTGTGGACCCTGCGCACCAACTGAACCTGTGTAACCCTGTGGACCCTGTGGACCCTGTGGACCTTGTGGACCCTGCGCACCAACTGAACCTGTGTAACCCTGTGGACCCTGTGGACCCTGTGGACCTTGTGGACCCTGCGCACCAACTGAACCTGTGTAACCTTGTGGACCCTGCGCACCAACTGAACCTGTGTAACCCTGTGGACCCTGTGGACCCTGTGGACCTTGTGGACCCTGTGCGCCGGTGCTACCTGTGTAACCTTGTGGACCCTGTGCACCAACACTTCCGGTGTAGCCTTGTGGACCCTGTGCACCTGTGCTACCAATACTACCAGTGTATCCTTGTGGGCCCTGTGGTCCAGCTACAGTACTAATCGAACCAGTGTATCCCTGTGGACCCTGTGCGCCCGTGCTACCAGTGTATCCCTGTGGACCCTGTGGACCCTGTGCACCAGTTGATCCAGTGTATCCCTGTGGACCCTGTGCGCCTGTGCTGCCAGTGTAGCCCTGTGGGCCCTGTGAACCAACTGAACCAGTGTAACCTTGTGGGCCTTGTGCACCAGTTACGCTGTTGCCACTTGAACCAGTATAGCCCTGTGGACCTTGTGCGCCAGTTATGCTACTACCACTAGAGCCTGTGTAGCCCTGTGGGCCCTGTGCACCAACTGAACCTGTGTAACCCTGTGGACCCTGTGGACCTTGTGGACCCTGTGCGCCTGTGCTGCCTGTGTAACCCTGTGGACCCTGTGCACCAACGCTGCCGGTGTACCCACGTGAACCAACATAGCCTTGTGGACCCTGTGCACCTGTGCTACCAGTGTATCCTTGTGGGCCTTGCGCGCCAGTGCTGCCGGTGTATCCCTGTGGACCCTGTGCGCCCGTGCTACCTGTGTATCCCTGTGGACCCTGTGGACCTGTACTACCAGTATAGCCCTGTGGACCTTGTGGACCCTGTGCACCAGTTGATCCTGTGTAACCTTGTGGACCCTGTGGACCCTGTGGACCCTGTGGACCCTGTGCGCCTGTACTGCCGGTGTATCCTTGTGGACCCTGTGCACCAGTTGATCCTGTGTAGCCTTGTGGACCC
>Ga0209086_10000449_pt1 | contig 35540 bp, 39 predicted proteins | sample M_130207_XF_Meta_FD_187312 | JGI IMG/M metagenome (GOLD analysis project Ga0209086, IMG submission 187312) | Freshwater microbial communities from Lake Montjoie, Canada to study carbon cycling - M_130207_XF_MetaG (SPAdes) (version 2) | ecosystem: Environmental > Aquatic > Freshwater > Lake... | reverse complement strand
ACGGTCCATGTTACGAAGTCTTCTTTAGTTAAATCTTCATATTTTGTGAAATTCTTTGGATCTGGATTCTGTAAAGAAAGAGAACCATATGTATCTACATAAAATGTACCGTCTTGTAATCCTCTTCTCCATTCGTAAGAGATTACTGCGTCTTTGAGGGAATTTTCTGTTAATGTTCTAACTTTGATTCCATTGAAAGTCCATTTATATTCTGCTGGCATGTTTTTTTTATCCTCTTAACATATTTATATCGTATGAGAGATCTGGGATTTAAGCAGGTCAATCTCAGTCTTGAGTTCCTGAATTGCCCGGACCAATATGGGAATCAGCTTGGCATCTGCCATGCCCAGGAATTCTTCAATCGACCCGTCTGCTCGCTTGAACTCGTTGCGCTTGACCACAGATCCTGCGTAAGCAACTCCTGCCAGGACTTGCTGTACTTGCTGTGCGATAAATCCCACCTGAGTTCCCTGCTCAAAGTCATGTACATCGTGTTGCTTCCAGTCAAATGTGACTGGATTCAGCTGGTCAATCAGATCCAGGCCAGATTGCAGGGGAGCAATGTTCTGCTTGTAGCGACCATCAGATGTTGCCACGGTGGCGTTAGTGGCAAAAATCTGACTGTTGACCTGGAGCTTGTACGCACCGTTTGATGCGGTATAGCCGATCAGCACGTTGCCACTGCCCAGTAAAGTCATCACCGTTATTTCTGGAGTATTCGTGGCACCATTACCGAGCGCAAAATCTACTCTTGTCTGTGAGTTTATTGAGGTGTCATAGCTTCCAACCAATATGTCCATCGTGTTGGAGTACTTGATGCCTGAAGTGAACGGCCTCTCTACTCTAGCCACGACTAAAGAGTTGACCGTAGCCGTAGCTAATGTGCTCGACGCCACATGGATTTTGGCCGCAGGACTCGTCAAGCCGATGCCCACGTTGCCGCCGCTTGGATTTATGAGTAATGTTGTACCGGAACCATATCCCAGAGCATCTATAACACCTTTATAACCACCCTCATTCTCGTATCCAAGAATAAGTCTATACAACGCATTATTCGTCGATTCGCCGATGGCTAGCTGTGTGGCGGTAGCAACGCTAGTTGGAGTAGTCCCAGGAATAATCGTAAGTTGCGAGTATGGCAACACCGTCCCGATGCCCACGTTGCCGCTACTATTAATGACAAATGCAGACCCTGTTATTGTATCTGCGCCAGGATTAATGCGAAAAGTATTGTCGGTATTCACGCCATATGTGTACCAAGCTGTACCGGCACCGTATGATTGTATGATATAACTTGGGTTACCAGCACTAGCCATTATTTGCATAGCACGGTTAGCGAAACTGGCTCCACCATGTTGGATGGATATTCCGCCAATCGCATGATGTTCCGCCAACGCCGCTGTATTCACTGATAAACTTCCACCATAAATGTGGAGTTTATTTGTCGCAGCGGTTGCCGTTCCGATGCCCACGTTGCCGCCAGTTAGCAATGTCATCAGGGCACCACCGCCAGCGCCAGAAATTTGCACATCAGGTGTTGCTGTGCCGTTGGTGGCACCAAAATAAACGGCTCCGCCAGTGGAGATATATCTGGCACCCACACCAAAGGGTTCGCTTGCGGCAGCAAAGAAAGACCGACCACCCACTACTTCCAGTTTTCCACCAGGACTCGCAGTTCCGATGCCCACGTTGCCGTCGCCTCTGAAAATAACCGAGTCGTACCAAGTCCCGCCTCTTTTGTTGTCGAAATGTAAGCTCACGTATGAGCCATCATCATGGGAGCGCACACGGTTTCCGTAAGCAGAATTGCTCGCATCGCCAAAGAGGATCTGTCCGCCCGAAGCATTGGCCGAGGTGTCTCCAGACTGAGGCAGACCAAGCGCAATGTTGCCCACAACGTGTAGCTTGTACGCAGGACTCGCCGTTCCGATGCCCACGTTGCCGGTGGTTGTATTTATAACCATCTTGGCATTAGCAGTAAGGCGGTCAGCGCCAAAATTTACAGTCGTCCCAGAACCAGTATCAGCATAGATAAAACTAGCGGCAAGACTGATACCAGCAGTATTCCCAGCAGCACCAGCAGCCGAAATATTTAACAAAGAGCTACCAGCTACTCCAGGATTTTGTGTAATTTTCACAATAGGAGTTGAACCCCACACTTCAAGGTTGCTGCCAGGACTAGTCGTTCCGATGCCCACGTTGCCAGCGTCATCGATACGCATCTTTTCTGAAGGATCGGCTGTACCGAAAGTTTGAGTCCAAAAGGTAAGCGAAGATTTGAAAGAACCAGCCTTAACCCCAAAAGATTTTAAATTTACTACCGAACTATTGACAGAAAAAGTTCCATCGACTCCTAATCCCGTAGAATTAATGCTGTCGTAACCAGCCGTCCTGACAACAAGGCTTCCTCCAGTTCCAGACGTACCAATGGTAACAAGTCCTTGAAATGGCGTAGAAGAATTAAGTCCTGTTGTAATAGCTGTTGTTCCAGCCACATCTAATTTCGCCCCAGGACTCGCCGTTCCGATGCCCACGTTGCCATCAGAGTGGATACGCATCGTTTCAGTTGTTCCACCGTTGCCTCTGTAAAATGCCAATACTTCTGCTGCTGGCTGGCGAATAGCTGCGTATGTAGTTCCGTCTATTCTTAACTCAACACCACTGCCAGAAGTATTAGCACCGGCGTTCGCTCTGTTTGTGATAAAGTTGCCTGTATTACTATAAACAGTTCCCGAAACTTCCAACTTCACCCCAGGACTCGCCGTCCCGATGCCCACGTTGCCGTTGTGGTCAATCCTCATTCTCTCAGCACGAGCAGTTGCACCAGAAGTTGTTGTATCGAAAGTTATGTAAGATCCTCTGGCAGCTTCTGTTTGATTTTCGTAACAGTATAAATTAAACGCTCCATGATTTACGAATGTCGTCCCACCATAACTTCGACCGATCATGGCTATTGTTCTGTCGCCAGCTTGTGTTGCGGTTAGTGCAGAAATAGTTCCTCTTGCAGATTGACCAAAATAAACTGCCGCATTCGATCCAGCGGAATAAGTAGAAGATGTAATTGCACCATTTGATGTCGCAACTACCTCAAGAACTGTTACAGGTGTCGTCGTACCAATGCCCACGTTGCCTGTGTATTTAACAACGATGCCAGATGAACCACTTGGTTCCATATATATATCATGATTTGAATCACTACCATTTCTTTTCGTGTAAATACGTCCTGCTAGATATCCATCATACCCAACATCACCTGATCTAAATGTAAATTGTCCACCGAATCCATCACCCATTCCGCTACTTGTTAAAGAATGCATTGTAAATATTTCATTTGTAGTAGCCGTAAATGCTGTATTGTATCTAAATGCACCGACTTGTGAGTCTGTGGACATAACGTCTAATTTACGTGACGGACTCGCCGTCCCGATGCCCACTCTGCCAGATGTATCAATCCGCATTCTTTCTGACTGCGATGCAGTCCGAAAGACAATTGCATCACTCGTACCAACCCCGCTGGTCGATTGCAATGTCAGGGTGGAAGATACAGCAGTCCCGCCGTTGACTAATGGGATTACAGCGCTTGTAGTGAACGTAGGAGACGTACCAAATACCAACGCCCCTGTACCTGTCTCATCTGAGATTACACCAGCCAACTGAGCAGAAGTAGTAGCTGCAAATTGAGCAAGAGTTCCACTAGTGACAGCCATCGTACCTGTTGTTAAGGTCGTATTACCATCGGCCAAGGTAACAGTACGAGAAGCAGTTAATGTAGTAGGAGTTAGTGTCACTCCAAAACTAGAAGTTCCTCCTGCTCTTCCAGCCAGGATAACTGAGTCCTGAGTGGTTGCTGCTCTTGCAGTTATCGATCCAAATACTTCCAGTTTCGTGCCAGGAGATGCAGTACCAATGCCTATATTTCCGCCATTCAGCAATGTCATCAGCGCACTACCACCAGAGGCAGAAATCTGTGCGTCAGGTGTTGCTGTACCGTTAGTAGCACCAAAGTACACAGTTCCGCCAGTGGAGATAAATCTTGATCCGACACCATAAGGCTCGCTTGCGGCGTTAAAAAATGATCGACCACCCACTACTTCTAATTTTCCACCAGGACTCGTCGTTCCGATGCCCACATTGCCGTCGCCTTGTATTCTTACCTTTTCAGTGCGAGATGTCCCTCCAGTAGCAGTTGTTGCAAAAACCAAATATGAACCCGTCGCCGAATCAGTCCAGTTTTCCGAAGCATATCCAATAACGGCCACTCTAGTATTATTAGTAAATCCTGTCGTGCCATACCCTCTACCTCCAACCCACATCAATTCATTACCGGATTGTGTAGCAGATGGCGACGTCGCTGTTCCATTTGCAGAACGAAATATGATACCCGGATCTGGAGCAGAGCCAAAACTATCTATGAAGATATGTGTGCCTGTGTTACTTGAAAGGTGTAATAAACTACTCGGACTCGTCGTTCCGATGCCTATGTTGCCAGCGAAGTAGCTCTGAGCGGGTGCGGACGAGTATATCGCATAATTACTTGCGGCTGCCGTGGTATTGACTATGGTGATTCCATAATTAGATGATGCCCCGGTAGTGTTAACATACACTCCCGTGTTAGCGGTTGCCCCGACTCCTACTGCATTGAGAACGGCTGCGTAATTCGATCCTGTAGTTGTTGTGTTTAGGGAGTAGAACGTTCGTCCAGAGTTCGCGCCGGTCGAATCTGACACGACCAGTGCTCCACCAGTTACGGTTAATTTATATTCGGGACTGGCAGTTCCGATACCCACATTTCCGTTTGATAAAATATTAATTCTCTGATTACCATCTCCATCAGCGATAATAATATTATTGGATAAATCTGCTGCAAGTCCAGTAACATTAGCACCAATAATAGTATTATTATTTCCAGAGACTATACCTCCTCCGGTGCTATATCCAATTACAGTATTGTTATAAGATATATTATTCGCAGATGCCGTACCAGTTCCTGTACCAACACCACTGGCCGTGAACAATTCTCCTACAGTATTCGAGGCTGCTCCGATCAGAGTGAAATTTGTGGTTCCGATTGTAACGATATAATAATCGTAACCGATTAAAAAGGAACCTGCGGCTGTCACTTCACCAAGATCATAAAGAGAACTAGCACCAATTGCTGTGTTGTTATTTCCTATGGTATTTGAGTATAGAGAATATTTACCAACCGCAGTGTTGGTGCTTCCAACTAAATTACTAAAAAGAGCACTATGTCCAGCCGCAAGGTTGTCATTTCCACTTATATTTTTATAAAGTGTATACACACCCAATGCAGAATTATAATTCCCGTCAACATTTGCATATAATGAAGGTGCGCCATGGGCAGTATTATCAACACCTATTGTATTGTTATACAGTGACGTGTAACCAAATGCGTTATTATTGAAACCGGTGGTATTGCTTCGTAATGCATCTCGGCCAACTGCTGTGTTTTGAGTTCCTGTTGTATTGTTAAGTAGGGCACCATTACCAACTGATGTGCTATTAATATCGGCTCCTGTACCCCTGCCAATGGTGATGCTGTTTACGACTAAAGAGGTAGAAGCAGTAATCGTGCCAGTAACCGAGAGGGCAGTACCAGGACTGGCCGTTCCGATTCCTACGTTACCAGCAGTAGTGATTCGCATCCGCTCAGTCTGTGAGGCAGTCTTAAAGATAATCGCATCACTCGTACCAGCACCAGAAGTTGACTGTAACGTCAGAGTAGAAGATACAGCAGTACCACCAATTACCAGTGGAGTAGTGATGCTAGTTGTAACTGCAGTTCCATTTATTTTAACTACAGTAGGATTTGGATAGGTTCCTGAAAGATCTCCACCAGCCGTTCCAGAGACTCCTGTCGCACCAATGAATCCAGTTGATCCAAATTGTCCTGTCGCACCAATAAATCCTGTTGATCCGAACTGACCTGTTGCACCAATAAATCCTGTTGATCCGAACTGACCTGTCGCACCAATGAATCCAGTAGATCCGAATTGTCCTGTCGGACCTACTCCAGTTGATCCTATAAATCCTATTATATTGAAATCGTATTCTAATGAATGCGTTTGATCTGGCGAAAATGGTGTGAGATCAATATACTTAAATAGTAAATGTGTATATCCTTCACCCAAACCCGTCAGATCAATGGCTACCTCTGAAGGACTATTCGATAATTTAATTTTATTATCATCAACTTTTATCACATAATAAGTTTGGCCGGAAGTTAATCCTCCAATATCAGTTCCACCTTCCGAAGAATATATAACTCTATCACCAGTAGAAAATCCATGGGCGTCTACATAAATAGTATTTTCTGTAATATTAATTAAGTCAGCGAACGAACTGAGAAAGAATTTAATATTGCCTATATTAGAAGATAAATAAATTGTAGAAGAATTCTTCACAACAACAGTGTATTCTGAATTATCTGTTAAACCGATATTGTATGGCGAACCTGCTGTACCATTCTGATATCTAACAGTGACGCCAGTAGTTAAATTATGTGCTGCGATAGATAATGAAGAATTGCTGATTGTACTTGTGGTGAAATTTAATGTTGTCATATTAGATAATTCAGGATATCCTTTGATCTGTATTGCGACGTGTATGATCTATATAAAATTATTTATTCGGTCGCTGATTCAAGTCATAAAAATATTTGTCTGAATCTTCTGTATACCACTTAGACGCCGACTCGCATTTCCAAATATGTGAATTTACTTTATAATCCGGTTTTGTTTCTGAATCTGTATAAGGATTAACAATGAAAGCTGGTTCATACCAACAGATTCTATTGTTCGGCTGTGCGGCGAAGTTGCCATTATCTAATTTCAAAATATGTGCCGTTTTAAATCCACCTTCGCCTGGATTCTCAGCAGTCGAAGATCCATACCAATCTAGAGTAAAACAATATTCACCATCATGATTTTTTTTATCTTTGAGGAAAGCAGAAGCTCGTAATCCTCTAAGATAATCATATTCTACACAAGTTACATTGTATGAGAAACAATCCCAAAGTTCTAGAACTTCAAGTGGTTGTGGTTCACTCTCTTTCCAACAGAATGCAGAAATAGGTAATCTAGCTACTTGCGCACCATTATTTATCATACAAGTAAAAGTGATTGCTCTGGAAGGTATCGAAGTGACACCAAACACAGAGCAAGAGAGATATTCACCAAAATGATCTTCTAAATTATAGAGATATTCTTTTCTTAACAAACAGTAGAACAAAGGAATATTGATTGATAGAGTTGACATCAATCAATATTTATAACTAGTCTATTGCCAGACATCTTCCCAGGTGCCTTTCAATGCACCCTTAGCATAATCGGTGCTCCTATTTTCGAAGAACGAAGTATGCCCAACACCAATCATTGCGTCTACCCAAGTGAGTGGATTTCTTTTTACTTTAAACACAGTTTTCATTCCCATTGCGATGAGTCTTTTATCTGCGATATAACGAATATATTTTTTCACTTCATCTGAGGTAAGATTTTCCATCGGGCCAAGACTGAATGCGAGATCAATAAATTTATCTTCTAGTTCAACCATTTTAGTTGCGATATTATAGATGTCCGTTTTTAATTCGTCATCCCAAATTTCTCTGTCCTCTTCAATAAAAGTTCTGAATAATCTAATCATGGACTCAGAGTGCATATCTTCGTCTAATAGAGACCACTGGATAATCATACCCATGCCTTTCATTTTACCGTGTCTAGCAAAATTTAGCAACATAACAAACGAAGAGAATAATTGCATTCCTTCGGTGAATGCAGAAAATACTGCAATATTCTTAGCAATACTCCGATTATCATCTCCTTTATGTGAGAAGATATAATCATGCTTTTCTTTCATCGAAGAATATTCCATGAATTCATTATAAGTTGTTTCAGGCAGACCAAGAGTTTCTACTAGATGAGAATATGCTGCGACGTGAATTGCCTCGCGAGCTGCGAATCCAAGAAGCATCATTCTGACTTCTGGTTGTGGGAAAAATGGCAGATAATTTGTGACATATCCATCAGAGACGTCAATATCACCTTGTGTGAAGAATCGAAAAATATGAGTCAAGAAAGTTTTTTCTGAAAGAGTTAATTTCTCTTTCCAATCTTTGATATCTTGCATCATTTCGACTTCTGTCCAGAGCCAGTGCATTTGTTCGTGAGTTTTCCAGCAGTCGAATGCCCATGGATAGTTCATGGGCTTGAACGTTGCTCTCTTATCTGTAATTTTGGCTTCAGTATTTTTCTTGTTCATATTTTTCCTTGTCAATTAATCTAATATTTCACTCACACGCAAGACAACCTTCTCCATCAACAAGTGATTTGATATCTATATCTTCAATTCTCTTTCGCTCGATTCTTTGAGATATCTTATTTGCCTTTCTGATCTTTTCTGATCGACAATAATAAAGTGTTTTCAAACCAACTTTCCATCCTAAGAAATGGATAGCATGTAGATATTTAACGTGAGTATCTGGTTTGAAGAATAAATTAACTGATTGTGCTTGATCAATATATTTTTGTCTGTCACCTGCAGTTTCAATAATCCATCTTTGATCGATTTCAATTGCTGTCTTGAATACATCCTTCTCATCATCAGATAAACATTTTAGATGCTGAACAGATCCATCGTTCAACACAATTGAATTCCAGATTTCTTCCATATCGACGTTCTTAGTAAGGAGAACTTTTTCTAACTCTTTATTTCTATGAATAAATGAACCTGATAGAGTATCTTGTCTGAAAACATTTGCCCTTAGTGGTTCAATTGAAGGACTAATATTACCCATGATAATACTGGTTGTTGCATTCGGCGCAATTGCGATTGAATGAGAGAATCGTTTCCCGGATCCCACCATATCTGGAGCTTCACCACGTTCTGTACCTAATCTAAGATTGGCAGTATCAGCATGTTCTTTCATAGTCTTAAAGAAAGATCGATTGAAGACTTTAGCAGCAACAGATTCGAAAGGAATAGATTTAGATTGTAGATACGAATGGTAACCCAGAGCTCCAATACCAATAGCTCTTTCCATCATCGCACTATATTTTGCTCTTTTGATACTATTCGGAGCTTCATTAATAAATTTTGTCAGAACGTTATCTAACATTTCTGCAACATCAGAAATAACTTGGTTAAACGAATCTTTGAATTCATCATATTTGTATATATTAATTGAAGATAAACAACATACTGCTGTGCGTTTTTCGTCAGATGCGAGGACGATTTCGCTATTATGGACTAACACTCCGTTGGCGAAAAAATTATTTACTCCACGTACTGAAATATCATAAACTGCAGTTGCATTCGTTTTTACTTTTTTAATTTTTATCATATTAATCCTTACTTAAAAACTGTTTTTTATAACTTTGTGAATTACGAAAATATGGTGCATATTGTATTGTTGAATTATTGGTTTTATTGCACTCGTCTATAAAATTTTGAATAGAGCCAAAATTATTATCTAACCACACTCTACTAATTTTTTTAAATTCTACAAATTCAGTTTGCATTTCACGTTGTAGTAACTTTAATATCAAGTGATTACCAATCAAACAACGGTCTACTAGAGAAAACAATCGCAATTTTCTCTCTTCGGTCATTTCTTTGTAATTACTATTATTACTACCTGTTTGTGGTTTTCTGTGTGATCGTTCAATATCAGATATTTTTCTACCTTTAGTATGATGGACATATTTACCTGATATGTAATCCGGATCGTTTATAGAAATTCTACCTATATATTTACCAGTATCACGTTCGCGAACATTAATATATCCTTTGTTGGCATTTGATATCGATTGAATCCCCATTATTCTATATGATTCATATTTTTTGCTATTAGGTGCGAATGATTTTAGTCTAGGATGCATGGGATTTATAATTTTAGAGAAAAAGAATAATAAAGCAGAACCAATTTTAAATGCATATTCAGTGTTTTTGTAAATTTTACATAATAACACATGAGCGATGAAATGCTCTCTGGGTGTCAACAGAACCAAATTATTTTGATCATCGGAATCACCATCAACATATCCCTTAGGACCACTTCTCGTTCTAATCTTAAATAAACATTCTGGTATAATATGATGTTTTTCAAAATAATGTTCTTTAGTTTTCACTCTATTTTGTCTTTTTGCCTTAACCATTAAATCTCTATAAATTTTCTGGTAGTCCATATAAGAAATCCTCTATAATATATTTATAGAAAACTAAATTTCAGAACATACCAGAAAATTTATAAGTACTGAAATTACTCTACTAAGTCGTCAGTTTCAAGTAAATCTTGAGCCATGACATATCCACGATTTTTGGTCCAGATATAATGTTCGGGTGTACATCGAATCACATTACCAGATGGTGTTTCAATTTCATACAAATCATCAACATCTCCCGAATGTTTTGCCCCGTCAATTAAATTCCACTCGACTTCTTGTGTTTGTGTATCGAAACTCTTAACCCAGATATCTTCTATGTAAAAACCCATTGTATACTTCTCAACAAAAGATTTTAAATTCTCTTGGAAAGGATTGCTCCCTGTTTTCGATTTAGATACAGTAATCTTCGAATCTCCAGTTAAACAACAGATATTAGATTGTCGAATTCTTAAACCTTTATCATATTGTTCTCTTGGCATAGCATTATTTGCAGTGTCAATAAACAACAGATAAGGTTCGCCAGTCATCATTCTTAATTCTAATAACAATTGCCAAAGATACTTTGCTGAAACAGTTTCTCTAATTTCGTTTGAAGAAGGATCAATCAGATCCCAGGAGTCATCTGCAGTAGGATCCACCATACATCGTTCAATAATCTTCATGAAGGAATCTGGAATCATTACTGCATTATGCATATTAAAGCAACGAATATTTGGATCACCAGTAGGTTTTCTCATCTCCATGAAATTGATAATGTCTGGATGTGAGATAGCAATATAAGCTGCATAAGATCCACGTCGTGTTGTTCCTTGTCTATATGCCAAAGAACAAGCATCATACGTTTTCATATGCGCCATAACACCAGTAGATTTCTCACTCGAAGATCTCATACCAATACCAAGTCCTACACCACCACCCAACATAGATAACCAATTAGTTTCCGACAAGGCATCAACCAATCCCTCTGCGGAATCCGGAATGTATGACAAAAAACAACTAATCGGAAGACCTTTCTTTGTTCTACCATAAGAAAGAATTGGTGTAGAATAACTTAACCAATGTTTAGAAGAATAATCATATAGTCTCTGTGCATGTTCAGGATTTGACGAAAAATATTTTGATACAAATGCGTATCTTTGTTGTGGGGAAGTCTCTTTGTCACCCATATATGATTCTTTCAATCTCTTCAAACCTAATTCGTCAAAGTTTGAATCTCTTGAATAATCAATATTAATTCCCAAATAATTTTCTGTCATATAATTCCTCTTATTACTTAATATACGGGAAAATTTTATTTAAAGATTCTGCACAGGCACGTGCAATCATCATATGTTCTTTTTGCGTTCCGTTTCCTGTTCTGACTTCTAAAAAATGGATCCAAGTCCGCAGAGACGCATTCATATAAACTCTAGAAACTGTATTACCTTCTGGTAGAATTACTCTAGCAACTTCTTTTGCAATGCCTTGCGAAATAGCATATCGATAGTGCATTTCTGCTTTCTCAATAATTTCGATTTGCATTTGTATCCAGATCCCATTCAACCCATATTCGTCTTCAACTAATTCGACAGAATTTTGTCGATTCTTAGTATCTTGAATTCTACATTCTCGCAAACAAAATTCTAGATCTTGAGTTGGATCTGCATATCTTTGACTATATTCCTGAAAAAAAGCAGATCTATGTCGAAGAATCTGTCTTATAATATCACGTGTAGAAGTAATTTCTAAACAAACATTCACCATCTCAAAAGGCGACCAATGTTTATGACGAATCAGATAATTCAGCAATTTCTCTGAAGTCTCTACATTATTTTGGTTAGAAGGATTAGATACTCTAGCACAAAAAGAAATTAGATTTGTTAATGTATTACTCTCTTCGGTATCGAGTAAGTCAACAAACTCTGGTCCTGGTTGTGAATATGAAACTAGTCGAACTTTCACAATCTCATCATAATTTTTATACAATTTTTTTGCCACCATCATACGGAAACGCCAAACCTTCTTGAATCAATTTCAAATTGAAAGATTGATCTGCATCTAATTCTCGTTGCGATTCGTAGATATAAGCCAAAACACGACCGTACTTATCTCCCTTATCTAATTGTGTCTTTAAAATAACTTTCTTATTTTCTAAAGCATATTTTGCTCTAGCTGTTGCCTTTGCCGCAAGTTCGCGAACAGTTAAAATACTAGAAGTCTTTTCTGGAGTATCTATGCCGTTCATTCTTACGATACGTGTGATCGACACACCAAAACCCAGATCAAGCTCGGCTTCGACAGTATCACCATCTAAAATTCTGATTACTTTTGCATTGTATGTATACATAATGTTATATCCTCTTCCAAATATTGTATCTGAATCTCGCTTCCAATCCTGAAAAAACAGATTCAGATAATTCTTTATCGATATTGATACCAGACATAACCATATCGTTGACATCTTTGTGTGTGTTAGTTTTTTTCCAAATTACAATCTTTGAATTCGAGTCTATTATATCTTGCATATTTCTAACGATCTGGACATTAGAAGGCTCGTTGTCGAAAACAAATGTGGCTTGTGGAAATTCTTTGATTAATTTTGATAATTCAGATCCTGCAGTTGCTAATCCATTTTTCACGAATAGTGAATCAATTGGTCCTTCAAATATCCATATGGGAATATTTGTATTTAGTCTTTCCAAACCATATATTTTATCATTATCGTCTTTAGTTTTTATTGTTATGTATCTCGCATTATTATCTTCTAGAGCACGACCTTGAACTGCAATTAACTTACCTGCAATATCGAAGAACGGAATAACAATTCTAGGATCTTTTGATTTTAAATTCTTACATTTGTCCTCATTAACAGAGCGAATATATTCTTTGAAATCAGAAGTGAAAAATAATTTATTCCAATGTTCAAAAGGAATACATCTAGATCTAATATATTCTTTAGCATAATGAAGATCTGGTAGAGACGCAATAGATTCTAATTGGGGAATATCATATGATATAATCTTCTTCTGAAATCGATTCTTAGCTTCCGAAGAAACTAGAATTGGTTTTTTATAATTATGATTCGGATGTGTGTCACCGGAGCGGAATCGTTCGAATACATATTCTTTATGTAAGATTGGATCTAAAAATTGTAAGAAATTAGAGAACGTTGTACCCTTTACACAATTATGACATTTAAAAAATAGATCATTATGCTTTCTATAAACATAGCCTCTAGATTTAGATTCTTTCTTTTTAGAATCACCACAATACGGACACTTGAAATTCCAAAGAATTTCCGTTTTCTTTTTGAAGTTTAATAATTTGGGAGAAATTAAAGAAAGATATTTGGAGTCAACTAAAATACTCATATAGAACTATTATACCTTATTTGTACCAAATAAGCAATGTCGTGTTTTCTCAATATACTTTATAAAAAGACTTGACATCCTTGACTTTCTAAGCTACAATAGGTATGTACCAGTTTTAAGTAATAGATATTACTACTGTATGTTACTTATAGAAGACGTGGTTATCAATAACTGCTACTCTTTTGTACTTCCAGCCAGGTCTAAGCGTTTTCTCATGGAAGAAAATCGATCCATTGGTTGGATCTTTAGTCTCATTCAATAATATTTTCTTCGATAATCTGTAACATTCTATCCATTTCTCTTTCTCTTTGACAGCAAGTCTTTTACCAAACCAAGAAAATTGGTTTTTAGCAGAAACAATTTCACATGGATTATGGCCATATCCTCTTTTAATCCTGTTGAGAATTACATAGCCTACTGCTATCTTACCTTTCCTTGATTCGCCTCTGGCTTCATGATATATAGCAGATGCCATACAATTTATATTTCTATTGCGCTTTACTTCGTATCCAAATACAACTGATGTAAAGAACATAGAAATCAAAAATTTTCTGATCAAAATTTATCTCCTATAAATAATTTTGTTGGTGATGATTCCACTTACAAAGATGTACATTATTAATTAGGAGATAAAATTAACATGACTTTGACACTCGGTCAATTAAAAAATTCTGAACAAGCTCTTGTGGCACTTTCAAATTGCGCTCTTCCGATCGCTCTGGCATATAGAATTTCTAAAGTTCTAAAGGTTATCGGTGTAGAACTTGCCGATCTTGAAGAAGCTAGACAAAAGCTAGTGCAAAAATATGGTGTAGAAAATGAAGGAACAGTTGTAGTTTCTAGTGAAAATTTCGATGCCTTCATTGAAGAATTGAATCCACTTCTTCTAGAAGACGTTATTCTTCCTTTCGAACCGTTTTCAGTGGATAAGCTTCCTGAAACAGTTACATTAACGCCAATTCAAATGTCACAATTATCATTCTTCATTAAAGAAGAAGATTAAATAATAATCTCAATACTCTATTTTCAGGAACCTTAGTTGGTTCCTTTTTTATTTTATAAATAATATTTGGAGAGACTAATGGCTACACCAACAACAAAAGTAGAATTCGCTGATTATTGCTTAAGAAGACTCGGATTTCCTGTCATCGAAATTAACGTAGCAGAAGAACAAGTTGACGACAGAATCGACGATGCTATTGCAAAATATTGGGATTATCATTTTGATGGTGTAGAAGAAGATTATCTTATTGTTCCTATAACAGATGCTGCTGTTTCTGCTGGATACATTACTCTCGAAGAAAAAGTATTTTCTGTGATATCTGTTCTTCCTATAAATGATTCCTCAACAGCTGTTGGCGCAGGAGATCTATTTAATGCTGAATATCAATTCTATATGAACGATTTCTATAATTCGTCAAATGTTGTAGGAAATAATTTATCTTATTTAGATGGTATGAAATCATACCTATCAACATTACAGATGACACTATCTCCTCTAAATTCTTTTAAGTTTAATAGAAAAACCAATAGAATTAAATTTAACGAACCTCTTTCTGTTCTGAAAGAGAAAGCATCAAATCTGGTTCTTAAGATATACAGAAAAATAGATACAGATACCTACAGTGATATATGGGCAGATGAATTTTTGAAAGAATATGCTACAGCTTTAATAAAGAGACAGTGGGGTGAAAATCTTAAGAAATATGGTTCGATGAATCTTCCTGGTGGGATTACAATTAATGGTGAAGCGATATATGCAGAAGCAGTAACTGAAATTGACAAATTAGAAAAAAGATTAACAGTAGATCTCCAACTCCCACTCGACATATATATCGGATAGATAATGCCTACAAATAAATTCTTTCAATCTGGTAGAGGAATAGGATCTACAGAAGAACAAAATCTTCTCCAAGTATTAGTGAACGAAACTATACAAATAGCCGGTTGCGATTTCATATATCTACCGAGAACTATTGTAAAACTTGATGAATTATATAGAGAAGATTATGTATCGAAATTCGTTAACGATTTCACTATTGAAATGTACATTGAAAATTATGAATCGTTTTTGGGAGACGGAGCTTTAATTTCTAAGTTTGGGTTCACTCTAGGAGATAGATTAAGATTAATCGTATCTCGTGAACGATTCACATCTATTGTTGGTGCAGTACTACCATTAGAAGGGGATCTAGTTATGTTTCCAACTTCAAGATCTCTATTTGAAATTAAATATGTAGACGACAAAACTCCTCTGTTTCCTCTTGGTTCAAGACAATATTTTGTTCTTACATGCGAAGTCTTCACTTATTCTAATGAAACTATCAATACAGGTACAGAAGCAGATGAGGTTCCACTAGCATACGGAAATGATGGTGCCACTGGTATAAGTGACCCATTTGCAAAGAATAAAGCAATACAAGATAAATCTAATATAATAATTGACTTCACCGAGTCAAACCCTTTTGGAAATCCATAATGTTAAATTCAACAAACTTTTATTTTTCTACAATTAGAAATCTTACAGCTGCTTTTGGATCATTATTTAACAACATAATAATTGTTAGATATAATTCGGATGGATCTGTAGAGAAGACTATTAAAGTTCCTCTTGCATATGCGTCGGCCGATAAGACTATCACGATGTTACAACAGCAAGATATTCAAAGAAGAGAAAATTTCGTTGACATTAAAATTTCTCTTCCAAGATTATCATTTGAAATGACATCCATTACATATGATTCTAATAGAAAGACCCAAAGCACAACAAAAAATGTCTATGTTCCACCAGCAAATATAACCTTTAATGCTGGAACTGCAGTTAATATTACTGATGATACAATTTCGATTCCTTCGCATAATTTAAGAACAGGTCAATCGATCACATATTCTAAAGGTGCTACAGGATCAACTGTAATAGGTTCAACAGGAATAGTTAATAATGGAACTTATTTTGCAATTAAACTAGATAATAATAAGATTAAATTGGCCGCTACCAGATCTCTAGCCGAATCTGGAACTGCCTTGAATATTACTTCTGTTGGAACCGGGACTTCAACTTTATCACAAAGTTATTCAAGACAATTTAATCCTGTTCCTTATAATTTCGAATTTTCATTAAATTTATTTGTGAAATATGTAGACGATGGATTACAAATAATAGAACAAATTCTTCCTTATTTTACTCCATTCTATACTGTTACACTGAATGACATTCCTAGTGTTGATCTTAAACGAGATGTTCAGATAACACTTACTTCTGTCAATCAATCAGATGAATACGAAGGAGCTGTTGAAGAAGATAGAATTATCAATTGGACTTTAACATTCGTTGCTAATTCTTGGATATATCCTCCGATTTCTGATTCTAAGATTATTAAAACTGCGGTTACTAATTTCTATCAATTAGATACAACACAAAAGTTGTCAACTGTTACTGTTGAAGTAAATCCGATAACAGCAGATAGAGATGATGTATACACAATAAACACAACAATTACATAGTATTATAGAGGAATCGATGCCAGCCAAATATACAAATCTTAAAATCGAATCGGGTGCTACTTTTTCTACAACGATATCACTTAAAAATGCAGATAAAACTGCTTTAAATTTAACTGGTTACACTGGAACTTGTAAGATGAGACGTTCTTATTATTCGGATTCATATGTGTTTTCATTAACAGTTTCTGTTGGGTCACCTGCTACAGATGGTAGCATAACAATATCATCTACAGCAACAAATACAGCTACATATAAACCTGGAAGATATGTTTATGATGTCGAGATGACTAGTGGAGCGACAATTTTAAGAGTTTTAGAAGGAATTATTGAAGTTTCGCCCAATGCTACTAAATAGTAGTGATGTATTAATTGTGGTATAACACTTTTAATCATTTACTAATCGACAAATTTATAGTATAATTGAATTAGAGGATATATAATGACCGATAAATTTACATTTCACATAATGCCTCCAGCACATACCGTGAGTAATAAAGAATACAGCAGTTGTGCGTATACCCAAAAGGTAATCAAATTCGGAAAGATGATGACAGAGCGTGGGCACGAAGTCATCCATTATGGACATGAGGATTCAGATCTTATTTGTAGTGAACATGTTACAGTTACTACAAATAAAGATTTAGAAATCTCCTATGGAAATTTTGATTGGCGTAAGAATTTCTTTAAGTTCGATTTGAACGATCATGTTTATAAGGTTCAACATGAGAACACAATTAGAGAAGTTGCCAAGAGAAAAAAGAAGAACGACTTTCTTCTTCCTTTCTGGGGAGCTGGAAATTTACCAGTCTGTAATGCACACTCAGAAGATATGATTGTTGTTGAACCTGGTATCGGTTATGCTACAGGACAATTTTCTCCTTGGCGAATCTATGAATCATATGCTATCAGATCTGCTGTTGGTGGACACCAAGCAGTTGGACAATGTCAAGAATCCTGGTATCATGCTGTAATTCCTAATTACTTTGATCCGGAAGAATTCGAATTTTCAAAAGAAAAAGAAGATTATCTTCTATTCATGGGAAGAATCTATCCTGGTAAAGGAATCGATATTGCTGTTCAAGTCTGTGAAAAACTAGGGCTGAAGTTGAAGATTGCAGGACAAGGTTCTCTTGAAGAACATGGTTATAAAGAAATTCCTGGTCAAATTGAAGTTATCGGATATCTAAATTCTGAAGATAGAAAACGAGTCCTATCAAAAGCAAAAGGATTCTGGCTTCCTTCTATGTTCAACGAACCTTTTGGTGGAGCATCTATCGAAGCTCTTTTTGCAGGTTGTCCTATTATCACAACAGATTGGGGTTCACACGCAGAGAATAATTTACATGGAGTAACTGGTTATCGTTGTCGTTCATTCTCAGAATTCTCTTGGGCTGCTAAGAATATCGACAAGATCAATCCACAAGATTGTAGAGATTGGGCGATGGCAAACTTCACACTGGACCGTGTTGCCAGAATGTATGAGCATTATTTCCAGATGGTTCATAATGTGTATACAGGAAAAGGATGGTATACGGAAGACGAACATACAGATGAATTAGAATGGTTAAATAGATATTATCCTTCTGGTGTCAAAAAGGCACCACATGCATAAGGATAAATTATGAAAGTTATCGATTTCAGATTCATTATCAAGACAGACGCCTTCGACGATTCATATCCACATTGGTCCAGAAAATATGAGTATCCCACGATATCATCGATAATTAAAGAATTGTCTTTATCTAATCCTAAAATTCACAATTCTTCTTGGGGTTTTGATGTTGAACATCATCAAAAATTTAAGGATCACCTAGAAATGGAATATGGTGTTTCTTCTGTAATTAATTCTGATATTCTTTACAGGGGTGTACCAAATACTTGTGTGCATGATATCACTAAAGAACCAAACGATTATTTTAAAGATCGATTTGATATTGTTTTAAATGTTTCTGCACTAGAAGAGATTCCTGGTGATCATGTTAGATATCTGAATAATTTATTATCACAAGTTCGAACTGGTGGATATCTTATTATCACATTCGATCTTCCTGGTCTTCAATTGGATAAGATCGAAGAATTTGTTGGATCTGAGATATCTCATGAACATTATCATAATAGAATTATTGGTTCCGGAGCACCATGGTTTGATGGTCTGAATGTAGGTTTATTAGTCATCCAAAAATGAAAATAATCACACCAAATTATGATTACACTGGTTGGGAAATATCCCCAGACTGTTTGATTCGTCTTCAAGAATTACTAGTAGACAAGAACCCGACTCGCTTAGATATTGTAGAATTCGGATCAGGTAGATCTACAGAAGTAATGTCGATATTTGTCTCTACAAATTCTATTCCTGGTGTATTAGATTCGTTCGATGCTGATCAAAATTATGCACATCCACTAGCAAAAATAAGAACCATTATTCCATATGATGACAGACCAGTGTGTTTTGGTGATGATTATTCTTTTTACGATATTAAAGAAGAAGATTTAACATCTAGTAAGTACGATCTTGTTATCTTAGATGGTCATCATGGACACGGCAGATCTGTTGCATGGAAATTATTACAAGATAGATTAGAAATCGGATGTCTAGTGTTAATTGACGATTTCGATCATTATCCATTTATAGAAGATTTTGTAAAATCCTTTCCAAATAGTAAATTGATAATACAACATTGGGAACAGACAACGAGATGGGTGATATATGAAATTATTTGATTCTGAAATAAAAAAATTCTACAATATGTTAATTTCTGGTGAACATTTCTCATTGTCCAGATTTGGTGACGGTGAAATGATTGCACTAAGAAAAGAGACCATTGCATCTGGTTATGGGGAATGGATGACAAATGGTCCCGAACCTCAATATGAAATAGCCAGATCTCTGTTAGAAAAATCGTTCACATATGTCCACCCAAATTACTATGTTGGAATAGTATGTCCTTGTTGTCAAGGCCAAGCTAATTTCCAAAATATGAAATCTCTAAGTGGACAGCCAGAAGATAATCTCACTTTTGCAAATATATTTGTTAATTCCAATTATAATTTTTTCGTACAAAATTTTATTCCTGCATTTAAGGGCCGAGATATTATTTTGATTGCGAACGAAAAGTCCCAAGTACAAAATCTTCCTTTTGCTTGTAGATTTATTGGTGTTAGTTATAATGCATGGGTAAACGATTTGGCTGTAATCGATCATATTAAGAAACAACATAATAAAGATACATTATTTTTATTTGCTTGTGGACCATTAGGAAAGATTCTAGCACAAAGCCTATGGGAAGACAATCAAAGTAACACATATTTGGACATTGGATCAACACTACATCCATGGCTTGGTTCGGATATAAATATTCGTGGATACTATCAACAAGGATCATTTCACGCAAATTTAACATGCAATTGGGGAATATAATATGATGAATGATATTACAGTAATTTTTAATGGATATAAAAGACCAGCAAACCTAAAGGAACAATTCGATGCAGTTACTGCGTCAACAATTCAACCCAAAAATATTATGTATTGGCAAAATTCAATGCCTGATGTACAATATGATAATAATTATATTAATCAATGTATCTCTTCACTATCCAACACGAATTTCGGTGTATGGTCTAGATTCTATTATGCGTTAAACGCAAGAACTAATTGGGTGTGTATTTTCGATGATGATACAATTCCTGGTAAAAAGTGGTTTGAAAATTGTTTAGAGACGCAGAATTCCCATCCAGGATTACACACAACTATCGGTGTGATTGTTAATCATGCAGATTATGGATTTGAAAGAAGAATTGGTTGGGATGGTCCTAACGAGAAAGCGGAGTTAGCAGACTTTGGTGGACACGCATGGTTTTTCCATAGAGATATGTTAACGCATTTTTGTAGAGAATTACCACCGATCGATCATGTGTTTTCTGTTGGTGAAGACATGCATTTCTCATGGATGCTTCAGAAATATTCAGAGTACAAGACCTGGGTTCCACCTCATCCAATTTCAGATAAAGAAATGTGGGGATCTTTGAAGGGATGGGAATATGGTGGAGATTGTCATTCTACAGCAGGTAGTGGTGGGATTCCACATATGGCAAAATATCTAAGATATGCATATGATAATGGATTTCGATTTTTGCTCGGTGATAAAGTGAGAAAATACTAAATGAAGAAAGTATTATTCTACACACAGAACAGATGGGCCTTCGGATCGATCCATCATGCTCTAGCAAAAGAATTATATAAGTATGGAATAATTGCCAATCTTCTTGATTGGACTCAACAATATAGTCCAGAAGAAATTAGATTATTGAATGACACATATGATCTATTTGTTACTAATCCTGAAGCAGTTATTCATCTTAATAGATTAGGAATTCCACCAAATAAATTGGCAACAGTTGCGCACGGTCAGTGGGATATGTTATTGGCAAGAAGAGACAATGGAAATATTTTCTATAATGAAATTAGTAAATTTGGTGTAGTTTCTAATGTATTGAAGGAGAAAGCTGCAGAATTCGGAATCGATCGAGTACCTGACGTTGTTCCATTTGGAATTCATTTCGATTTATTCTATAGAAAACCTTCTGATAGCCTAACAAGAATTGGATATGGTGGGGCAAAAGAAACTAAGAATTTTTTTGATCTGGAGATTAAACGTGGACATCTGGTTAAACAAACAGTAGAAAAGATACCTGGTATTAATCTGGTAGAACATGGATTCTATAATTGGATGTGCATGCCAGCTTATTATAATTCTGTTGATGCTGTAGTAGTTTCTTCTATTGAAGAATCCGCTGGACTTCCGTCAATGGAAGCCGCAGCTGCAGGTCGACTAGTGTTATCAACACCAGTGGGTTACTTTGAAGAGAATGGACCTGCAGGCGGAGGAATTATTCTGCCCATGGGGCACCCTGATGAATCAGAATTCTGCTCTGCATTAACTGAATCTCTTGTCTTCTATCAGCAGAATTCAGATGCATATGTCCAAAAATGCTTAGACATTCAAGAGTTCGCCAGAGAGAACTATGATTGGTCTAAGCATATTGCAAGTTGGGTGAATTTTCTGTCTTAAAATTGAACCTCTACAGGAATAATTTCTGGGTAATCAGTATTATTGAGATGAGATTGTGCCACATTTTTATCACGAAATATGGCACATTCTGATGGTTTGATAGTCCATAAATTATCTTCTGAGACGAATTCTGTAAGACCTGAAGCACGAGATCGTGTTACAATCCATCCAATAATCATTTTAATGATCCATATAGTGCGAGAACATATTAGCTAATCGAGAATCAAGATTAGATACTAATTCGAATTCACTATAAGCTTCTGGATTCTCTTCTCGTTCGATAATAAGTGCTTCATCGAGAGTATACCAGTCGTCTTCTGAATCACTTGGACGGAAAGAATATCCGTCAACAGCATTCGTATCGTACTCCCATCCTTGGAGCACTAGATAATTTACAGTTTCGTTATGTGAAGTCATATCCTTGATCTTATATTTATACTTTTTCTTTCTTCTAGAACGCTTTCAAAATTACAGTATCTGAATTAATTCGGCCAGTCATCTTAGAACATTTAGAATTGATTCCTTCGAAGATCTTCTTCATACCAATCTTATTGGCAGCCATTATCTGAGGGATAATACTTTCGGGCTTTCGGACTTTCTTCCAAACGGAAGAATCAGCATCAATGTTAATGAGAGTAGTTCCTTTCACACCGATTTCCTTGTCGCCTTCAACATGATAAGCACCAATCATCCGATACTTCTTATTCCAAATCCAAACACACTTAGAGCCAGGAATATCTGTCGGTGAAATAGATTTAACACCAGTATCCGGATCAGAGACGGCGCATTTCAATTTGGAAACTTGCTTAGAAGGAGGCGAATTCTTCTTTTTGCGGACGACTCGTGCCTTCCGCATCTTCTTGGCAGAAACGACATCAAGAAGAAACTCAAGAAGATTATTGAATTGTTCTTCACTCAGATGAGCATACGCTTCTGTGACTTGTTCGTCAGTATCAGTTAATTCTTCAACCAAACGAAGGAACCGATCATTGATCGCAGAAAGATGTACCGGAGAAGGATTATTCCTCAGGATCCAATCGCTCATATCAAAGTTGGTCGGCTTATAATCATTTTCCATGAGGAGATCAAGCTGGACTTCAATGAGACCGATAAGGTTAGACAGACGAGGATCCTTCTCACCAATCCGTTTCTTGATCGTCTTCTTTCCTTCTTTCACACGAATAATTGTTTCGCCTTCAGCCGAGAAGGTTCGCACCCAATTATCGAGTTTACGATTCAGATAATCAGAATCCACCAAACCACGACTGTGTAGTCTAGCAATCGCCCCAGCAGTCGTGAACGCCCCATCATTATTCACTTCAATAAGACCGACATTCACTTCTGGGCGATTGACTCTAACCCAATCGATAAACCACCCTTTCTTCTTTTCTAGAGAAGACGAATAATTATACCAATTCAATGCCTCTGTCAGAAACTTATTGAAGTTCGGTGAAATGGAATCTTCGAAATCTTTTCTATCAGGTTCCTTGCCCCAGTAGACTTCGTTTGTATTTGAGAATCGTTTCTTCATATTTGTATTATACTATAGAATCTTCTGAATTGTCAAGAGATTTCAGAAGATCGGTTTAGAGTATCAGAAAGGTTCTTTCCTTTCCATAGAACCATTGTACCTTATTGAATCAGTCATAGCAAGGAATTTCCCAAACTATATTCTATTTAGTTTCAATCACTTGCAGAATACTGTTGAAAACAAAGGAGATATTCTTTCGAGAGATCACTGTGTGGGACGATTTCTGGACATCCAGCGTACCTTAGGACCTCCAAAGCCCACCGATTCGTTGCAGCTCACCTGGAGGATCCTGAGGGGATCGATACTAATGATCATCCGCTTGATTGATGTTGGGAAAACTATATCTCCTTTGTTTTCAGTGACTTGCACTAAACTACTGAAAACAAAGGAAATATTCTTTCGGCTTCTCCTTGCTATTCCTGGATGGAAAAGGTATAATGGTTCTATGATCGTTTTCATTAATAGCAAAAACAAGAACAGACAGAAGATCGTCCTATTCCAAACTGGGAACTATCAGTACGAAATCTGGAACCAGACGACAAAGAATACTGTTCGTATCCTCTGGGATACGAACAATGAAGACGCTGTGGCCATTTTCAATAGCCTATAAAGTTATATAATGAACACAACACAGTACATCGTAAAGGGCGAACACACTCTGGGATTTATCGTGAGCGAGATGGAGATGCAAATACTTGCTGGGAACCCTCTTCTCGGCGGCCATTGCTGGATGGACGGCACTGCTGCCTATCTCAAGAATGACATTCGCCAGGCAACGAAAGCAGACTTCAAAAAGTTTAGAGTGATGATTCCTCCTAATTTCGCATAAGATTTTACTTGACATTCCTATCACAATAAGGTATAATGGTTCTATATGACATTCGAAGATTTGAAATCTACTTTTCCTGACGCTACTCTTGAGACGTGGCACCCTCATTCTAATGGAGGAGGCTGGGTTCAGAATACTGCTACGGTCACTAATAGTGCCTATGTGGGTCCTGACGCTATCGTCTCTGGATCCGCTCGGGTCTATGAGGAAGCTCGGATCCTCGACCACGCTCGGGTCTATGGGAACGCTGTGGTCTGGGGCGACGCCTGGGTTTACGAATCCGCTGTGGTCTGCGAGAACGCTCAGGTCGGTGAGAAAGCTCATATCTTTGAGCACGCTGGGGTCTCTGGAGACGCTCGGGTCGAAGGGAGATCTCGGGTCTTGGGGAACGCCCAGGTTTCAGGATTTGCTTGGGTTTATGGAATTTCTTTTGTCTGTGGGAGTTCCCAGGTCATGGATAACGCTCGGGTCTTTGATAACGCTATAGTCTCCGGGACTTCTTGGGTCTATGAGGATGCTCAGGTCTGCGGAGACGCTGAGATCTTTGAGAACGCTCGGATCTATGGATCCGCAGTGGTCTCTGGGAAGGCCCAGATCTCTGGGCATACCAAGGTCGCATGGAACGAAAGTGGTAACGAATAAACAAGTTACTTGTTTATATTTTGTGTTCCGTATTTCTGTTTACCAGTCAGCCCGACACTGATCCTATCATACAGATATTTGTAGTGTGAGTGATCTCTGCCTTGGTATTTTTCAATTATTGATAAAGCTTTTTTTTGAAAGTCACGATTGTCATCACAATGCTGTGCTAACAACCAATAATTATCCCAATCTGTATTGGTAAAATTATCAAAATCAAAAGTCATTTTCATAAACTGCTTTAATCTTACTACATCGCCAAATATATCATTGCTGGGTCTTTTTTTGAGTCGGGCATACAGCTCGGCCCCTTTGGTCCAGTCACCACTTGCTTGCGATTTTACAAATTGTGTATATTCATTACGCTCATACTGATCTTGGTTGACCATTGATGCTAATGCTGATGATTGCTCTGAATCTTCTACCACAGTTGTCATAATTCTAGCAGGAGATAACTGAGTTTTTGATTCTAGCAATAAAATATTCAGTTCTTTGAATGTCATACAATTATTTATGTAAAACAAATCTTAGATTATTAAGAATAAATATAGTTAAGTTCCACAGGAATAACTGAAGTATTACAGCAGGTGCCGTCCATGGAGGACGACTGGTCTTGAAAACCAGGGTATGTTGAAAAGCATAGGATTTCGAGCCTTCCGTCTGCTGCCAAAGTTTTGTTGTCGTCATCTAATGGTTAAGATACCACCCTTTCAAGGTGGGTACTGCGGGTTCAAGTCCCGTCGACAACACCAATATCGTAATTTACAGTTTTGATCTATGGCCTTATCGTTCAATGGACTAGGACATCGCTCTTCTAAAGCGAGAATTGGGGTTCGAATCCCTATAGGGCTACCACATTATAACAATAATAATTTGCGCTCTTAGCTCAGTTGGTAGAGCATTGCACTTTTAATGCAAGAGTCGCGAGTTCGAGTCTCGCAGGGCGCACCAAATTCTAATTATGAAACGTGAATCACATTTAAAAACGACTCCTTACATTCCGATCTCTAATATCAGAGAGAGTAACCTTAAACATCCTGCATACAGTTCGTCTACTGTATCACAATATAGGCAATCTCAAAATATCAAATCTAAGGATTTGAAAAATAGTTGGTTGACGACTATCAAAAATAAGTTAATGAATATTTTTGTTTAAGAATCAGTCACTTGCAGAATACTGTTGAAAACAAAAGAGATATATTCTTTCTCGCAATCCTTGCTATTGATGTTCCACTAAGGTATAATGGTTCTATATGAAGTTCGAAGATTTAAAGACAGCTTTTCCTGACGCTACTCTTGAGACGTGGCACGTTCATCCTAACGGAGGCGGCTGGGTCCAGAATACTGCTACCGTCGCTGAGACCGCTTTTGTTGGTCCTGACGCAGTAATCTCTGGAGACGCAGTGGTCTCTGGGAACGCAGTGGTCTATGGATACGCTCGGGTCTCTGGGAACGCCAGGGTTTTCGGGAACGCTATGGTTTTCGGGAACGCTATGGTCTTTGAGAACGCTATGGTCTTTGAGAACGCTCAGGTCTCTGGGTACGCTCGGGTCTATAGGAACGCAATGGTCTATGGGTACACATTGGTCTCTGGGAACTCTCGGGTCTATGGGTCCGCAGTGGTCTCTGGGAACGCATCGGTCTATGGGTACGCAATGGTCTCTGGGAACGCAATGGTCTCTGGGAACGCCTGGATCTATGAGAACGCAATGGTCTATGGGAACGCAATGGTCTCTGGGAACGCAGTGGTCTCTGGGAACGCCTGGATCTATGAGAACGCAGTGGTCTCTGGGAACGCAGTGGTCTATGGGAACGCTCGGGTCTCTGGGGACAAAATTATCGGTTGATATTTTTTTCAAAAAATCCTTGCTATTCCTGGATGGATAAGGTATAATGGTTCTATATGAAAAGCAAAAAGACGACTTTAGCCACGGTGAAAGCTTTTATCAAAAGTGCTGTTAGCACCAAGAATCTTTTTCTCCTTAACTTGAGTAAATTTGATTCGATGGATGATGGTATCCGATTCGAATGGAAGAGTCTCGAAAATAAATTAGAATCGGTAGATTGTTCTAAGTTCAACAAAGATAATCGCACCACCATGGGAATTCCTGGTATTTGGTTTGTGAATGGTTCGGCAAATTATGTTATTCCTTACGAGATTGAAACACATTGTGGTTTTCGTGTTTCGAACTGTTGCGGATCTTTCGTTGTAGCTTCAAAGAAGAATTAATATTATGGATTATTAGTCCGTTATGGAGACGGGATTGGCTGTAAACCAGTTGGCCTTAGTGCCCCGCAGAATTCGATTTTCTGATAATCCACCACTATTTAATGTAACAAACCCAAAAGTTCTATAAATATTCGAGGTCTCAGTAGTTTAAAACAATAGTTTCCAACACTATAAGATCTTGGTTAGAATCCAAGCGGAGATGCCGAATTAATGTATCTTTTAAAATATGCGAATATGGTGTTAATGGTTAGCACAGTAGTTTTCCAAACTATTAGTTTCGGTTCGAATCCGAATTTTCGCTCCATGTAAACAAAATTAATAATTGCTTCGATAGTGTAATGTAGCACGACGGGTCTTATAAACCCGATTCTCCAGATTAGAGGTTAGTTTGGGTTCAAGTCCCAATCGAAGCACCAAACCTTTCTAGGAAAAGGATATTATGATTACATTTTTACTTTGGTTATATATTACAACAGTGTTTCTTGTGTGGAAGATCTATAATAAATAGTGTTGTTAAATGACAAGTGACAAGTTTGGCCCATATTGTAAACCTTTATAGGAAACTCATATTAAACATCAACAGAGATATTTTCTATTTCTGTCATAGTATTAGAAATCTTTCTTAGAATCCATGATTCTCGCATTTTGGCTCTGGATTCTGGTGAATGTTTCTTTCCAGTGTTAGATTTAGATATTTCGGCTATTATTTCTGGAGATCGTTTCTTTCCAAAATTATAATGATTTTCACCAGAACGTTTGGCTATAGTTTCTTCTGAAGCTTTCTTTCCAAAATTATGAGGCTTCTTTCCAAACATAGGATTATTCACACCAGATAGAGCTGCAGACATGTTGGCTATAGTTTCTTCTGAAGCTTTCTTTCCAAAATTATGAGGCTTCTTTCCAAACATAGGATTATTCACACCAGATTTAGCTGCAGACATGTTGGCTTTGGTTTTTTCAGAATTTATGTAGCCAGAAGTTCCTTCTCCACCATCTGTTAGATTTCTGAGAATTCCCGTCTCATTATCTTTTCGACCATAAAATTCTATAAGTTCTGTTTCAAGATCGAAAGCTTCTGTTTCTGTAAGTATCTCTTTGAGAATAACAATTCTCGAATCGTCCACCGGACGAAATTGTCTCTTGCTCCAGGCTCTATTACCCTGGCCTTTTCCAATATAATATGGGGTGTTATCTTTTCGCAGAAATGCATAGACATAGAATCTGTTCGAGTCTGTATAAATAATTTTAGGCATATAAGCTACTTCCTTAGTTTGTGTGTTTAGAGAGGAGAACGTGCTTGATACACTTCTCCTCTCATATATTATTTATATAAAATTCGCTCTTGACTTTCTTGTGTGGATGGGGTATACTAAATAGTGTTGTTAAATAAAAGTTTGGCCTGTTAGCTTAGTGGAAGAGCACTCTGCTCATAACAGATGAGGCCTGTGTTCAACTCACAGACAGGCAACCAAGATTTCGATCCCGTAGCTCAGTGGTAGAGCGCATCAATGATAAAGGTGCGGGCACAGGTTCGATTCCTGTCGGGATCGCCATTAAATTTGATTGGTAGTTTATCAGGTAAAACAGGTGGTATATTAGAACCAAGTCCATTCTTAGCAAGATCGTTTGGACTAGCCGAAGTCGGGTTCAAGGTCCGACCCAATCACCCAAAATTTCTCTTAGTGTAAAATGATGTTATCAGTTATATTTTGGTTGTATATTACAACAGTTTTGTTTTTTTGTATTTTATCAGAACACGCCAATATATCCAAAAATGATGATTTCGATCTTCTACTCATAATAATATTATTCTGCTATTCTGCATTGTCGATCATTAGAGCTATATCTAAATTGAAATAGATAGTTTTTTAAAAATATATTCAAGAGGAATTTTTTTATGATATTAATATTGTTTATCGTTTGTGTTGTTTTCTTCATAACAAGAGAAGACTAATAATTTTAAAGATTTAAATTTGATATAAGAGGATATTATATGGAAATTTCTGGAAATGCCTGGATAGGAAAAACGCTTATTGAAGCACAAGAGTATGCTAAGAATGCTGGATTCACGACAAGAATTATTGAACTTGATGGTAAACCAATGACGTTGACATGCGATTATAATCCAGGTCGGTTTGGTTTGACTGTTGCTGAAGGTATTGTGGTGGGAGTTAGTTTTGGATGATGTGACGACAATATTGATTTTATCTTTTGTGTAATAGAAATGGACCTAAATCAGGTCCATTCATCATTTATTCTTGAATAATTTGGGTTGATCCTCCAGGTCTAGGTGGGAGAATCGGTATTATTTTGTTTTGTTTCGTCAACCATTGTGTGACAAATCAGAGCAACATAGAAGAAGAAAAGAAAAAACAATAAAACAGGTATCATCATGATGCAAAATAATAAAAATGTCATACAATTCCTTTGGGGTCTTTCTGGATAATTTCTGGTGTTGGTGGTGTAGTTTGTTGAATCTGTGCGTTCATGGCAAGATTAAACAGAAGTATCTTACTCATATCTTCTGAACAATAAATCACATCATCGAGTCTCCAATTAATATTAGCATATACACAATATGTTGTAACCAAACCAGGATTCAGACGCATATAATAATAATCTGGTTTTCCAGATGTCACCACCATAATAGATGATACAAATAAGACGATTACCAACGCAATTATTAATACATAATGGACAAAATCGAATAGAAAATCTTCGAACATAGATAACCTCAATTATACAAAAATTCCGACCAATCTGGATACGATTCGCATTTGTTACGCAGGATAGTGGTGTATGTGTAAATATTCAATCGAATTGGTTTAGTGTGTAAAAACATTCCTGCTTCTTCTGGGGTTCTATCTGCTTTCGTTATATTACATCTTCTGCATGCTGTAACAAGATTCTCCCACTTAGAAGTCCCGCCTCTTGATTTCGGTAGAATATGATCAATCGTGAGGGTTCTATCAGTGCACTTCTCTTTACAATATTGACAAATATTTTTATCGCGAATCAAGATATTCTTCTTCGATAATTTATTATTCCTGGGAGGTAATTTGTGAAAATTAATCAAACGAATTACAGAAGGAAGGACGAACTGTGAAGAGATAGATTTCCATACTTGTTCAGTGAACTTTTCAGTTACTGCAACACCACGATAGATCAGACCGACCGCTCTCTTCACAGAAGTCGTTTGTATGGGCAAATATTGAGAATTCAAAACAAGTACTGACATCTATCTCTCCATGGAATTATTTATGACTCGCTTGTGATCGCTTAGTAAATAAGCCAGCACGATTATGGTAAGCTGTCCATACGACAGTTCGGTCGGACCGTTTCATCTTACAATTATCCATTAATCGACGAAGAGCAGTCTTACGTCCAATCTCTTTCACGTCGCGATCTCGCGAATCTTGAGTCGCAAATCCTACATATTGGACATCAGTCTCATCTAAGATTTTTGCGATAGTAATCCGTGAGCCATTGAAAACATCATACATAAAATCAATGGCCATCTTCTGGTCGTTCATATTAAATCGAATCATAATCAAATACTCCTGTTGTTAGTCAATTCCTAAAATAGTTTTACGATAAATTGATCGTGTTAAGATCGAATCATACAGAGCTTCATGCAATTTTGTCTCGTCTACAGCAATTCCCAAGGCTTTCGCCACAGTTGATAATTTGAAATTTGGAAACTTAGACCTTTCCTCTTTAAGAAATTCTGCAGCAAATGTAGCCACGTCAATAGTTGGCCACCAAATCCATGAGCCATAATATTCGTCTCCACAATTGATGAAGAATTTGCGCAAAAAAGTGTCATCGAAAGTCGAATTGTATCCAACCAAAAAGAACTTATCAGTCTTGTTGAATTTCGAAACATACTTAGAAAATATGTTGATTAAGATATTATATCCTTCTTGTGGAAGAATGTGATTCTGTAGATCTTCTACAGTCACCCCATTAATCTTCATTGACTCTTTAGAGATCAGCTGATTCTTAAATGGTTGAACCTTAATATCAAATGTTTCTTGAACTTCTCCGTCAATATCAATTAATCCTGAAATTTGAATAACACCATGTTTCGATGGATCGATCCCGGATGTTTCTGTGTCGCAGAATAAGTATTTTACAGACATTAATACTCCTTAATTAAGAGGACGAGATCGTCTTCAAACTTAACAAGCTCCCAACCACAATCCAACATGTCAACATTGTAATCAGTAACATTAATCCACAGTTCCATAATTCGTAGCATTATATATTTTCCTCTAACTCAATTATACCTTACAATTTGGCAGTTGCGACTACTTGCGACGAAGGCAAGTAGTCTCAGCGATTTCTTCAAAGTCTGCACGAGAATCAGCAAAAGTCAGGATTTTGGCAAGCTTCAAAAGCGCACGCAGCGATAATTCCCGCATCCGATTTGCATTTGTCCGAATATACTTCATGATGAAAGTGGTATCCGATTCGGTCAAACCAAGAGTATAAGCCATATCAGTATTCTTCAGAACATCTTCCATGCGAATAAGATATTCGCGAGTCGAATTCATATTCAAATCAATATAAAACGAACGGGAGATAAGAGCTTGGAAGTGCGGGGAAAGATTCTTTCCTTGAGAAATCGCAGTTTCGAAATTCTTGTTCGTGATGAAAATCATCGAACCACGATATTCAAATGTATTGGGAATCGCTTCACCAAACTCATCGATAAATAATTTCTCAGAAGCCCAAGAGATAACACGACGCTTTGACGAATCAAGAGCAGCCTTCAGAATATTAAGAGCAATTTCATCGTCAAAGGCAGAATCAGCGTCGTCGATAAGAATAACAGAATTCTCGGAGCGATTATCCCAGAGAGCCTTGAAGAGACCAGTCGCCTTCACGAATCCAGTGATCTTTTTGTATTTAATCTGATTAGAAGCTTCAGCAGTCTCTAACATTCCTTCGATCGTATAAGTCTTACCGATACCAGCAGGACCAGAGACGATCATGCTGCGAACCTTTCCGGCCACAACACCAGAAGCCATACGATCTAGCGTCCGGAAGCGACGACGTTGACTATCAAGAATTTCTTCGTCAGTTAATTCAACCTTAATATTGTCAGTTTTCTGAGTGGGAGTCGATGTCACGCAATTAGAAATATCGTACACACCACGACTGATTCTATTCGCAGTTAGGAATCCAGGATTCACTTTATACTTCGCCGCAGTTGACATTAATTGTTCACGATTGACGGTCGTACCAAACTTCGTAACGAGCTCGTTTACCAGATTAACCTTATTCGTGTCATTCATATAGAACCATTATACCTTATTGGAACCGAGGTAGCAAGGATTTCGCAAACTATATCTCCCTTATAAATCAATCACTTGCACCAAGTCGTTGAAAACAAAGGAGATATAGTTTTGGTGAATCCATGGAGGTTCCATCTATACCCACACCTGTGTTATTGCCTGCATGGATCGTCCCAGGGACGCACACAAGCGATCTCTGGATTCAGGTGGTCCATAGGTATACCTGGTCTCCCGGAACCCCTGCAGCGATATCAAACTATATCTCTCTTATGAATCAATCACTTGCACCAAGTCGTTGAAAACAAAGGAGATATAGTTTCGAAAAAAGTTGCTACCTCTGTTCTAATACGCTATAATGGTTCTATGGAATTCGAAAGAAGCAAATTTTTTAACGCTGGCAATAACATATTGTCTTATGAGTTGAACGGACAACCGAATTTTGTGGCTCGGTTCAAATACAGGAGCTCTCCTGTCACGAAAGCAAAGTTCATGGCCGTGCTCGTAAAGTATTACACTGTTGAGGATTACTTCAAGAAGCTTGAAGCTTCCGCCCCGCTCCAAGTTCTGATGAACGATGGGTTGTTGGTGCATACTGGTGGCAAGATTATCCTGGATGGAAAAGTTATTAATGGATGATTCGGTTCGATAAATTAATTTCGTTGAATGCTTGACAATCAACGAAAGATCTAGTATAATGGTTAAGTAGAGAAAATTCTCAAAAAGGAAAATTAAAAATTATGGCTCGTGTTAAAATTACTCGTGAATTGGCCCTGCAGGGTTTCGTGACGTCTCTTTCGGAGACTTTCGGTGGGGGTGACAATAAGGTCTTTACTCGTGCGAACGTTGAAGAGATCGGAAAGACGAATGGTGTTGGATTCACCATGTTCGCTTCACGGAATCAAGGCTATGGAAAGATGACTCGTCTCGGCCAAGGCCAATACACGATTCCCGATTCCTGGGTTACTGGTAAAGCACCTTGGGAAGGTGTCACCGAAGTGATTCCTGTTGCTAAGGTTCAGAAACCCGCAAAGGTTAAGACTGATGATGGTTCCGCTCCGAAAACTAAGCGAGTTCGGACCAACAAGAAGATCGTTGAGTCTGAAGTCGTAGAAGTAGAATTGCCGATCGTGACTTCGATCAAAAAGAATATTGAGAAAAACAATAAGAAGATTATGACGAAGAAAGAACTCTTCGAGAAGGCGAAGGCTGAGATTGCCAAGAAGAAGATGAAGACGGTTGAGGTGGGCGAATAATAATCTATCTATTGATATTTTCCTGTAATAGTAGTATAATAAATATAGGTAAAATTATGATTCTCTTAGACTTAAATCAAATCGTTGTATCAAATATTATGCAACAGATAAACATCAGCAAGAGTGACACTATTGAAGAAGATTTTCTTCGCCATATGATCTTAAATTCAATTCGTTCTGTTAGATCCAAGTTTGGTGATAAATATGGCGAACTGGTGCTTTGTTCGGATTCTTTCAATTATTGGCGCAAATCTCTCTTTCCGTATTACAAGGCCAATAGAAAGAAATCTAGGGATGCATCGATCTTTGATTGGAATGCGATATTCAAGACTATCAATAAGATCAAGGGAGAGATTCGGGGAAACTTCCCTTATCGATATATTGAGATTCCTACCTGCGAAGCCGATGATGTTATTGCAATTCTAACCAAAAGATTCTCTTCTTCTGAGAAAATTCTCATTATTTCTGGAGACAAGGATTTCGTTCAATTACAGAAGTATCCTAATGTCTCACAATATTCGACTATCATGAAGGCGTGGATTAAAGAAGAACATCCTAAGAAATATCTACTTGAGAAAGTTTTATCTGGTGATACTGGCGATGGTGTTCCGAATTTCTTATCCGACGATGATACCTTTGTTACCCAGGGTAAGAGGCAGAAGAGGTTGACTCAGAAGAAGATTGATCAGATTCTCGCCTGTTTCAAACCTGAATCTATCATGAATAATGCAGAATTGGCCGGATACATGCGCAATAAATATTTGATCGATTTTGATTATATTCCTGATGATCTTCAGGAAAATATTCTAACTGAATACGATAAACCGATTGAAACCACTTCAACACATGTTTATCGTTATTTGATGGCGAATGGATTGAAAACACTAATAAATAATATTGGAGATTTTTAACATGTATCAAAAACCGATTCCCGATGTTCTGCGTCTAGCAAATGAAATTGAAGAGCCTGAGGATAGAGCAAAATTTCTCAGGCTCCACATGCGTGAAGCAATATTCAAAGTTCTAGCTTGTTTTCATAATGATTCGATTGAATTCGGAAAATTCAAAGATATCAAATATTCAACCAAACATAATAAATCCGGAATTTCTGATTCAACACTTGATCATGAAATGAAAAGATTATATATGTTTACAAAGGATAATGCTCTACCGGAAGATCGGAAGAGGGTCAAATTAACTCAAATTCTTGAGAGCATGTATGCTGAAGAATCGGATTTAGTTTACGATTACATTATCCAAAAGAAGAACCCATATAAGAATCTAAATAAGAACTTCATTAAGAAATTCTTCCCACAAGTCTTATCTCATTCTCTTGATAGAAAGTAGTTTACTTTAAGATGGATGAGTAGTATAATATATAATAGGTGATATGATATGACAATTAAGAATAAGAACCAAATTACATTAGATCCATTTACTTTGAAAGTTCTCGCAAACTTTGCTTCTATTAATAATGGATTGGTTGTCTCTACTGGTAATGAGATTCGTACTATGACAGAAGGGAAAACTGTTTTGGCAGAAGCAACTCTTCCTGACAAGTTTCCTGTAGATTTCGCTATTTATGATCTTCGACAGATGTTGAATTTTATCTCTAGTCTATTTGACAATCCAACAATGAATTTCACATCTA
>Ga0209086_10000448_pt1 | contig 35551 bp, 37 predicted proteins | sample M_130207_XF_Meta_FD_187312 | JGI IMG/M metagenome (GOLD analysis project Ga0209086, IMG submission 187312) | Freshwater microbial communities from Lake Montjoie, Canada to study carbon cycling - M_130207_XF_MetaG (SPAdes) (version 2) | ecosystem: Environmental > Aquatic > Freshwater > Lake... | reverse complement strand
TATCTGGAAAAAGTACTGGTTAGCGCCCGCGATGAGTGGATCTCACATATAGACAAGAATATACTTGGAAAATTAAAGCTGGCATCCGACTTCTCGCTCGTAAAGGTAACAAAATGATAATTAAATACGGAACATCTCAACCTGCCACCCTTGTAGACACGAAGAATATCCCGTCGTGGCTAAGCGATGAAACGATCCCGGTAGCTACCGGCACTGACGCTTCAGAATCCGCTTCCGACCAGGAAGATAGCGCGGAGGAAGAATGAGCATTATCAAGAGTGGGTTTATCGCAGGCAACTCCTTGGGAATTGTTGACAATGCGAAGCTGAACGATGACCCGGCCGTGCATGCTCGATTTGCTGCCGTAACCGATACGCTGCGAGCGGAACAGAAGAAGCGCGGCGCCACCGAGTTGTCGCCATATGTTGACGACTTTCTTTACGCCAGCTGCATCATGATGCACGCCGCAGAGTCGGCCCTCATCAACCAGGAGACCGGAGAGGTTATCAAGACCGCGGATGGCAAGTCGGTTGCGGGTTGGTTTGAGCGATATGATGCAGAAGGTGGTCGCGAGACTGCTCGCTGGGTCAGCCCGGATGGAATTCGTCCGACAAAGAATAACAATGGAGATATTTTTCCAGAGACCGAGCTTCTAAAGGCCTATAAAAACTGGATCGGGAAGCCGCTCTGCAAGGACCATGTTTCAAGCTCAGTCGATGGCATCCGGGGCGTAATAGTTGATACTTTTTATGACCCAAAGTTCAAGCGTGTTCACGCGCTCTTTGCGCTTGACAAGAAGAACTACCCAGACCTCGCCCGCAAGGTAGAGGCTGGATACGCCACAAATGTCTCAATGGGAACTGCCGTTGGTCGCTCCATCTGTAGCGAATGTCAGAATGTGGCCACCGTAGCCTCTGAGTTCTGCGGTCACGTCCAGGCGCGCACGCACTATGGCGAGATTAACCTTGACCTAAATCCAATCGAGCTCAGCATCGTGGTGACGGGAGCAGACCCGCGTGCAAAGATTCGCAAAATTGTTGCCAGCCTAGATGAGTATCGCGCCCAGGCAGATGCTCTGCGCAAGATTAAGGGCATTCCCCTTGAGGCGCTTGCTGCCGTTGATGGCGAAATTGGCAATCTGCAGGAAGATATTGAGAGAGGGACGCCGCCCGAGGACGTGTCGCTTGATCGCCTGTTTAAGCTGATAAGTCTTGTAAAGGCCAATGATGAGACAACTGGTGCTCTAGAGATGGCGTCGGCTGACCTTTTCAAGTACGTGGGTCGGGTTGGTCTGAATGCTATTCATTCAGCCATCGTTGCCTCAAATGAAGACAAGAGCGAGGAACTTTTTGAAGCTTTATCAAGGATAAAGAATCTTTCTGACTCCAAGGACATGGTTGGAAAGGCATCCGAGACAATCGGCAAGCTTACAGAGCTTGCGCTTAATGCACCTGACAATGCCGTTGGCATTGGCCCTTCTTCCGCCACAGGGTCCTCTTCACTGGGCGCTGATGCGCTTAGTGGAACAGGGACCAGGGGGCCTGCGACCGCTGATCCGACCGGCACCGAGAACTCCGGCACAGGGATTGACTTCTTTGGTCGCAATAGCATATCCGGCGGACACGGCTCTCCTCCAGAGGGGGCCCTGTTCGGTGCAGCATCCGCGTATAGGGATGTTCCGTTGAAAAAAGGTGCAGCGGAGTACGAAAAACACTCTAATGCTATTTCAGAAAGAATAACATCTATTAAAAACAGTTTGGATAGTTTGAAATCGTGTCTCCCGACCCAGAAGGCGGGAGTGGGAACAGGAGATATTATGACGTTTGATGAACTACGGAAGCGTGCTAATCTGCGTAAGAAAGCTTACATGCAGGGTACAGAAGAGCCAAAAGCCTATGCCCCCATGGGCGATCCAGATCTACGTGATGGCGACCACCACCTCCATGGCGAGGAGCTCGATACTTCCGTAGCTAATCCAGATCAGAAGGTAAAGGAAATGCTGCACCGCGCCTCGCTCGATGAGCGCCGTGCGCAGCGCGCGCATAAGCTAAAGGCAATTGCCGAGGCAGCGGTTGTCGTCAAGGATATGGCTGGAAAGCCAGCCGGCGTTATTGCCGATAAGAAATTTGTTCCAGCTGCGAAAGCCGACGATGGACACGCAGAAGACGCAGAAGATCAGGATGCCGATGACAAGGATCTGATGAAGGCCGAGGCCGATCTCCTGCGCCGTCTCGAGATCCTAAAGGAAGCCGCCAAGAAGAAGGGCAAGAAGGATCCAAAAAAGGATATGAAGTACTCAGAGGAAGACAAGAAGGATATGAAGGCCATGAAGGGCGATAAGGATTCGAATGAAAAGGGTGCCAAGCCCATGAAGAAGAAGGCTTATCCACAGGGCACCGAGGAGCCAAAGGCTTATGCTCCTATGGGCGACCCAGATCTGCGCGATGGCGATCACCACCTCGGTGGCAAGGAGCTTGACACCAAGGTCGGCAATCCAGATCAAAAGGTCAAGGAACTCATTCAGCGCGCCGGCCTCAAGGCCCGCCTGACGAAGTCTGCCAACCTCGGCCGCTCACGCTGGTCGGTACTTGCAGGCGACAAGGAAGTCTTCAGCGTTACCGCTGGCGACGCCTACAATGTTCACCTCAACAAGCAGAGCGACGTTGCCGGCAAGACCTGGGGCGAACTATTCGTATCGCCAGAGTACGGCAAGCAGCTCATGGCTCAGATCCGTGCGGGCAACATCTCCAAGCTCGCAGCTGAGCTTGATGCCGCCAAAGAGTCTGCTGCTGACGCGCCGATGCCAGCTCCGCCCGCGGACGCCGGCATGGCTGCGCTTCCCGCTCCAGGACCAATGGTCGAGCCAGCTCCCGAGCCCGCTCCTGGTAAAGAAGCTGATGACATGAAGGATCGCGTCATGGGCGCGCTTGAGAAGCTCGAAGGCTGCGTTGCGGACCTCAAATCTGCCGTCCTTGGTGATGACGCCGGTGTTAGCGATGTAGACGTAGATGCGCCAATGGCTGCTACCGCCTCTCTGCAGCGCGGGATGTTCGAAGCTCATGCTTCACTGAACTCACTCGCTAGCGAACTCCGCTTCCTCGCCCGTGATGCCAACCTGGCTGACCCAAGCGTTCGTCTCGCCGCTCGCGCTGCGATTCGCGACAGCCACCTGGCCGTAATCGAGGCAAATGAGCGCGTTGCTGCGTATCAAGATGCCTGCGCCGAGGACGACGCCATGGCTCTTGATGACAAGGAGCTTGATCAGGTAGCCGAAGAGGTTGAGAGCGCCATTGATGAGCACATCGAAGGCGACCCATCTCACGATGACCTGGAGCAGGCTCTGGACGACCTTCGCGAAGAGCTCAAGGCCCTCGAGGACAAGGTCGAGGACGTCGCAGAGCAGGTAGAAGAAATGGATGAGGACGAGGACGAGGATGAGGAGAAGGAGGCTGATGCTATGGATGACATGTCCAAGCGCGCCGCCATGCGCCAGCAACTCGTTGCTCGCGCCGCCAAAATGGACATGGTCAGCTCTGATCCAATGCTCAATGTTCACGGCAAGGGCGAGGGCAAGCTCGACTTCGGTATGAAGACGACCGGCGATGCCGACTCAGACGTCCAGAGCGTATTCGAGGCTCAGGAGATGGCGATGAAGGCCATGGAAGGTGTCAAGAAGGCTGCCGCCGGAATTGCCACCGCCGTACGCCAGGGCACGATCAAGGAGTCGCAGCTCGACGCCCTCGTAGCCGTAGCTGCCGTTGACGCCGAAGCGGTTAAGTACTACCGCGAGTACTTTGGCAAGGTCGACAGCGAGTTCGCCAAGGGTCTTGTTTCGGAGTTCAAGAAGTCAGCTAGCTCAAACGAGGATATCGGCTTCCGTTACAAGCGCGCTTACGCGGTTGCTATCGACGCCCAGACTCGTGGCCTCATCAGCCAGGGTCGCGCCGCTCTCGACGAGTGCGCGGAGACCCTTGCTACCGGCAACGACGCTAACTTTGACAGCTTCAAGCGCATGGTTGGCAACGTCAAGCCACAGGCCCGCACCGCCGGCATCGTCCCCCAGATGGGTGTAGTTGACGGCGGAGAGTCGAACACCCGCACTGCCTCCGACAAGGGCAGCGTTGATGTCCGCGACTGGCGCAGCCTCGGCAAGGCTCTGTTCGATATCTGAAGCAGAACCCAGTCTGAAAGAAAACCCCGCCCTAGCCGGCGGGGTTTTCCGTTTTCGTTATTTTCTCGACGCAGATCAATAAATGTAAATAATAGTATCCGCTCTGCGGACGCCCGGTACCAGCAAGGCAAGGAACATCGATCAGCCGAAAAGAGGCGCTCATGTTTGACTTTAGCCAGTTTGAGATTCAGTCAGAGATACGCGAACTAAGGGAGTTGGGTCTAGATTCTGAAGAAATAGACGGATATATATGCTTCTTTTGGGATTTCCCTGTAGAAAGTGAGGAAGGTCATGGCAACAATTGATATTGCAGATGAGATTGCAGCCGGCATGCAGCAGGCGATTAAAGAGAACTCACCAGCACCAGAAGCTGGTTACTTTTCTGGAGTTGCTCGGCAGCTAGCTGGTACTGCGAGCGAGCTCGATCAGGCCGGTAGCCCACTTGCTGGGAAGGTCGACGCGCTGCTTAATAACATGGTAAGCGTGCTAGGAGAAGACTGATGCTTAGGCCAATCCATGTTGGTAGAAACTGGCCGACCCAGCGGCCTCTTGATCCAAATGCCACCTTTTTGCCTGGCATGATTGGCCAGCACAAGCTCGTCGGCAACGAAATCGTGCTAGGCGTCAGTGACGGCATCGCCCCATTCGGTATAATCGAAGACGTAAGGGAAGTCGCCCACGTGCGTCCGGTAATTGATGAAATTGTTCTAATTACCCCTTCCGAGTCAGAGATTGATCTGAGCACCGGAGTGCCGCTACTTGCTGTTGACAAGATTGCATTCCTTAAAAATGCAAATGTTCTTCAATACAGCTTTGCTTCTGACATAGCAGGTGTTGAGCTAATCGCAGTAAACGGAGCAGTAAATGTCGTTGCTGGAACCGCACTGAACGCGCGTATCAGCCCGATATCTACGACTAATGACAGCGTAATGATACGCGCTAGGTATTCTTATTATGTGCCAAATAGGCCGGGGGATGACTCCACGCTGGGAAGCAACAAGGTAACCGTTTGGCCAAATCCAAGCGGTTGCATTTTTGCTACTGATCAATACGAGACCGCCGTGCCTTATCCGCTCAATGCTGCGCTTTATGTCAGCTCTGGCGGTCGGCTCACGAGCGAACAGCTAATGGATTCCCAGCCAGCGGTGGCCATGGTATGTGTGCCGCCTACGAGTGTAAATCCCATGCTTGAATTCATGTGGTTGTGAGGTTGATATGAATAAGAAATTGTCCCTGTTTGCAAGCATGTTTGAGGCCGATACGGGCATGGACGTTCGGGACGAGTTCGTGTCTGCATGGGCGGATGCGCTGGTGCAAAAGAACAGTCAGCGCAATCGCAAATTTGTTGCAACGGATGTGGACAACTGGCTCAAGACCATGCACGAGGAAGTTGCGGAATGCGATAAGTCCGCAACCGTGCGGGTGTGGCTGGACGAGCTAAATGATCTTTTTTGCGTTTCGGTCGTTGATGCGTCCGGCTGCTCCGAGTTCTGTGTCGCCCCGCCACGCAACCCTAAGACGAAGACAGAGAAGCTTATTCTCGCAGTAATCAATGGCGGCCCGGAGGCGCAAGAGGCTTTTCGTGGCGCAGTGTTGAAGCTAAAGGGCGACAGCCTAGCGGAGACCGTTTCAGATACGAGAGAGAAGCAACTAGCCGGCTCTGTTGACGGCGACGACAACGACGACGACATGAACAATGATGAGCTGGATGAGCTAGCGCGCAAGTTGGATAAAACCGCCTCGTTGCTAGCTAATAATCAATCTGCAGCGTATATGGTCGAATTAGCAGCCTCTCGTCTTCGAGAGATCAAAGCAGGTGAGTGATGTCTAAGTTTGTAGATGTAGACGGTATACTGGCAGAAGTTCAAAAGAAGATGGCTGGGCAGACCACCATGCCAAGGAGCGTTTTCCGACAGGAAGAGGCCCGTGCAGATGTGGACGTTCAGTCCGAACTGAACAAGCGCGCTGAGGCCTATTTTAGCGACATGCTTGACGATGTTCACAAGAAGTCAGTAAAGCTCGATGGCATTGATGCGACGGTGATGACCGCTCAGGACCGCCAGGCCGTAGCGATGAAGATGCTTGATGCGGGCAAGCGCAAAAAGCTTGCTGCGGTTGCTAACCAGTTGCGAGTAGTGGCAGACCAGGCCGACGCTTCCGGACTTTTTAAGCAGGCCGCCTCGCTCCGCGAAGCCGCCGCAAAGCTTTCTTGATTAGGAGTTTGTCATGAGCATCAGGAAAAAGAAGGCCGAGGCTATTATCGGCGGGCTTATGGTAGACCTGGCCGCGAGCGGGGCTTTTGATGCCCTTGCTATGGTACGCCGTGCCTGCATACAGCCGAACATCAGGCTTGCACAGGGTGAAGCTCAGGTGAATGTTGGTAGCCTAACGGCACAGATAGGTAAAGACATTTCCAGCATAGACTCAATGATAACTACTGCCGCGGCTACTGGAGCTCCCACAAGCAATGTGTATAATGCTAGAAAGCACATTAACGCGCTAAAAAATCTGGTTGAGGGCGGCGAGTTCGAGACAGCCGTTGCACAAGCGCAGAGGATGTCATCTGATGCCTTTGTAGAAGGCGAGGCATTTAGCACATCTCTTTTTGCTACGTGGGGTGGTGGCAATGAAGTAGACATAGAACTGATTTTTGATGAGGAGTCTCCCACCACAGAAAGGCCACAGACGGCAGCCTATAAAAAAATAATAAACAGAGTGCTGAATAATTTGCGGCAGATAATTGGATCACAAAGTGCCGCTCCTGGCACATCTCAGTCGGCATCATCCGCTGACCCCCGCTCAAGTGCAATAGCGGAATACAGGAAGGTTGCCGAAGATGCCACTGCGATGTTGGCACAACTAGGTGGCCAAGAAAAAAACGACCGCTCCAAGAAGTTAAGGAGCTCTCCCGATTGGCAGGCATGGGCCAAGATCTGGAGCGAAATTGGAGAAGGCGACAACGGCCGCTTGCAGCTAGGTGATATAACCAGTGCAACGGCCAAAGGCAATTCTGCGCTTAATATTCTAAAATGAACAGAGCCTACCAATGGAGATAAAAGTGGCGAGTAATATTGACTACGAATCACTGGGCCTGCCAAAGCCCTCTTCTTCATCTGTAGACAGGGCTGCTCTTGGCCTTACATCTGGCAGCAAAAAGGCACCAGCGCCCGCAGGATGGGTTGCTGACCTGCAGCGTGCTCTGATTGCGAAGGCAGTGGAGACAGGCACTGCAATTGACCTCGGGAAAACAGGGCCTAATAAAGACGGAGTAGACGGCCGCTATGGCGATAAAACTCGCGCCGCCGTCAAGGCAGTCGCAGCGAGACTTGGAGTCGACAAGCCTCTTGACGATTCCGGCCGCCCCAGCGCAGAGATGAACGCGAAGCTTGGCCTAGTCGCGCCAGCCGCGCCAGCCGCTCCTGCAGAGCCTGCGCCGCCTGGCAGCAAAGGCGCAAAGCTCGAGATCGAAGACAAGGATGTTCTAAATCAATTCACGCTATCAGACGGCACAGTGTTCCTGATGGTCCCCTTTTTGCGCGGCTTCCCAAGAGGAGGCCTAACCCTAGAGGACGAGCCTTGGGCTGCCATTCAGGCTTTGCGCCAGATGCAGTATGCCCTTGAATCAGGCGGTCTAACGGTAGAGAAGAAGCTGCCGAAAAGCTTCCAAGGCATATCCACCATTGAGGAATACGATAACTACATGGACCAGGTCCGCGCGACTGTCCTAGAGATACAGACAAAATGCAGACTTGTTGCAAATTCTTTTATGGCAGCAGTAAATTCTAGGCGAAAGCAGCTTGGACTGCAGCCAGCAAGCAAACCGGCCACCAAGGGGAGCAAAGAGGAGGTCTACGGCTTCGAACTGGCCTACTGGGATGGCGCTCTCGCGGGTGTCAGCATAGCAACTAGCGCTCAGGCGATACTGAGCGCCAAACTCCTGCAGTTTATCAGGGGAACGAGACGGCCGCTGCAACTGCTTCTCAACGAATCTGTGGATGTGAACGATCTCTTTAAAAATCCGAAACGAAACGAGGCCGCCGCCAAGGAAATCGGCAACATAATTACTGACACCAAAACTGAGCTAGCCAGGCAAATAGACCCAGGTGACTCTGCATATTACTTCACATTCAACAAAGACGGTCCGGAGATGAAAAGTAGGTTGCAGGCGGTAATGCGGGACCCCGCCACGGCGACCGATATCAGGGCGGCGCTAGACCGTCGAGCGAGCACTTGATTTGTAACTTGGCAGAGGAAAGATGAACATCATCAAGACTTGGGAAGAGTATAGAAAATCGGGCCACAGCGTTCCAGAGTTCGACCGAGCTCTGGCAGGCTTTGCTGACGCCCTTGGCATCGACAAGGATCGCGCTATTGATGCCGTTTCCAAACTCGTTAGCCAAGATCCATCTCTCGCCCGCACATCGTCCCGTGCATTCCCCCTGATCAAGTCAGCCAACTCCGTCGCTACTGATGCAGTAAATGACATTCTTGGTTTTTTGAAAGCGCTAGAAGGAACAGATGATGATGCCATTCAGGCTGCCAAGGCGCAAGTAGACGGAATACTGACCGGAGACGACCTGAGTCGCAAAAAGGCTCTGCATGAAGCCGTGGGCATACACAAGACGATTTATCCAAAACCGGGTTTTGCGCAAAAGCTAAGCACGTCATCGCTCAGGCCTCTTACCGACCTTCTTTCGAAGGGCCCTGAGAATCTCTCTGACCTCAAATACATCAAGGGTATGTGGAAGACCGATGGCCATCTTCAGAGTGTAGTAAAAAAACTTCTCGATGCAGCCGCTGATGGTGACCAGGACGCGATAGATGACTTCGTAGAGATGTCTAAGACAGGCAAGGGCAAGGAATACCTTGCGGGGGTTGACAAGAATACCCTTGCTGAGAAGATTGCAAATATATCTCGCCGCGCTCCAGGCAAGATAAACACAAGGGATATCATGAAGGCTCACGAAGTCGTTGGGCGCAGTCTTGCCTCCGCCGCTGCCCGCGCAGCAGATCAAGGTCGCCTCTGGAACATATTGGGCGATACCTTCGGCAGGCACAGAACCGTCATGGATCGCCTTCGCGCTATCGGGCGTGCAGCAAAATTCTTGCCAGGCATACTAAAGTTTGTAGTTCTTCCGACCGCCCTTCTCGCTGGAGCAGGATACGGCGTTAGCAAGGCCTACGAGGGTATTAAGGGATTTTTCGGTGACGCCGACGGCTCCGCCCCGCCGAGCGCGAATGGCCCCGAAGCTCCCGGAATCCCTGGTTCCCCTGCCGCTGGCAGCGGATCTGTTGCAGATCGCGTTCGCGGAGAGTTGCAGAAAATCTATTCAAAATAGTAAAGATATGCTCTACAGAGGCTAGCGGAGAGGTACAGATGACGATTGCTGATGAAATTGCAAAAGAGTTTGCCAAAAATCTGGCACAAAGGCGAGCCGCTGCACGCCAGCAGCTCGTTGCCGCTGCAGCCGACACAGAGAAGGCGATCCGTGAAAAGCGCCCACGCAAAAACGATGAAAAGTCAATCGTAGAGGAGGCTCACCCGGGCGAGGTATTCGTTGCCGAGTCCGACGGCCTAGGGGGCATGGTCGGAAATCCAGAGCAGGTTCACGAGCAGATTCTCAATGCCCTGAACCGCCGCCCCTCCGCCTTCCCTTATCAGGGTCTTGTTGCGAACGCAATGCTAGACTTCGAGAAGACTGCTGAGACGCTCGAGTCGCACGACCTACATGACGAAGCCGATGCTGTGCGAAAAATCGCGCAGGATTTGCTTACGGTGTTACAAAGGCGAGCTAGTCCTAATCTAGGAGAAGTCCCCCCTGGAGGCGCGGCGCTGCCAGAATTTCTGGCGCCGCCCGCGCCGGTCACTTCGCCCGCGCCGAACGCGCCGCCCGCGCCGCCGATGACGGCACCACCCGCCGCGCCGCCAGCTGCCTCAGCAGCGGCAGGCGTATATGATGCGAAAAGATCTATCAGCGCCTTTAAAAAACTAAAAGACTTTGGCGGACGAATCCTGGGCCCGCTGGGATTGGTTGCAAGTGTCTGGTCAGTCATAGATTCCGTCAGCAGCGGTGATTGGGCTTCTCTGGCGACCAGTGGCGCAGGCGCAGCAGCCGGAGCCGGCGCAGTTGCCGCTGGCCTGACTACGGCCCCATTGTGGACGGCAATTGGCGTTGGATCCGCCGTCACAGCAGGAATCAGTGCGGCTCTAACTGCCACTATGCAGGACAACATAGATAAAGATTTGGACGAGCTTGCTGCAGATATCGCGTCAGCGCTCTCTACCGATTCATACGACCCAGGTGCTCAAACAGATCCAGATAAAAAGGCCAAGGCTACCGTTGCTCGCGAGTCCCTTGAGATTATGCGCGATAAAATAAAGGACATACGGGCTGCGAGAGATAAGCTGCGGCTCGAGGCTGGCAAAGGGGATCAGCTCGACCCAGCTATCGTAGGTGTTGCGATGGAGAGTATCGCAGAGTTTAACGGTGCTTTGGACGAGGCGTTTGCGAACTTCCAGAAAGTAGGTAGCGAGTTAGATCTGCCCCTGGCTCGAGATACGCTAGGGTTCGGATTTCCAAAGATCAGGAATCGCATTTCGGACGTCAACGCATCGGTGCTAGAGTTCGAAAGGGAGATGGACGAACTTCTTGCGAGCGTTAGTCCGCAGGTTGATGTTGTTCGTGCGCAATTAAAAGATCAGAAAGGGCGCGCATCACAGTTGATGAAGGATATTTCATCTGGAGCCACGACTGGATATGGGGTAAGGACCGAGCTCGGCCTTCCTATGAAACTAAAAAGCGACGTAAATAATCCTGATCACGTAAAGGAAGTTCAGGGCTTTCTGGGAGTGCGAGAGACCGGTAAGTGGGATGAGTCGACGATGGATAAGATTCGCAAGATACGCAATCGCTGGATCGGCTTTCACATTGATATGGCTAAGCACGTCACAGAGGATATCTTGAAGGCTTCCACCAGGGAAGAACTGGATGATCTTGAGCAGCTCTGGCAAAACAGACTCGCAGGCAACTGAGGGATTATCGAGAGAGGTGGCATCACATTTTTGCACTCAACAACTAATAAAGGGTGTAATAAGTGATGTTTTAGGGGTCAAGACGCAGTCTGGCCACTCCAAACTAAATAAGTGAGGTAATTACAATGGCTCTATATCCTGTTCAGCCCGGCATTCAGCCGCTTGGCATTTTTGATGCTCTCGACACCGAGCTCGCCGCCCTAAAGGGTGGCGAGGTCATGACCCTCGGCACCGCTCCCATCGTCAACACCAGCACCGAGACCGCCGCCCCCGACGTTCTCGACGGCTACCACCTCAACGCGGCAGCCACCCGCCCCGTTGCGCAGCTCGCCACGTCCGGCGCGAAGTTCGTTGCTCTTGCGGACGAGGGCACTGGTCCCGGCTACTTCACCATGCTCGGCACTGTCGTCGGCGGCAAGACCGGCCTCGTTGTCAGCGCTGGCGCCGTACTCGGCCCACACACCGCTACCGCTTCAGGCAAGGTCACCCTTTGGGACAAGCCCGGTCTCTACGAGGTCACTCTCGACTCGATGGCGAGCGACTTTGTCAGCGTGCTGACCAGCAGCGGCCTCACCCCCGGCGTTGTTGTCGGCTTCGGCAGCGGCGTGGACAAGGGCAAGCTTGCTCACAACGGCTGCGCGAACAAGGTTGCCAGCTCAGGCTGCGCGATCTTTGTTGAGTTCGCTCACTCGCAGAGCCTCGTCACCACCCCCGCCTACCTGACCGGCGCGACCCAGACGTTTGATCGCGTTAAGGTCATGTTCCTCGGTTCAGCTGGCGCCGGCAAGGCCCTGTGACCTGATAGCGACCCGGGAGTTGCTTGAAAAGACCGCTTCGGCGGTCTTTTCTTTTTTCGCACTATTAATTCTGCTAGCCCTTATCATACGCATCCTATTAATTCTGTAGGCGTTTAGCGTAATTAATTTTGGTGACTACGTGTCCCCAAAGTGCAAGTAAGAGTAAGTTAAGTTCACTTCGGAGAAAACAATGTCAAATCTTTTTGATAATTCAGGCGAGCTCGGTGGTCTTACCACCCGCGACGCGCTGAAGAGTCTCGTTCGCATCGCCAAGGTCCTCGAGGAGGGTATGCCCTCCAACGCTGTTGCCGCTGGCCGTCCTTCGACCACCGAGTCACAGCGCGACGAGCTCGTTCGCCAAGCCATCCTCGACCAGGGCGGCAAGGTCGCTCTTGCTCAGGCCATGGCGCTCCCAATCCGCCGCAACCTTGATTACTCGGGCGTTGCTCGCCGCGGCCTCGTTGTTGACGAGCTCGCCACCGGCGTCCTCCCCCTCTATGAGCGCGACATCGACGTTGCGGCTTTCGTAATTTCGGCGAACGGCGCCGTTCCAGAGAGCCCCGTCCGTGGCGACCGTGTATTCGTTCCAGAGTTCGACATCGCCTGCCACCCACTCGTCCGCATCCGCGAGGCCCGTCAGCGCCGCTTTAACGTCATCGAGCGTACGGTCCAAAAGGCCAAGCAGGAGATCGCTGCCACTGAGGACGCGAACTTCTTCGCCGCCCTCGACTTCGCCAGCGACGCCGCCCTCGGTGGTGAGAACACCGCTCAGGTTCTCGGCGCCCGCATCTCGCGCGCTGACATGGTTGAGATCAAGTCAGAAGTTGATCAGTGGGACCTGCTCACCAGCAAGTTCTTCATGAACATCCGCGACTTCCAGGACCTCCTGCTCTGGACGTCACAGGGTGGTACCTCGGCTGCTGAAGTCGACCCCGTCACGCACCGCGAGATCCTCCAGACCGGCCTCTACGCCAAGCTCTTCACCGCCGACATCATCGTCAGCAAGCTTGTTCCTTTCGGCAGCGTCTTCGGTTGCGCTGAGCCCGACATGGTCGGCGTCATGCCAATCCGCCAGAACGTCGAAGTCGTGCCAAACGACAAGATGGATCGCCTCAGCCTCGGCTGGACGGTATTCGAGACCATCGGTATCGGCATCGTCAACGCCCGCGGCGTCGCCGTCGGCCGCAAGTCCTGAATCTAGCCTGGTTCTGAAAGAGGGGTCGCCGCAGGGCGACCTCTTTTTTATTGTGCTGTCTGCTACTGTTGACCATGCGCATCGACCGATTGAAGTGCAATATATGACTTTTTTCGTCAAAGTGTTGGATCAGCAACCTGCAGAACGGTCGCATAGGTGAAGCGTGGGTTTATTTGACTTGTTGTTTCGCAAGAGCTGCGTAGCGGAATTGCGCCCTGCGGATGGATACTTGGCACAGCCACCTGAGTACGATACCATTGTGCACCCAGGCACATATCGGTTTAATAATCGCCAGGTGGATATTCTCGGTTTCCTGCCCAATGGCAAAATGAGCGCCACCCTTTTTCTGTGTCATACGGGCTCGGGAAGCTGCTCAGAATGGGGCACCTTTGAGTTTTCCAGGGTGTCGCACGACAGAACCCAGGAGATATGGGAGGCTATTGTCGGAAACGCAGGCATCGTTATCCATGCAATAAGGCACCACGGAGAGGTAACTCTGAAACTAGAGGTCGACAGATGACTGAAGCTTCCTATCTAAAAATAATGCGCCAGATTCTTGATGAAGGGTTTGATATTGAAGATGATCGCACAGGGATTGGAACCAGGGGCATCTTTGGTGCTCAAATGGTATTCGATATGGACGATGGTTTCCCCCTTCTGACCACTCGTCGCATTGCATTCCGCATTGCATTTGAAGAGATGATGTGGTTTCTCAGAGGACAAACAGACTCAAAGATCCTTGAGCAGAAAAAAATAAATATCTGGAGGGGCAACACTACTCGCGAATTCCTGGATGCAAAAGGACTTGCTCACCTGCTAGAAGGTGACGCAGGAAAGAATTACAGCTGGCAGCTACGTAATTTCAATGGCAGCCACGCTGGCTCCGGCTACGACCAGCTGGCCGCAATTGTCTCTGGAATAAAAACAAATCCATCCAGCCGCCGCCATTTCGTTAGTTACTGGAATCCGCAGCAGGTCTTGACAGAGGCAGCTCTGCCGCCCTGCCATGTAAGCTGGGCAGTTCAGATCGCTGGAGGCAGACTGAATCTGTCTTTCCAGATGCGGTCTAATGATTTCTATTTAGGAAACCCGACAAATATCGCAGGATATGGCTTCCTGCTACATGCGCTTGCCAACTTGGCCGGGTATCGTCCCGGGCGGCTTGTGTTCCAAGGCTCTGACGTACACCTGTATAAAAACCAGCTGGATAACGCAAGGATCCAAGTCACTCGAGATCCGCTGCCGCTGCCAGAATTTCGCATAAACAGGCAGCTGTCTACTCTAGATGACTTGCTTGCTCTGCAGTACTCTGACGTAGAGATGGTGGGATACTCACACCATCCCGATTTACCAAAGGTTGAGATGGCGATATGAGCAAGCTGATTGGAATAGCCGCAGTATCAGAGAACAGCGTAATTGGTCGCGGCAACTCCCTGCCGTGGCATTTACCAGAAGACCTGGCCTGGTTTAAGTCTGTGACCTTGGGCCACGCTCTCGTCATGGGGCGCGCTACCTACGACTCTATAGGTCGTCCCCTTCCTGGCAGAAAAACATATATTCTGACGAGATCGCCATCCGGACCCATGGAGATCGGCAGCTTATCAGAGGCGCACTCGGATTCGGGTTTTGTTTTCCTGTGTGGTGGTTCTGAGGTGTATGCGCAGTTTCTATTCTATTGTGATGAGCTGTTGATTACCCACGTCAAGCAAGAAGTTGACGGCGATAAGCGCTTCCCCTGTTTTCAACACATGTTTCATGCCACGGAAACATTACGGTCAACTGACGAATATGACATTGTTAGATATGCGAGGAATCCACGATGAAACATTCCAGTGCTGCCTGGCGTTGGGGCTCTGTGGAGCATCGGGCAGAAGTCGTAGTGTACGCTCTTCAGTGTTTTTTTAAGAATAGCGCTTACGAGCCGAACCTGATCGATCTCGCTTCTAGCGTGGCCGCAATTGCCGACCGCGATTTTGACGAGGAGTGCATTATAATAGGAAATCTTGCGGGCTTTATTTCATTTGAGATAAATGCAGCCAGTCCCTATGTTGGTGGCGCCGAATTCATGGACTGGGCCGTAAGCGGTGCCAGCAATTATGGGGCGCTGGCTACTCTTGACCTCTCTCTAAAGAGAGCGGAACGCAATTGCGTTCCGCTGATGATCTGCCCTATGCGCAAGAAGGGGTCAGGGCTCTAGTCCGCCCTCGAACGACTCGACAACGCCGGCACTGTGCTCTTTCTTGAGCTCTTCGATTTTGCTAGCGGCCGCACTGCGAGCCGCTTTTACGTTTTGGCCAACAAACTTGATCGCAGGGCCCATTGCATTCGGGTTCTCCATCTCGTGGACAGTCAGCTCACATACAACCATGCCCTTTTCCCGCTTGAATGTGACGTGGATCGATTTCTTCACTTCCTGTTCGGCGAGGATTATCAGGTCGGCTGCCGCATCCATGTGAGCTGCAGCGCGGAATAGACCGGCCTGATCCAGCTGGTTGGCAAGTGCATAAATGTTCTTTATAATAGTTTTGCTCATCTTCGCCCCATGTTCTTTTGTGCTGATTGTCATAAAACCTTGCATGAATCAATTAAAGTAGTAATAGGTAGTAGGCCGCATAAGTGCCCCGCGCGGGGTTTGTTCGGCTGTTCGCGCAAGGCCCGGAGGAAGCTTGATGTCAAGGATAGAGCCGGTTGTACCAAAATTCTTGGTAAAGAATATCAGCCGCAGCGATCTGCTGGTACTAGATGTCATCCCAATCCGCCCCGGCCAGATCATTGACGTCTACAAGGCCGCAGAGTACCACTCTGACTCTAGAGAGGTAACCAATAGAATTTTGCGCGATTTGGAAATGCCGGCTGGCGATCTTTACGTAAAGTGGAAGGTAAAGCGCAAGATCGAGATTATAGAATTTCAGAATCCGATTTACCAGGGCAGCGGCCTTAACGCAAGCAAGCTACAAACCGCAAATACAGGTTTTAACGGCGGGCTACTTGGTTTTGTTTCTGGCAAGATGACCTGGGTTAACCCTGCCACATCTACCAACTCAATACGCTTTACTGATCAGGATACTGTGATCGATTTCGTTAACGACTTTACCATTCTAATTGACGCCTCTGCTGGGCAAAGAATTGTGGAAATTCCCACGCCAGACGTGAATGGTTATATGTTCAATCTCAAAAAGGTAGACGGCAGCACCAATAAGGTGGTGCTTGTTCCGGTAACTGGATCGATTGACGGCGATGCATCCAAGAGTCTGATTGTGGAGTGGCACTCTATTTCAATACAGAGCTGGAACGGCAACTGGTACATAGTCTGATGCGCTTGGCGTCAGCTAATAATACTATATAAATCGCAAGTCAATCAAGATAGGTAAGCAAGCAAGATTTTAATACAGGAGTCACAATGACTTTTAGACCATATGCCCGTAAGGTCAGGCTCGGCGATACCGAGACCTTCCTTGATATCTCAAATCTTCCAGACGGTTACGTCCTCAGCCGCAAAGGCACCGAGATCGTAGCTGAGCTCATCGGCCAGGACAAGCTCGGTCTTGCCACGCCCGTAAACAATAATGACGCGGCCACGAAGGGCTACGTCGACGGCGAAATGGCTTCCGAGGTTTCATCCCGCATTGCTGGTGACGCCGGCGTTCAGGCCAATCTGACGTCAGAGGCCTCATCCCGCGTTGCTGGCGATGCCGCTCTCAGCACCAGTCTCGGCAGCGAAGTCTCATCCCGCGCTGCTGGCGATGCAGCTCTCACGACCAGCCTCGGCAGCGAAGCCTCGTCCCGCGCTGCTGGCGATGCCGCTGTACAGACGAACCTTGACAGCGAAGCCTCGTCCCGCGTTGCTGGCGACAGCAACCTGCAGGGCCAGATCAACAGCCTGCTCTCGAACGTTACCCCCGAGTCACTTGACTCCCTCAGCGAGATCGTCTCAGCATTCCAGGATGCCGATGGTTACCTCCTTGACGTAGTCAATAACCTCTCAACCGGCGCAAGCTCAGCCCTCGGCCTCGAGACTTCTGCCCGCGTTGCCGCTGATGCCGCTCTCCAGATCGAGATCGATGCTGAAGAGTCAGCCCGCGCCGCTGGCGATGCCGCTCTCGCGACCAGCCTTGGCGATGAGACCTCTGCCCGTATTGCCGCTGATGCGGCCCTGCAGGTTGAGATTGATACTGAAGAGTCTGCCCGTGCTGCCGGCGATGCCGCTCTCGCGACCGCCCTTGTCGGCGAGAACTCTGCCCGTATTGCCGCCGATGCGGCCATGCAGGTTGAGATCGACACCGAAGAGTCCGCTCGTGCTGCCGGCGATGCCGCTCTCACGACCAGCCTCGGCCTTGAGACCTCGGCTCGCGCTGCCTATGACGCAGTTCTCACGACCGCCCTTGTCGGCGAGAACTCTGCCCGCATTGCCGCTGATGCGGCCATGCAGGTTGAGATTGATACCGAGGAGTCTGCCCGTGCCGCTGGCGATGCCGCTCTCACGACCAGCCTCGGCCTTGAGACCTCGGCTCGCGCTGCCTACGACGCCGTTCTCACGACCGCCCTTGTCGGCGAGAACTCTTCCCGTATTGCCGCTGATGCGGCCATGCAGGTTGAGATTGATACTGAAGAGTCTGCCCGTGCTGCCGGCGATGCTGCTCTCGCGACCAGCCTCGGCCTTGAGACCTCGGCTCGCGCAGCTGCCGATGGCGTACTCCAGGGCAATGTCGATAGCGAGGCCTCGTCCCGTATTGCTGGCGACAGCAACCTGCAGGGCCAGATCAACAACCTGCTCTCGAACGTTACCCCTGAGTCACTCGACTCGCTCAGCGAGATTGTCTCCGCGTTCCAGGACGCGGACGGCTACCTCCTTGACGTAGTCAATAACCTCTCAACTGGCGCAAGCTCAGCCCTCGGCCTCGAGATCTCGGCCCGTGCTGCCGCTGACGCCGCTCTCCAGGTTGAGATTGATACCGAAGAGTCCGCTCGTGCTGCTGGCGATGCCGCGCTCACGACCAGCCTCGGCCTTGAGACCTCTGCCCGCGTTGCCGCTGATGCGGCCCTGCAGGTCGAGATCGATACCGAGGAATCCGCTCGCGCTGCCGGTGATGCCGCTCTCAGCACCAGCCTTGGTGGAGAGACCTCTGCCCGCGTTGCCGCTGATGCGGCCCTACAGGTCGAGATCGATACCGAGGAATCCGCTCGTGCTGCCGGCGATGCCGCCCTTAGCACCAGCCTTGGTGGCGAGACCTCGGCCCGTGTAGCTGCCGACGCAGCTCTCCAGGCTATCCTGGATGATCTGGAAGGTTATGCTGATAGCAACGCCAACGACGTTGATCAAGAGGCCTCTGTCCGCGCAGCTGCCGATGTCGTCCTCCAGGGCAACATCGACAGCGAAGTCTCGGCTCGCATTGCCGGTGACGCCGCTCTCACGACTAGCCTCGGTACCGAAGCTTCGGTCCGCGCTGCTGCCGATGTCACTCTCACGAACAACCTGAACAGTGAGATTTCGGCTCGCATTGCTGGTGATATCGCCACCCGTCTCCTGGCGGTTCGCGAAGTCGCTGCGAGCGGCGCGATCACTGCCGCTGATGACCTCGTGCTCATCAACGGCTCCGGTAGCACGGTCGTTACTCTGCCGACTGCGGTTGGTAACTCCGGCAAGAAGATTATCGTCAAGAAGATCGATAACTCCGTCGGCTCGCCAAATGATGCGGATACCGTCGCTGCCGCCAGCGGCGAGCAGATTGATGGCGGTGCTTCAGTGAACCTCTTCCTGCAGTACGAAGCGGTCACGCTTGTTTCGAATGGCACCAAGTGGCTAATCGTCTGATATAGCTAGCTAGTAATGCGGGTCGCCTGGCTGTCGGGCGACCCGCATTTTTTCCACGATCAACCCAGATCGGTAAAAAAAGGAGTTTCGAATGACTACATATTATGTTAGAAGCAATGGCTCAGGCACTCATACCACTATCCAATCTGCGATTTATGACGCAGTAAATGGAGACACAATAGATATCGGAGCCGGCACGTGGTCCGGCAATGTTGAAGTTAATAAGTCGGTCATCCTAAAGGGTGCCGGACAAGATCAGACCTTTCTGCAGGGTCAGCTCGCAGCAGTCACTGTCTCGGGATGCAGCTTTTACGCTGGAGAAGATGTAGTGACATGCGCATCTACGTCATCTCTCATTAGAGGTCGCACTGTAACTGGCACGAACATCTCGGCCAACTCCCGCGTATCGGAAATAATAAGCGCTACTCAGTTCAGACTGTCTGTCGCGTCTGCGTCGACTGGCGTCATAGCCAAGACCGGCTGCTCATACTCGAGCGGAGTGAGCACCATAACTCTTCCGAGCGTAACAGCAGTTGTAGTAGGGATGAGGGTAACAGGAACAGGCGTGTCTGCCACGGTTTCTGCGTACAACAGCACGACCCGAGTTGTCACTCTTAGCTCTCCAACGACGCAGGTTGGAGCGAACACCACTCTTACCTTTAAGCCTGTCAGAACTGGCGTAACTGTAACGATGCCAAGTTATTTCACGGGATCGATTCTTCCTGCTACCGTCCAGATCATGAACGTGGCGACCACTGGCTGGCAGCTCAAGGACATGACGATAACAGGTTTCGACGGTACTCCAAATAACGAGGCGGGAGCAGTAGTTATGACGAGCCCCTCGTCAGGAACGCATGCGAATTGGCTGATCGACGGCTGCAAGATTATTGCCGCTGGCGATTCTGCAATCTCGACTTCGTCAAATCTATCGTCCAATGGCGGCACGATACAAAATTGCTCATTCGAAGGCAAGACGTTTACCGGATCAGAGCCAGCGGATGTTCCAGCATTCTCGTCTTTCACCCTGACTGGCTGCGAAGTCCTTACGGCGACGACGCTCAGAGTGTCAAGCACGCGCGGTATCGTAGTGTCATCTCCTATTGCGGCAGCTGCTGGCATGCCGGCGAGCACGATGGTGTCAGGCGTTTCGGGCAATGTTCTTACTCTTAATAAGAGCATGACTGCGTCAGTAGGGTCGACACTAGACTGTGCGTTTACATCTGTTCAGTACACTGTTCCCAACGTCGCTCGCCAGCTGATCGTGATCGGCAACTCGAGCACGGTATCTGCGTGTCTGAATACTACGTTTAGAAACAACTCGATCAAAGGCGCTACTGGTGCAGTTGTCTCTGCAACTGGATCCAAGGCCATGTTCAACGCAGCGGTGACAATCGATACCGTTGGTGGGCTAATCGAGAATAACGTTATCGATGGCACGTTCGGAGCAGGTACGCCAAACAGCTTGGCGTCAAACTTTGCACTGCGTTCCCGTGGCGCAGGAGTAGTTGTCCAGAATAACGTTAACAAGGTCTCCGGAGGCCGCGGCAATTCTGGATTCTTTATTCCAAACGGCACCAACAACGGTAACTCGACGCTGGATAAGGCACTGGTCCAGGGTGCACAGGCAGCTGGCAGCCAGGTAGTGGTATTTGAGATGGACAAGAGCCAGGTTGCCTCGATATCCAAGGTTTCATCAGACCCAGTGTTCTCTGACCAAGGAAATTGGCACAGAGTTTCCTTCGTCTACAAAAAGCAGGGAGGGACTCAGCGCTTTGTAAGCTCTTTCCGCAGCTTCGATATCCAAAAGACGAGCGGCCTCAGGGCTGGCATGGTCGCGGGAGACGTCTTCGAGCTACAAAAGATCATTGTAACGAAGATTGACAGAACGATGCTGGTGATCAAGAGGTCTGAGGTCAATCAGGCGTCTAGCTACGACTTCACGGTAGCTTGATGATCGATTTAGACATTTATTGTCGCAGATAGTAAAAACCCCGGCCCTATGGCCGGGGTTTTCATTTGCGCATTGAAATGGAAGACCGCCTGGCACCCCAGGCGGTTTTTGTTTTATCAAACAACTAGATGTAACAAGCAGTTAAATGATTCAATAATCAAGAAGTTTGTGCTCGTCCGCTTCGCGCTGCGCGACGCTTCTATCAAGAAACAGGGGTTTCTGCATGACATTTTACCCGTTTGCCCTAAAGCTTAAGCCCAATGACAGCGAAGAACTTCTAGAGCTTACTGCACTAAAGAATGATGAGATGCTGGTTAGGGTAGGCGAGTTCATAACCTCCTCGCTGATCTCAGTGGATCAGATAAATAATATAAACTTCCCATCTCCAATAGCTTCGACGCAGATCGCCAATAAGCAGTACGTCGATGATGCAGCTGCCAGCGTTCTAGCCAGCGTGTCGCTCGATGACCAGGCCTTTCTAAGAATAGATGGCTCCCGCCCGATGCGTGCAAACCTGCCGATGGATGGGTATTCCGTAACAGGTCTGCGAGAGCCCGCTGCACTTGCAGATGCAGCTACCAAAAATTATGTAGACTCCACCCTGTCTGCTGCCATAGATGACCTGTCGTTTGACGATCTCGGCTTCTTCATGACTGATGGCTCCAGGCCGATGTCAGGGAATGTTAATGCTGATGGCTACCTGATAACAAATCTTCAAAGCCCAGTCAGCCCCCAGGACGCGGCGACCAAGGAATACGTAGACTCGCTATCCAGATTGGCCGTCGTGACGACGACTACTAACTACGAGATAAGGCTATCAGATAGAATTGTATTCGGAGATGCCTCTGCACAGCCTTTATTCCTTGATTTGCCGTCTGCTGCCGGTCAGGCCGGCCTGCTGTTCAATATAAAGCGAATTTCTCCCGGCGACAATGATCTTTTTGTTCGCGCCGCGCCTGGCGAGACTTTAGATGGCGAGAGCGTTATTTCGCTGCTGCTTCAGTGGGAGTCGATGACAGTCGTATCCAACGGAGCGAACTGGTACATAATGTAAAAAAAGAATTAAAACCGCTACAGCTAGCGGTTTATATCTATTGCGATGTAGTTCTTAGCAGCGCTATTCCTGCCAGAGGTGTGTAGGATGAAGAGAGTTAACGTGGCACTTGCTGGCTCCGGTCAACTTTACCCTGCCTTTGTTGGCGCTCTAATATGCCTAAGAGAAAGAGGCATCGAGATAGCAGAGATAAGTGGAACATCGGGTGGCGCCATAATTGCCGCTGCGATTTCCGCCGGCCTTGATCCTAAGAACGACATTGCTGGTCTCGTCAAGACAACCCTGCCCGTCAAGAGCAAGCTTTTTGATTTTTCGCTGCGCTCTATCTTGTGCAGGTGGGGTCTTGTTCGCGGCAACAAAATAGAGAATAAGTTCAACCAGTATCTTCATAAAACATTAGGAGAATCCAGGATCCCTCTCTACATCACTGCCTCAAATATAACTGCTCGAAAGGTCAGGATATTCAGCTCTAATTCGGACCCAGGATTCAGCACAGCAAAGGCTATAAGGGCTTCTATATCGCTGCCATTTATATTTGAGCCAGTTATCATAGATGGCGACCTCTATGTGGATGGCGGCTGGATGAAAAATATGCCATCCGATGTGTTCTCCAATGGGCTCCCTGTCCTGGCCTTTAAAACTACTCCTTACTCTGGCATTGTAACAGGTATAACTGCGCTGAAGAATTACCTTGTTGCCCTTTTTGAGTCAGTTATAGATGGCGAGAGGGCGCTTAGGCACCAGGAGCACATCTACAAGGTATGCATTCCGACGCGCTTCAGCCCACTGAATTTCAATGTAAATGAATCCGAAGTAGATTTCATGATCGAAGAGGGCTATCGGGCTACGGCCGAGTGGTTGGAGCAGAATGAAGAAAAAATCTTCACAATGTGAGATCTGCGGGATGGCAGAGAAAGCCGCCCTGCATGTACATCATATAATTCCCAGGTGTGACCCCAGGTGCACCAACTCAAATGAAAACCTGGTCACGGTTTGCGCAAGCTGCCATCAGCAGATACACAAATCTGCCATAATCTGCGAAGGCTGGTTTGCGACTTCCGCAGGCCGCAAATTTTTCTGGCACAGGAGCGGCGAAGCCCACACCATACGCGAAGGCATTGTATTCATGGCCGATGGCAAGGTCGAAATCAGGTGACCGAGCTGGGTGATAAAACGCAGCGAGGCATGATAAAATAGCAATAACAAAGGTGTAATTGCAAACCGTCACTGGGATAGCTACCCCTTCATGTTAACTCAGTGACGTCGAATAGAAAGAGAGAGGAAGAAAAATGGAAGACAATACCAAAAAACTAGTTGAGCGATTTCTTGAGCGTGCTGATCGGGACGTGGCCGAGAACAGCGTTGCAGCGCGCTTGGTAAACGGCAAGCAGCAGCTTGATGAGGCTTCTGCCGCACTGCAGCGACTGCGCGAAGAGCATCAGAAGCTGGAGCAGCGCTTCGTTGGCCTTTCGCACCAGGTCAAGGCAATGGTTGACCTAGCAACCGAACTCCAGGCCCACCATGAAGAGACCTCTGGCGGCAGCGCTGCGACCTCCGCCTCACCAGAGCTTGGTTGAAGTTGAGTCGATTAAGACTGGGTGAGTAATGAAGTACACCGGAGAAGTTGTCAAGTTCAAGGATAGGCAGGGTAGCTTTGGCTTCATCAGAACCGATGGGCCGAGTCCGACCGATATATTCTTTTACTACAAGTACCTGCTAATGCCGGGCTATAAGACGGTTTCTCCGGGTACTCGTGTGGAGTTTGAACTCGGGGAAAACCATCGTGGCAAGATGGCTATCAAGATTCGCATCGTCAGCTTGCCTGATGGCTCTATTCCCGAATACAGCCTCCAGGAAGATCCTGAGTAAGATGACCACCAATGCACCGCGGCTGAACAAGCCCGTATTTCTTTATAACCCAGCCCCAAAGCCTGTTTACGTCAAGGACCTTGACCTCAAAGTAAAGCCAGGCGAGACCGTTGATGTGTTTGCCTACAGCAAGCATATGACAGAGGCCCGCCTGCTGCTTTCTGCTGAGCGCGGCAATCTAAAAGAGGTCCTGTCTTCAGGCTTGCTTATTTTAACTGATTCCAATAACAAGAGTACTCCTCCTGCTGCCAGGTTTACCGAGTCGCGCCGCCCGATTTCGCGCAGGCAGTTGCTTGCTCCTCTCTCCAAAGAGAGCTCTTCAAATTTTATTGACAGGCTGCAGCAAGACTTTGGAGACAAGGTCCTCACTGCTCCCGAGCAGGAGATCGCGAAAAACACTGAAAAATTAATCAATTCCGTGGACTTCGACGGGTTTGATGACCCACTGGAATAATTCACTATTATTTGACGAGCATAGGTTAGCTAGCTAATTGAATAACTGGTGACGTCTTGAGCCAAATCTTTTACAAGAGAGCAGCCATCCCTCCGGGCGGAGTGATTCGGCTGGAGGTCCAGTTTCGCGACTCTGCCGGCCTGGCTCGCGATACCGACCAGTTTCCACAGATAGAGATTGCCAATAGTGATGGTTTAATCGTCCATCCTGCGTCTAGTTATGGCGTTCGCCGCCTAGCCGAGGGGCGCTACAGGCTGCAGTATACTGTTCCAGATGGTTATGTCGATGGTGTGTGGCGCGACACTTGGTCAGCCACCTTGGACGGCTTTGCGAACATAGCAAATTTTGACTTCAATGTGCTTAGCCAGGGTACGATCACGGCTACAGGCGACACTGTGACTACCCCCGAAATGAAGATCGGGGATGTACCCAGGATCAACTTTACGCAGCAGGAGATCTACGGCATCAACATCTTGATGCAAAAGCTACGCTTCCGCCTCAGGAATACCCAGCGCAAGCCGGATGGCTCACGCTGCGACATCCTATCTATAGATGACATGGAATCGTTCATATGGCTTGCTCTCAGCGAGTTTAATGCGACGCCGACCTTTACGTCCTATACGACTGCAGATCCATCGATCTATACGATATTTTCGGATCTTATTGTAGAAGGCGCATACCTAAAAGCACTACCCAGTCTTATCCCAGCCGAAGTGGGTCGTGAATGGGTTGTAACAGATGACGGTATCTCTGTGACGCCTGCATCCGTAAGCTCTGCTCTATCAAACATAATGTCAGCCCTGTATTCCGAGTATCGAGCTAAGCTAAAAGAGGCAAAGCGAAATCACCGTCCTGCTCCGCTCGGCATGGGTGCCGGCCAGCTTGCGGTCGCTCATCCGACATTTAGGCGCCTGCGCAATATTCGTTATACCGGTCAGTTCTAGGAGTTAAAAATGGCAATTATACAAACAGGAGACCTAAACCACCAGCACTTCTCTGCATCTGCAGGGGACACTGTGGTTTTTACGAGGCCAATCGTTAATGTTATCATTGACGTGCCGACTGGAGCAACCGTTACCGTAGACTTTGACGGCTCCGCTGCGCTTGCAGGGGCGAGCCCTTTGGACCTGGCCGTTGGCACTCATCAGTTTATTAATATTTTAGTAAAGAAGATAGTGGTCGCAGGTAGCGGTAGCATAACTGGCGTTGGAGTTTGTACCTAATGAGCCTGGATCCTAGTGCAATAGTAACAAGCTTGCTCTCTGTAGAGAACGGAATTCTGGCCGGCGGCTGGGTTCTGGCAGGCTACTTGCTACTTAAGCTTTTCTCTAAAAAAGAGGCGCAGGAAACTGCGCTAGAGGCTGCGCAACGGGAACACGCCATAGAGCTCAAGTCAGTGCGCGAGTCGCACACTGAAGAGCTAAAGCAAATGCGCCTAGCACATGCCGAGGAGATCAAAGGCATGCGCGATGCGCACGACAAGCGCATGGCAGAAACCGAAGATGAACTCGGCGAGCAGCTGCGGGAAGCCACTACAAAGATAACAGACCTGCATTCTGCGCACATCCAGGTCATAACCCAGATGGCTGATAAACGCATCGAAGACCTGAAGTCGGTGACCGAAGATTACAATGCCATGGTAGAATCCGTTAGACTAGCTCTTGAGAAAATCGCCCTGGGCTTAGGCCGAAAGCGATAAGCGAGGATTGTTTATGGCCGATAATGAAGTCGAAAATCCGCGCAAGTCGCGCAGAGACAGGTTGGCAAAGCTACGTGAGCAGATTGCAGCCCTGGGTGAGTTCGAAGTCTCAGGGGACCAAGAGGTAGGGGAATCTTGCTGCCTGGCAGAAGATCTGCAGAAAATAAAAGATCACATTAGAAAGAGGAATGATGAAGCTGTTCTTGCGACGCGCACAGAGTAATGCAGTCAGCTCTCTGCTGAAGAAAATACTCGACTTCTTGGCTGACTCCGAAGCCGTCAAAGGTATGTTCGGCAGGTACAGCGTTCCACTAGAACGCCTCCACGATGTCGATATTCGCTTTGCAGATATTCCAGTTAGCGCCAAGACCAAAGACAAGGTCATATTTATCAACAAGAAATTCCTAGAGGACGGCGACTTCTCCAAGGAAATGCACTACATAGTCCATGAGCTTTGTCACTGGCTGCAGCAGGTGTGCGACGATCCTTATGACATGATCCCTCCTCCCGGCACCGACTATCTAGACATGCCCTCGGAGTTAGAGGCCTTTATGTACCAGGCGCACTTCATGCGTGAATTCTACGGGGATGACGAAGCAGAACAGTACGTTGACGATCTGCTGGATTTTCACGAAGTAAATGGCAAGGAGCGAGATAAAAAGCGCACTGCGCTGCTCCTGGAAACCTAATAATTTGTCAGATATAGGCTGACGAAGCTATATCTGAGGAAAAATGACCCCAACTGCACCGGCATGGCTAGACCCTAGAAGACCAGGTCTGCGATCAGCAAAGCAAAACATTGCTGATGGCAGCGTGCTGCTGCAGGTTACCGAGGCTATTCCCAGTAACTCGTCTCTGCAGGTAGTTTATCTTGTTTATGCGGGAGAACTTGCCGTTCCTACCACGCCGACGTTTATATCTCCGGATGTACCCGTTCTAATTCCTGCTGCTTTTGCTGGAGGAGATTGGCATTTCAAAGTTACTGCTACAAATGGCGCGGGCCTGCTGGATTCCCCAGGCCTTTCAGAAGTTGTACCCGGCCTCTATGCTTTCCCAGATGCAACAGCACTTGCGGCGGACTTCGGTCTAGGCGACACCACGTTTTCTCTGTCAGATGGCAGCGGCTATCCTGATGATGGTTATATTGTAATCGGAGGGGAGATCATACAGTACGCGTCGCTTGCTGGCGGCAGCGGCACCGTGGTTGCGCGGGGTTTGTTTGGATCGACGGCGGTGCCGCATTTAGCCACGGACGAAGTTACCCTTTGGGTTGGCATAGAGGCTGCATCCGCCGAGCTTATAAGTATACCTTCGTGTGGCCTAAGAAGGCCTCAGTGGTTTGACCCGCGAAAGATAGGGCTAGAGCAGGCGATTGATTTTGGAGACGGCAGCACAGTTGGTTTGCGGTGGGATTATGCAACAGTTCCTGCTGGTTTCAGCACCACTTACTACCAGGTATATAAGTCAAATAATCTGAAAAGCATCTACGACCGCCCTCTGTTCATTACGACTGCTAACGAGGCAACGCTCACCGGCATCACTCCCAAGGAGGGCTTTTACTACGGTGTTCGCGCAGCATATTTTCTCGCCGATTTCACCACCTCTGGTATGGCAGAGCCTTCGCCTGGACTGTTCCAAATGCCAGAGCCAACTGAGTTGCTAGACAATTTTATCCAAGGCGCTCTCGGCCCTGTGCAGGTAACTGCTACCGCAGGTTTCCCCTCCTCAGGACTGCTGCGCATTGGTCACGAGATAATGAAGTACAGCTCTCTGACTGCTACTTCATTTACGATATCTGCTCGTGATGTTTTTGCCTTGGCATGGACCGAGGACCTGCCAGCAGGTTCGGCAGTAGAGATGTTTCGTGGCGTAGATGATGCTACCGATTATTTCTGGCGCCTGAATACATCATGGGACGGATATGGCCTGGCAGCACTGCCTCTTGAGCCTGGCGATGGATATTGGGGATTCGGCTATTTACAGGATCCGGATGGCTACAGGAATTTCCCAGTAGCGCCTCAGAATGAAGATCATTCGATACAAGATGAGGACGCAGAGAGCGCCGAGCCGTTTGACTATTGCGGTCTGCGATCAAGTGATCAATCGCAAGTTCTTAGCGGTGACTTCTGCGGGCCTAAAACTCCTCATGGCAGCGGTACGTATCACGGCAATTCCATGCTGGGACAAGCAGGTGGTATTGATGTTTATGAGGGCAATCTGCAGCGCCAAGAAATGCTACTGGGGATCACTGGTGAGCCGTTTGTTCTGCTGCGCAGAAAATGGACAGGCAAGGTTTGTCCACGCATTTCACACAGGACAGAGCATCCAGAGGCACGTTGCTCGCTCTGCTACGGCACCTCCTTTGAAGGCGGATATCAGCGCTATATAAATACTCGCCTTCTGCGCCCTGCCGAAGAGAATCCAAACGGCTTCATTAATCTGAGGATAGGGCCGTATCAGGACGAGCTCGACCTAGTTGATTCCCGAGGTTTCTCTACTGAGAAGACAGACCTAACCGGCTGGACTACGGCTGTGCCAACCATACGCGACCGCGACATTCTCATAAGATATGCGTTCGATTACGAAACAGGGGCGGTTCGAGAGGAATTCCGTTACGAGGTCTTAACCGTACGGCGCAATCGAATTGCACTCGGCAAAGATGGATCACAGCACCTAACTCTAAAGAGACTCAATCCAACGGAAGAGATCTATAAGTTCACAGTTAATATTCTTTGAGGTCGAAATGGCAACTCAATATCCAAATGGCGTAGATAACACCAGCTCTCTTCCGTATGTAACTAACGGCGTCTCACCAATGGTAGGCGAGGACGTAAACCGCTTGCGTGATGCGGTAGTTGCTGTTGAGACCGAGCTAGGTGCGAATCCTAGCGGTACCTTTACCTCGGTAGGCGCGCGCCTCGGAGCTGCGGAGACTGCAATATCAGATTATGCTAACTCGACATTTTTGGTTCTTTCGACAGATGGCTTCATATCCCAGGAGCGCGTGCTTGCCCCTTCTGTGAATTTTGCCGTTGTCGACGGCGGCGCCGGCGCTAACTATGGGATCGATCTTGCCGCAAATGTAGGGATCGGTACGCTTACGCCAGCCTCGGACTATAGCCTTACTCTTGATGGAAATGGCACCACGCGAATCGGCGGAGTAACGCTACGCAACGCCGGAACTGATACGTTCTATATTGGAAGCGCTACCGTATCTGACTCTGCAAACATAAGCCTGATGAACCCGAACGCAGGCTACCTTGTCCTGGGAACTGATGGAACTGAACGCGTCAGGGTTACCTCTGCAGGCGACATTGGCCTGGGCACGACCTCGCCTGCGGGCCGACTGCACGTATCTGGCGGGGACTTGCTGGTAGATACCGGTGACGTTGGCATAGGAACTCTCACACCAAGCGAGCGGCTGCACGTATCTGGCGGTAACTTATTGCTCGAGAGTACTGCAGGCGCGGGGTTGCCATACGCTACGATGAAGGGCACTCAGGGCGGCTTTCGGATGTCGAGCGGCAATGGAATTGGCAAGCTGGACGTGCTAAATAGCACCGGAACAGTGATCATGTCACTGCTAAACAATGTAGATAATCGTCTGGTCGGCGCAAATAATGCTGACTTTTCATTCTACACAAACAATGCTGAGAAAATGAGGATTACTGCCGGCGGCGACCTGCTCGTCAATTCGACAGCAAACCCTGACTTGGCGCGACTGCATATCTCTGGCGGGGGCATCACGCACTCATCGAACCAGTTCAATGCCCGCCCCGGCGCTGGGGTAAATTACGAGTGGGTTAATCGCAACGGTGCGGGGCATACGTGGTACGTCAACTCAGCTGCGACGCAGGCGATGACTCTTACCAGTGCCGGCAATTTTGGTATTGGAACCAGCCTCCCTGTTTCGCAATTTTCGGTTGGCTCGTCTAGTGAATTCCGAGTTGACTCTAGCGGCGACATAACCAGGATAAATGACGTGCCGTACACCTTTCCTGCATCCCAGGGAGTTGCCAGCAGTGTACTTAAGAATGACGGCAGTGGAAGTCTCGACTGGTCGTTGTTGGCTGATACCGAGATAGTTGGCGGTCTACAAACTGTTGCCGACACCACTGCTCGCGATGCCATACCTAGCGGCCGCCGCAAAGAAGGTATGCTCGCCTATAGCCAGGCCGATGATAGGTATTTTGTGCTTGAGGGCGGCCTGACCAATCCTAACTGGAAAGAATTTGGCGATGATAATCGCCTCGTAGGTGGATTGCAGACGGTGGCAGATACTACCGCTCGTGACGCCATTCCCGTGGCAAAGCGCAAAGAGGGCATGATCGTCTACAGTCAAGCAGACGACAGGCACTTCGTTCTCGAAGGCGGCACAGCCAACGTGAACTGGCTGGAACTAGGTGATGACAATCGCTTGGTCGGCGGATTGCAGACCGTCGCCTCAGTAGCCGCACGTAACGCCATCCCCGCAGCCAAGCTCAAGGAAGGCATGGTTGTCTACGCCCAGGATGTCGACCGCCACTTCGTGCGCGAAGGTGGTGTGTGGGTGGAGATGGGAGATGACAGCCGCCTGGTCGGCGGTTTCCGCGTAGTATCGAGTCTGACAACCATCCCGCTGGCGAACCAGAAGGTCGACATGGTTGTCATGCTGTCGACTGACAACTCGCTATACCGCTTGAATGTCGCTGCCGCGCCACCGATCCCGGCAGGTAACTGGCGTAAATTGTTTACCGCCAGTGGTGTCAGCGGTTCCGTTTCCGGAATCAGTATTGATCAGCTCACACTGTCGACAAATGGGATAATATCCGCCGACGGGGGGCAGTTGGGTCGGACCGACATCAGCCACCTGCAGCACATAAAAGGGCGCCCGTCTGGGACAGCTGAAGGCGCGTCTCGCGTTTACTATGGTCTTCAATTGTTGCCATCAACGATCAACGTCGGGGGCGATGATTATGCTCCAGCAGCAACCTTGAAAGCAGGAAGTGGCGTATCTGCGATTGGATATGCCAGTACGCGTGCCGCAGATACCGCGGCAACCAACCTCAACCTGGCTGCGAACTACATCGGCGGAGTAGCACCTCCGACTTTTCCCGCCAATGTGTACGCTTTTGTTAATTACGACGGAGACTTCAAGTTTTCAGCCACAGCTCCTGACGCTTCCGGGCGACCAGCAACCGCTGACGTCGGGTACGCCGTTGACGACTATGTCTACGTGGGGTTTCTCCGACCCAAGCTTGGCGTGTTTGATAACACAGGCGGGCCTGAGTACGACGGTATTTGGGGTGGATTTGAAGTCTCGCACCAGGGTAACGGCGTGCGAACCGTTTTTGTCAACAATGAGTCAGCGTTGGGCGGGGGAACTGGCGCCTCACCGGCCAACACAGTCCCTAATGGTACCGTCACGGTCTCTGTCGGTCCATCAAATCCGCATACGCTTTTTCCTACCGCATTTGAGATGGAGCTCGCCATTGAATTAGCAATTAGGCCGGTAACTGGACAGCCTCTGGGTGTTTATGTCATGGACTTCGCGAGCAAGATCCTGCGTAATGTTTTTGCGCCCGGCCGTGTTCTCGGCAATATTATTGCTGGCCCTCTTACTTCCGCAGGAAACACACGCATTTCGGTACGTCGCCCCACGTACGATGCCGTCAAGCCCGAGATCGAGCTGACTAACAACGCCGCGTCCGCTGGAAATGCACAGATGTTCGCACACGCGCAGGTCAGCGCGGTGGTCGAGAACGTGAATGCCCCCGTCCCATCGCGACAGGCCGTATTCCCCGCCTGATAGCAGTATTTGCCTGGTGGCGCGCTATGATTTTGATTTTCTACCGGCAACCAGAATTAGTTATCACTAGATGAATAATAGGCAGATCATCCGTCAGGGCTCTGACTACCGTATCTCGACACATCGGGATTATTAAAGATGCAAGTAATACTGTTTCCTGCTCTCCAGTTATATTGTTTTTTTGCGAGTGAATCGACGAGATAAAAATTTACTGATCTATTGGTTTCTGGCTTACTTAGCAGTGTAATGACAAGTGCAAATCTAAAAACGAAGAAATAGGCATACGGATTTAATATGGCAAAAAAGACTATTTTCCAAAAGCGCCCCAAGTCCATGGTGGCCATAAATAAAAAACTATGGGCATCTTGCCAGGCATGGGCTAAGCGCACCTATGACGTTCACCCATCTGCCTATAGCAATTCTGCAGCAGTAAAACGCTATAACAAGATGGGCGGCAAGTGGCGAAAGCCAACGGAAAAAATGAAGAAAAGGGCTATGAGCATAAAGCTTGATGTCAAGGAATCGGATATAATGCCGCCATTCAGCGCGGACGAGGCGCAGCTGCTCGCGGAGCGTATGGGCATCGATTTTGAAGAGCTAGACACCACTCCAGACGAATTCCTAAAGGGCCTCAATGTCGAGCTAGAGCACCGCTTTCTTACGAGCGGAGATCCCTCGGATACCGCCCTTATCGCGCTAGATCACCTCCGAGAGGATCCGCAGTATTACTCAAAGCTTCTCGAAATGGAGGGCGACAAACACGATGCCGATCCCCAAGAGGAGTCTGTTCCGGCCTCGCTAGACGAAGAGGCGCAGCTTATTGCCGATTTCTTCGGGGTAGCTCATCACGAAGCTGTAGACAAGCTCTATGACATGCTTGAATCCGGTGAACAGCCCGAGTCAAACATCAAAGTTGCCAAGCCGCTTGGGGGTCTTGGTTACTGGCACAAAAAAGAGAAGTGGGTGGATATCTCCAGGAAAGATAAGTCGGGCAAGCACCCGCCATGCGGCAGGTCCGACTCGTCAAAAGGCGGCAAGCCCCGCTGCAGGCCGGCTTCCGAGGCCGCCAAACTATCTGCCTCAGAGAAAAAGTCCGAGACAGACAAAAAGCGCCGCACGGAGCGCTCAAAAAAGCGCAAAGACAAGAAGCCGCATATGGTTAAGTTTGACTACATGAAGAAGTCAGATAAAAAAGCTGAGGCGAATATGAATTTTCAAAAGATTGCTGCTGATCTGGCCGGTCTTGCTACTAACATAGAGGCGCGCGGCAATGCGCAGGCTGCCAAGGCGGTTGATGAACTAACTCTGCGCCTGCTTTCTTTTGCTGAGCAGTTGCCCGCAGAAGTTCAGAAGGCCGCGGAGCCCGCTTACACGGGTAGCAAGGCAGCCGTACCAGGCGTGCGTCTAAATGATGGTCACAGCATTACGACTTATGCCTCTGTTGATGAGCTTACAAGCGATCTAGCCTCTAAGCTAGTAACCGAGAAGCAGGTTGTCGCAGCTGTGGCAGATACCCTTTATTCTGCCGGACTTGCCGATGCACAAGCCGAGCTTGCGGCTACCTCAAACAAGCTAGCAGCCGCCCTGCGCATTGCCAAGAGTGCCGGTTTGCTGCGATAAGCTGCGGAAAATATACGGATTTTGCCACTATATGGCATGAGAAAGTATTTACCGCATGCCCTTGCGCTGGGCCTTTTCCTTTGTGTTTCAGTATTGGTAGGCGTGCTGGTAAGTCTGCACCAAAAGCTAGAGGCCGCGACATCCGCAATGGCGGCCCAGCAAGCCCAGATTATTGGTCAAAAAGATGAAATTCAGAAGGCCAATGAGAAGCTTGGGCTAGCAGAGTCCAGTCTTGTTTCGAGGGATACTATAATTTCTCAGTACGAGAAAGATATCGAGTCGGTGGGCGCCGAGTTGCGCGATTTGCGCACAAAGGTAAAAACAAAGCCAGTAAGCCGGGACAGCGGTGTTATAGTGGTCGACCGAGAGATACCTGGCGGCACCCAGACGGCGACAACGACTGGCACAACTACCAAGTATAACTGGGCAGATCCCACTGGGCGCTTTAAGCTTGTAGACCCAGATATCCGCGTTAGCGGCAATGAGAGCTTCACCTACAGGCTCAAGATCAGGGTCACCGGGTATGTGCTAGAGGACGAGACGGGTGCGATCAAGGCTCGCCAGGTTGTTGCTCAAGAGCTACTGGAAAAGAAAAATCCTGATGGCACTGTCTCCGTAGAAGTGGGTGAGCGCCTGGAGATTGAGAATAACATATACCAGTATTCCCGCCCAGAGAAGAACTCCAGTGTACTGGACATATTCAACCCCCGGGCATTTGTTCTCTTTGACACCTCTCTCAATCCCGGCCTAGGAGTGGAGCTGGTAAACCTTGGCAATTACCTTGACTATGTCAATATAGGCGCGGGCCCTTTTGTCTCGATAGAGGTTGATGATTTTCCAAATAAGCTGCCTAGTAGCCTGCTGGGACTAGGTTTCCAGTATAACTTTCTTCGCCCTTTCCTTTCGACCAATATTGGAATAGGAATTGGCATAGCAACACCTGCAGACGAATTCCTCGGCCGCTTCCTGGTGACTGGCAACTTAATCTTCTACCTTACCAACTGAGTGAATAATGTCTAAGTTTCCAACTGAATTAGATACAGACGTTGAGCTGCCGAGCGTTATAGACGGTTCTACAGAGATTGGGGCCGCGGCGATTAATGCTCATAAGGACGCTATTGTCGCAATTCAGCGAACTCTTGGCACGGATGTCCAGGGCACGACAGGCAGTCTTGCAGATCGCCTGGCGGTTAGCATAAACCCGGACGGCACCCTTGATGCCGCAGCTATAAGCGCCTCTTGGCTTATTGGCTCGCCTATAACAAATGCGCACGTTAGTGCGTCTGCCGCAATCGAAGAGAGCAAGCTAGATCTGGACGTTGGCACAGCCGTCCTGCAGGATCAAATCACGAGCTCGGCCATAGATATAGACGCCCTCCAGGATTCTGCTGCAACCCAGATTGCAAAGCTTGCGAGCCACATAGCGGGCACAGATGATCAGCATTTCGCAGAAGATGTCGTAGTCTCGCCTGCAGTTGCAGGCGGATTAAACGTTCAGTCGGCTCTAGCCGCTGTTCAGCAGGGGCTAACCAATCACATTAACGACACCTCTGGCGCTCACGATGCCGACTCAATCTCATATGCTCCCGGGCCGGACTCGTCGCTTACCGCAACAAGCGTTGGCGGCGCACTTGATGAAATCGACACGAATTTCATCAACCGTGTAAATCGCCATCTTGATACCGCTCACACCAATGGCATATCTGCAGACGAGCTCATCTACCTGGGCGGCCAGGGATCCGTTAACGCGGCAAGCCTTGCTGCCGTGCCGCTGCAGCCGCTAGGTGGTCAGCCGCGCATAAAGCTCGGCGGAATAAACCATGCGACGATAATCACAAAAGGCGCTAATCCGGCAGGCCTTACTGCTGCGGCATCCGGCCTTGTCGTGGATTATTCCGATGGCCTGGCGGTGTATTCCGTGGCCGTCTCTGGTCTGAACTCGTCGCCATATCCCACTTCAAGCGAGAATCGCATCAAGGGCGTTGTGCGCTCCCTTAATACTGCTTTTGCCTCAGCCGGCGCCCTGGTAACCGCTTTTGAGTATCAAAGCGAAATCGTTTTGCAGCATAACACGCCCGACGGCTATATTGCTGTCAGGAATCCGCTGG